>VFQQ010004097.1_pt1 | contig 13225 bp, 21 predicted proteins | sample 3512341 | NCBI WGS metagenome assembly VFQQ01 (sample SAMN10412373, study PRJNA504923) | tailings metagenome | isolation source: Relicate 2 Philex TSF1 revegetated site | place: Philippines: Tuba, Benguet | collected 2017-08-29 | reverse complement strand
ACCGATGAGTGGGTCCCTGCTTGCGCAGGGATGACATCGCGTTGGTGGAACCCAACTCCCCCTTCCCCCGCGCCCCCGCTTAGGGCAACCTGATCTCAAAATCTTGGGGAGCAAGAACATGGCCAATCTCCTTACGCTCACCAATGCCTGGCCCGTGCAGAGCCTCAAGACCGGCGAGCACCTGATCGAGGCCGGCGAGGCCGGTGGCGAGCTCTTCGTGCTGGTCTCGGGCAAGCTGGCGGTCAGCCGCGACGGCTTCGAGATCGCCCGCATCACCGAACCCGGCGCTCTCGTGGGCGAAATGAGCGTCGTCCTCGGCCTCGATCACTCGGCCACCGTCAAGGCCCTGACCCCGGTCGAAGTCCGCGTCATCGAAGACGGCATCCGCTGGCTCGAATCCACCCCCCTCGCCGCCATGCACGTCGCGACCCTCGCCTGCGAACGCCTCAACGCCACCAGCGCCCTCCTGGTCGAACTCCGCAAGGACGCCGAGGGAGGGAAGGAACACGGCTTCCTCGAACGGCTGTTCGGCGCGGTGACCGGGGCGGATGTGCGGTAGGGCGAGTCGCGAGCCCCTTCGCGAGACGACTGCCAATGTAAAATGGCGTCACGCGCCGGAGGTAACCTTGGCCGACAGTCCGAAGTACCCCACCGATCCGCCGAACACCCTTCACCTGCGCGCTGGCAAGAATGACCACAAGGGCACCACGGCGGCTGGCCTTTACTTTCTCGCCGAAGACTTCCTCCGTGCCGCCAAGCTGACGGCGGAGGATCGGCGCACCCTTACCGGGGGCCCATCCCGCCTTCTGGCTCTCCACGCCTGCGAACTCTTCCTCAAGGCTTACTTGCTTCATGCCGCTGCAACGTTCAGACCGTCGCAGCTCCGTACCCACAACTTTGCGAAGTTGTACAAACTGGCGACAGCGGCCGACCTGAGAGTAACCAAGTCATCGGCAGACGGTCTTCTACGAGCCACCGAGCTGGCCGAACACAACCGCGCCCGTTACGTCGTCGTCCAGCGCCGGGGGGAGCTCCCTGCCAAACGCGCTATTGCCATCGCGACCGAGTTGCACGGCAAGGTGGCTAAGGTGCTTGGTATGCAAACGTTGGCCTAAATGGTCTTTCCTAAATTCTGCGAGATGCTGCGACGCGCACTCGCGTACGGCTGCCTAAGCACACGGTTGCGGTTGGCGCGCGATGAAATTCGCCTGTAGCATCCAGTTGGCTAGGGAGAATCATCGTGGCGAAAACAACAATTCAGTACAGGCAGTTGAAAACGGAAGATCTCTTTGAGGGCGCCGAGCTTAAGCCTATGATTGTGGATGTTTTGCGCCGACGAGGGTGGGCCGACAGTGCTAAGCAACGAATTCTAGACCTGGACCAGGACGGAAGCGCGGTCATCTTGAATAAGGTGCTGCCCCCAGATGAGTGGGACAAATCAGTATTCGCCGGTCAACTGATTCACGTTCAGGCCGGTGCCGATGTCCACGCAGTCATGCAGTCCCTTGAGGATGATGCGACGGAGTACGTCGTCCGGAGCCTCAACGTTGCAGATCAGGCTAGGGTCCTGAAGGGCGTGCTCTACTTTGCGGTCGTGGACAATCACGTTGGGCTAATCGAGGGGCAGCAGGTTCGAGGCCGTCTTCTCGAGCGCTACCTAACGGCGCTTCTGCAGAAGGCGGGCGAGCTGCAGCCAGGCGACGCTATCATCCTCAATGGGAAGTTCATGGCAGGTGACGGTAAGGAACTCGACGCATCAACAGAGGTTACCGTCGCTGCGAAACCAAATCGGGGTAGCGCCGAAGTCGAGCGCATAGCCGAACGTGAGGCGGCGGCGGCGAAAGATAGTGGATCAACGGTCTTCGATGTGTTGCGCACGCTGGGTTGGGGCGCTGAGGCTATAGAGAGCTTGAAAGCAGAAGTCCCAGACGACGGATGGATTGAGGGTTTTTTTAAGGTCTTTATTAAGGAGAAAAAACGCTCGAAGAAACCGATTTCGCGAGCGACGATAAACGAGGCACTTCGCAATATTGACGCTGCGGATCTCGGTCTGCGCGGCGACGGAAGCGAGAAAAACGGCATAGTGAAATTGTCGGTTCAAAGGTCCGTGGAGACAAATAACTCGCTTTTGGACCCTGCCGATGCTATGGAACAGATTGTGAACGCTCTGCGGGAATGGGCGGCTGCAGGTAAGATAGATTGTCGGTTCGACCCCTAGAAATATGCGGAATCTTGGGGGCGGCCGCCATTGGCGGCGCTCTAAGCCCGGGCGCTATTTCCGGCGACGCTGGGCGTGTCTTGGTTACGTTTCTTGGCATCGTTGCCGCTAGCATCCTCCCGACTGTAACGCTGCTGGTGAACAGCCTGACTGCAACTGGCCGCTCCGTTCATAGCATCAACGGACTTGAGGCAGAGCTGCACAAGGCCATGGACGCCCTTTTCGTCCTTTTCGGAGGTGTAGGTGTCGCAGTGCTCGCTCAGGTAGCGCTCTCGATCCCTACGCCGGCGGCGTTTCGAGTTGTGCCATATCTGGCCGAGGAGGTGATGCCGCGTTGTGGACAGGCTCTCGTGCTCGGCGCCACTGCACTGGTTCTAGCAAGAATCGGTCAGATACCTGGTATTTTGCGCCGGACCCTCAAAATCAGGCATGAAGGAGCGTTAGAGGAAGCAAGGTTAAAGCTTGCGGCAAACGCTCCTGAACAGGGTGCGATCAGGAAGACCTTTGCGACACATCCTGACTTCGGGAAACCGGCAGATAAGTCAAAAATTGATCCTGCTGCCTAACGGCTAAATCGGCCTCTGCTCCCTCGATTGGCCCAGACAAGAGCTTAGGCTGAGGGTCGCGAAAGGTGGTCAATGTCCGTTCTGGGCTACCACGGAGCCAAAAAGAGGTCTCAAGATTCTCCCCACCACCCTCTCCTGCCACTGCGGCGCGGTTCAGTTCGAACTCGCGCATCCGCCCGAGACCGTCACCGAGTGCAATTGCTCGTTCTGTCGGCGGGTGGGGGTGTTGTGGGCGTATTACACAGCCGATGAGGTGAAACAGCTCGACACGAGCAGTCAGGAATCGGCCAGTAGTCAGGACTCCGGCGAGTCAGCGCGCCCCTTCAGCGCCGACCGCCCACTAACAACCACCTATTCCTGGGGTGGCCACCACGTCGATTTTCATCGCTGTGCGACGTGTGGCTGTCTCACCCATTGGGTGCCGCGCGCGGCGGGGCGCAATCAGCGGGGCGTCAATGCCCGCCTGCTCGATCCAAACATCCTCGCCGCCGCCCGCCTCCGCCACAAGGACGGCGCCGTCACTGGGAAATATCTGGATTAGGTCAGGTCCCCGGGCCCCCAAAGTAGCCTCATGGTGAGCCTGTCGAACCACGAGGCGTGGCGACTACTGGTAGCAGCGCCGGCCCTCGTGGTTCGACAGGCTCACCATGAGGGCATCTGAGGCATCAGTTCCCAGCCTCCAAAATCCTCTTGAGCCGCAGCAAATCCCCCATCACCGTGCCGGCATCCCGCTCGAATTCCGCGTCGGTCATCCCCGGCGTCTGCAGCAGCAGGAAGGTGAATTCGGCGCCGTCGCCATTGGGCATCACCCGCATGGCGATGTGCACCACGCCGCCCGGCGTGAACACGTCGTGGTCGAGTACGCCCCACTCGTTCTGCGCGGCAAAGTGCATGCGCACCGGATTGCCGCCCGGATCGCGCAGCACCCACTCGTCGCCATCGGGCACAAAGCCACTGCCCAGACCCGGCGCCCAGTGGTGCAGGTTCGCCGGCTGGCTGGCATAGGCATAGACCTCCTGCCAGTCGCGCTCGATCGTCACGCTCAGCGTCCGGCTCCGGCTCGTGGTCATGGGTTTCTCCTCCCCGCGAGTCAGCGCGCCCCTACGGCGCTAACCGCCCGCTACAGTCCTGCAAACCCTAGCCACTTATCCCCGCTGCCTCCAGCGGCCTCACAGTCGGGACTCCAGCGAGTTGGCGCGCCCCTGGCGAGTCATGAACCTCTTTGCGAATGACCGCCCACCGGGACGTAGCGCTGACCGCCACTTACGAGTCAGCGCGCCCCTTCAGCGCTGGCCGCCCACTACAACCGCCTCTCAGCGACACGCCGTACGCAAGTCCTTCCACCGGTGCAGCAGCAGGATCACCGACATTTCCTGGCCCATGTCCAGGTTGGTGAGCGCGTCGAGCGTGGCGATTTCGCGCTCGCAGATGCCCAGCGTCTGCCCGCGGTCGGTCTCGGGCCGGTGGAAGGCGAGCGCCAGGTTCGTGAGCTCGGTCTTCGAGTTCTCGATCCGGATCGCCATGTCGGTGTCGATCAGTGCTTCCATGCCGGCAGACAGACCTGATTCTCACCTGCAAGGGCAATGACTTGGAAGCAACAGTACAAAGCGAGTCGCGAGCCGTATGCTAGACGACCGCAGAAGGCGAGTCGCGGGCCGCTACGCGAGACGACCGCGACTTCAAACTGGCGCAGTCGGGAATCCAGCGAGGTGGCGCGCCTCTTCAGCGCCAGCCGCACTTAGGAAAGCACAAGGCCGCGCAGCGGAGGGTTCGCGCGCGGCCTTGTCTGGTGCCGCTGCTGCATCGGGGGCGTGCGCGGCGGCTTGACTGATAGATAGGGCAGGGCGCGTCGCGTTCAACATCCCCTGCCCAATCGGTCAGGCGCGTGGCATAGTCGGCCCGAGCTTTGGGGGAGCCGCATGTCCGTTCTGAAATCGTTCGAGAAGAATCCGGCGCGCGTTTTCAACGCCGGCCAGTTGCTGATCACCGAGGGCGGCCCGCCCAGTTCGCTGTTCGTCCTCGAGTCCGGTGAAGTCGAAGTGCTCCGCCACGGCATCGTCGTAGCCACCATCGCCGAGCCCGGCGCCATCATCGGCGAAATGAGCGTGCTGCTCGAAGCCCCGCACCCCGCCTCCGTACGCGCCAGGACCACCGTCATGGCGCATGTCGTCGAGAATGCTGCCCAAGCGCTGAAAAAGCATCCGGATCTGACCTACAAGGTCGCCCAGATCCTCGCCCGCCGCCTCGGCTCCACCACCGCCTTCCTCGTCCAGTCCCGCGAGAAGCTGGAAGAAACCGCCGACCTCGAATTCCTCGAAAAGGTCTACGACCTACTGGGGCGGTAGGCCAGGTGCGAGTTTTAATGCGAGCAACCGCCCACTAAAGTGATGGAGCCGGCACGTCGCTGATCGGCTCCCGGCTCATCGCCTCGCAGAGCCCCATCATCGACTGCACCTCCAGTTCCTCCGCTGCAGTTCTCTCGCGGGTCAGCATCTCCCACATGTCGCTGACCTGCACCTGCTCCAGCGCACAGCCACAATAGCGCTCGGCCACCAGCGGTTCGATGCCGAGCCCGAGCTGCGTCGCCCGGCAGTTCTGCACGAAATCCTCGGCCTGCCGCTCCTCGCTGACGCCGGGCATGATAGAACTGAGCCCATAAAGCGCGCCGTACATCACCGGCTGGTGCACGAGGTAGATCACCAGGCTCCACCGTCCCAGCCAGCTCAGCCATTTCGGCGATGGAAGGGACCAGAACGCGCGCCCGTCGAAGGCCTTGGCGATGGCGAGGCCGATCAGCGTCACCCCCAGCCAGGGAAATACCGGCACGATGTCGGCGGTCGATGGCGGGATCGGCCAGAACCCGATCCAGGCCAGCCACCGCTCTCGCATCATCGGCCAGCTCGCCAGCAACGGCAGCACGATGATAGCGACGCCCACCGCGCCCGTCAGCAGCGCCGGCAGCCGCAGGAACGCCAGTGCGATCAGCGAGAACAGCGCGATCGCATGCAGCACGCCGAAAAAGGCGAAATACTCGCCGAAGGCGACCCAGGTGCCGATCGTGACGGCGATTGCCGCCACCACCAGTACCGCCTCCCGGCGCCAGAATTTCCGCCAGCTTATCCCCCTCCCGTGCGCCAGCCATAGACCGACGCCGGTGAGCAGCAGGAAGCTCGAGACGATGGTCTTCTGGAAGGCGGTCCAGAACGGATGAGTGGAAATATCGGTGTCGATGAAGCCGAGGAAATAGAGGTCCCAGGCGAAGTGGAACACCACCATGGCGATGATCGCCACGCCCCGCGCGGCATCGATCAGCTTGTAGCGCGGGCGGGTGGGGGCGGTGGGGTCGAGGCTCATGCCAGGAGCCATGCATGCCGCGCCCGGCCGGGTCAACTCGTCGCGGAACCATCCCCGGAAAGGCTCGTTGGGAGCGGCATGGGGTTAAGAAAAACAAGTTTTGAAAGGATTACCCATGCGCAAGCTGCTTCTTCTCGGCGTGGCCCTCGCCTCGCTCGGCGCCGCCTCGCCCGTTCTTGCCCAGTCGTCGCAGACTGGTGATGCCGTTGTCGGGGCCACTGCGGGTGGCGCGACGGGCGGCACGATCGGCTTCCTGCTCGGCGGCCCTGTGGGCGCCATTGTCGGCGGCTGGGCTGGTGCGGTGATCGGCGGTGAAGCCGCCGTTTCGGACGCGTCGATTGCTTATGCCGGCGAACATCCGGTCGACGTCGTCTATCTCGACAGCGACCTGACGATCGGCGCGTCGGTCGGTCGCGATGTCACCATTCACCCGATCGAGGGTGATGACCGCTATGGCTACATCTACGCCAACAACCGCGTCTACATCATCGATCTCGAAACACACGAAGTGGTGCAGTCGCCGGGCTACCTGATCCCGAACGATACCGTGGCCTTCGTCGAGGCCAATCCGACCGCCTCGATTTCGATCAATGGCGATGTCAGGCCGGGTTTTGAACTGGGTGCCGATGTGGCGCTCAACGACATCCCCGATAGCCGCACCTATCAGTATGTCTACATCAACGATCGTCCGGCGCTGGTCGATTCCGGCTCGCGCACCATCATCTGGGTCCGCTAACCGGCGCCTCCTGCCTTCGTTTGCGAACCGACCGCCCGGCGAGATTTCGCCGGGCGGTTTGCATTTTCCGTCTCCGCCAAGCTAGGCTCCGCTAAACTGCTGCAAATGTGGCAAGGCGAGCAGAAGGCGGGCATGATCCTAACGGCAGTGCAGCACTATCCGGTCACGGTGGTCGGGCCGCGCGGCGTCCTCGTGCAGGAAGGGCAGAAGACCGGCAAGCTCTATGTGCTCAAGTCCGGCGATCTCGAAATCGTCCGCGATGGCTCGCTTGTCGCCAGCATCGGCGAGGCCGGCGCCATTATCGGTGAAATGAGCGTGCTGCTGGACCAGCCGCACTCTGCAACCGTGCGCAGTCGCATGGGCGCCGAGGTCTATGCCATCGCTGACCCCGAGGCCTTTCTCGATGCCAATCCGGGCGTTGCCCGCCAGATCGCCAGCCTCCTCGCCGTCCGCCTGCAAAAGACCACGGCCCTCCTCGTCGACATGCGCCAGCAGGCCAAGGAGCGCGAGGACCACGTGATGTTCGACAAGATTTTCTCCTCAAGTAAGGATCCAGCCCGTGGCCGACTCCCCGACCTGGCTCAAGTTCGAATGGTTTCCCGCCGGCTCTGTCCTGCTCGAACAGGGCACGCAGACCGGCAAGCTAATCGTCCTCAAGGACGGCGAACTTGAAGTGACGCGCGACGGCAAGTTTATCTCGTCCACCCGCTCGCCCGGCGCCATTTTCGGGGAAATGTCGCTGCTGCTCGAAAAGCCGCACACCGCCACCGTCGCCGCGGTCAGCGACGTCGAATGCTACCTCATCGAGGATGCCCTCAAGGTCCTCGAGACCCATCCGTCATGGACGCTGCAGATCGCCCGCCTGTTGGCCCAGCGCGTCAACAACACCACCGCGGCCCTGATGGAAGCCCGGCCCGGCCGCGACGAGGAGGATGGCGAGCGGCTGATCATGCCGCACTACATCATCTCCGACTGGGCCGACCCGCAGGTCTAGCCAATGGACAAGCCCAGCCTCACCATCACCTACTGTACACAGTGTAACTGGCTGCTGCGCTCCGCCTGGATGGCGCAGGAAGTGCTGTCCACCTTCAGCCTCGAAATCGGCCAGGTGACGCTTGTGCCGCGCACCGGCGGCATCTTCGAAATCCACCTCGACGGCGAGCTGATCTGGGAGCGCAAGCGCGATGGCGGCTTCCCGGACGTCAAGCAGCTCAAGCAGATGGTCCGCGATCGGATCGATCCCGAGCGCGATCTCGGCCACATCGACCGGTCGCCTGGTCCGGCCGCCGCGGAATGATCTTGTGCCCACCAGCGCCGGAATGCCGCAAACTCCGTTCCGGAAATCGTATTGAGCCGCAGCGCCGCTCGTGGCTAGAGTCCGCGCAATGCCGGGCGCTGCGTCGCGCATCGGTCAACACGGGAGAACGTCGCCTCATGAAATCGCTCGTCAGCCTCGCAGCCGCCGCGCTGCTCGCGCTCGGCCTCGCCGCCCCCGCCATTGCACAGGACCTGCCCGATCTGGGCGGCCGCACCATCAAGGCCGTTACCGAAAACGCCTACTACCCGCTGAACTTCGCCGATCCCAAGACCGGCGACGGCATCGGGCTCGAATATGATGTCATCAACGAAGTCGCCAAGCGCATCAACGCCAAGGTCGAGTGGAATCTCTCGAGCTGGGACGTGATGATCCAGGCCGTGCATGACGCCCAGTTCGACATCGGTGCCGACGGCATCTCCATCACCGACGAGCGCAAGGCGCAGATCGACTATTCCGACGCCTTCATCATCATCGACCAGTTCCTGCTGGTTCGTGCCGACGACGATCGCATCAAGGGCCCCGAGAGCTTCACCGAAAACACCGACCTGTTCTTCGGCGCCCAGACCGGCACCTCCAGCTTCTACTCTGCCGCCGGCATCGTCGGTGAGGGCAATGAAGCCCGGATCAAATCGTTCGACACCTTTGGCGCTGCCGTTGCCGCCCTCAAGGCCGGCGACGTCGATGCCGTCATCGTCGATCAGGCTGCCTCGGCCGGCTATCAGGGTGCCGATCCGGGTGCCTTCAAGACCGTCGGCGCGTCGCTCTATTCCGACCCGATGGGCTTCATCTTCACGCCCGGCTCTGATCTCGTCGCGCCGTTCAATGCCGGCCTCGCCGCCATGAAGGCCGACGGCACGCTCGACGCCATGATCACCCGCTGGTTCTTCGAGTACGGCAAGTAAGATCCTCTCGCGCGGGGCCCCGGTCCCGCGCGCCCTCCTGATGTCGCTTCGCCATCCCCGCAAGACCCGTTTCGAATTTCCGTGGTGGCTTCTGGCCCTCGCGCTCCTCGGCGTGTTCACGCTCTGGACGGTGCTCAACGACGCCACCTATCAGCAGATATTCACAACCCTCACGAGAGGCATCGTTACGACTCTGTGGGTCACTTTCGTGGCCTTTGCCCTGGCGTGTCTGCTAGGGCTGCTGGTCGCGCTGGCCCGCACGTCGCGCAACGCCATCCTCCGCCAGGTCGCCACGTTCTATACCGAACTGGTCCGTGGCATCCCGGTTCTGGTCTTCCTGTTCTACGTCGCCTTCGTGGGCGCCCCCTGGCTGGTCGAGACCATCAACAGCCTGCTCGACTGGCTCGGCTTCACCTGGCTGCCGCGCATGACCGTGCGCGATTTCGATTTTACCTGGCGCGCCATCCTCGCGCTGACCATCTGCTATTCCTCCTTTATTGCCGAGATTTTCCGGGCCGGCATCGAGGCCGTGGACGAGGGACAGATCGAAGCTGCGCGTGCGCTCGGCCTCCGGCCCTGGCACATCTTCCGCCACGTCATCGGGCCGCAGGCGCTCCGCACCATCCTGCCTCCGCTCGGCAATGATTTCGTCTCGATGATCAAGGATTCCGCGCTGGTTTCTGCCCTCGGCGTCCAGGACATCACCCAGCTCGGCAAGCTCTCGTCCGCCGCTAGTTTCAAGTTCTTCGAAACCTACAATGTCGTCGCCTTCCTCTATCTCACCATGACGATTTCACTTTCGCTGCTTGTGCGCTTGCTCGAGCATCACCTGCGCAAAGGCCGGTAATCCCTCGGTTTCTGCGGCGTGTTAACCCTCCGGTAAGCGTTGTGACATCAGTCTGCGCCAGGCATGGAGTGGTATTCGCCATGGGCGACCTAGTGGAACTTCGCAACCGACCCAGGAAAGCCGTCACACCGAAAGCCGATGCATTTGCATCGTCTGCGGCTACGTTTGTTCTCATTCCCAGCGAACGCTTCTCCGACCTTCGGCAGTTCTGGATCGACCTCAAGGCCGACATCGCAGCCGAGTCCGACGAGAACCCACAGCACCTCATCCGCCGCTGAACGCTTGCGTTTCCGGTCGTCGATGACCATTTCATCGCTGTCGTTCACTCACGCACCGGATGGTCCGATGTTCAAACGCGTCGCCGCTTTGGCTTTGCCGCTCGCCCTCGTCGCTCTGGTTGCTGGCTGCTCGGATCGAAACGAGGTCGGCAGCGTCGGCGTCGACTGGACCGGCAACGACATCGCTGTGGAGGCTGTGGCCGACCCGGACATCCAAGGCATCGTCTGCCATGTCGCTTACTTCAACCGCAGCTTCATCGACCGCATGAGCCAGGGCAACTGGTTCGAGGATCCGTCCTACTCGGCCGTCGATTGCCAGGCCAACGGACCGCTGACCATCGGCGACATCTCGCTGGCCAAGGGTGGCGAGGAGATCTTCCAGCAGTCGCGCTCGCTGATCTGGAAGTCGCTGCGCGTCTCCCGCATCTACGACCAGGCCAACAATTCGCTGGTCTACCTCGCCCATGCGCGCGAACTGCAGCAGGGCTCGGGCAAGATGTCCCTCTCGGTTGTGCCGCTCAACGGCAAAGAGGTCACCTGGACCAAGGGCGCTCCGGCCACCAAGTGAGGCTGAAGGCTAAAATTTGAGGCAAAGCAGCAGCTTGCCCGCAATTCGTGGGCAACTCGAGCGGGACTATGCCGAATCTTCCGAGGCCTGTCCCCGTCGCCTGAGGAGCCTGCCATGCTCAATCCGCTGCTGCAGAATGCGCCCGTCGTTTTCGCCATAGTCCTGTCCGTGGCGGTGTTTTTCCTCATTGCCCGCGTCATTCGCGCCCGTCAGCCCGTTGCTCTCGCCTTCGCGCTGACCCCGATGCTGCTATACTGGGCCGTGCAACAGACGCTGGTCTGAAACCGGTATCTGGCGCTTTTCGCCGGTTTCGGCTCTTCGCAGAACGCCGCCCCGCGCCTCCGCCGCAAAAAACAAAAAGATTTCGCTCCGCAAAGCTGCGCGCAGCATGCATAAGGCGCGATATTCTCATGCGATATCGGCCCCGCCCGGGGCCGCCAAGGAGGCCTCACAATGGCAATTCTCATCGGCGATACGGCTCCGGATTTCGAAGCCGAAACCACCGAAGGCCACATCCATTTCCACGACTACATTGATGGCTCGTGGGCGGTGCTGTTTTCGCACCCCAAGAACTACACCCCGGTCTGCACCACCGAGCTCGGCTACACCGCCAAGCTCAAGCCCGAATTCGACAAGCGCGGCGTCAAGGTGCTTGGCCTGTCGGTCGATGAGCTCAAGAACCATGCCGGCTGGTCCAAGGACATCGAGGAAACTCAGGGCACCGCGCTCAATTTCCCGCTGATCGCCGACCACGATCGCTCGGTCGCCACCAAGTATGACATGATCCACCCGAACGCCGACAACACCCTGACCGTGCGGTCGCTGTTCGTCATCGGGCCGGACAAGAAGGTGAAGCTCAAGATCGAGTATCCGGCTTCGACCGGCCGCAACTTCGATGAAGTGCTGCGCGTCATCGACAGCCTGCAGCTCACCGCCAAGCACCAGGTCGCGACCCCGGTCAACTGGAAGAGCGGCGAGGACGTCATCATCGTCCCGGCCGTCACCGACGACGTGGCCCGCACCAAGTACCCGGAAGGCTGGAAGACCCTGAAGCCCTACCTCCGCATCGTGCCGCAGCCGCGCGCCTGATCACTCTCCCTGTGACGACTGAGAAAGGGCAGCCTCCGGGCTGCCCTCTTTCTTTTGGCGCTACGCCTGGCCGCGGAGGCTGCGGTTGATCGAGGCCAGCAGCATGATGATGCGGCCGAGGCCCATCAGCGCGAGCCCACCGATGATCGGCAGCAGCGCCCAGTTGAGCGAGCCGGCGAGACTGGAAATCGTAGCGAAGACATTGTCGCCCGCATCCATGGCGCCGCTGAACGTCTGCAACATCGCCGGCGCCCCGTAACCGATGATGACGATGCTGATGAGCACCGCAAACAAGCCGATAAGATACAAAAGCCCTGCAACCATGATTGTCCCCCGAGGCCCCGCGCGGCAGTAAAGTCGGCCCCGCGACCTCCGTCAACCACGGAAAATCATGGGCAATGCCATCGTGAACTTGGCTAGAGACCGAGTGCGGCCCTGGTCTTGCGTGTCAGCCGCGCGGCGACGAGCGCATGGGCTTGACGCAGATAAGCCTCGAGATCATCGTTGGTGATCGGTGCTCCCGGTCCGACTGCCACCCAGCCCGCTCTGGCGAAGTAGGACGCCGGTCGCACGTGCGGCAGCTCTGGCAACATGCGGAACGCCAAATCCGAGGCCTTGAACCAGATTTCGCCACCGTCCCGGTCGAACAGCGCGAAGATCTTCCCTCCCACCTTCGCGACGGAGTCGTCGCGCCACTGATGCACCAGTGTGGTCTGCGGGAGGCCGAGCACGAAAGTCTCGAACCTCGCGCGCTCGAACAGGCTCAATCCGCGATCCCCAGTTCGGCGCGTAGCTTGCGTGTCAGCTTGCCGGCGATCGCCAGGTATGATCGCTCGACATAGCCCTTGAGCAGGACGTCATCGAGCGCGCCGGGTTCGACCCGCACCCACTGCCGCTTGGCGAAATAGGCCGCCTGTGTGACCCCGGGCAGCTCGATCAATCCATCGAACGCGAGTTCGGACACCTTGAACACCAGTGCCCGCTCGTCATTGCCGAGCAGGCAGAAGACCTTGCCGCCGACCTTGGCGACCAACGCCTCCCATTGTTCGCTGAGCGTGGCGGCTGCGAACCTGCCGATGAAGGTCTCGTAACCCTCACGGTCGTGTAGGCTCATCAGATCTGGTTCTGCTTGACGAAGACGCGGGTGCGCTTCGAGCGGCCGAGCCAGGCCAGCACGGCCCCGGGCACACCGAGTACGGCCCAACCGGGAAATCCGAGCACGGCGTCGATGGCGCCGCCCAGTAGCGGACCGAAAAAGCGTGTGCCGACGAAATCGTGCAGCGCTGCGAGGCTTGGCGCGTGGATCGTCTCCCACGTTGCGCCGAGCGATGTCATCACCAGCGCGTTCT
>VFQQ010004095.1_pt1 | contig 13229 bp, 14 predicted proteins | sample 3512341 | NCBI WGS metagenome assembly VFQQ01 (sample SAMN10412373, study PRJNA504923) | tailings metagenome | isolation source: Relicate 2 Philex TSF1 revegetated site | place: Philippines: Tuba, Benguet | collected 2017-08-29 | reverse complement strand
AGCTGGCCAGCGAAATCACCGAAACCCTTGCCGCGATCAAGGCCTTCGCCGCCAAGATTCACACCGGCGAGATTGCCGGACCCAAGGGCAAATTCAAACACCTCCTCGTCATCGGCATCGGCGGATCCGCTCTCGGCCCCCAGTTTGTCAGCCACGCGCTCGGCCGCCCGCGCAAGGACCGGCTTGCGGTCGCCTTCTTTGACAACACCGATCCCGACGGCATCGATTACGTGCTCGACGGCCTTCGCGGCCAGCTGGCGAAAACACTGGTCATCGTCATCTCCAAGTCCGGCGGCACCGCCGAGACCCGCAACGGCATGCTTGAGGCGATCGCCGCTTTCAAGGCGGCCGGGCTGGAGCACGTGAAGCAGTTCGTCGCCGTTACCGGCGTCGGATCCAAGCTCGACCAAGTCGCCCAAGCCGAGGGCTGGCTCGCGCGCTTTCCGATGTGGGACTGGGTCGGCGGCCGCACTTCCGAGCTCGGCGCCGTCGGCCTGCTGCCCGCCGCCCTCCAGGGCATCGATATCCAGGCCATGCTCGACGGTGCCGCCGCCATGGACGCGGCTACCCGCGTGCCCGAGACGGCGCGCAACCCCGCCGCCCTGCTGGCCCTGGCCTGGCACCAGGCAACCGGCGGCCGCGGCGCCAAGGACATGGTCGTGCTCCCCTACAAGGACCGGCTCATGCTTTTCTCACGCTACCTGCAGCAGCTTGTGATGGAATCGCTCGGCAAGGAGCACGACCTGCAGGGCAATGTCGTCAACCAGGGCATCGCCGTCTACGGCAACAAGGGTTCGACCGACCAGCACGCCTACGTGCAGCAGTTGCGCGACGGGGTGAACAATTTTTTCGTCACGTTCATCGAGGTGCTCAAGGATCGGGAGGCCAAAGCCTCGCTCGAGGTAGAGCCCGGTGTCACCTCCGGCGATTACCTGCAGGGTTTCTATCTCGGGACGCGCGCCGCGCTCGGCGAAAAGGAGCGGCATTCCCTCACCCTGACGGTCGCGGATGTGTCCCCCCGCACCGTTGGCCAGTTGATCGCGCTGTATGAGCGTGCGGTCGGCCTCTACGCTTCGCTGATCGGCATCAACGCCTACCATCAGCCCGGGGTCGAGGCGGGCAAGAAAGCGGCTGGGGCGGTCATTGCGCTGAAGCTCCGGCTCATGGGCGTCCTGCGCCAGGCTGCCGGGCAATTCCTCGCTCTGGAGGAAATCTCCCGCCGGTGCGGCGACTCCTCCGGGACCGAGACCGAGCACATTTTCAAAATCCTCGAGCACCTCGCGGCCAACAAGGGCAGCGGGGTCAAAAAGCGTGCGCGCGAACCCTGGCATGCCACCCGGTATGCGCTGAAGGAGTAACCGGCCGTTCATGTCCAGATCGCCGCCCGCCTTCCAGTGGTTGCTGCTCGCCGTGGTCTGCGCGCTCGGCGCCGCCTACTGGCAAAAGCACCGGCAACTGCAGGGCGTGCACGCCGTGCAGACTGCGCTCGACGCCCGGTTGGCCGAATCCCGCGGGACAATTGCGCAGCTCGCCGGTCAGGTGGACGCATTGGACAGGGCCCTGGGCGAAGCCCGCACGAAATTGACGGCAGCCGACACCCGCTATGTCGAAACCGCACGTGAACTTTCCACCGCCAAGGCCCGGATTGAAGAACTGGAGCAGGCCACGCGTGATTTGAACGATCTGCAGGCGGCACATACCGCCTTGGGCAGGGAAGCCGCCGCCCTCCGTGAGGCCGCCGATCCGGAGCTGCCGGCGGCGTTTGCCCGGGTGATGAAGGAACTGCAGACCCGGCTGGCACGGGAGGACGCCCCGCCTGCGCCTGTTCCCGGTTTGGCAACCAGCCGTGCCCGCGGCGCCCGGGTCGTGAGCGTCGGCCCGTCCCAGGCATTCGTGGTCGTGGACTACGGGGCCGAGCATGGAGCCCTGCCCCGTCAGGAAATGTTGATCCAACGTGGAACCGAAACCCTTGCCCGGGTTCACATCAGCGATGTCCGCCCCCGGCATTCCGTCGCCCAAGTCGTGCCAGATTCCGTGCAAGGCGCCTTGCACAAGGGCGATTCAGCCGTTTTAACGCCATAAGACCATGAACACCCTCCGCCGCCCCCTCCTCGTCGTCTTGCTGCTCGCGCTCGGCGCCATTTTCAGTGGCTGCACCACGCGCACCAACAAAGACTCTTCCATTCCGTGGAGCCGGCCGGCGGACTGGGAGGGCCAGATCCCCGGCATGGGGCAGCCCGGCCGTTGATGTCACCGGCCTCCTTTCAAATCCGGCTCCTCGCCGGATTTTTTGTTGGGTGAATTGCACCATGTCCGAAAAAGCCTCGCTGACCCCCTCGCCCGGCCACCTTTATGTGGTTGCCACGCCCATCGGCAACCTCGCCGACCTGACCGAGCGGGCGCGCGCCATTCTGGGTTCGGTGGATCTGGTTGCCTGCGAGGACACACGCACCACGGGGGTCCTGCTCGCCCGTCTCGGCATCAAGCGGGAGCTGTTCCCCTACCACGAGCACAACGAAAGCGAAGCCGCCGTCCGGCTGGCAGAACGGCTGGCGGCGGGACTTTCCGTGGCGGTGGTGAGTGACGCCGGCACCCCTGCGCTCAGCGATCCGGGGTTTCGAATCGTGCGCGAATGCCGTCGCCGCGGACTGCCGGTGGTGCCGGTGCCGGGTCCGTGCGCCCATACGGCCGCCCTGAGCGCGAGCGGCCTGCCGACCAATGGGTTTCTCTTCGTCGGATTCCTGCCGCCAAAGTCCGCCGCCCGCCGGCATTTTTTTGAGCAGCACCGGGATTTCCGCTACACCCTCGTCCTCTACGAAAGCTGCCACCGGATTGCCAAGGCGGTGGATGACATCGTTTCCGTGCTGGGTGGCGGCCGCGTGATCTGCGTCGCCAAGGAGATCAGCAAAGTGCACGAGACCTTCTGGGTGGGTCCGGCTGCCGAAGTGCAGTCCCGGCTGCAGCAAGCCAGCCTGAAGGGCGAATTTGTCCTGCTGGTTGCCCCGGGCGACTTTCAGCTTTGAGTCTTCGCGCGGCGGAACCGGACATAGCCGTGCGGCCGGTGCCCGTCCGATGACGGAGGCTACTGCGCTCCGTCAACAATTGCGGTCAGCGAAACGGCCTCACTGCTTCAGCGTCGCGCAGAAGCGCGCGAGGCGCTCGACCCCCTTCTGGATGACGGCGTCGCTCGTCGCGTAGCTGAGGCGCAGGTAACCCTCGGCGCCGAAGGCCGAACCGGGAACGGCGGCGACACGCTCCTTTTCGAGGAGCTGGGCGCAAAAATCGGCGTCCTTGAGACCAAAGCTGGAGATGTTCGGGAAGAGGTAGAACGCGCCCTGCGAGAGCAGGCACGAGATGCCCGGGATCTTGTTGAGCTCGGCGTGGAGGAACTTCCGGCGCCGGTCGAAGGCCGTGAGCATCTCCTTGAGCGCGGCGGTGGTCTTCTCCTTCTCCTTGAGCGCGGCGAGCGCGCCATACTGGGCGAAGGTCGTGACGTTGGACGACATCTGGCTCTGAAGCTCCGCGATGGCCTTGGCGATGGGAGGCGGGGCGACGAGCGTGCCGATGCGCCAGCCGGTCATCGAGTAGGTCTTGGAGAAACCCGCCACGACGATCGTGCGCGCCTCGATCTCCTTGCTGAAGGTCGCCACGCAGGTCGGGGTGACGCCGTTATAGACGAGGTGCTCATACATCTCGTCGGAAAGGATGTAGAGGTTGTGCTTCAGCGCGACAGCGGCGATGGCCTCGAGCTCGGCGCGGGTATAGACGGCGCCGGTCGGGTTGGACGGGGAATTGAGGATGAGCAGGCGGGTCTTCGGCGTGATGGCCGTCTCGAGCTGGGCGGGCGTGAGTTTGAAGCCGGCCTTGTCGTCGCAAAGCACGAACTTCGGCACGGCGCCGGCGAGCTTCACCATCTCGGGGTAGCTGACCCAGAACGGCGCGGGCACGATGACCTCGTCGCCGGGCGAGCAGGTGGCGAGCACGCCGAGGTAGCACGAGAACTTGCCGCCCGGGGACACGACGACCTGCGCGGGCACGACCTTCAGGCCGTATTCCGCGACGTAACGGTCGGCGATGGCCTGGCGCAGCGGCTCGATGCCGGGCGTGGGCGCATACTTGGTCTTGCCGCCCTTGAGCGCGGCGATGCACGCCTCCTTGATGTGCTCCGGCGTGTCGAAGTCGGGCTCGCCGGCGGCGAAGCTGCAGACGTCCTGCCCGGCGGCTTGGAGCGCCTTGGCCTTGGCGTCGATGGCCAACGTGGGCGAAGGCGAGATATTGCGGGCCCAGACAGAGAGAGGCGCGGTCGTGCTCATGAAGACCTGAACTAAAGAGGTCTGCGGGAAGCGTTGGCAAGCCCCCGCTCTGTCACCGCCACCCGGCGGCTCAGCCGCGCTTCTTCCGCGTCTTCACTTGCAGGCCTTCGATGGCGTGCCGCAACAGCTCGCCGAGGCTGATGTCTTTGAGCCGGGCCTGGCGCTTGAGCGTGGCACGGTGTTCGCCCGACAGTCGCACGGAAATCTGCCGGTGCGGGATCTGCACCGGCCGGCACTTGCTGAAATCGAACCGCTCGATTGCCACGCGCACCACCTCGCTGGCGGAACCCAGACCGAGGGAACGGCGGCATGCTTCGATCTTGTCGATGAGCTCCAACGGCAGGTCGAAGGTCAGGGGTGTCGCCGCAGTGTCTGGGGAACGTTTGCTCATTTGGACAACCCTTGCAGCACGGCGGGACGCTCCACCCTCGGCAATGCAAAAATATGCCAAGGTCTGGCATTGACTCGCCCTTGGATTGCCCGATTTTGCGGAGACACCCCAAACCCTTTCCCTTCATTATCATGGCGCGTGTCGTAATCGAAAACCTGGTCAAGACCTACCCTGAGAAAAACGGCCCCGGCGTCACCGCCGTCAAAGGCATCAATCTCACCATTGAGGACCGGGAGTTCATGGTTTTGGTCGGTCCCTCCGGTTGCGGCAAATCGACCACCCTGCGCATGATCGCGGGGCTCGAGGACATCAGCGGCGGCACCATTACCATCGACGGCAAGGTCGTGAACAACGTCCTCCCCAAGGACCGCGACATCGCCATGGTTTTCCAGAATTACGCGCTCTATCCGCACATGTCGGTCTACGACAACATGGCCTTCGGCCTGAAGCTGCGGAAGTTCCCCAAAAAGGAGATCGACGCCCGCGTGCGCGAGGCCGCCGCCATGCTGGGGCTGGAACCCTACCTGGAGCGCAAACCCAAGGCCCTTTCCGGCGGCCAGCGGCAGCGCGTGGCGGTCGGCCGCGCCATCGTCCGCAAGCCGAAGGTCTTCCTTTTTGACGAGCCGCTGTCGAATCTTGACGCCAAGATGCGCGTCTCCACCCGCACGGAGATTTCCAAGCTGCACGCGCGCCTGGGTGCCACCATGATCTACGTGACGCACGACCAGGTCGAAGCCATGACGATGGGCGACCGCATCTGCGTGATGAAGGACGGCCATATCATGCAGGTGGCCGCCCCGCTCGATCTCTACAATCATCCGGCGAACATGTATGTGGCCGGCTTCATCGGCTCGCCGCCCATGAATTTCGTCAAAGGCCGCATCAAGCGCACCGGCGGCCAGCTTTCCTTCGTCGAGGACAACACCCGGGGAACACCCGTTGCCGTTCAGCTCCCCGACGATCTCGCGCAGAAGGCTTCGGCCTATGTGGACAAGCCCATCGTGCTGGGCATCCGTCCCGAGGACGCCCAGGACTCCCTGACGCTCGCCGCGCCCAATCCCGCGCATACGATTGAGGTCACGGTCGAGGTCTCCGAGCCGATGGGCGCCGAAACCTATCTTTACCTCGACACCGGCGCGCACTCCTTCATCGCACGGGTTCGCGCCAGCGACCGTTTTGACGTCAATCAAAAGGTGAAGATCACCTTCCAGATGGACAAGGCGAAGCTCTTCGACCCGGCCACGGAAAACGTCCTGAAGTAAGGATTCTCAGGCGGTGCCCCGGGGGCCGTCGCGGCGAAGAACCTCTTCGACCGCCCGCAGCAGATCCGCCGAACTGAACGGTTTCGCCAGCGCGCGGTTGGCCCCGAGCTTCTGCGCGGCCTTGAGGTAGGCGGCGGCGTGAACCAGCCCGCCCGAGATTGCGATGATGGGCAGATCCGGGTGCTCCTTGCGCAGGGTGGTGATGGTCTCGATCCCCTCCTGCTCGGGCATGATGAGATCGGTCACGATCACGTCGGCCGGCTCCTTTACAAAGAGCTTGAGTCCTTCGCGGCCGTTCGCGGCCTGCTGCACGCGGTGCCCGGCGTCACGCAGCGTGGCGGCCAGCACGGTCCGCAGGGGTTCGTCGTCCTCAATCAGCAGAATCAGGCTCATGGCACACCGGACGGGAGGACAGCACAACGCGCCCGAAGGTCAACACCGTGCTCTGCGCTTCCCCTTGCCGGCCGTCAAAGCGACACCATTTCCGCGGGAGCGGCCAACGGCAGCCCCAGCTGCGCCGGCTCGAAAATCACGGGGGAAAAGTCCTGGTCGAGCGCGATGCCGGTGATCTGCAGCCGGGTTTTGTTGCGGGTGCGCTCGTCGCGCCAGTCGATGGTTTTGACGACCCACTGTTCGCCGGCCTTTTTCAGCTCCTGCACCGACATCGTCCGGTAAGCCCGGCCGTCCGCGCCGATGAGTTCGGTCTGCACCAAAGCCCTGAACTGGGTGTCGAGATGCACCCTCACCCCGGTGAGTTCGGAGTCCCCGCCGTCATGGTTTTCCGGCGGATACAGGAGAAAGGTGTGGGCCGGCCGGCCGCGGATGCGGCTGATCCCTTCGAAGACAAAATCCTCCCAATACAAGAACGGCATCTGCAGGTCGAAGGGGGAAATGTTCGCGCCGGGTATCACCGGAAGCTCCGTGCGCGCCGTGCCCGCCACCAGGCTTGCGGCCGCGTCTCCTGCCGCCAACCAGAGAGCGGGCGCGGGGCCGTTCTGGATCAGCAGCCGTTGTTCGGCCCCGGCCGTCGCCAATACAACCCTTTGCACGGGGCCCACCTGGTTGCGTGTCGCCCAAAGCCGGCCGGGAACTTCAAATCCTTCCCCACGCCGCGGCATCACGCGCAGCCGGAATTCAAGGTAGTAGTCCCCGGCAATGCCCAGGCCGCGAAATTCGCGCCAGATTCTGGCGCCCTCGGCCTGGTCGGGGCTGCCGAATTGCACGTAATGGGGGGAAGGCCGCACCTTGCGGCCGGGCGCGGCCGGCAACAGCAGGACACCCGCCAGGCTGAAAATAAAAAACGCCCGCCAAAGAAGGACGGGCGCCGTTGTCGAAACCAACCGCACGGGTGCCTCAGGGATTTTGCGGCGCGGGCGCCTCGTTGGCCGGTGCCGCGGGCACGGCGATCGTCGGCAGCGCGTCATTGGCCGCAGCCGTGGCATGCGTCCGCTGGTAAATGTGCCCGAGGTAGAGCGCAAAGCTCAGCACAAAAAAGGCGATGGCCGCATTGATCGTGGCCTTGCTGAGGACATTGCCCGTGTCCGCGCCGAACGCGGCCTCGGTCATGCCGCCGCCCAGGGCGGCGCCGACCCCGCCGTCGTTCTTGGCCTTCTGGGCCAGCACCACGAGGATCAAAAACACCGAGATCAGGATCAGGACAAAGGTAAAGATACCGATGAGAATGCTCATATGAAAGGTTGATAGCATTCGATCGCAGGGCGGTTTGTCAATGCACCGTTCTCCATCCGGAACGGGAGCCCGGCGCCTTTGGATATCAGAGGCTTACGCCCAATTTCTCCAACAGACGCTGCAGGTCATCGTTGCCACGATATTCAATGACGATGCGCCCTTTCTTCGGCGTGTGGAGCACGGCAACGCGGGCGCCCAGATGCGAAGTCAATTTTTGCTCGATGCCCGCAACCGTGGCGGCGTCCCGCCCGGGAAGGCGGCGGGCTTTGCGCGCTGCTCCGGGCACGTTGCTCCGGGCCGATTGCGTAAGCTTCTCGGTCTCGCGCACGCTCAGACCTTCCTCGATGATCCGCCGGGCCAGCACCAGGCGGGTGGCCGGATCCGTCACCCCCAGCAGCGCCTTGGCATGCCCGACCGAGAGAATCTGCTTGGCCACATAGGCCTGCAGCTCGGTCTCGAGGCTGAGCAGACGCAGGCTGTTGGCCACGGCGGCACGGCTTTTGCCGACCCGGTCCGATGCGGATTCCTGCGTAAGGTCAAAATCGCGGATCAGGCTGGCGAATCCGTGCGCCTCCTCGATGGGATTCAGGCCCTCGCGCTGCAGGTTTTCGATCAAACCAAGCGAGGCCGCGGAGGCGTCGCTGGCCTCCACCAGCCGGGCGGGAATGTTGCGGAGCTGGAGGTGCTGGAAGGCACGCCAGCGCCGTTCGCCCGCGATCAGCTGGTATTTTTCCCCGGCTTTCCGCACCACGATGGGCTGGAGCAATCCCTCGGACCGGATGCTCTCGGCCAGCTCCTGCAGCTGCTCGGCCGGAAATTCCCGGCGGGCCTGGTAGGGGCTGGGCACAATCAGATGCACGGGAATTTCGGAATAACCGGGCAAACCCGCGGCTGCCGCGGGAGCGGGGGCTTTCGCCGCGGCGGCGGGGGCCGGCGCGACGGGCGCGGCCTTGGCGATCAGGCTGCCGAGTCCACGGCCGAGGCGGGATTTTGGGGCGGACATGGTGCGGTTATTTGGCGACGGGAATGAAGAGCGTCTGCCCCACCTGGATGCGCGTGGGGTCGGTGATCTTGTTCGCGTTCATGATGTCCGCCACCCGGGCACCGTGTTTCTGGGCGATGGATGAGAGTGTGTCGCCACGCTGGACGGTGTAGCTCACGCCTTCCTTGGGATAATCCTCCGTGAAGATCGTGTTCACCGGCGGCCGGGTGGCCATGCCCTTTGCCAGCGAATCGATCGCGGCGTTGGTCTGCCGGGCCAGCCTTTCCATCTGGGTGGCCACCTGCTGGAGGGTTTCGCTCTTGGTCGTGGCCGCGGACGAGCGGATGGTGCGGTTCAGATCCGTGACCGCATCGTTCAACATTTTCATGGTGACGAAGCTTTCAGCGGCCGCACTTGTCTGGTTGCGCAGGGCGTTGTTCTCGCGCTCGAGCTGCTCAATGCGCAGGGACAGCTCGCCCACGCGCTGCACGAGTCCGCGCACATCTTCCCGCAGGTGGGCCACCTCCACCTGCACGGACTGCACCTGGGCGGTGCCCAGTGCGGCCGGCAAAATCAGGGCCAGGATAAAACGATGCCTCATGGCCGGAAATTGGCGCATGCCACCGGCAAAAACAAGACCTACCTCCGAAAAGGCTGGGCGCCGACGAGCGCGGGCATCGGCCGGGACGGCAGCACATAACCGGGTCCGACGGGAAAGCCGCGCAGAAATTCGCCGGCAGGCAGCAGGCGTCCGCCCGGTCGCTGCAGCCGGCGGACACGTAGCGTGCCCCGCCCGGTGGCCACCAACAGGCCGTCCGGGTCGGTTCCTGCCACGGTTCCCGGTTTTTGGCCCGCGGCGGAAATACCGGCGGCCACATCCGCCAGTCCGAATTTTACCGGCACACCGTTGATGGTCACCGCACATGCCGGCCACGGAAACAGCCCGTTGATCCGGGCCGCCAGGGCGGCCGCCGGCGCGGCGAAATCAAGCGCGCCGTCCTCCTTGGCCAGCTTGCGGCAGTAGGTCGCCGCCGCGTGATTTTGATTCGTGAAGGCCAGCGCCCCGCCGGCAAGTTTCGGCAAAGCGCGGGCCAGCAGGGGCACGCCGGCCGCCGCGAGCTTTACCTCGACCTCCAGCGCCGTGTCGAGCGGGCCGATTGCCACCGGCTCGAAGTCGGCCACCGGTCCCGCATCGAGTTCGCGCACGATGCGCATCAGTGTGACCGCGGTCGTTGTCTCGCCGTTGGCCACGGCCGACTGGATCGGCGAAGCGCCGCGGTAATGCGGCAGCCTGGAGGTGTGGAGGTTGAGCGTGCCCAGTCTGGGGGTATTGATGAAATCGTCCCGGAGAATGTGCCCGTAGGCCATCACGAGGGACACGTCCGGCTGCAAAGCGGCCAGCTGGGCGCGCACGTCCTCCGTCAGCTTCGCCGGCTGCAGCACGGGGATTTTGTGCGCCTCCGCCCAGCGCTTGATCGCATTGGCCGTGATCTGCTGTCCGCGGCCGACCGGCCGGTCCGGCTGCGTGAAGAGGGCGACGATTTCGGCGACGCCGCGGCCCGGGCCGGCGAGCCAGTCCAGGAGCGGGATTGCGATCGGGTCGGACCCCAAAAAGACAAGACGAAGGGTGTTCACCACCGGCTATCAGCCATGTCCGCCGGAAGGCGGCAAGCCCGGCTTCGGCAACGGCCGCTCAATCCTCAAGGGTTTCCGGCAAGGTCTCGGTCTCGGCGTCGCGCCATTTCGCCCGGTGAGGCTTCTGGCGCGCGCGCTCCTGCGCTTCGCGGATGGCGGAGAAGGACATGCCCGGCTCGTGCTTTTCCTTGCCCACGAGGTCGAAGTAGACCGGGCAGCCGGCCAACCCGAACTCCTTGACCAGCCCCGCTTCCAGATAGCGCCGGTATTGCTCCGTGAGTTTCTCCTCCCGGTTGCAAAACAGCTTGATGCGGAACGGACGGTTGCCCGTCTGGGTGGCGTAATAGACGCGGAAGCGCTTCCCGCCCACCGCCGGGGGCGGCGTCCGCTCGGTCAGATAGCCCAGCACCTTGTTCAGCTTGGCGGTGGGCAGCTTGAGATCGAGCTGGCGGTGCAGCTTCACGGCCGCGTTGAGCATCCGGTCCACTTCGTAGCCGCTCATCGCCGAGACAAACACCAACGGGGCGCCCGGCGTGAAATAGAGCCGGTCGAACAGGGCGTGCTCATATTTTTCCCGGTAATCGCGTTCGCTGGTGTAGGGCTCGAGACCGCCCTGATCCTTGAAGGCCTTTTTCACCAGGTCCCATTTGTTCACGACGACAATGATCGGCTTCCGCTCCTTCACGGCCTCGCCGGCGATGGCCTTGTCCTGCTGGGTCACCCCGTCCATGGCGTCGAGCACGAGGAAGACGACGTCCGTCTGCCTGATCGCGTCGAGGGAGCGCAACCGGGAAAAATACTCCACCGGCGAGGCGAGCTTCGTCGCGGCCTTGATGCCCGCCGTGTCAATCAGCCGGAACGGATGCATCTTGCCGTCGCGGCCGCGGAATTCGAACGGCAGCTCGATCGCATCCCGGGTGGTTCCGGGCACATCGCTGACAATCAGCCGGTCGCTTTGCAGGAGCCGGTTGCTGAGCGAGGACTTGCCGACGTTGGGCCGGCCGATGAAGCAAACGCCGAGCGGCCGGTCCGCTTCCGGCCCGGTCGCCGCCGGCGCGGGCCCCAGCGCGGCGAGGATGGCATCGCGGAGCTCGTTTTCCCCGCGGCCGTGCTCCGCCGACACGCGCAGCGGCTCGCCGAGTCCCAGCCGGTAGGCTTCGGCCAGTTCGATCTTCTCGTCGTCGAAATCGGCCTTGTTGACCACCAGCCGCACGGGCTTCCGGCTGCGGCGCAGCATGCCGGCAATTTTCTCGTCCAGCGCGGTGATGCCCTCGAGGCCGTCGATGACGAAGAGGATCAGCGAGGCCGCCGCGATGGCGAATTCCACCTGGGTTTCCGAGGCCGCCGTGAGCGCCGCGGGCGTGTCCTTGCCCTTGTAGCCAAGCCCGCCGGTGTCGAACAGCGTGTAGGCGCCGTCGGCAATCTCCGCCGAAATCACGTCCCGCGTGACTCCCGGTTGGTCGTGCACGATCGAGATGCGTTTGCGGGCCAGCCGGTTGAAGAGGCGGCTTTTGCCGACGTTGGGCCGGCCGACGATGGCTACGGTGCGCAGGGTGCTCATGAACGGAGGGATTGGATGTAGCGGTCGATCCGATCGCAGGCCGTGATGAGCTGCTCGTAACCGGTGGCAAAACAGGCGCGGACATGGCCGCGGCCGCCGGGCCCGAAAGCGGTCCCCGGCACGACGGCGACTTTCTCCTGCTTCAGCAGGCCGACCGCGAAGTCCCCTTCTCCCTGCCCCGTGGCGGTGATGTCGGGAAAGGCATAAAACGAGCCGCGCGGGGCATGGCACCTGAGGCCGGCCGCATTGAAGCGGCGGACGACCAGGTCCCGCCGGCGATGGTATTCCTCGCGCATCTGCACGACGGCATCCCAGCCGTTGCGCAGGGCCTCGATGGCCGCCTCCTGCGCGATGATCGAGGCGCACATCATGGAATACTGGTGCACCTTCATCATCGCGTCGATCAGCGGCGCGGGACCGCAGGCGTAGCCGATGCGCCAGCCGGTCATGGCAAAAGCCTTGGAAAAGCCGTGCAGAAAGATCGTCCGTTCGGCCATGCCCGGCAGGCTGGCGATGCTCGTGTGCGTGCCGTCGAAGGTCAGCTCCGAGTAGATCTCGTCGCTCAGCACCAGCAGGTCCTTCTCCCGGCAAAACGCCGCGATCTGCTCCAGTTGTGCGCGGTCGCAGGTGCCGCCGGTCGGGTTGCACGGCAGGTTGAGCATGAGCAGCTTGGCGCCCGGCTGCCAGGCGGCGCGCAGGGTCTCCGCCGTCAGGGCGAAACTGTCCTTCGCGTAGGTCGGCACGGCGATGCCCTGCGCATGCGCGAGCGCGATGCTCGGGTGATAAGACACGTAACAGGGCTGGTGATACATCACCTTGTCGCCGGGATTGCAGAAGGCCCGGAAGGCCAGGTCGAGCGCCTCGGACACGCCCACGGTCACGATGATCTGGTCGTCAGGCCGGTAGCCCACGCCAAAGTGCGTGCCGACGTAGTCGGCGATCGCCCGGCGCAGCTCCAGCAGGCCGAGGTTCGAGGTGTAGCAGGTCTTGCCTTCCTCGATGGCGGTGATGGCGGCCTTGCGGATGTGCCAGGGGGTCACGAAGTCGGGCTCGCCGACGCCGAGCGAAATGACGTCCTGGCCCTTGAGCTTCGAAACCAGTTCGAAGAAATCGCGGATGCCGCTCTTCGGCAGCGCAGCCACATGGCCCGCCACCCAGCGTTGGGGATCGGTGCTCATCGGGGAATCCCTCAGGCCACGACGTTGAGCCGCGCATCGCGGCCCGGATCACCCGCCAGCATGAACCCCTGCTCCTTGTAGGTGCGCAGCAGGAAATGCGTGGAGGTCGAGAGCACGCCCTCGATGGTGGAAAGCCGCTCCGAGACGAAGGCCGCGACCTTCTGCAACGAGGGGCCCTTCACAAAGACCAGCAGGTCGTAGCCGCCCGACATGAGGTG
>VFQQ010004094.1_pt1 | contig 13231 bp, 19 predicted proteins | sample 3512341 | NCBI WGS metagenome assembly VFQQ01 (sample SAMN10412373, study PRJNA504923) | tailings metagenome | isolation source: Relicate 2 Philex TSF1 revegetated site | place: Philippines: Tuba, Benguet | collected 2017-08-29 | reverse complement strand
GGTTTGCCAGTTGTGCTGCAACAATGGTACTGGGCGTTAATTGGCGCTCGGCGGCAGGTGAGCGGGGGAGGCCGAGCGGGGCAGCCAGCAACCAGCCGTGTGCATCCTGACTCCCCATTGGCATCAACATGGCTGTCACAAGGTGTAGCAAGGGCACCTGCTTGTGCAATGTGCGCCAAACATGGGCCGCATCCTGCCAGCACGCCCGCCGCAAAGCGTGGCGGCGAAGCTGCTCCCCGTGAAACTTCGGGTGTGGGCTGCGGCGGCCACTGATCCGCATGTTAACCCACTGATCTACCTTTGAGCCGCTCCTGGCGGGCAACGCGTGGCGACAACGGCGATGCCGGGTCCACCCTGCCCCGTCCTCACGTGCGCTCCCTGCCCGGCGGCAGTGGACGCCGGCAGCGCTCAGGAGATCAGGTGAGCGGGCGGCCGCAACGCTGGACTTGCCGGTGCGCGCGCGCAGGGTGCCCAAACCCGCCTCCTTTGCGCTGACACGCAGGACCTACCGCCTGTCGGGCCGGAGGTGGATCTACAACCAGCTGGAGCTGTCGCTGCAGCGAGAGGGCTCCAGCGGCACGGCCGTGGCGGCGGTGGAGCAGGCGGCAGCGAGCAACGTGCAGTTGCCCGTGGCCCTCCAGGCAAGGCTGGCAAGGGCAGGCTGCAGGCCCAGCCACACATTTGGGCAGAGTGCGGCACCAGGGTGCTGAAGCACAGCGCACAACCTGCCGCATTTGGCAAGGGGTTGCTATATTCCAGCACCCACCGTGGGATGCCGACTTGCCTACATGGCACAAAGCACCGCCCCCCACCCGCACCCGAGCTGCACCTGCCCCTCTGCAGGAGTCGGGCGTTGCCTTCCTGCTGCACCTGGACCGCGGTGTCAAGGTGCAGGCGCACATCTATTGCTGCCATGCAGATGCAGAGCCCTGCAGGCCTGGCGCTGCAGCAGGCGGCGGCGAGGAGGGCACCAGCGGTGGCGAGCAGTTTGCATGGTGAGCACACATGTGGCCCCTGCCTTGCTGCACAATGCGAGTTATGAGGAGGCAGAGGGCTTTGGGGTTGTCGGTGAATCATGGAGTCCGGGGCCAAGAACCGCCTCCTCCCTTGCCCATACCAGCGGCCTCCAAGCTTCCAGCCGCTCCCCACCACACGTTGCAGGCGGCTGGTGACGCGCCAGCAGTGCTGCAAGGGCTGCCAGGGGCCGGTGCTGCGTGCCATCCAGGTAGGCAGGGCAGTATTCTGCGGGCAGATCTGCAGTTGACTGCCTCCGTTTTCTCTGCCCTAGACCAACCCTCCAGCTCCGGATACCTTGTGCAGCCCCACGGCCGCCGCTCCTCCTCAGCGTCACACTCTCTGGGCTGCTGGCCATCCAATCAACCCTACCCACAATTTTCCATGCAGCGCTTCGGGCGCGTGGGCAAGCGCCAGGCCGCCAAGGCAGCGGCGGCAGGCGAGGGCCAGGGAGATGGCGGCAACGCGGCTCGAAAGGTGCGCCGGCGGGGGCTGCCGCTTGCTCCCAGCCTGCTGCACTCCTGTCGCCTCTCTGCGTTTCGGCGCCTATGTGTGGGTGTGATATTCTTTTGGCAGCTCAAGCGCGCCCAAACGTCCCTCGTCAAAGTCTGCTTCCCTGCCTCTTCCTTCCACCCAGGACCCTCGCTTCATGTACCTCAGCCTGGACGAGGCGTGCACCCACGTGGGCGCCACCGCCTTCCGCCTGGTGGCCGGCATCTACAACCGGCAGGGCACCCGCCTGCTGGGCACCGCTGTGTCGCCGCCCATCCGGTGAGGCGGGGCAGCTGGGATTTGAGGTTGGGTGGAGCACGAACCTGGGCATGCCGCATAAGTGCCCTTGCAGTGCTTCAATAACATGCTTCACTACGCGCCTCAGTGGCCCACGATCATCAGTTCTGAACGTCCCACTCCACGCAGCTCGCTGGCCAACAATGACGCCCCAACTGGCGCTGCCCACATCAAAATGGAGGCTGTTCTGCCCTCTGACTGGGAGGGGTGGAGCGGCGGCTCGGGCAGCAAGCGGCGCGGCGGGCAGGCGGCGCAGCGGCAGCTCAAGGTGGGCTGATGCCGCAGCGCTCTCCATTGGCCTGCCAACTGCTTGGCATGCATCGGAGCTTGCTGAGGTCCATCTATCTGCTTGCTCTCTGACCCGCCACCCTGATGCCTTCCCCACACTTGCAGCGCCCCAGCCAGGCGGATGGGACGCCGCAGCAGCCGCTGCCCGGCCTGCGCACACCAACCACCAGTGACAAGCTGAGCCTGCTCGACCGCCCTGCCACCATCTCCCGCCTACCCGCCCCGGGATGCACGTTCGCGCACTGGCAGCTGCCCTTCCCTCCGGCAGCCAGCTCAGCGCCGCCGCGGCTGCCTGTGTCGCGCCAGCTGTCCCTGCCTGGCGAGCCTCCCTCCCCGCTGGCTCTCGGCGGCCACGGCAACGGCACATCGGCAGGCGGGGGCGGCGGCGGCGGCGATGCCGCGAATGCGGGCAGTCGCGAGCTGGGTGCTTGGGCGGCAGACGCGCTGTGTGCTGTGCCGCCCGCTGAGCTTGCTGCACAGCTGGCGCCCTCGCTGCCTTTCTACAGCAGCAGCCAGGCGGCCGCAGAGCGCGAGGCGGAGCGCCAGCTCAGCCTGCTGCAGCAGCTGAAGAGCAGCATTGCAGCTGCCACCCAGCCGTCAGCCAGCAGCTGCGGCAGCCCCTTCGGCCTTTCGGGCGGCGGCGGCGCAACAGTGAAAGCTGGGATGCAGACCGGCTGGAGCCACCCACACCTGCCAGGTCAGCTTGGTGGCCGAGATGAGTTGCACCGTTGCTGCCTCGATTTGCATGCGCAGTGCTTGTGATGTGGCGCACGTGGGTGCCATCACAGGCTCACAAACACCGCCGCTCCCACCTTCTAACCTCTGCGCAGCCCTGGCGCCGGCCTACAGCGTGACGCTGCCGCTCCCTGCTGGCGCCGTGCCGCCGCCCATCCCCACGAACGGCTTGTGGCTCTACCTCCGCTCGCACTCGCTGGACACATCCATGTCAGCTGCCACAGCCGCCACTCACACGGCCGCAGGCGACACCAACGCCGCAGGCAACGCCAGCGGCGCTGCGACTGGTGGCACGGCTGCCACGCACAGCGGCGCAGGCCGCCACGCCGCCGCGCTGGGCAGCCCTGCCGCCACCTGCCACAGCCCGATGCCGCTGCCGCCCGAGATGGCGCCTGGGCTGGGCGGGGGAGGCCTGGAGCTGGGCCGCTGCTGCGGCCTGGATGGCGATTTGGAGCTGGAGGCGATGCACAGCCTGATGAGCGACTCGCACCCCTCTGGGTGAGGCAGGGCTGGGCTGCTCACTGCTTGCTTGCTGGGAGGCAGGGCGGGCGGGCAGTGCAGCTACTGCGACCGCAGGCCAGCAGATTGCCGGATGGCATGGCATGGGTGCATGCAGTGGCCAGCAGCTGACTGAAACGGCAGCCTCGCTGCCACTGGCCCACCTTACACCCAACACTCCGCTCGCTCCTCTGCTCCTGCACCCACCGCCTGCTTGCAGCATGCACGTGGATCTGGCGCCCCTTCTGGACGACATGGGGCTCTCGGGGCTGTGAGCCTGCTAGCCTGGCACTGGCCGGCGCCCCCCTGCTGCGCTGCACTATAGCTAAACAGGTGCCCTGCCGTATGCGCGGGCTGCTTGGTGCAGCCGCCATGCCCTCTGCAAGTCTGAGTTAAACCCAACCGCACTGACGTAACCGCCGGCCTGGTAACACTCTATTCCCTCTTCCTTTGGTTGCCTGCGCCTTGCCCACCCTGCCTCTTCCTTACCTTTTCCCCTGATAGGGCTAGATCGAACTCCGAGTCTGTGCACCACCTTGCAACGCCCATACCCGCCTTTTGTCTGCCGCACTTCCCTTTGCCCTGGGCTGGCCGAACACCTGCCACTGTTTGGAATTAGCCCTGAACAGCCATGCCAGCCCAGCCCCTCCCTCAAAGTGCTCTCTTTCCTCGGCCTGCCCCTGCCTCAACGCACCCCCTCTTTTCAGCCCTTTGATTAGACATTGTGCCTGCATCAGTTGGGCCCGCACTATGCAGTCTCTCACCGTCCGCTGCCCCAACGGCGTCTTTCCTTGGCCCTTTTCGTTGTCTAAGTGTCACTTCCGCCCCCAGCTTTGCTGCCCCTTCTCTCTCATTCCCCACCCGCCTTGCCCCGCGCCTCACTTTTTGGCCACAATCTGCGGCGGCCCTCAACCCAACCTCACCTCGCATGCACCCATCGCACATGTCCCTTCCCACTGACTCCCAACTGCCCACCACCCGACTTTCTATTCCCCATGCCATGCCCATCCATGCTGCTGGAATGCGTCCCTTTATCCCGCCGGCACCCAGCTGCCAGGTGCACCTAACACTATCCCGCGGTGTGTCCTTCCGATGCACACCTACAACGTACGCCCCACCTGTTCACTACAAAATAAGCCGACATTCTTTAGAGAGCCCGGTCACCTGTGCGCCTGACAGTTGCAACTGACTGCGCGGAGCGCCGCTGTTGCCCCCTTGACCTGTGCTCGACGCTGTGCCCCGTGCACCGCCTGCCCACCTACCACGACGAGAAGTTTGCCAGCTGTCCATCCCTTTTGCAATCTCACTCTGGCTGCAAATAAACCCTGTGCCTGTAAATAAGTAGTAACTGCAGCCCACCTACCTTGCTGCTGCCAGTGCTGGGCACGCCAGTGGCTTACAGCGAAAAACTGGCGAGGGGATGGGCAGCGGGTGCCAGCGGGCGGCGGCGAGAACCCTAGAGGCGTGCTGCCGGCCCTGTCGCTGGTCCTCAGCTCAGACCTCTCACACGGCTGGCCGTCCAAAGGGAGCGGTTCAACCGTGCTCTCTGGCCGCTTGAGCCGAGCGGCGGTGCTAAACTCGCCGTCGTGCGCCCTGGCATCGCCGCTCACCCGTGGGAGGACACGCAAATGTCCGCCAAGAGGCGCAGAACCCACGGCAGCAGCGGCGGCGCACCTGCCGCCTCTCCAGGCGGCGGCGAAGCTGGCGGCGGCGAGCCGCCGCTCACGGGCTGCTTGGTATTCGTGCCCGTCAGCAGCCTTGCCCACGGCGCAGGGCAATGGAAGATCTGGCAGCGAATGGTGCCCAAATTGCTTGGAGGGGAGGTCACCCAGGATGCAGCTGCCGCCGGAATCACACACGTCATCGTGCCGCCATCCGGCATTGCATGCCTGCCTCCGGCGCTGCGGCTCGACGGCGGCAGCGCACCGGCAGGGCTGTGGCATGTGACCGACCAGTGGCTGGTACACTGCCTCACAAAGCGCAGGCGCCTGCCAGAGGAGGGCTATGCACCCACAGCCACGTCGGGAGCAGCGGCGGCAGGAGCGGCGGCGGCAGCGGCGGCAGCCGGCCCCAGCAGAGACGCCCTGCCCGGGCCCCCAGCCGACAGCCAGGGCAATGAACTGGACGAGGAAGAGGAAGAGGAGGAGGAGGGGGTGCAGCTGCTGCTTGAAGGCGTGGAGCGTGAGCGGTACCAGCAGGAATTCGAGCGGGCCCTGCGCCTGGCTGGCCTGCCCTCGCGGCCGCTCTTGAAGGAGGAGGACAGCCTGGACAGCCGCTGCTTCCAGGCGGTCTCCTGGAACCTCTGGTGAGGGGGCTTAGGGGCTTGTGACGATGGCTGTGACAACGGCCTCAAACTGAGCTAGCTCCGTTCCACTGTGCATATTGCAGCATGCACGTCACCTGGTCCTCACATGGCCCGGCTCGACCCGTTGCACTGCTGGCTCCCTGCCTCCCCGCTGCAGGTTCAGCTCGGTGTGCGCCCCCGAGCGCATGCGGGCGGTGGGGCTGCTGCTGGCGGAGCTGGGCTACCCCGAGATCCTCATGTTCCAGGCGAGGCGGCACGGTTCATGGCTCTGGTTTGAATGTCCCCAGTGGAGCTGGGCTATCCCGAGATCCTAATGTTCCAGGCGAGGGGATACTGTACATGCATGTCGCAATGGATGGGCGAATTGTAGCAGCGTGCCCTGCCTGATGGGGAGCACTGCGCTTACCTCTTGGTGCGCATTAAACCGATGCCTGCATCGCTGGCTGTCCGTCTTCCTCCCTGTCCCGGCCGCTGCAGGAGTGCACCCACCTGTTCCTGGACCTGTTCAGCCTGCAGCCCTGGTACAGGCACTACCTGATGCTGGGCCAGCCGCCAGCCAACGTGCGCCTGTTCAGCGTCGTCCTGCTGCGCACGGTGGGTACCGCTGTTGATTGTAAGTGCTGCATGGCCGCTTGCAGGCGGCATCTGGTGCCCAGCAGCGCATGACCTGCAGCTCCTGCCTGCTTGCCGCCGCAGTTACGCAGCCCAGCACACTGCCTGCCCCCCTGCCCTGCAGACGCAGGACCGGTGCACCGCCATCGGCCAGCTGGAGCAGCTGTGCTTCAAGCGGTGGGATGGGCAGATGGATCCAGCGCTGGTATGCTGGGGCTGGGTGCTTGGTGCTTGGGTGGGTGGCAGACATGCGGGCGGGCGGGCGGGCGGGCGGGCGGGCGGGTGGGCGGGCGGGCGGGCTGAGCACACCATGACCCTCGGAGGACCACCCACCTGAGTGGCAGCTAACTGGCTGCTCCCCCGCTGCTCGTTCTGGTGCAGTTCGACTGGTTCAACCTGAAGAGCCTGCAGTTTGAGCTGCTGGGCACACCAATCCGCATCAGCACCCCCCGCCTGAGCCACAATGAGGTGCATGCATGTGCAACTGCCTGAGGGTGCCGTTCCAGCGCCCATGCGGCCATGCACGCGGCGTGCCCTTTGATTGGAAGCTTGCAAGCAGAGCTGTGCTGGAGCGCTGCCGGGTTACTGCAGCATGGCGGCTGGCCAGTGGGAGCTGGCATTATTCGACGTGACCGCTCCTGATCCCTCCCATGCTGCAACAGTTTGGCCGGCAGCAATTCGCTGAGATTGACCAGATGCTGAACAATCAGATCAACTCCAGGACGGGCCTGTGCCCCAACTACCTGATTGCAGGTGTTTTCTTGCCGCCTGGCTGCTCTCTTACGCATGCACAGAAGTTGCGAGATGGGCTTGCATGCACCTGTGCAAGCGACCTCTGCACCCGTGCTGCATGCACTGGTGACACCACTCGCGTTCCCATCATGGTGTGCTGGCCTGGCTGCCCGATCCTGCCTGCAGGCGACTTCAACTGGACACACAAGGAGCAGCTCCGGCTGGGGCGCCAGGGGTGGGAGCCTTCCTCCTCTGACCTCTTCCAAGATGTGTGGCTGCAGAAGCGGTGCGTGGTGGGGAGGGCTGTCTACAGGGCTTGTTGGGGCTGTGGTGGCGAGACGCATGCTGCTTGCTCCATAGTAGCTGCAGGCGGCGTACAGCCGGTGGGAGGCAACGCTTGCCAGCACAAAGTTCCGCGTGTTGCCCTTGTCACGTTGTGCTGCGGCAGGTCGGACAGCAAGGGCAGCACCTGGGACACCGAGGTGTGCTGCCAGAAGGGGAAGAAGTACTCCAAAGCGGTGAGCTCTTCTCCGAGGCATGTGATTGGCTGGAAGCCCCTGGGGGCAGGCGATGCCGTGGCGGCCGGAGGCATGCCATGCACATACACTAGTACTGGCACTGCTGCCGGCCTGGCGCTCCTCCGCCCTCGCACCCTTCCGCCCTGCTGCCTGCCTGCACACACTGAGCAGCTACCTGCCTCTTAGTTGCTGTTGTGCAGGCTCGGCTGGACCGCATGCTGGCACACCTCACCGACTGGGAGCCTGCGAGCATCAAGCTGATTGGCACGGACCCTATCCCAGGCCCGACGCGCGAGGTCGCCATCGGCAGGAGCGGGCGGCGCGGCAAGGAGATTGAGGTGTGGCCCAGGTGAGGTTGGCAATACTGCCATAACGATATACACATGTGGCGTGCTGGTTTGCGAGCGGCGCAGCTGTTCGAGGCCCTCCCCGTGCGAGGGGCTGTTTTTCAGTGGAGGTTTGCAATGGGCATGTTGGCACACTGTGGCTGCCTGCATTGACTGCAGGCGTTGCCGCATGCGCTCAGTGCCCGCACAGGCTCATTTGCTTGCATTGCCCCTCTCAACACCGTGCCTGCAGCGACCACTTGGGCCTGGCGGCCACTTTTGTCAGGAAGCAGGCGCAACAGGCAGACAGCTAGCTGCGGCAGTGGAGTCGGCAGGCAGCAGGCAGCAGTAGCCATGTGAGATCTAGTGTGCAAGCCGCCATAGTAATGAGGGCGGCGGCTGCGGCGGCAGCAACAAGGTCACGCTCTGAGCGTGCACCCCTGCCGACCACAACAAGAATTATATGTGTCAGTCGCTTTCCCACTTTGGCTGCTGCAACATATAACAAAGTCCAGCAGCCAAACAGGAGGGTGGACAGCCCGCCCATGCGGGGCGCCGGGCGCCGGGCGCCGCAGCGCGCTGGGGCGCGCCGACAGCCGCCTGCATGCATGCGCGCGAGCCGCTGTCGGCATGCACCAATCTACCATACATCTGAGCGCCATGGAACAGCCCGGAAAGCGCGCGCACGGCAAGGTGCAGGGGCGCGGCAGGCCCAAGAAGTTCGGGGCGGCGCTTGGCCTTGACCAATTTGCCAAGGCCAAGACGAAACAATATGACAAGCGTGAGAAGCTAGAAAAGGAGCGGGCGCTGAACGCCGCCAAGGTGAACAAGCTCAAGAAGCTGAAGAAGCGGCTGGGCGACAAGCTGGAGCCAAAGTTCAAAGTGTCGCAGGTGCGGTTAGCGCACGGGCGGTACCTGAGGGTGTCCATGCTCGCCGCCGCCGCCGCCACCGCCTGCCGCCGCCGCCTGCCGCTGCCGCCTGCCTTCTCTAGGCATCACCTACCAAGCACAAGGCGATGCAATCCTGTTGCTGACCGCAGGACCCGATGGATGAGGAAGACGAGCAGCAGCAACAGCAAGGTGCAGCGAGCGCAGCACGAGAGCAGCAGCAAGATGAGCGGCAGCACGGGGCGGCACTGCCCGGCGGCCTGGAGCAGCAGCAGCAGGAGCAGCAGCAGGAACGGCAGCAGCAGCAGTGGCCGCAGCAGCAAGGCCGGCACGCCGGCGGCAAGCCGGGCAAGCAGCACAAGCCGCTGTCTCGCATGCAGCGCATTGCGGCAGAGGCGCAAGCCCAAAAGGTAGGGCGTGGGTGCTGCCCTGTCTGGCTGCCTGCAGCGCCATTCCCTGCCGTGCTGCACAAGTCGCTTGCTTGCTTGCTTCGCGGGGCGGGTCCGCTTGGTTCCCACCAACCCACACACCTTGCAACCTCACCTTCTCCCCCGTCCTGCCCCCACCCCTTTGCTCCGCCCCCACAGGAGGCGGCGGCTGCGGAGCGCGAGGCGCGGCGGCAGGCCGCCGAGGAGCGTGCCCGCAAGCTGGCGGAGGACGCCAAGCGGCGGGCGGCCAAGAGCAAGGCGCTGTACAAGAAGACGGGGCACGGCCAGCCAGTGATGAAGTACCGGGTGGAGAGGATGCTGGAAGAGCTGCAGCGGGGGCAGTGAGGCGGTTGTTTGAGGGGTTGTTTTCACCCTTTTCAATTGTAACAATCCAGCTACAGCAGAGGGGAGCTGCAGCGGGGGCAGTGAGGCAGGCCTGCAAGCAGAGCGGCGAGGCGGGGAGGCAGAGCAGTGAAGCAGCGCTGGGGTGGGCTGCAGCAAGCCCCAGCCCGCCCGGCCACAGTGTGCATCCCACTGATGCTGCAGCCTGCGACGTGCTGCTGTTTGGCTTCCACTTTCCCGCTGCGGTGCTGGCAGAAGCGTTTATTTGACAATCAGGCACAGAATTGCAGTTGGCAACATGAGCAAAGAGCGGGGGAGCAGGGGCAGCAGGGCAGCACCAGAGGGAGCGACAGGGGGGAGAGCAGGCCTGGAGCAGGGCAGGCATAGAGCACAGGACAAGCGAGCGGGAGCAGCAGCCGGCATCGGCCGGCATGGGCCAGTGCGGAGCGATAGTGTAAGCAGGAGCATCAGAATATCACAGGGCGGCGGGGGGTCTGCTAGGCAGGGACAGCATGCAGCAGCTGGGTGGGCTGCTCTCAGGGGCTCTTGGCCAGCTGCCGGTCCGCCTTTGCTGCCTCCTTCTTGGGCACGAGGCCAACGTTCTCCAGGATGGCAACTGCAGGCAGGGAGGCAGGCAGGGGTGTGCGGCAATGGTAGGCAGCCGGGGGGCTGGGAGGCACGACACTTCAAGCCCCGAAAAAGGAAGTACGGCATCCGCTGACCGCCCAGGCCAAGGACACGTATGTATGCACCGCAGAGCAGCAGACAGCCACAGAAACACAAGTCGAGTGCCAGGTGCACCCGCCGACCGCTCCAGGTTGAGGGTGCACATGCGCAAACAAGCTGTGGACAAGATGCAGACACCATTTCACAAAAAAGCACACCCGCCGACCGCTCGAGGTTGAGGGTGTACATGTGCAGCAGAGCAGACCGCAAGAACGAAAACGCATTGCAAAAGTCCAGCTGCAAGGCGCACCCGCCGACCGCTCGAGGTTGAGGGTGTACATGTGGAGGCCGGGGGCGCCGCCCGCCAGCAGCCGCTGGCACATCATGGTGCCCAGGGAGATGCCGTAGGCCTGGGGGGAGGGTGTGATTGATACATTGTGAGCGAAGGGTTAGAAAGAGTTGGGGAGTTGGCAACAGGATATTGCAAGCACGCCCCCACCAGCATCGACCCGGCACACGCCCACAGCACGCACAGCATGTACAGCATGCACAGCACGCACAGCACCCACCTTGACCGCTGCCTCGTTGTCCTTGATGGCCTCCAGCGTATCGGGTAAAAACAGCACGTACAGCATGTACAGCATGGTACCGCAGCATGCAGAGCACACACCTTGACCGCCGCCTCGTTGTCCTTGATCGCTTCCAGCGTGTCGGCGATGTGCTGCGGCACCGCGGTCTTGCAGAAGGAGGTCATGCGCTTGAAGCCGCCGTAGGTCATGACGGGCATGACGCCCGGCAGGATGGGGCAGTTGATGCCCACGCTCCTGCAGGGAAGTGAAGAGTGAAGCATTGGGAAGGCGGTCAGGGAAGCGCAGCAGGCCATGACGCCGGTAGGGAGTTGCAAAAGAGTAGCCAGGCAGTCGGCAGATGCTAGCATGTAGCCTGGCAGGTTGGAAACCTTTGGGCACCCAAACCGCACCTGCAGTCCTTGACGAACTGGAAGTAGCGGTCCACGTCGTAGAACAGCTGCGTCACCACAAAGTCGGCGCCCGCGTCAATCTGCAAAGAACGACGGGTGGCAGCAGGCGCAATACATCAACCGGTCGCAAAGATGCTGGCAGGTTTCTGCAACATCATGAGCAGCTGCACGCAGCCATCCCTGCTGCTGCCGCCGCTGCTGCCGCTGCTGCCCAACTGCCACCGCTGATGCCGCTGGTGCTGGCGCCCGCACAACTGGGCCTCCCTGGTGCTATTGTCGGCGGTTCCCCTCCCTCCCAATATCTAATCCCCCTACTTCCAACCCAGAATCAACCCACCTTCTTCTTCAGGTAGTCGATGTCGGCCCAGTAGTTCTTCTTCATCTCCTCCCCGTCTTCCACAATCACGTCGGGGTGCGCCTCAGGGTACCCGCTCACGCCGATGCCAAAGAAGTCGCCGTGCTCCGCGCTGCAGGTGCAAGTCAAGGGTGTAAGTCCGTCAAGCATGAGCAGGCAGTGTTGCTGACCAAAGGCCAGTGAAACAGCTGCCGCTTGCGGCTGGATCGTGCACAAGGAACCGCCGTGCTCCGCCCTGCAAGCACGAGCCAGCATTGCGTTGTTGCCCAGCGACCACAGCGTGCACAGCAGGCACAGCAGCACACAAAGCGCACCGGATGTACTTGACCAGGTCCAGAGCGCAGGCAAAGCCGCCCTCCACCTGCAGGAAGCAAAAGTATACAAATTGGGCAGGGCAGCGCGGTTGCCTGGAGGTGGCGCTGCAGCAGCGCCGGCAGGGCAGGCTCGCCCCACAGCCAGAGAGCGCGGTAGCACCCATGATGGCGCTCGGCTGACCCGATCAGCCAGCAGGACTTGCTGAGCTCAAACCATTCCTCCTGCCCCACCACGGCATTGCCCTCTCATACCAACAACCATCCGCCTCAGCCCTGCCCATCAGAACCATGCAAAAGGACCCCCCGCCCACCTGCTCAAAGTGGTCCTGGCCCTTGGGCGGGTCGCCGCGCAGCGCCAGGATGTTGCGGATGCCGTACTCCTTGGCCTGGGGCAGGTGCAGGTGGAGGTTTATTGCTTGGATTGATCGGAAAGGAGCTGTGAGGAAGCAGCACACGGAATTGAACGGCAGCAGCGGCAGGAGCGGCAGCAGCAGGTGACAGCCCCATCTTGGGCAGCTCTGACACATCAGCCTGCTCACACAAGCAGCAGCAGCGGCGCCAGCAAGCGATTCATGTCGCCTGGGCCAGCGCTTGCGCGCAGTGCAGCCCATCAGCAGCAGCAGCAAGCACACCCAGCAAGCACGCCCGGCAAGCACAGCCAGCGAGCACTCCCCCAAGCCCACCTTGGCCAGCGCATCCTTCAGCTTGTCCACCGGCATGTTGGTGCAGGTCAGGTGCATCATCGTCTCCACGCCAACCTGCAGCAGGGCGGGCAGGTGCGCACATCGGTTGTGTGGCAGCACGCGGGAGCACGCCTGCTTAGGCAGCAGGGCAGGAGCAAGCGGCGGCGGCGTTCAGGGCGGTACCAGCCGCTACCTTGCTGAGCGGTGAGGGGCATGCCCCCGCTGCTACCTGAGGTGATGGCAACATAGCACCAGCCTCCCCCAGGCAGCGCCCCAGCCCTTGTGCGCACCTCCTGCTGCATCGAGCGCGCCACGTCCAGCGTGACGTCGGCGGTGGAGCCGCCCGCGCCCCAAGTGATATCGCAGAAGGTGGGCCCCAGGGCCGCCATGCGGGTCTGGCGCTCCTTCAGGTTGGCCACGCCCTCTTCCGTCTTGGGCGGGAAGTACTCAAAGCTGAAGAAGAGCTCGTCGGCGCCTATCTTGGCGTTCAGCTTGTCGATGATGCGCGCCATCGCTGCTGTCGCTTAATTAACGATGCTGGGCGTTGCTGGGGGCCGCAGAAGGCGGTGGGAGGGTGCGCAGGGGCAAGCCTTTGAAGCAAACGTGCCTGGGGGGCGAGCAGCGACCAGGGCTCAATCCCAACAATGCGATGAATGCAGTGGGGGCGCGATCCGGCGGCTGGTATGCGCGATGGCGCCCATTTTCACGGCATTTCCACGTCGGAATTGAACAGGACGCCTGCCACGAGCAAACTGCACA
>VFQQ010004092.1_pt1 | contig 13234 bp, 11 predicted proteins | sample 3512341 | NCBI WGS metagenome assembly VFQQ01 (sample SAMN10412373, study PRJNA504923) | tailings metagenome | isolation source: Relicate 2 Philex TSF1 revegetated site | place: Philippines: Tuba, Benguet | collected 2017-08-29 | reverse complement strand
TGTCGTGCGGCCTGCGCGGCAAGGCGCAGATCGGCAAGGGCATGTGGGCCATGCCCGACCTGATGGCCGAGATGCTCAGGCAGAAGGTCGGCCACCCCAAGGCCGGCGCCAACACCGCCTGGGTGCCGAGCCCCACCGCCGCCACGCTGCACGCGCTGCACTACCACCAGGTGGACGTGGCGGCGGTGCAGGCCGAACTCGAGAAGACCGACCCTGAAGCACAGCGCGAAGCACTGCTCACCGGCCTGCTGACCGTGCCCGTGGTGAAGGAGGCGACGTGGAGCGCCGCCGAGCGCCAGCAGGAGCTCGACAACAACGTGCAGGGCATCCTCGGCTACGTGGTGCGCTGGGTCGACCAGGGCGTGGGCTGCTCCAAGGTGCCCGACATCAACGACGTGGGCCTGATGGAAGACCGCGCCACGCTGCGCATCAGCAGCCAGCACATCGCCAACTGGCTGCAGCACGGCGTGGTGACGCAAGCCCAGGTGCACGAGACCTTCCGCCGCATGGCCGCGGTGGTCGACGGCCAGAACAAGGGCGACCCGGCATACAAGGACATGGCCGGCAACTTCGAGAAGAGCGCGGCGTACCAGGCGGCGCTCGACCTCGTGTTCAAGGGCAAGGAACAACCCAGCGGTTACACCGAGCCGCTGCTGCACGCCTGGCGCTTGAAGGTGAAGAAGGCAGCTTGAGCGACTGAGCGGCACCATGCACGCCGCGCTGGCCGACGCGGTGCTGGTGCTGCACGCGGCGGTGGTGCTCTTCGTCGTCGGCGGCCTGGTGCTGGTGGTGCTGGGGAACGGGGTTCCGGGGCTCGGCTGGCGCTGGGTCAACCGCTGGTGGTTCCGCCTCGCGCACCTGGGCGCCATCGCGGTGGTGGTGGCCGAGTCCTGGCTCGGCATCACCTGCCCGCTGACCACGCTGGAGGCCTGGCTGCGCACACAGGCCGGCGCCACGGCGCACGGCCAGGGCTTCATCGAACACTGGCTGCAGCGGCTGCTGTTCTATGCCGCGCCGCCCTGGGTCTTCGTGCTGGCCTACAGCGCCTTCTTCGTGCTCGTGCTCGCCGCCTGGTGGCGCTGGCCGCCGCGGCGCTGAGCGGGTTTCAGCGCCGGCGCTGTTCCGCCGCCGTGGCACAGCCCACGCACCGCAGCGCCCAGGGCTCGGCTTTCAGGCGGTCGAAGGGGATGGTGGCGCCGCAATCGGCGCAGAGGCCGTACTGGCCCCGCTCGATGCGCGCCAGCGCCGCGCCCACGGCGTCGAGTTCACGCGCTTCCAGGTCGGAGATCGCGAAGTCGATCTCGCGCTCGCCCTCGCGCTGCGGCGCGTCGTCGCCGTCCTGCTCCAGCACCTGGTGCGCGTGCTCGGCGCGGCTCGTGCCCTGGTGGTGCTCGGTCACGCGGCGGTCGAGCTGGCGCAGGCGCAGGTCGAGTTCGGTCTTCAGGAGGGCCTGCTGGCCGGGGGTGAGGTGCTGCATCGCTTGTCTCCGATCGGGTCTGCATCGTCGCAGCGTCCACCCATGCGGCCCTTGAGCCCGATCAAGCCGGGGGCGCTGCCTAGAATGCCCCGCTTCCATGCCCACCAACCCCCTGCCCAGCTCCTGTGACGTGCTCGTGGTCGGCGCAGGCCCCGCCGGCAGCGCCTGCGCCGCCTGGCTGGCCGGCCGCGGCGTGGACGTGGTGCTGGCCGACCAGCACGAGTTCCCGCGCGACAAGATCTGCGGCGATGGCCTCATCCCCGACGCACACACGGCGCTGAAGAAACTCGGCGTGTACGACGAGGTGATGGCGCACGCGGCCACGGTGCCACACGTGCGCTGCATCGGCCCCAGCGGGCGCCATGTGGACGTGCCCGGCTCGCTGTCGGTGCTGCCGCGCAAGGTGCTCGACGAGTTGCTGGTGCGCCACGCCGTGAAGGCCGGCGCGCTGCTCGCCACGCCACTGCGCTTCGAGGCGCCGCTGCTCGACAGCGAACAGGTCGTCGGCGCGCGTTTCAGGCATGGCGACACACAACACGAGGTCAGCGCGCGCTGGGTCGTGCTGGCCACCGGTGCGGTGCCGCAGGCCGCCATCGCGGCCGGCCTGTGCGAGCGCCACACGCCCAGCGGCGTGGCGCTGCGCGGCTACGTCAAGCACGAAGGCCTGGCGGCCACGATCCGCCAGCTGCAGGTGGTGTGGCACCCCAGGCTGCGCGGCGGCTACGGTTGGATCTTCCCGGCGCCGGGTGGCCTCTTCAACATCGGCGCCGGCCTCACCGGCAGCCACCTGGAGCACGAAGGCCGTGGCCGCATGGCCGGCAACGTGAACCTGCGCGATTTCTTCAAGGCCTTCCAGGATGTGTACGAACCCGCGCGGCGGCTCATGACCGAGGGCACGCCGGTGGGCGAGCTCAAGGGCGCGCCGCTGCGCTGCTCGCTGGCGGGTGCCCGCTGGTCACGCCCTGGCCTGCTGGGCACCGGCGAGGTGCTGGGCAGCACCTACGCCTTCACCGGTGAAGGCATCGGCAAGGCCCTGGAGACCGGCCTGCTCGCGGCACAGGCCCTTCTGGCCGCGCGCGACGGCGAACACGAAGCAGCCACACGTGCGCGTTATGAAACCAGCCTCGCGGCCCTCAAACCACGTTTCGAGATGTACGACACCGCCAGCCATGTCAACCGCCGCCCCTGGCTGGCCGATGTGGTGATCTGGCGCGCCAACAAGAGCCCGCGCATCCTGCGGCGCCTGTCGGGGCTGCTGGAAGAGACGCAGAACCCGGGCCACCTGCTGAGCTGGCGCGGGATCGGCAAACTGATGTTCGAGTGAAAGAGAGCCCCTGATGAAGCGCTTTGCGATCTCCGCCGCCCTGGCCCTGCTGCTCACCGCCTGCGGCGGCGGCGGTGGCGATTCCGGCGGGCCGCCGCCCACCGTCACCAGCAGCGCCACCACCAATTCGCCGCGCTACAGCGAGGAACTGCGCTTCACGCTGCTGGGCACCAACCTGGACCAGTCGCTCAACTTCACGAGCACCGGCTGCCGCGACTTCACGCGCCTGGCCGGCAGCACGGCCACGGTGGCGCAGTTCGGCTGCACGGTCTCGGGTGTGGGCGCGCGCACCATCACCGTCAGCTCCAACGCCGTGACCGGCACGCTGGCGACGCTGAACTTCAGCATCAACATGCCCGAGGTGACGCTGTTCATCAGCAACGGCACCACGGTGTCGGGGCAGATCGTCATCGCGCTCAGGCCCGACCTGACGCCGATCACGGTGGACAACTTCCTGGCCTACGTGAAGACCGGCTTCTACAACAACACCGTGTTCCACCGCCATGGCCGCGTGTCGGACCAGTTCGGCAACATCACCGGCGAGTTCGTGCTGCAAGGCGGCGGCTACAGCGCACCGCTGAACAGCAACACGAGTTTCGGCCTGCCCAAGACGCCGACACGGCCGCAGATCGCGCTGGAGCGTGGCCTGTCGAACCTGCGCTACACGGTGGCCATGGCGCGTGGCAGCGGCCTCAACACGGCCGACTCGCAGTTCTTCATCAACACCGTCGACAACGCCTTCCTCGACAACTCGGGCGGTGGCTACGCGGCCTTCGGCACCATTACCACCGGCACCACCACGGTCGATGCGATGGTGGCGGCGGCGAGCAACTTCTCGCCCGCCAACTTCGGCCTCAACAGCCCCGACTGCCTGCCCGAGCCCAACCTCGTCATCGCCAGCGCGGTGCAGACACGCTGAGCCCCGCGCCATGTGCCAGCTGCTGGGCATGAACGCCAACGTCCCCACCGACGTGATGTTCAGCTTCGCCGGCCTGGCCACGCGCGCGCACGAGCACAAGGACGGCTTCGGCATCGCCTTCTTCGAGGATCGCGGCCTGCGCCATTTCATCGACCACCACGGCGCGCGCACGAGCCCCGTGGCCGAGCTGGTGAAGCGCTACCCGATCAAGAGCGACAACGTCATCGCGCACATCCGCAAGGCCACGCAGGGCGCCGTGCGGCTGGAGAACACCCACCCGTTCGTGCGCGAGCTGTGGGGCCGCTACTGGGTGTTTGCGCACAACGGCGACCTCAAGGGTTTCGAACCCCGCCTGCACGCCGGTTTCCGCCCCGTGGGCGGCACCGACAGCGAACGTGCCTTCTGCTGGCTGATGCAGGAGCTGGCCAAGGCCCACGCCGCGGTGCCGAGCATCGAGGAGCTCAGCTGCACGCTGCGCGAGCTGCTGCCGCAGCCGGCGAAGCACGGCAGCTTCAACCTGCTGCTGAGCAACGGCCAGGCGCTGTGGGCGCACTGCTCCACGAACCTGCATGTGCTGGAACGGGCCCACCCCTTTGGCAGTGCCACGCTGGCCGACGAGGACCTGAGCGTGGACTTCGCCGCCCACACCACACCCGCCGACCGGGTGGCCATCGTCGCCACCGCGCCGCTCACCAGCGGCGAACCCTGGGTGGCGATGCAGCCGGGCGAGATGCGCGTGCTGCTCGGCGGCCGCACGCTGGCCCGCCAGGCCTGCCACTGATCCGCGCCGGCTGCAGCCGGTGTGTGCCGGCCGGCCGGCCGCCGCGGCGCAGGCCACCGTGCACGCACGCGCTCCTACACTGCCCCGCATGAGCTGGCTTGGCATCGACTGGTCGCAGGTCTGGTACCCCGGCCCGCGCCACCCCTTCAGCGCCGACGAGATGGCACGCGCCGGCAGCGACGCGCCGAGCGCCACCGCGGTGATGGTGGCGTTGACCAATGTCTTCACGCTCGGCCTGCTGGCGGTGGTGTTCGCGCCCGAGGGCCAGCGCGGGCGCACCGCCGTGGCCTTTGCACTGCTGGCCGCCGTGGGCGCCGCCGGCCTGCGCTGGCTCTGGTGGCGGCCCTGGCGGCGTGCGCTGATGCAGGCCTCGCTGTGCGTCGTTGCGCTGATGCCGCTATCGGCCCTGCTGGTGCGTGCGCTCTACCCCGAGCGCGACGAGCGCCTGGCCCTGGCCGTGGTGCTGGCCGGTGGCGGCGCGGCGCTGACGGTGCTGTTCTGGTTCGCCGTCATCTACCGCGCGCAGCAGATCGCCGCACGGCTGCGCGAGCAGGCCGAGCGTGAGAAGGCCATCGAGATGGCGCGCCGGCTGGCTACGGCGCAGATCGAGCCGCATTTCCTCTTCAACACCCTGGCCAGCCTGCAGCACTGGGTGCAGACCAAGGACGACCGCGCCGCGCCGCTGCTGGCGGCGCTCACCGGCTACCTGCGCGCCACGCTGCCGCTGTTCAACCGCCCGCAGCTGGCGCTGGCCGACGAGCTCACCGCCGTGGAGCAGTACCTGCGCGTGATGCAGCTGCGCATGGGCGCGCGGCTGGCCTGGGCCATCGACGTGCCCGAGGCCCTGCGCGTGGCGCTGCTGCCGCCGGGGCTGCTGCTGACGCTGGTGGAAAACGCCGTCGTGCATGGCCTCGAACCCGCGATCGCCGGCGGCCGCGTCACGCTCAGCGCGCACGGGCAGGCCGGGCGGCTGACGGTCGAGGTGCAGGACAGCGGTGCCGGCGCCGCTGGCCCCGTGGCCGAGGGCGTGGGGCTGTCCAACCTGCGGGAGCGCCTGGCGCTCGCCCATGGCGATCGCGCCACCCTCGAACTCGGCCCCGCACCCGGCGGCGGCTTCCTCGCCCGCGTGCAACTCCCCTTGACCACGACATGACCCGCCTCCTCATCGCCGACGACGAAGAAGCCCCGCGCGAGCAGCTGCGCGCCGCACTCGCCAGCGCCTGGCCCGAGGCGCAGATCGTGGCCGCGGCCGGCAACGGCGCCGACGCGTGGGACCTGTTCCTCGAACACGAGCCCGAGGTCTGCCTGCTGGACATCCGCATGCCGGGCCTGAGCGGCATCGACGTGGCGCGCCGCATCGGCCAGCAGGCGCGGGTGGTCTTCGTCAGCGCCTACGGCGACCACGCGCTCGCGGCCTTCGACGCCGGCGCGGTGGACTACCTGCTCAAGCCGGTGGACCCGGCCCGCCTGGCGCAGACCGTGCAGCGCCTGCGCACGGCCCCAGCCACCGCGCCTGACATGACCAGCCTGCTGCAGCAGCTGGCCGGCAGCCTGCGCAAGCCGGCGCCGCTGGCGGTGCTGCAGGCCGGCGTGGGCCGCGAGGTGCGGCTGATCCGCACCGACGAGGTCATCTACTTCGAAAGCGACAGCCGCTACACACGCGTGGTGCATGAGGGCGCTGAAGGCGGGGGACAGGCGCTGATCCGCACGCCGCTGAAGGAACTGCTGGCGCAGCTGGACGAGGGCCTGTTCTGGCAGGTGCACCGTTCGGTCATCGTCAACCACCGCCACATCGCCGCCGCGGTGCGTGTGGACGAAGGCCACATGCACCTGACACTGCGTGGGCGCAGCGAGACGCTGCCGGTGTCGCGCCACTTCCAGGGGCTGTTCAAGGGTCAGTGAGGGGCCGGGCCGCGGGCGCGCGCGGGTAGCATCGGCAGCACCGCCCACAGCCCAGCCGCCGAGCCCGATGCCCGCGATACCGGTACCCCGCTTCGACCAGTTCTACCGCCACGCCGAACTCACCCGCCTGCTGCAGGACTACGCAGCCGCCGCACCCCGCCTGGTGGAGCTGCGCTCGCTGGGCAGGAGCCATGAAGGCCGCGACATCTGGCTGCTGGTGCTGACCAACACCGGCACCGGCGCCGACACCGACAAGCCCGCGTTCTGGGTCGACGGCAACATCCACGCCGCCGAGCTCACCGCCAGCACCGCCTGCCTGTACTGGCTGCACCAGCTGATCAGCGGCTACGAGGCCGGCGATGCACAGGCGCGCCAGCTGCTGGACACGCGCACCGTGTACATGGTGCCGCGCCTGAACCCCGACGGCGCCGAGCTGGCGCTGGCCGACAAGCCGCGCCACATCCGCAGCAGCACCCGCCCCTACCCCTGGGACGAGCCGGCGGTGGAGGGCCTGACGGTGGAAGACGTCGACGGCGACGGCCGCATCCTGACGATGCGCATCCCCGACCCGCACGGCCCGTACAAAAAACACCCGCAGGAGCCGCGCCTGATGGTGCCGCGCGAGCCGGGTGAGTTCGGCGGCGAGTACTACCGCGTGGTGCCCGAAGGCACGCTCACCAACTTCGACGGCTTCCGCATCACCGTCAACCCCGACCGCGAAGGCCTGGACCTCAACCGCAACTTCCCCAGCAACTGGCGCCAGGAGTTCGAGCAGAGCGGCGCCGGCCCCTACCCCACCAGCGAGCCCGAGGTGCGCGCGATGGTGGCGTTCTGCACCAGCCACCCCAACATCGGCGCGGCGGTGAGCTTCCACACGCACAGCGGCGTCATCCTGCGCCCCATGGGCACGGCGGGCGACGACGACATGACGCCGGAAGACCTGTGGACGATCAAGCGGCTGTCGGACCACGGCGCCAGGCTCACCGGCTACCCGGCCATCAGCATCTGGCACGAGTTCAAGTACCACCCCAAGCAGATCATCACCGGCACGCAGGACTGGCTGTACGAACACCTGGGCGCGCTGTTCTGGACCGTGGAGATCTGGGCGCCGAACAAGGAAGCCGGCATCACCGACTACAAGTGGATCGACTGGTACCGCGAGCACCCGGTGGAAGACGACCTGAAGCTGCTGAAGTGGAGCGAGGAGCAGTGCGGCGGCCGGGCCCATGTGGACTGGTACCCCTTCCGCCACCCGCAGCTGGGCATGGTGGAGTTCGGCGGCTGGGACCGCATGAACTACTGGCGCAACCCGCCGCCGCACCTGCGTGAACGCGAGGCGGCGCGTTTCCCGGCCTGGCTGAGCCAGATCGCGCTCAGCCTGCCACGCCTGGAGGTGCTGCGCGCCGAGGTGCGGGCTCTGGGCGAAGACACCTGGCGCATCCGCTTCGCGGTGGCCAATGCCGGCTACCTCCCGAGCTACGTGACCAGCCGCGCCAAGGAACGCAAGACGGTGCGCGGCACCGTCTTCAGCATCCACCTGCCGCCCGGCACGAGCCTGGTCACCGGCAAGGAGCGCGAGATCGGCGGCCACCTGGAAGGCCACGCTCCGAAGAACTCGCTGCAGGCCTTCCTGCCCAACCGCGACATCACCGGCGACCGCCAGGTGGCTGAGTGGGTGCTGCGCGGCCCGCGGGGCAGCAAGGTCGCGCTCAGCGCCACGGCCGACCGGGCGGGCACGGTGCGCACCGAGGTCACGCTGGATTGAGGCGGCCGTGAGCAGCGAGCGCGATTGGTCTTCGCTGTTCGAGTTCCTGCCCATCGGGGCTTATCGCAACGCGCCGGACGGCAAGCCGCTGCGCGCGAATCCGGCGCTGGCGCGGCTGAACGGTTTCAGCACCGAAGCCGAGCAGATCGCCGCCGACCTCCAGCCCGGCCGCCCCTGGTACGTGGACCCGCAGCGCCGCGTCGATTTCCGCGCGCTGCTGCAACGCGACGGCATCGTCACCGGCTTCGAATCGGAGGTCCTGCGCTACAGCGACGGCCAGCGCCTGTGGGTGCGCGAAAACGCCCACGCGGTGCGCGACGCCGGCGGTGCGGTGCTGTTCTACGAAGGCACCATCGAGGACATCACGCCCGAGGTGCGTGCGCGCGAGGCGCTGCAGCGCAAGGGCGCTGAGCTGCAGCAGATCGTCGACCTGGTGCCGGGCATGGTCTACCGCGTGCTGCTGCTGCCCGACGGCGGCCGCCGCGCCACCTTCGTCAGCTCGGGCGTGCGCGAGCTGTTCGGGCTGGAGCCGGCGGACCTCATGGCCGACAGCCTGCTGATGCACCGGCTGCGCCACGAGGACGACCGCGCGCGGGTCGAGGCCGCGACCGCGGCCGCCAACCGCGCCGGCCTGCCGCTGCAGCTGGAACACCGCGTGCGCCTGCCGGACGGCCGCGTGAAGTGGGTCTACGTGCTCAGCACGCCGGGGCCGGCCGAAGAGGGCCTGCCGGTGCGGGTGGGCATGGTCTTCGACATCACCGCGCGCAAGCAGGCCGAGCAGGCGCTGCAGGCCAGCGAGGCGCGCATGCAGCAGCTGCTGCAGCTGTTGCCGGGTGTGGTCTACCGGCTGTACGTGGCGCCCGACGGCTCGCGCCGCTACGGCTTCATCAGCGACCGGGTGCGCACGCTGTACGGCATCGGGCCCGAGGCCGTGCTGGCCGACGGCGACTCGCTGGCGCGCATGCGCCACCCCAGCGTCGCGCGCGCCACCGAGGCCGTGGCGCGGCCGGCGATGCTGCGCGGCGACGACCTGCACTACGAGACGCTCATCGTGGCCGCCGACGGCACCGAGAAGTGGGTCGAGGTGCACAGCCGCCCGGCCCCGGCCGAGGACGACAGCGGCACCCAGGTGCGCGTGGGCGTGCTCTTCGACGTGACGCAGCGCAAGCAGGCCGAACTGGCGTTGCAGGCGCAGGCCGAGGTCTGGATGCGCGCCATCGAGGCCAGCGGCGACGGCGTGTGGGACCGCGACATCGCGGCCGGCCGCGTGACGCTGTCGCCGCAGTGCCTGGCGCTGTACGGCTACAGCGCCGAAGAACTGGGCGACGACCCCGGCACGCTCGACGCCCGCACACACCCCGACGACGTGCCGGCCATGACGGCCGCGCGCGAGGCGCACTTCAGCGGCCGCGCCGAGCGCTACGTCAACGAACACCGCGTGCGCTGCAAGGACGGCAGCTGGAAGTGGATCCTCACCCGCGGCCTCGTCATCAGCCGCGACGCGGCAGGCCGGCCCTTGCGCATGATCGGCACGCACACCGACCTCACGGCGGCCAAGCAGGCCGAGGCGCTGCGCGCCGAGCGCGACCGCGCCGCGGCGGCCGACATGGCCAAGAGCCAGTTCCTTTCGCGTGTGAGCCACGAGCTGCGCACGCCGCTGAACGCGATCCTCGGCTTTGCGCAGCTGCTCGACCTCGAGGGCCAGGGTCTGGCCGAACGCCAGCAAGGCTGGGTGAAGCAGGTGCTGGCCAGCGGCCGCCACCTGCTGGCGCTGATGGACGACATCCTCGACCTCAGCAGCGCGCAGACCGGTCAGCTCGCCGTGCAGACCGGGCCGGTGGCACTGCGCCCCGTGGTGGAGGAAGCCTGGGCCATGCTGGCGCGCGAGGCCGAAGCCCGCGGCCTCACGCTGCACGACGAGATCGGCCGTGACGAGACCCTGCTGGCCGACCGCAAGCGCCTGAAGCAGGTGGTGAGCAACCTGCTGTCCAACGCCATCAAGTACAACCGCCCTGGCGGCTGGGTGCGGCTGGCGCTGCGCCACGTGGAGGGCCAGGTGGAGTTCAGCGTGGCCGACAGCGGCCCGGGGCTGAGTGCGGAGCAGCGCTCACGCCTCTTCAACCCCTTCGACCGCCTGGGCGCCGAGCGCAGCCCGGTGCAGGGCACGGGGCTGGGGCTGGCGCTGACGAAGCAGCTGCTGGAGGCGATGGGCGGCTCGATCAGGGTCGAGAGCAACCCGGGCGAAGGCAGCGTGTTCCGCGTGCGGCTGCCGCCGGCCTGATCAGGCCTTTTCGAAGCGAAAGACGGCCACGCTGGCCATCAGGTTGGGCCAGCGCCGCACCACCTCGCCACCGTGCAGGCCGAAGCTGTCGGTGACGCGCAGGCCGCAGGTGCGCGCCAGCACCTCGAAATCGGCATAGGTGCCGACGCGGATGTTGGGCGTGTCGTACCACTGGTAAGGCAGCGTGCGCGTGACGGGCATGCGGCCCGAGAGCACGTGCAGCCGGTTCGGCCAGTGCGCGAAATTTGGGAAGGCGACGATGCCGATGCGGCCCACCCGCGCCGTCTCGCGCAGCATGCGCTCGGTGTTCTTCAGGTGCTGCAGCGTGTCGAGCTGCAGCACCACGTCGAAGCTGCGGTCGCCGAAGAGGGCCAGGCCGTCGTCGAGGTTGAGCTGGATCGCGTTGACGCCGCGGGCCACGCAGTCGCGCAGCTTGGTGTCGTCGATCTCGATGCCATAGCCGCTGCAGCCCTTGCTGGCAGCCAGGTGCGCCAGCAGTTCGCCGCTGCCGCAGCCGAGGTCGAGCACGCGGCTGCCTTGTGGCACGAGGCTGGCGATGACCTCGAGGTCGGCCCGTTCAGACATCGCGCGCCACCTGCTGTTCGAAGTAGGCCCGCATCACGCCGTGGTAACGCACGTCGTCGAGCAGGAAGGCGTCGTGGCCATGCGGGGCGTCGATCTCGGCGTAGCTGACGTCGATGCGGTTGTCCACCAGCGCCTTGACGATCTCGCGGCTGCGCGCCGGCGAGAAGCGCCAGTCGGTGGTGAAGCTGACGAGCAGGAAGCGCTTGCCGGCGGCGGCCGCGAAGGCCTTGGACAGGTCGCCGCCGAACGCGGCCGCCGGGTCGAAGTAGTCGAGCGCGCGGGTGATCAGCAGGTAGGTGTTGGCGTCGAAGTACTCGCTGAACTTGTCGCCCTGGTGGCGCAGGTAGCTTTCGATCTGGAACTCGATGTCCTGCGTCGTGTAGCCGAGTTCGCCACGCTTCAGGTCGCGGCCGAACTTGCTCTCCATCGAGTCGTCGGAGAGGTAGGTGATGTGGCCGATCATGCGCGCCACACGCAGGCCGCGTCTTGGGGCAGTGCCGGCTTCCAGGTAGTGGCCGCCGTGGAAGTCGGGGTCGGTGACGATGGCGCGGCGCGCCACCTCGTTGAAGGCGATGTTCTGCGCACTGAGCGAGGGCGCCGTGGCCACCGCCACGCAGTGCCGCACGGCCTGCGGGTGGCGCAGGGTCCAGGCCAGCGCCTGCATGCCGCCGAGGCTGCCGCCGATCACCGCCGCCAGTTGCGTGATGCCCAGGCGCCGCACCAGCCGCGCCTGCGCGTCGACCCAGTCTTCCACCGTGACCACCGGGAAATCGGCGCCCCAGACGCGCCCGGTGGCCGGGTTGCGGTGCGTGGGCCCGGTGCTGCCGAAGCACGAACCGGGGTTGTTGACGCCGATGACGAAGAAACGCCCGGTGTCCAGCGGTTTGCCGGGGCCGATGAGGTTGTCCCACCAGCCCACGCTGCCGTCGGCGTGTGTGCCGGCCACGTGGTGGCTGGCGTTGAGCGCGTGGCACACCAGCACCGCGTTGCTCCTGTCGGCGTTGAGCGTGCCGTAGGTCTCGTAGGCCAGTTCATAGCCGGCGAGCGCCGCGCCGCTTTGCAGCGGCAGCGGCTCGGCAAAGTGCATCAGCTGTGGTGAAACGAGACCCAAGGAACCCATGAACGACAAACCCGGCGCCGCTTGCCAAGAAGCGGGAGCCGGGTGCGGTGGGTGCAGGGCGTCCCCTCTTTAGCGGCATTTGTGAAGCGCCCGCAATCAGGAACAAATCGGCGCTGGAACGGCTGGCAGTATAGGCGAGTGGCCGGCGACACCGGGTAAGCCGCGGCCCGCTTCGCACGACTCTCCCACTACGATCGTCCGCCGCGAGGCTCAGGGGTCCCCACATGCACGAATGGCTGCACCGCATCGACCAGCACTTCCCGGTGCGCTACACCGCGTGGCTGTTGGCGGCGGTGCTCACGCTGCTGGCCGGCTTCACCTGGGTGGCCTTTGGCGTGGGCGGTGGCGTGGCACTGATCGGCCTGTTCCTCACCGGCCTGGGCTGGCGCGACACGCGCCAGCAGCGCCACTCGGTGCTGCGCAACTACCCGGTGATCGGGCACATCCGCTTCCTGCTGGAGTTCATCCGCCCCGAGATCCGCCAGTACTTCATCGAGAGTGACCACGAGGCCGCGCCCTTCTCGCGCCAGCAGCGCAGCCTGGTCTACCAGCGCGCCAAGGGCGACGCCGACAAGCGCCCCTTCGGCACGCAGCTCGACGTGCACGCGATGGGCTACGAGTGGATCAACCACTCGATGGCGCCGACGAAGATCGCCGGCCACGACTTCCGCATCACCATCGGCGACGGCGGCAGCTCCTGCACGCAGCCCTACAGCGCCAGCATCTTCAACATCTCGGCCATGAGCTTCGGCGCCCTGAGCGCCAACGCCATCCTCGCGCTCAACGGTGGCGCCAAGCGCGGCAACTTCGCGCACGACACCGGCGAGGGCTCCATCAGCCAGCACCACCGCGTGCACGGCGGCGACCTCATCTGGGAGATCGGCAGCGGCTACTTCGGCTGCCGCCATGACGACGGGTCCTTCAGCGAAGAACGCTTCACCGCCAACGCGCTGGACCCGCAGGTGAAGATGATCGAGCTCAAGCTCAGCCAGGGCGCCAAGCCCGGCCACGGCGGCGTGCTGCCCGGCCCCAAGGTCACGCCCGAGATCGCGGCCGCGCGCGGCGTGCCGGTGGGCGTGG
>VFQQ010004091.1_pt1 | contig 13237 bp, 12 predicted proteins | sample 3512341 | NCBI WGS metagenome assembly VFQQ01 (sample SAMN10412373, study PRJNA504923) | tailings metagenome | isolation source: Relicate 2 Philex TSF1 revegetated site | place: Philippines: Tuba, Benguet | collected 2017-08-29 | reverse complement strand
GAAATAGAGCTTCTTGGCCTGCCGCGGCCGCTGGGACATGTAGAGCGCCAGGCTCTCGGTCGGCGCGTAGGTCAGCCACTCGTCGATGGTCAGCCCGTTGCCCTTCGACTTCGAGATCTTCTGGCCGTTCTCGTCCAGGAAAAGTTCGTAGACGAAGTGCTCCGGCGGCGTGCCGCCGAGGATCGCGCAGATCTTGTCGTAGATCGCCTGGTTGGTCTGGTGGTCCTTGCCGAACATCTCGAAATCGACGCCGAGCGCTGCCCAGCGCATGCCGAAATCCGGCTTCCACTGCAGCTTCACCGCCCCGCCGGTGACCGGCAGCGTGGTCTCGACCCCGTCCTCGTCGTCGAAGGTGATCGTGCCGGCCCTGGCGTCCACCTGCTTCATCGGCACGTAGAGCACGCGGCCGGTCTTCGGGGAGATCGGCAGGAACGGGCTGTAGGTCGCCTGCCGCTCCGGCCCGAGCGTCGGCAGCATCACCTTCATGATCGCGTCGTAGCGCTCGGCGGCGAGCAGCAGCGTCGCGTCGAACCGGCCGGACCTGTAGTATTCCGTCGCGCTGGCGAACTCGTAGTCGAAGCCGAACGTGTCGAGAAAGCGCCGCAGCATCGCATTGTTGTGGTCGCCGAAGCTCGCATAGTCGCCGCCGAACGGGTTCGGAACGACCGTCAGCGGCTTGTGCAGGTGCGGCTCGAGGAAGGCGCGGTCAGGCACGTTGTCCGGGATCTTGCGCATGCCGTCCATGTCGTCGGAGAAGCACAGCAGCTTGGTTGCCACCTTGTCCTCGGTCAGCAGGCGAAACGCGTGCCGCACCATGGTCGTGCGCGCAACCTCGCCGAACGTGCCGATATGCGGCAGGCCCGAGGGGCCATAGCCCGTCTCGAACAGCACCGTCTCCGGAAACTCGCGGCCCTGGTACCGCGCGATCACCTTGCGGGCCTCCTCGAACGGCCAGGCCTTGCTCTCGGAAGCGGCCGCGCGAAGTTCGGGTGTGAGGTCGATGGGAGGCATGGCGGACATGGCACGATCCTGGGGAGCCGGCGGCCGGGCGCCGGAAAGCGCCTGCTCTAGTCGCCGCGTCCGGGAGCGTCAACGTTTCGGAGCGATTCGCCTTGTGGGGAGGGGGTGTGCTCCCTACCTTCCGCGCGACCTGAACGGAGAGGGACGCATGGCAAGGCCGACCGCGCACGAGGCGCTGATCTATCTCATGGTGATAACGTCGGCGTCCGATCGCGACATGACCGATGTCGAACTTTCCCGCATCGGCGCGGTTGTCGAGACCTGGCCGATCTTCGTCGACTTCGATCCCGATCGACTGGTCTTGGTGGCGCAGAAGTGCCAGAAGCGCCTTCAGGCCGAGGACGGGCTGGAAGCGGTCCTGCGCGACGCGGCGGCGGCCATCCCGGAGCATCTGCACGACACAGCCTATGCGGCGGCATTCGAGGTGGCGTCCGCCGACATGGAGATGAGGATGGAGGAACTGCGGGTCCTTCAGGTGCTGCGCCGCCATCTGCGTTGCGATTCCGCGACCGTGGCAGCCATCGAGCGGGCCACCAAGGCGCGTCATCGCGCCTTGACCTGAGCTTCAGAAGAAGCCCACCGGGAAATAGCGCAGGTAGAGTTCGGTGATCTTGCCCTTCGCAGCGGTCTGTTGCAGGCCCCAGTCGAGCGCCCCGCGCAGCGTGGCATCGTCCGGCTTCACGGCGATCGCCAGCCCATGCCCGAGATGGTCGGGCGCGAGGTAGGGCCCTCCGACGAAGCTGCAGCAGGCCGCGTCCACGCTCGTTCCGAGCCAGTCGGCGAGGCGCAGCCCGTCCCCGAACGCGGCATCGAGCCGGCCGGCCGCGAGGGCGTCGAGCATCTCCGCCTGGTCGTCGAACCCCACCGGATCGGCGACGCCGAAGCGTTCCCGCAGCAGCCGCTCGTGCACCGTGTCGGAGACGACCCCTATCCGGCGGCCCTGGATGGAGGCGGCGAGCGGTTCGGCGAGGTCGGTCGTCCTCTGCGCCACGAAGCGTGCCGGAAACCGCATGTACGTTCGCGTGAACCCCAGCCGCCGCCGCGTCTCGGGGGTGATCGCGATGCCGGCAAGGATGGCCTCGCCGTCGCCCCTGCGCAGCGCCGGTTCGAGCTCGTCCCAGGGCAGGGCCTGGATCTCGCACCTTTCGAGAATGCCGAGTTCGGCGCAGATCGCACGCGCCAGGTCGACGTGATAGCCGGTCAGCCGGCCCTGGCCGTCGAGAAAGTTGAAGGGCCGGAAATCGGTTGTCACGAGAAATCGCAGGCGGGGCAGGGCGGCGACGTCGGGGCGCGGCCGTGTCTCGCGCACGTCCCAGAAGAAGGGCGGCGTCGCCGGCGACTGCTGCCCGGCTGCCGGGGCCGCAAGAAACACGGCTGCGAGCAGGGCGAGCGGCAAGCTTGCGACCCTGCGATGCGAGAAGAACCGCCGCCCCCCCGTCGGAAGATTTTCCCCGCCGCAAGCTTTCGGCGCACGACCTTGACCGCGATCCGAGAAAATTCGACGAAAATTGTAGCAAGACGCCTGCGGTCCTACTAGGATCGTAGTCAGTCGCTTGGCAACAGGGGTGGCGTTGCTATGGAAGACGACGGGCGTGGCGGGTCTCCCGGCGCGGCACACGGTGCTTTGCATCGCGCCGGCGGCGGGCAGACGGACAAAGTGCATCACATGACCGACGCCGCGGGCTGCGGCACGCAGGACCGTCGACGCCAGGGGCGTTCCGGCCCGGTCGAAGCCGCGCGGCCGGCCTGCCTCACCGCGCGCGAGCTCGAGTGCCTTGCCTGGGCGGCGCAGGGCAAGTCCGAATGGGAGATGTCCCGGATTCTCGGAATTTCGGAGCATACCGCCGAGAAGCACCTTATCAATGCACGGGTCAAGCTCGGCGCCGTCAACCGCGTGCACGCCGTAGCCATGGCGCTTCGACGGGGCGTGATCCCGTGAAGGCGGCGGGCGCGCCGTACTGTTCCCGCTCTGTCGGGGCGGCATGAACCGCCCGCTGCGCCCGCGCGATCTTGTCGCCGCGGCGCTGCCCGAGGCGATTTCCGCATTCCAGGAGGCAGCCGCCCGCGGCAGCTTCGGCGATGTACGTCCGGACCCGTTCGAGGAAGCGGTGGCCTGGCGGCCGATCCTCGACAGGCTCGGCATGGGCGAGGAAGGCCCCCGCATCGCCGAGCGGGCGAAGCTCAATGGCACCACCTTCCAGGCCGAACTGCTGGTGATCGGCGACGTCGGGGAGGCGCGCGTCTATCGCGAGATTGCGGCCTTCCTCGGTCTGGGCTTCGTCTCGAGCCTCGATCCCGCCCGGCTCATCGTGCGCCCGTCGGACGCCGTCATGCTGCTGCGCCGCCGCGCATGGAACGCGCCGCTGCGTCTCGAGGAGGCATCGGGGCGGTCCTCCTACCTGCTCGTCCCGGAGGACGTCGACCTTTCGCGCCTGCGCGGCCTGATCGCGGATGCGCCGCGGCTGCGCCGGCAGTTGCGCGTCGTGCCGCCGGGCGAACTGCGGCGCGCGCTGCAGGTGCGGGCCGCGCCGGCACTTGCCGCCAACGCCCGCAACGGGCTCTACGAGCGGTTTCCGCAGTTCTCGGCGCGGATCGTCGCCAATGCCTGGCAGGGAATCGTCATCGGGGTGGCGCTCGCCGTCCTCGTCTACGCAGTGACCTTCGCGCCTGGAGCCGCGATGGTGGCCGCCCACGGCTTCTTCTCGATGTTCTTCCTCGCCTGCGTGGCGCTGCGGTTCGCGGCGGTGCGGGCGCCGCTTCCCCCGCCGCCGCCCGACCTGCTGGCCACACCGCCCGCGCGCCTTCCGCGCTACACGGTGCTGGTGGCGCTGCACCGCGAGGCCGAGGTGCTTCCGCAACTGCTGGCGGCGCTCGACCGGGTGGTCTGGCCGCGCGCCAAGCTGGAGGTCAAGCTCGTCTGCGAGGCCGATGACCGCGAGACGCTGGCCGCTCTCTCGGTCCTGTGGCTCCCGCCCCATGTCGAGGTGATCCGCGTGCCCGCCGGCCATCCCCGAACCAAGCCGAAGGCGCTGAACTATGCCCTTCCGCTCGTTCGCAGCGATTTCGTCGTGCTCTACGATGCGGAGGACCGCCCGCATCCGCACCAGCTGGTCGAGGCGTTCCGGCGCTTCGAGGCAGGCGGTGCCGACCTCGCCTGCCTGCAGGCGCCGCTGGAGATCGCCAATGGCGCGCGCGGCGTGCTTCCCGAACTCTTCGCCTTCGAATATCGCGCCCTGTTCCGCAGCCTGTTGCCGTTCCTGTCGGGGCGGCGCGTGGTTCTGCCGCTCGGCGGCACGTCGAACCATTTCCGCACCGCGGCGCTGCGCGAGGTCGGCGGCTGGGACCCCTACAACGTCACCGAGGACGCCGACCTCGGCATCCGCCTCGTGCGGCGCGGCTACCGCGTCGACACCATGGCGCTGCCGACGCTGGAAGACGCCCCCGAAAGCCTGTCGGCCTGGCTGCCGCAGCGCACGCGCTGGTTCAAGGGCTGGCTGCAGACCTGGCTGGTTCACATGCGCCATCCGCTGCGGCTCGCCGCCGACCTCGGCTGGCAGTCCTTCCTCGTCGCGCAGATCCTGATGGCGGGTCTCGTCATCTCCGCGCTGGTGCATCCGCTCCTGCTCGTGGCCCTCGTCTATCTGGTCGCGCGGGTGGTCTTCATCGGGCCGGCGTCGGGCTGGCCGGTGGCGCTGATGACGCTGGATGCCGTCAACATCGTCTGCGGCTACCTGTCCTTCCTGCTGCTCGGCCGCTACGCGATGCGCCGCCACGAGCGCAGCTCGTTCTGGCATACCGTGCTGTGGACGCCGGTCTACTGGATGCTGCTGTCGGCCGCCGCCTGGCGCGCCTGTTTCCAACTGCTGAGACGCCCGCATCTGTGGGAGAAGACCCCGCATTTTCGCTCGCGAACGGGGGTGTAGCTGGCGACGGCTGAAGGGACGTTTCATCCTCGCCATCAACGACTTGCCGGAGATCCGCGAGACGTTCGCCGGGTTTGATGTGCAGGCAGTCGAACTGTTCTGTCTGCTCAGCGGTGCGAAGGGCCGGTGGCGCGGGAATTAAACCTCAGTGGTTGGCCGTCTGCGCTTCGCCATTGACGCATGGATCGAATTCTCAGTACATTTTCTTAATACCGCAGGTACAAAATGCGGATTCGGCACACGTCGAGGGGGTCTAATGATCGGTGCGCGCTGGCAAGGTCTGCTTTTGCCATCCGTTTTTGTTTTGACCAGCTTGGCGCCTTGCTCGCTCGCTTGGGCAGAGCAAAAGCTAGTGGTGTGTGACACTGCCTCTGCAGCCTTAGAATACCCAACCGCACTGCATCTGGCCATCGCCAAGAATACCAACATCGCTGCATGTTGGTTTTTCGTGTATATGCCATCCAAACAGGCGTCGGCAGGTCCGCTCTCGAAGGCTGGGGATACCTACATGGTCGCTGCCTCAGCGGCGCCGTCGGAACGCGGTCAGCTTCTCGGTGCCGGAGCCGGGATGGTGGCGGAGGCGCTGGGAACGATTCTTGGGAGGCAAGAGTTTCTGCCTGACGGCGGGAAAGTGGTCGTGGAGCAACTGGGTGAACTGGAAAAGGCGCTATCGACTTGCGCGACGGTCGCCTTTTCCGAAGGGGCCTACAAAGGCATGGTCGGAACTGAGATAACTTTAATCTGCGAAATGAACTGGGAGAGAAACGTCTACGCCATCGACGCCTATGCAGGCAGCGTGTCTGTGAGGGTCAACTTCCCTCTAGCGTAAAAAGGCATCGTGCATGGCTCATAAGCTTGACCTTGCGTTGGCCCCACAGTGGGTTCGTTCTCACGCTGGAAAGGTACCTGCAGATATCAGGTCAGCGTTAGTGGCTGCATTTGTAGCGTTAGGTTGGTCGACCCTAGCAACGACGTGCAGCGCCAAACCAATTGAATTTGAGGCTTTTCCTAGCGATGAGGGGATAGCATTGCCCTTCCCGCCTCTCATTACACTCCTCAGTGTTCATGATCAACAGACTCAAGTTCTGTTTGAGCCTACCTCGCTAAAGGGTGCTCAGGTTTGCGAGTATGCATTTCTGAGCAGTCCAACTGCTCGTGACCTACTTCGGTCGTATATCGATCGCTACTCAATGTGTTTCAGTGTACTAGAGACCAGCAGGTCAAGTTTTGTCGTCCGGCCGAATTTTCGGTCCGGAGAGTTGCAGCAAGATGGCGACCAATGGCTCTGCAAGTGCCAGCCGGCGAATTGACGCACATGCGTTGTCGGCCTTAATCCTCCGGCGCGGCTGATCACTCCGAGGGTGATGCCAACTGGGACGTCGCAGCTCCTCCGCTGCGGCCAACATGTCGAGACGCTATTGCTCCGGACCATCGAAGAGCGCCGAACAACTGTGGCGCCGATCTGCCACAGCGCAAACGCCGAGGGCCGGCTGCCGATGTGGCTGCTGCACATGCGCAATTAAATCGGCTCGAGGCGAAACTTGCATCGCGTTCCCCTCTCTGCTGCGCAGATTGATATCGATGCCTCTCTCCCTCCGCACTATCCACGCACCGGCAGCCCTACCTATCCGCCCACCCGAACCCCGGCACAATCGCACAGCACCCCGTCGACGGACTCGCCCCAGTTGGGTTAGTCTCCCCCTGACCTGCAGCGTGAGCCGGGAGCGACGTCGCCCTGGATGGTCCGTTCGAGGAGGGCCTCCCGCGGCGAAGCGGTTTCAGGGACGGATCTGAAAAGAAGATCGGGAGGAATCCAAGGTGATGGACATGCGAACGCCCATGCGCGCAATGGCGCTGGCGGCCTCCATCCTCGCGGGCTGCGCCACTGCCGGAGCCGCCGATCTCGTCATCGCCATGCCCAACTGGTTCTCGGGCCAGGCGAGCGCCAACATCCTCAAGGTTGCGCTCAAGCAGGAACTGGACGTCGACGCCGACGCGGTCGAGATGGGCACGCTGATCGCCTTTGCGGGGCTGGATTCCGGCTCGGTCGACATTCATCCGGAGGTCTGGCTGCCCAACCTCGACGATCTGGTCGAGAAATATGTCGCTGGCACCGGCACGGTCGCGCTGAGCCCCATCGGCGTGCCCGCCTGGCAGGGAATCTGCGAGACGCGCGCCGCCGAGCAGAAGGGCATCCGGGACATTTCCGACCTTAACGACCCGAAGAAGACCGCCATCTTCGACACGGACGGCGATGGCAAGGGCGAGATCTGGATCGGCGCGCCGTCCTGGTCCTCGACGGCCATCGAGCGCATCAGGGCGAACAGCTACGGCTACGGGAAGACGATGACGCTGCTCGAAATGCCCGAGGACGTCGGCATGGCGGCCGTCGATGCGGCCGTCGCCACCGATCGGCCGATCATCTTCGGCTGCTATGCGCCGCATACGATCTTCAAGCTGCACGACATCGTGCGCCTGACGGAGCCGCCCTACGACCCGGCCAAGTGGAACATCGTCTTGCCCACCGAAGACCCGCAATGGCAGCAGAAATCCAGCGCGACGGTCGGCTGGGACAATGCCCACTACCACATCGCCTATGCGGCCTCGCTGCGCACGCGCTACCCTGAGGTGGCGGAATTCCTCGACCGTGTGGACTTCACGCCGGATGAGGCGACGGAGATGAGCTACGCCCTGCAGGTGGAGCGCCAGGACCCCTATGAGTTCGCGGTGGCATGGGTTGCCAGGAACGGGGAGCGCGTCAAGGGATGGGCAAGGCCATGACCGGGATTTCCAGCGACACGATGGCGACGGTGCGAATTCGTGGCTGCCCGTCGAGCCCGCGCCGCGCCATTGCCGTGAAGATGGCGATGCTGCTTGTCGCAGGCATCGCCTTTTCGACGGTTCCCGCGTCCGCGGAGACACAGGTCTACAATCCGAAGACGCGGACCTGGGGCGATTACGGGCGCACCCAGGCCTATCGCTACTGGCGGCAGAACAAGCAGGTTCCGGAGGCGTTCCGGCGACAGGTGGTCCGGTTCCGCACGGCCGAGAAGCCGGGCACGATCATCATCGACGGCAACCAGCACTTCCTCTACCTGGTCCAGCCCGGCCAGCAGGCCATCCGCTACGGCATCGGCGTGGGCCGCGAAGGTTTCGGCTGGGCCGGCATCGTGCGCGTCGGCCGCACGGCGGAGTGGCCGACCTGGACGCCTCCCGCCGAGATGGTCGCACGCGACCCCAATGCCCGCAAATGGGCCGGCGGCCAGCCCGGCGGACCCGACAACCCACTCGGTGCGCGCGCACTCTATCTCTACGAAGGCGATCAGGACACGATCTACCGCATCCACGGCACGCCGGAACCCTGGACGATCGGACTGGACGTGTCGTCGGGATGCATCAGGATGAACAATGACGACATCATCGACCTTCATTCGCGCATCAGCGTCGGCGCCAAGGTTGTGGTGCTGATGCAGGGGGCGGCGCTCTACAAGGGCGTGTGATTTCAGGACTGATCAGAGGGGAAGCCAGCATGGATCGCACAACCCACGGGCACTCCGGCGCGGCCCGCGCGCTCGCGCCGCTCGCCCTGCTGCTTGCTGCCGGCCTGGCCGGGTGCCAGGGTTCGCCGACGCCCGATCAGATGTCGCGAACCGCCGTGGAAACGGCGCCGGCCGACCTGCAACTCCTGTGTGCGGGCGCCGCCGCGCAATCGATGGGCGTGGACTCCACCCAGGTGTTGCCGACCAGCTCGCGCAAGCTGGATGCCCGCAACTACCAGGTCGCCCTGAATGCTTCAGGCACGACGATGAACTGCGTCGTCGACGTCGACGGCAATGTCGTATCGGTCCGGCCGGCCTGACGGCTGCCGGGGACCCCGCCCACCAGCCGGGCGGGCCTCTGGCCTCGTCTCCGACGCGCGAGTGATCGTCAAAAGCGGCACCGACGTGCTGCCGCCCCTGTGGCTCACACGGCGCGCCGCTTTGCGAGGCGCAAAGGCCTCGCCTCACCCCTTCAGGAATTCCGGACCCGTGCCGATGATCTTCTTGTCCGGCTTGCCGATGGCGTCCTCGTCCTTGTGCGCATAGGGGACGGAGCGAAGGATGCGCCGGATCACCTCCAGCCGCTCGCGGCGCTTGTCGTTCGACAGCACCACGATCCACGGCGCGTGGCGCATGTGCGTCGCCTCGATCATCCGGTCCCGCGCCTTGCCGTACTCGGTCCACTTGGCCATCCCCGCCATGTCCATGTCCGAGAACTTCCAGTTCGTCAGCGGGCTGTGGTAGCGGTCGTGGAAGCGCTTGAGCTGCATTTCCCGCCCGATGTCGAGCCAGAACTTGAAGAAGCGGATGCCCTCGCGCACCAGCATCTGCTCGAAGGTGGGCACCTCCTCCAGGAAATGCGTGTACTGCTCGGGGGTGCAGAAGCCCATCACCGGTTCCACGCCGGCGCGATTGTACCAGGAGCGGTCGAAGGTGACGAACTCGCCCGCAGTAGGAAAATGCGTGATGTAGCGCTGGAAGTACCACTGCCCGCGCTCGGTCTCCGTCGGCTTCGTCAGCGCCACGTTGCGGGCCGTGCGCGGATTCATGTATTCGCGCAGCACCTCGATCGTGCCACCCTTCCCGGCGGCGTCGCGTCCCTCGAACAGCGCCAGTACGCGCTCCCCGGTCTTCTGCATCCAGGCAAGCAGCTTGACGAGTTCCGCCTGCAGGCGCTCGACTTCCTCGTCATAGGCCTTCTCGTCCATCCTCTTGTCGTAAGGATAGCCGCCTGAAACCAGCTTCCGCTTCTCGACCCAGTCGGGCAGAACCGGATCGGCGATGTCGAACGTCCGCATCGTGCCGCCGACGTCGATGGTCAGCGGTTCCGGCCGTGCGATGTCGGGGTCTGCGCCGTCCTGTCTCAATGCCATCGTCCTTCCCGTTTAGGTGGCCGTGATATGGGTGCACGGAAATCACGCGTCTGGCAACGCGACGGCCGAGGTTCGGGAGACCAAGATGGAAATTCATGACGCTGTGGGCGAGCGGGGAGGCGGCGTTCTGGCGAGGCTGCGTCTCCACTGGCGCCTGCTCGCCGTCTCCGGGGCCGCCTTGGCTGCGCTGCATCTTGCGTCGGACGGGGCGGCGACGGCTCTGGGTGCGGCGCTGGTCACGCTCGGCGCGGTGGCCGTCGTGTCGCGGCCGGACCGCGACAGGCTCGCGGCAAGCCCGCTGCCGTCCGAGGCGGCGTCCGGCCCGACAGCCGGGATGTCGGCCGAGACGCTGGCGGCGGCGATCGCCGATCCGCTGATCGTGGCGGATGCGCGCGGTGCGATCGTGATGGCCAACCGTGCCGCCGCCGCGTCGCTCGGCGACGTGCGGCCGAGCCTGTCGCTACCCCTCAAGTTCCGCAGTCCGGAAATGCAGGTGCTGCTCGAGGCGATGCTGGCGGGCGCGCCCTCGGCGACGGCGGAATATGTCGAGAGGGTGCCGGTCGAGCGGGCATACCGCGTCAGCGCGGTCTCGGCCGGCGGTGAGCGCGGCCTCTTCGTGCTGGTGTTCCGCGACCAGAGCGAGACCCGCCGCATCGAGCGCATGCGCGCGGACTTCATCGCAAATGCCAGCCACGAACTGCGCACGCCGCTGGCCTCCATCGCCGGTTTCGTCGAAACCCTGCTCGGCCCCGCGCGAAACGACGCGGTGGCGCGCGAGCGCTTCCTCGGCATCATGCAGGACCAGACGTCGCGAATGGCGCGCCTGATCGAGGATCTCCTGTCGCTGTCCCGACTGGAAATGAAGGCGCTCGAACTGGGCGACCGCCGCGTCGAACTCGCCGGCATCCTCGCCGGCGTTGTGGAGACGCTCCGGCCGCTCGCCGCCGACAACGACGTGGCGATCGACAACCGGTTGGGGGAGGGGCCGGTGGAGGTGGCGGGAGACCGCGACGAGCTCTTCCAGGTCTTCCAGAACCTGGTGGAGAACGCCTGCAAGTATGGTCGGGACGGCGGTGCGGTGACGATCGCCTGGGTCGACGCGCCCGGCGAGATCGGCGTCGCCGTCACCGATTCCGGCCCGGGCATCGCGCCTGAGCACATTCCCCGCATCACCGAGCGGTTCTACCGGATCGACGTGGCCTCGAGCCGTGCGCAGAAGGGAACCGGGCTCGGTCTCTCCATCGTCAAGCATATCGTCGCACGCCACAGGGGGCGCCTCGACATCCGTTCAAGGTTGGGTGAGGGCAGCACGTTTACCGTATTTCTGCCAAAGCCGTGAGGTTGACGGCCGTACTTCGTCAATCTGTAATACGACTCATTTAGGAAACGAAACGCGATTCCTTCGAGTCGGCCAGAAAGAGTGCCGTGGAATGTCCCTGCCGTCCTCGCATCACATCGTCAGTGCCTATGACGACGACCTGAAATTCTTGACCCGCAAGATCGCGGCGATGGGCGGGCAGGCCGAGCGGATGGTCGACATGTCCATGACCGCGTTGATCCATGCCGACATGGCGCTGGCGCGGCGCGTGATCGAGGAGGACGCGCTGCTCGACGAGGCGCAGCGCCTGATCGACGAGAAGACGATCCTCGTCATCGCGCGTCGTCAGCCACTGGCTGCCGACCTTCGCGAGATCATCGGCGCCATCCGCATCGCGTCGGACCTGGAACGCGTCGGCGACCTCGGCAAGAACGTGGCCAAGCGCACCATCGCGGTGCGGCAGGGGCTCGATCCGGCCAGCCCGTTTCGGGGCCTGCGCGCTCTGGCCGACCTCGCCCTGACGCAGCTGAAGGACGTGCTGGACGTTTATGCGTCCCGGAGCGTGGAGAGGCTGGGCGACACGCGCGACCGCGACGAGCAGATCGACGCGATCTACACCTCGCTTTTCCGCGAGCTGCTGACCTACATGATGGAAGATCCGCGCAACATCGCGCCCTGCACCCATCTGCTGTTCTGTGCAAAAAACATCGAGCGGATCGGCGATCACGCGACCAACATCGCCGAGGCGATCTATTACATCGTGACGGGCGAGCAGCTTCCGCCCAACAGGCCCAAGGAAGACGAAAGCCACCGCGTGGCGGTGGCTCCGCTGCTGGCGTCCTGAGTACGTCGCTCCGGGCCTATTTGCGGCGCCGCTCCGCTGCGGGCTGGAAGGCGATCCGTGCATGGTAGCGGCAGTAGGGTCCGGTCTCGCCGGCGTCATTGCCGCAGAAGTGGAAATCGGACTGCAGCGGGTCGCCGATCGGCCACTTGCAGGTGCGCTCGTTCAACTGGATGAGGCTGAGCATCCGCGAGATCGGCAGCGTCACGCTCTCGACCTGCTGGACGTGCTGCGGCAGCGCCGGAGCCAGGATCTGGACGTCGCTCGCCAGCGCCGTCGCCCCAACCGAAGTGACCGATGGCCGGTTGATCTGGAGCGGGCGGGCCGCCTGTTGCTTGGCCGGAACCGCAGCGGCCGGCGCTACCGCCTTCTTCTGGCGGGCGGGGGCCGAGGGGGTGCGTCCGCGGCCGGAGAGCTTGAGGCGATGCACCTTGCCGATGACTGCGTTCCGGCTCACGCCGCCGAGTTGAGCCGCGATCTGGCTGGCGCTGAGGCCTTCCGACCAGTATTTGCGAAGGGCCTCGACCCTTTCGTCTGTCCAGTTCATAAGTATCCGCTCCCGATGCCGCATTCGGGACCTTGAATCCGTACAGCGCCCGGCACTACACCAGGTTGCAATTCATACCACATTTGCCGGTGGGACGACTGCTGCCGCACGAAATCTAGGTCGTCTCGTGCCTCCCTAAGTACTGTCCGCGGGACTCGGTGACAAGAGTCCCGGCGGCAACACCGGGGGTAAAAATCGGTTTTCCCCAACTTGCCGATGGCCATCTTCCGTGTCAGCAGGGGAATGATTCGCCTGCCGTCGGGCACGTGATTCCCATGTTTTCATTGACTTGGCCGCCGAAACGGTCGATATGCGCCGAAGGCCGCCGTCTCGGCGGCTTTTGATTTTTTGCGAGAGACGATGAGCGCGTCGCCCCTTTTCGAGACGTTCGCCCGTGCACCCCTTGCCTTCGAGCGCGGGGAGGGTTCCTGGCTGATCGACACCGAGGGCCGACGCTATCTGGATTTCGCCGGAGGCATCGCCGTCAACTCCCTCGGCCACGGCCACCCGGCGCTCGTCGCCGCGCTGTCCGAGCAGGCCGGAAAGCTGTGGCACGTCTCCAACCTCTACGAGATTCCCGACCAGCATCGTCTGGCCGAGCGGCTCGTCGCGAATTCCTTTGCCGACAAGGTGTTCTTCACCAATTCGGGCGCCGAGGCGCTGGAATGCGCGATCA
>VFQQ010004089.1_pt1 | contig 13251 bp, 16 predicted proteins | sample 3512341 | NCBI WGS metagenome assembly VFQQ01 (sample SAMN10412373, study PRJNA504923) | tailings metagenome | isolation source: Relicate 2 Philex TSF1 revegetated site | place: Philippines: Tuba, Benguet | collected 2017-08-29 | reverse complement strand
CCGCCGATCAGCCCTGGCAGGGCGCCAAGCTGCTGGCCGGCATGCTCGACAGCGGACTGCTGGCCAACACCGCTGCCCGTCAGGAGCGCCTGGGCCTGTTCTGGTGGCAGGCGCGTGATCGTGCTGCTGCGGTGCGCGTATTGCGCCCGCTGGCCGAGCGCAGCGGCAATGGCAAGCATTGGCTTTATGTCGCGCAGCTGGAGCTGGAGCAGTCGCGCTGGCAGGCCGGCCTGGATGCGCTGGCGCGTGCCGAACGTGGCGGTGCCGAGCGGGCCAAGGTGCGTTCATGGCGGCAGTGGGCGGAAAGCGAGCTGCGTTTCGAGCAGGAAAACCGCGTCGCCAGTCGTAGTTGAGTCGTTCGCGGTGTGCGCGGCTCATTCTACGTGGGTGGCCGCCACCCGTAGGGTGCGCCGCGCGCACCAAGTAAAAAGCCAGGCCCTGGGGCCTGGCTTTTTCTTGGGCGGGATTTGTAGGAGCGGCTATCCGCGAATCTTTTCGCGGCTGAAGCCGCTCCTACGAGGCTCAGCTATCGGGCAGTTCGTAGGCGTAGATCTTGTCTGCTGCCATCTGGTAGCCGACTTCGGCCAGCTCGCTGCTGACATGCTCGACCTTCAGCGGGCCTTCCACCCAGAACGGCTGGTACAGCGCGTCGAGCAGCACGCCCAGCTCGCTGGTGACGTGGACGATCTGGTTCGATGGCGGTGGCGGCACGTGGATGCAGGCCCCGAAGTAGGGCACCAGCAAGAACTCCACCACCCGGCCTTCGTCGGTCACGTCCAGCGGCACGATATAGCCGGGCAGCTTCACGGCCTGGCCGTTGAGTTCCTTGACCACCGGAGCGGCTGGCGATTGTTGCATGGCCGCCGGGCCGGACTCGGCCAGGGCGTCGGCCAGTTGCGACAGGTCGTGAATCGGCGCGGGGTCGATGACCTGCGGCGGTGCATCCGGCGGGATCAGTTCCGACCAGGTGATTTCGCGCACATCGGCGGCGGCCAGTGGCAGTGCCAGAGTCAGCAGCAGGCTGGCGAGCAGGGGGCGGAACATGGATTACCTCTGTGCAGTGATTCGCCTGCACAGTGTACAGGCGAATCGCACCTTACAGGCGTATCGACAGCCCATCGGCCAGTGACTGCCGATAGGCGCGCCAGGCCGGCACGCTGCCCATCGCCACGGCTGCCGCGAGAATGCTGCCCAGCAGCTTCCATTCGTAGCTCGACGGGGCGCTGAGTGCGAGATACAGGCCGTAATTGGCCTGGACGAAACCCTGACTGCCGGCGATGCCCAGATAAAGCAGCGCGACACCGAAGGCGACGCCGGCTAATGCCAGGGTAAAGGCCTCTAGCACCAGCAGGCTGGCGATATGCCAGGGCCGTGCGCCCACCGAACGCAGAATGGCCATCTCCCGGCGACGCTCGTTGAGGCTGGTGAGAATCGCCGTGAGCATGCCGATCAGGCCGGTGAGCACGACGAACAGCGAGACCACGAACAGTGCCTGCTCGGCCGTACCCATCAGGCTCCACAGCTCCTGCAGCGCTACCCCTGGCAGAATCGCCAGCAACGGCTCACCACGGAACTCGTTGATCTCGCGCTGCAGGCTGAAGGTGGCGATCTTGCTGTTGAGGCCAAGCATGAAGGCGGTGATCTGCTTCGGCTGCAGGTCCATGGTGCGCGCCTGATCCGCGCTGATCTGCGCCGCGCCGCGTGCCGGCATACCGTTCTGCCAGTCGATATGCAGCGCCTCCATCCCGGCCAGGGAGATGTGTAGCGTGCGGTCCACCGGCGTGCCGGTGCGTTCGAGGATGCCGACGACGGTGAAGGGTTTGTCGTCGTGCTTGACCAGGCTGATGGTGGCGACCCCGTGCGCCAGGACGATCTTCTCGCCCAGGCCGTAGCCCAGTGCCTGCGCCACTTCCGCACCGAGCACGACTTCGAAGGGATCGTCGGCAAACTCGCGGCCTTGAGCCAGCTTCAGCGCCTGACTGCGGGCGTAGCGATAGTGCTCGAAATAGGCGCTGCTGGTGCCCATCACCCGGTAGCCGCGGTGCGAATCGCCCAGCGAGATGGGAATGGCCCACTTCACCTGACGGTGATTGGCGAAGCGCTCGAAGCTGTCCCAGCGGATGTTGTTGGTGGCGTTACCGATGCGGAACACCGAGTACAGCAGCAGGTTCACGCTGCCCGAGCGCGCGCCGACGATCAGGTCGGTGCCGCTGATGGTGTTGGCGAAGCTGGCGCGGGCCTCGGTACGCACACGCTCCACGGCCAGCAGCAGGCACACCGACAGGGCGATGGCGAACACGGTGAGCAGGGCGGTGAAACGACGATTGGCCAGGCTGGCCAGGGCTATACGCAGAAGATGCATCTCAGACCTCGACGGGCTTGGCGGCGCGGTTCAGTTCGCTCAGCGACAGGCTGCGGTCGAACAGGGAGGCCAGGCTCTGGTCGTGGCTGACGAACAGCAGGCTGGCGCCGGCCGCGCGACATTCGGCGAAGAGCAGCTGCAGGAAGGCCTCGCGGGCGTCGAAATCCAGCGCCGAAGTGGGCTCGTCGGCGATCACCAGTTCCGGTTGGCCGATCAGCGCCCGGGCGGCGGCAACGCGTTGCTGTTGGCCGATGGACAGCTCGTCGGCACGGCGGCCGAGATGGTCGGCGCGCAGGCCGAGATGGTCGAGCAGCGCCGCGGCCGCGGCATCGATGCTGCCATGGCGCTGGCGTGCACGTTCGGCGCGCAGGCGTGAGAAGCGGCAGGGCAGCTCGACGTTCTCGCGCACCGAAAGAAAGGGCAGCAGGTTGAACTGCTGGAAGATGTAACCGGTGTGATCGACACGGAAACGGTCGCGGGCACCGGCCGAGAGCTGGCCGAGATCCTGGCCGAGCAGGCGAATATGCCCGCGCTGGGCCTTTTGCACGCCGCCGAGCAGGCCGAGCAGGGTGGTCTTGCCGCTGCCACTGGGGCCTTTCAGAAAGAGGGTTTCACCGCGGGCCAGGGTGAAGGTGGGGATATCCAGCAACTGTGCCTGGCCGGGCCAGGCGAAGCCGAGATTGGCGAGTTCGATCAGAGGTTCGGTCATTGTCTGCTGTGCGTCGGGAGAATGCGCCCAAGCCGGAGCGAGGGCTCGCTCCGGCTTGGGACATGGCAGGTCAGAAGCTCAGGCGCGGCTGCGCCGGCGTCAGCTCCACACCCTGCTGGCCGTTCGGGCCGATCAGTTGTACCTGAATCTTCTCGGTGGCGGGGAAGCGTTTGAACAGTTCGGCGAGATCCAGTTGTTTCAATTCGTTGGCCTTGGCGCATTCGAAGCGGTAGTGCGCGTGGATGTCGCTGTGTTCGCCTTCATGAGCATGATGGTCGTGGTCGTGGTCGTGGTCGTGGTCGGCGTCGGCGTCGCCGAACAATGGGCTTTTCAGCTCGACCTCGGTGGCCTTGCAGTCACCGCTGCCGAGGGCGAACAAGGTGATGGGCTGCTCCAGTTCGCCCTTGGCCGCAGCGACCTTGGCCTTGTCGGCATCGCTCTTGGCGGCATGCTCGAAACCGACCAGATTCATCGCCGGGCTTTCCAGCTGCAACTCCAGCATATTGCCGTCCAGCGCGGCATTGAGGCTGGCGACACCATGCTCATGGGCGCCCAGGCTATCGTGAGCGTGTTCATGGTCGTGATCATGGCCGTGCTCATGGGCCTGGGCGGCGACCAGGGGCAGCAGGGCGAAGGGCAGGGCGAGCAGCAGGTGGCGCATGGTGGTCTCCAGCATGGGTACGGTTGTTGTTACGTTATAACAACTTTCGCGGTGAACTGGCCAGCCCGCCACTGCCGTGGGAGCATGCGAATTCTGACTGGAGGCTGAACATGGTGCGAATTCGTGGGCGAATCGGTGATTGGCCGGTAGACCTGACACTGGAACTGGATGCCGGAGACTGGGCGCAACTGGCGCAGCATATGGCGCTTGCGCCGGCCAGCGCGCCAGCGCCTGCTGCTGCTCCCGCGCCCGATGCGGGCGACGCCCTGTGGCAGACCGCGTTGCAACTGGTGCGTGATGCGGGTCAGGTCGAAGGGCCGCGGTTAATGAGCCAGTTGGCGGCGTTGGCGGGTGGTGAGGCTGCGGGCAAGCGCCTGCTGGTGCGTCTGCGCCATTGCGCGCAGATTCGCATGGAAACCGGCGCGGATGCGCCGATCTATCACTGGGTGGCGGAGTAGGCATGCCGAATGGCGATCTGCCTGTAGGGTGCGCCGCGCGCACCGGGTAGCGTCTGCTCGATTTGGCTAGACCCCGGTGCGCATGGCACACCCTACGGCGAGTACGATGAACGCTGAGGTCAGTAGATCGCCTGGTACAGCTTGCGGCGGTATGTGGTGACCAGCGGGTGGTCGCCGCCAAGCAGATCGAATACCTGCAGCAGGGTCTTGTGCGGCAGGCCGTCGCCGTAGCTGCGGTTGCGCACGAACAGCTTGAGCAGACCCTCCAGCGCGGCTTCGTACTGCTGACGCGCCAGTTGCTGCACGGCGAGCTGGTAGACCGCTTCGTCATCCTCGGCATTCTGTGCCAGGCGGCTTTTCAGCGTGGCCACTTCCGGCAGGTCGGCGGCCTGGCGCAGGAAGGTCAGCTGCGCCTTGGCGCCGGCCAGCGCCTGCTTGTGCTCATCGCCCTTCACGGCGTCGAGTACCACTTCGGCCTCGCCCAGCTCCCCGCGCTCGGCCAGGCAGCGCGCGTAGAGAATCAGCGCCGCGCCGTTCTCGTTGTTCTCCGTCAGCACCTGCTTGAGCAGCGCTTCGGTTTCGGCAAAGCGTCCTTCGGCGAACAGTGCCTGGGCGCTTTCCATCGGGTCGGCAGCAGCGGGCGCCGGCTCGGCAACGTGAGGCTTGAGCATCTCGCGGATCGCCGCTTCCGGCTGGGCACCGGCGAAGCCATCCACCGGCTGGCCGTCCTTGAACAGCACGACGGTGGGCAGGCTGCGGATGCCGAAGCGCATGACGATGTCCTGCTCGATATCGCAGTTGACCTTGGCCAGCAGCAGCTCGCCGGCATAGTCCTCGGTGATCTTCGCCAGCATCGGCATCAGCGCCTTGCACGGCGCGCACCATTCGGCCCAGAAGTCCACCAGCACCGGTTTGTGGAAGGAATTCTCGATCACCAGTTGCTCGAAGTTGGCGGCGCCGGAGATATCGAAGATGTAGGGGGAGTCGCTCATGGTCGGTCTCGAAAAGCGGGGCAATGCACTATTAATGCGGGCAGGTGGTTCGCGAAACAAGGGGGCCGCCGATGTTGCCTGTAGCCCGGATGCAATCCGGGAATGGCTGGGCACCCTGTTCCCCGGATTGCATCCGGGCTACGTCGGTCGTCGCGCATGATACAGGCTGACTTCGCGAAATTCCGCCGGCTCGGCCAGGTCCGGCCAGGTACAGCCATCCAGCAATGCCAGGCGCTGGTACAGCGGATGGCGGAAGTCCTTGACCCGCGAGTCGGCCACCAGCGCCTGACGGCCACGGCTGAGGAAGTGGTCCAGCAGCGGCAGATTGGCGCGGTCGTAGAGCACGTCGGCTACCAGAATCAGGTCGTAGCGGTCCGCTTCGGCGAAGAAATCGTCCGAATAGCTCAGCGTCACGCCATTGAGTTCGGCATTGGCGCGACAGGCGGCCAGCGCCAACGGGTCGAGATCGCAGGCCACCACTTCGGCGGCGCCGGCCCTGGCGGCGGCGATGGCAGCCACGCCGGAGCCTGCGCCGAAGTCCAGCACGCGCTTGCCGCGCACCCACTCGGGACGTTCGGCCAGCCAGCGCGCCAGCACCAGGCCGCTGGCCCAGCAGAAGCACCAGTAGGGCGGCTCTTCGAGGATGCGCCGGGTTTCCTCGGGGTTGAACGCGCGGTCCATGTTGCTGGCATCGATCAGCCACAGGGCGATGTCGGTACCCGGCAGCGTTTCGGCCACCAGGCGGGCATCGCCGAGCAGTTCGCTCAGCGCCTGCTGCAGCGCTTCGGGTGGCCTCATGGCGCGGGCACCAGCTGCAGGGCACCAAGGTCCTGATCGCTCAGCTCGACGATGGTGCGTGCCGGCAGACGTTGCACCAGTCGGCCGGACTGGCTGACCCGGCCGCGCAGTTCCAGGCGCAGATCCTGCGGTGCCTGCCGGTCGCTCAGTGGCAGATGAAACGGCAGCGCTGCGCCGTTGCCACGCAGATGAACCTGGCCCAGCAGGGCGCGCGGCCGGCCGCGCATATCCACGCCCAACAGCGCCAGATCGACATCGGCGCCAGCGGCGACGCCGAGCAGCTCGCCGCGCAGTCCGGGGCCCTGGATGACAGGCGTACTGGCTTCGATCTCTGTCGGCGTGGGCGTGGCAGGCGCTGTGGTAGCAGTGGGTTCGCTGGCGCAGGCGGCTAACAGGCCGCTCAATGCCAGTGGCAGGAAGGGCAGGTATCGGTTCATGGCAGGTTCTGCTTTTTAAACGTTATGGGCATAGCTTAATTTGTCTTGCGGCCTCTAAGCAGGCCATCTCAAGGCTCCTTACATTTTTCAATGGCGTGCTATGCGCTACCATGACGCCTTTGCCGCCAATAGTCCGCGCCTGCCATGCATTGTCCCTTCTGCGCCGCCAACGACACCAAGGTCATCGATTCCCGTCTGGTCGCCGAAGGCGATCAGGTGCGCCGCCGCCGCGAATGCGTGGCCTGCGGCGAACGGTTCACCACCTTCGAAACCGCCGAGCTGGTGATGCCGCGCCTGATCAAGCAGGACGGCAGCCGCCAGCCCTTCGACGAAGAGAAGCTGCGCGCCGGCATGCAGCGTGCGCTGGAAAAACGCCCGGTCAGCGTCGAGCGCCTGGAAGAGGCTATCGCCCGCATCAAGCAGCAACTGCGCGCCACCGGTGAGCGCGAGGTGAAATCGCTGGTGCTCGGTGAGCTGGTGATGACCGAGCTGAGCAAGCTCGACGAGGTGGCCTACATCCGTTTCGCCTCGGTCTATCGACGCTTCCAGGACCTTAACGAATTCCGCGAAGAGATCGAACGTCTGGCCCGTGAGCCGTCGAAAAGCCGATGAGCGAGCGCGACCACTTCTTCATGGCGCGCGCCCTCAAGCTGGCGCGCAAAGGCCTCTACTCCACCCATCCGAATCCGCGTGTCGGCTGCGTCATCGTGCGTGACGGCGAGGTCGTCGGCGAGGGCTGGCATGCCCGTGCCGGCGAGCCGCACGCCGAGGTGCATGCTCTGCGCCAGGCCGGTGAGCGCGCGCGTGGTGCCACCGCCTACGTCACTCTGGAACCCTGCAGCCACCACGGGCGTACGCCGCCCTGCGCCGATGCGCTGGTCGCCGCCGGGGTCGGCCGGGTGGTCGCGGCGATGCAGGATCCCAATCCGCAGGTCGCCGGTCGCGGCCTGCTGCGCCTGGCCAATGCCGGGATCGAAGTGCTGTCCGGTGTGCTGGAGGTCGAGGCACGGGCGCTCAACGTCGGCTTCATCAAGCGCATGGAAAGCGGCCTGCCATTCGTTCGGGTCAAGTCGGCGATGAGTCTGGATGGCCGCACGGCCATGGCCAGCGGCGAGAGCCAGTGGATCACCGGCCCGGCGGCTCGCGCCGAGGTGCAGCGGTTGCGCGCCCAGTCCAGCGTGGTGCTTAGTGGTGCGGACACCGTGCTGGCCGACGACGCCCGGTTGACCGTGCGTCCCGACGAGCTGGGGCTGGGGGTGGAGGCCACCTTCATGGCGGCCTCGCGGCCGCCGCTGCGGGTGTTGATCGATGGTCGGTTGCGGGTGCCGCTGAGCAAGGCGTTCTTCCAGGTCGGGCCGGCGCTGGTGGCGACCTGCGCTGCGGCCGCTGCACGTGACCGCTACCTGGCCGATGGCCACGAACTGCTCGCCGTGCCGGGTAGCAATGGTCATGTCGACCTGCGCAAGCTGCTGCAGGAGCTGGCCGGGCGTGGCGTCAATGAAGTGCTGGTGGAGGCCGGGCCGCGCCTGGCGGGCGCCTTCGCCCGTGCCGGGCTGGTGGACGAGTACCGCATCTTCGTTGCGCCCAAGCTGCTGGGCTCCCATGCGCGGCCATTGTTCGAGCTGCCGCTCAACCGCATGGCCGAAGCGCCGGAATTGCAGATTCTCGATATTCGTGCCGTCGGCGACGACTGGCAGATCACCGCGGTGCCCAAGGCCAGGTAGGGTGCGCCGTGCGCACCGCGGCTCGTACCTCTTGAGCAGCGGTTACCATTCGAGCAGGCGCGGGCCTGGCAGATCGGTGGCTGACCCTGGTGCGCACGGCGCACCTTACGAACCATGCGCCGCGGCGATAAATATGGTAAAACGCCACGCGGCCACTCATATGGCCGCAACGTTCTCAGGGCGGGGTGAGATTCCCCACCGGCGGTAATGGTTCGCAGAACCTAGCCCGCGAGCGCTCGTCATGGCTTCTGCCTGGCGAGGTCCAGCAGACCCGGTGCGATTCCGGGGCCGACGGTATAGTCCGGATAAAGAGAGAGCGGGATTCCCTCCTCGGGCGCCTTTTTGCGCGTCCGCGAAATCCCTATCGATCGGCATTGCCCTGTTTTTGACCAAAACAGGAGTTCGTCCATGCTGTTCAGCACCATCTTCTACGTGAAACCGGAGGGCGTATGTTCACCGGCATAATCGAAGCCATCGGCAGCATCCGCGCCATGACGCCCAAGGGCGGCGACGTGCGCGTCTACGTGGCCACCGGCAAACTCGATCTGGGCGATGTCAAGCTCGGCGACAGCATCGCCGTCAACGGCGTGTGCCTGACCGCGGTGGAACTGCCCGGCGACGGCTTCTGGGCCGACGTCAGCCGCGAGACGCTGGCGCGCACCGCCTTCGTAGACCTCAAGCCCGGCAGCGCGGTGAACCTGGAAAAGGCCCTGACGCCCACCAGCCGCCTCGGCGGGCACCTGGTCAGCGGCCACGTCGACGGCGTCGGCGAGATCGTCTCGCGCGCCGATAACGCCCGCGCCGTGCAGTTCAGGGTGCGCGCCCCGCGTGAGCTGGCCAAGTACATCGCGCACAAGGGCTCGATCACCGTCGACGGCACCAGCCTGACCGTCAATGCGGTCGATGGCGCCGAGTTCGAACTGACCATCGTGCCGCACACCCTGGCCGAGACCATCATGGTCGACTACCAGGCCGGACGTAAGGTCAACCTCGAGGTGGACCTGCTGGCGCGTTACCTGGAGCGCCTGCTGCTCGGCGACAAGGCCGCAGAACCCAAGGCCTCGGGCCTCACCGAAAGCTTTCTCGCCGAACACGGCTACCTGAAGAATTGAGGAGACGCCCCGATGGCGCTCAACACCGCTGAAGAACTGATCGAAGACATCCGCGCCGGCAAGATGGTCATCCTCATGGATGACGAGGACCGCGAGAACGAAGGCGACATCATCATCGCCTCCGAATGCGTCACCGCCGAGCACATCAACTTCATGGCCCGCTTCGCCCGTGGCCTGATCTGCATGCCGATGACCCGCGAACGCTGCGAGCTGCTCAAGCTACCGCTGATGGCGCCGCGCAACGGCTCCGGTTTCGGCACCAAGTTCACCGTCTCCATCGAGGCCGCCGAGGGCGTGACCACCGGCATCTCGGCCGCCGACCGCGCGCGTACCGTGCAGGCCGCGGTGGCGCGTAATGCGGTGGCCGACGACATCGTCAGCCCCGGCCACATCTTTCCGCTGATGGCCCAGCCCGGCGGCGTGCTGGCGCGTGCCGGCCATACCGAAGCGGCCTGCGACCTGGCGCGCATGGCCGGTTTCGAGCCGAGCGGGGTGATCTGCGAGATCATGAACGACGACGGCACCATGGCCCGTCGTCCGGAGCTGGAGGCCTTCGCCGAGCAGCACAATCTGAAGATCGGCACCATCGCCGACCTGATCCACTACCGTCTGATCCACGAGCGCACCGTCGAGCGCATCAGCGAGCAGCCGCTGGATACCGAGCTGGGTCAGTTCAATCTGGTGACCTACCGCGACGCGGTGGAAGACACCGCGCATATGGCGCTGACCCTGGGCACCATCTGCGCCGAGGAACCGACTCTGGTGCGCGTGCACAACATGGACCCGCTGCGCGACCTGTTCCTGGTCAACCAGCCGGGCCGCTGGAGCATGCGTGCGGCGATGGCGGAAGTGGCCAAGGCTGGTAGCGGCGTGGTGCTGCTGCTCGGCAACCCGCTGACCGGGCCGGAGTTGCTGGCGCTGATCAGCCGTCAGCAGCCGGCCAACCCTGCGACCTACAGCACCGTGGGCGCCGGCTCGCAGATTCTGCGCGATCTCGGCGTGCGCAAGATGCGCCTGATGAGCTCGCCGATGAAGTTCAACGCGATATCCGGCTTCGACCTCGAGGTTGTAGAATACCTGCCGGCTGATTAACAGGCGGCCCGCAGGGCCAAAGCGCATGACCCTCTCCCATTTATGGGAGACGACTGCATGGATGCAGGAGGTAGGGCGACGCAGGATGCTCAAGCCGAGGGTGCCCGCAGGGCGGGAGAGGGTGTTTCGGTGTGCACCGCATGCCCTCTCCCCCAGCCCCTCTCCCACAAGTGGAAGAGGGGAGCAAAACCCCGTAGCCCGGATGAAATCCGGGAAGATCGGCACACTGGCCCCGGATTGCATCCGGGCTACGCCGACAAACGAATTTTATTTTCGGAGCGCACAGCGCCCCGGCTCTTTAACCCATGTGAGACCCGTCATGACCCTGAAGACCATCGAAGGTACCTTCATCGCCCCGAAGGGCAAATACGCCCTGGTGGTGGGCCGTTTCAACAGCTTCGTCGTCGAGAGCCTGGTCAGCGGCGCCATCGACGCCCTGGTTCGCCACGGCGTGAGCGAGAGCGACATCACCATCATCCGCGCACCGGGCGCCTTCGAGATTCCGCTGGTGACCCAGAAGGTCGCTCAGCGTGGCGAGTACGCGGCGATCATCGCCCTGGGCGCGGTCATTCGTGGCGGCACCCCGCACTTCGAATACGTGGCGGGCGAATGCACCAAGGGCCTGGCCCAGGTGTCCATGGAATACGGCGTGCCGGTCGCCTTCGGCGTGCTGACCGTCGACTCCATCGAACAAGCCATCGAACGTTCCGGCACCAAGGCGGGTAACAAGGGTGCCGAAGCTGCGCTGTCTGCCCTGGAAATGGTCAGCCTGCTGGCGCAGTTGGAGGCCAAGTGAGCAACTCCGGTAACGGCCAGCCGGCCAAGAAGGGCCCCAGCGGCAAGATTCTCGCGCGCCGCGAAGCCCGTACCCTGGCCATGCAGGCTCTGTACTCCTGGCACATCGCCGGCCAGCCCTTGAACGAGATCGAAGCGCAGTTTCGCGTCGACAACGACTTCAGCAAGGTCGACGGCGCCTACTTCCACGAGATTCTGCACGGCGTGCCGCGGCAGAAGACCGAGCTGGACGAGGCCTTCACGCCCCTGCTCGATCGCCCGCTGGAAGAGATCGATCCGGTCGAGCTGGCCATCCTGCGCCTGTCCACCTACGAGCTGAAGAACCGCGTCGACGTGCCCTACAAGGTGGTGATCAACGAAGGTATCGAGCTGGCCAAGGTGTTCGGTGCCACCGACGGGCACAAGTTCGTCAACGGCATCCTCGACAAGCTCGCACCTACGCTGCGTGCCGCCGAAGTCAACGCCAACAAGCGGTGAATGAGTTCGAACTGATCCGCCGCTACTTCGCCGCCGCCCGTTGTGCTCAGGGCGGCGACGGAGTGGTTCTCGGTATTGGTGATGACTGCGCGCTGCTGGCGTTGCCCGCCGGTGAACAGCTGGCGGTTTCCACCGACACCTTGGTCGCCGGGGTGCACTTTCCCGCAGCCTGTGATGCCTTTCTCCTCGGTCAGCGTGCGCTGGCCGTTTCCGCCAGTGATCTGGCCGCCATGGGCGCTACGCCGCTGGCCTTTACTCTTGCTTTGACCCTGCCGAGCGCCAATGAAACCTGGCTGGCCGAGTTCGCTCGCGGCCTGCAGACGATGGCGCAGAACTGTGCACTGGCGCTGGTCGGCGGCGATACCACGCGCGGCCCGCTCAGCCTGACGCTGACCGTGTTCGGCCGGGTGCCGAATGGACAGGCGCTGCTGCGCAGTGGCGCGCAGGTGGGCGATCTGCTCTGCGTCGGCGGCGAACTGGGCGATGCCGCGGGCGCGCTGCCGCTGGTGCTGGGTCAGCGCGAGGCGGCGGCGGACATCAGCGAAGCATTGCTGGCGCGCTACTGGTCGCCGCAGCCGCAACTGGCCCTGGGCCAGGCCTTGCGTGGGCGGGCCACGGCCGCGCTGGATATTTCCGACGGGCTGCTGGCCGACTGCGGGCATATCGCCAAGGCTTCACAGGTGGCCCTTAAGATCGAGCTGGAGCAAGTGCCGCTGTCTGCGCCGCTGCGCGCCTTCGCCGGCGAGCAGCAGGCGCGGATCTGCGCGCTGGGCGGTGGCGATGACTACCGACTGGCCTTTACCCTACCGCCAGCCCTGCTCGCCGATCTGCAGGCCGATTGGCCCGAAATACGGGTGATTGGCCGTGTGCAGGCCGGTACTGGGGTAGAGTTGCTGGACACCACCGGCCAGCCCATCGAGCCGCCGCGTGGCGGCTACCAACATTTCTGACAGGACGGAGTGCGCGTGACCGATCACCCCAACCAGGTTCCCGCCGAATACGTACCGCCGTCGGTATGGCGCAATCCCTGGCACTTCATCGCCTTCGGCTTCGGCTCCGGCACCCTGCCCAAGGCGCCCGGCACCTGGGGCTCGCTGGTGGCACTGCCGTTCGTGCCGCTGTGGCAGATGCTGCCCGACTGGGGTTACTGGCTCATGCTCGGGGTGACCATGCTGTTCGGCTTCTGGCTGTGCGGCAAGGTGGCCGACGACCTGCGTGTGCACGATCACGAAGGCATCGTCTGGGACGAGATGGTCGGCATGTGGATCACCCTGTGGCTGGTGCCCGAGGGCTGGGTCTGGTTGCTGCTAGGCTTTCTTATGTTTCGTCTGTTCGACATCGTCAAACCCTGGCCGATTCGCTGGATCGACCGGCACGTGCATGGCGGTGTCGGCATCATGCTCGACGATGTAATCGCTGGCGTGTTCGCCTGGTTGGCCATGCAGGGGCTGGTCTGGGGGTGGGACCGTTATGCGGCGGTGTTGGGCTTCTAGAGAGGCGATGGCGATGGCAGCTAGGCGGCTGACGCTGCTGCTGGGTATGGTCGTGATGCTGACGGTGCATGCCGAGCTGCAGCTACCGAGCGAGATCCATGTGGCCAGCGAGGTCTGGGAGGGCCACACCAATGCCGACGG
>VFQQ010004088.1_pt1 | contig 13254 bp, 21 predicted proteins | sample 3512341 | NCBI WGS metagenome assembly VFQQ01 (sample SAMN10412373, study PRJNA504923) | tailings metagenome | isolation source: Relicate 2 Philex TSF1 revegetated site | place: Philippines: Tuba, Benguet | collected 2017-08-29 | reverse complement strand
GGCCGCCACGCCGCGCCCGCTGCGCTTCGGCCGCTGTGGTGGCGTGCATTCTGCGTCCCCGCTGCGCTTTCTTTGCCTCGCCCTTGCTCTCCTGCACCTGACCAAATAGAAATGTAACATATCTCCTACTGGGGAAAGGTTGACAGGAAGGAACAAGCGCGGACGGCAAAGCAGGGAGCAGCGAAACGGGGACGGCAAGGTTGAGGCAGCGGCAGGGGTGAGCAGCGGCAGGTAAGGTGCCGCAGAGCACAGGCTTGCTTGCGTGCTGGCCTGCTTGTGGCAGTGCAGTTCACCAGGAGAGGCGATGCTGCAGCCTGGCTGGGCCCGCCACTGACATGCGGCAGGCACCGAGACTTGGTTTGGCCGCAGAGGGTGCACTCTGGCTGCTGCGGCTGCTTCCATTGAAAAAGCCACCGAGTGAGCGAGCCTCACTTGTTGACCATGTACCGCAGCGCCGCCTGCTTCACCTTGGTCATGAACTCCACCACCTTCTCCTGCTTGGCCTCCTGCAGCCAGACAGGAAAGGGGGGAGAACGACGTCAGAACGGGGACACAACTCCACCTCCTGCTTGGCCTCCTGCAGTTAGGTAACAAGTGCGGGCAACACGGCCGGAGATACGGGATGACAGACTCTCCCACACCTTGGCCCGCAGCCATGGCCACCGCCGCACACGGCACAAAAATGAACAGATTGCGCGTCTCAGCACGTGCAGCACAGTGATCCACAGCGCAGCACGGCACGGCACAGCGCAGCATGGCACAGAGCAGCGCAGCACACTTTGCAGCGCGGCGCAGCATACGCACCGTGGCGCCCTCGATGTTTTGGTCCAGCAGGTCGATCAGCGCCCGGTCAATCTCGTTGTTGGCTGCGTGGTTGATGGGAAGGGCAGAGCACGGGTGGGAAGGACAGAGTATGGGTGGGAAGGGCAGAGCATGGGTGGGACAGGCGGAGCGTGATGTGCACCACCTCTTCAGCAGCTGGAGGTGGGCTGAACAACACCCCAACTGAGCACCAGCGGCGGCGGCGGCCCATGCCCAGTGCAAGCCCGCTGCTTAGCCAGATCGGACCTACAACCTGGAGTTGACTAGATCAAGTCAATCCCATGCGCTGGGCTCACCCGCCATGTCCAGGAGGCACTGCTTCTTGTCCTGTAGGGCAGAGAGGCGGCAAACGGCCAGGCATGGTTGTTGAGAGTGCGGGCGTGCTGAAGAAGCACTAAGGCATAATCACGCTGCCCGCCCCAGCAGCCGCGTTGCAGGGCACGCAGCCGCGCACTGCCACCCCTGCATTGCAAACCGAGGCCTGCCAAAATCAGCATCAATGCCTGCTACAAGTGAAGCAGCTGGACCGCACCTGCGTCTCCAGCAGCCGCATCTCAGGGTCAAGCACAATGCCACTGCCGCACCCAGCTGTATGAGCCAAGTCCTGCCAACTGAAATAGTTATAGGCACGCAGCGCACCTGCGCCTCCAGCAGCCGCTTGAGCCTCTCCCCGGGCGCCGCCAGGCTGCTGGCCGCCTTGTCCACCGCCTCCACCGCCTCCTGCGGGGGATGAATAGGCAAGCAAGTTTGAATAATGGCACAACACTTAGTACAGAGGCAGCATTGGGCTAGCGATCTGCCTTGTCCACCGCCTCAACCGCCTCCTGCGGGTGGTGAACAGGGCAGGCGGGGAGTGGCAGGAGATGGACATTTGCTGGTAGCAGTGTCGCAGCCACGCACCTCCACTGCTTCACCGGCCCTTCTGCGGCCGAGCTTGTGCCAAGATCAATCGACATGGGGGCAGGTGCTGGGGCATTGACAGCACGATGTCTGCAGCTTGTGATCCTTGTGATCCACTCCTCAGCGTCTCAACACCCCCTGCTTGAGCGATGAGCCTCAGCAAACACACGGCCTGCTCACTGTAATCAACAGTCCCGGCAACACACAAGACAGCAGGAAAATCGAGTCACAGCGCACCTTCAGATAGTCCCGCAGCGTCTCCAGCTCAGCCAGCCGCTCCTCATCCGGCACGTTTGCAAAGCGCTCCAGGCCTGAACAAACAAACCAGCGCGGCAGCCGCACAGAGTGAGGGGGCGGCCGGCGACTGGTGCCTAAGGGCGCCCAGCGGCTGCGCGCCCTGGACTGCCCTTTCTGAAGCACTCCACCACCTTCTGTAGCAAGCCCCGAGCCAGCATGACAACAGCCCACAAAGCGCACCTATCCGGCGGTCGAGGTAGGCAAAGAAGTCGTCGCCCAGCATGGGCCGGCAGCGCGCCACCTCAAACTCCATCTCAGGCGCCTCTGCATCGATGGGATTGACGCAACGGTCGTGCAATTACATCGGTGCTCAAAGAGAAGTGGCAACAGGCCCCCGTCCGCCTGGCAGCTTGCAGCCACGTTCAACAGCGCCACAGCAAGGCGCAGGGCGCCAGCCCAGTGTGCGGAGACAGCCAAGTTCCCCACCTGTGTCCAGGAAGAACTCAATCAGGTCCTCCATCTGCTCCGGCACCTTGCGCGCCTGCAGGATGTTGGGAACACCCAAGAATAACCCGAGTTGAGAGGCCGCGGCAGCATGCACGCCAGGCCCCGTGCAACACGCGCAATGTGCGGGCGGCGCAGCATGGCCCAGCACTGGTGCAGGGCTCTGCATGCCGCCACCTGCCCATCCACAGGCAGCGCTGCTCTGCGGCTCAATGCTTACAAAGCCCCCTTGACAATCGTGCCACATAATGCTACAGGCACAGCACCCACGAAATGGGGCAAGGCCGCCCACGCACCTCCCGCTTCTTCTGCACCTCCAGCCGCTGCTGCGTGGCAAACTCCTCCATCTTGCGAGAAAACTCGCGGTCGCCCTCAATCTGCTGCTGGAACCTGCAAGACAACACATTAGAAAGGCGAACGGATGGAAACTGAGCAGTGAGCGGGGAGGGAGAGTGGTCGCCCACAGCCCGCTGGGCAGAAACAACCGTGTGCAAGGCATGCTCAGCTGCACTAATGGTGGGGCGATGCAGATGCGGCCACAGGGGCAGAAGGCGCAGCCAGCGACGGCGGCAACTGCAAACAGCTGGCCCCCAACGTCACGCACATCTTGCGCTCGATCAGGCCCTGCTGCGGCGCGGCCTTGAACAGCCCCTCAGGGTCCTGGGGTAAAGTGCAGGGCACGAGCAGGGAGGTTTGAACTGACTGTCACGACGTACACCAGAGCCGGCCGGAATGCATGGCGGCGGCAGGCGGCGGCAGCGGCGGCAGATAAGCCCCACCGCGGGCAGCCACGTCGATGCCACCTGATTTTTGCCGGCCACAACAGCAATCAATCCATGCGGCTGCATGCCCCTGGCGCTCACCCAGCTCGTGGCCTGGACGCGCAGCGCGCCCCTGGCGCGCTTGTGCGGCCGGGAGGCGCTGCTGAAGCATTGCCGTCCATGCCAAACACTTCTGGCAACAACAGACGCCATGCCAGATGCTCCTGGCTGTCGGGAGGCGGCGGGGCTGCGAGCGAGGAGCCTGGCAGGCGACTGGTGCCTGCTCGATTGATTGTTTGCGTGTTGCAAGTACGACTGGCACCGCCAGCCGGCCTCCCCTGCCCGCCCGCTCGCTGCATGGAGACCTAGCACGCCCCAGCAGGTCCTTGTTCACTCCAAGGCGCCCATTGCAGCCCGATCCTCGTGTTTCGATCTGCTCACACACTGCACATTGCGAACAGGAGGCTGCGCCGGCTCCCGAGCGTGCCTCGACCGAGGCAGCGGTGCCTTGGTGCCCACCGCCACGCCTCCCAAGCACTGCTCTCCTCGCTAAACGCGCGAACCGATCGAGATGAGCGTATAACCAGCGTGTGAAGGTGGGTGGGTGCAGGCCGCGGGGCGCGCTGGGGCGCAGGTGCCCCTGCCTGGACTCGGCCCCGCCGAACCCCCTCCAAGGCGCTCGATCCGGGCTCCCCCTGCTCTCCTCACCTCGATGCAGGCGAGCAAGGTGGCGAGCAGGCTGCTGCCGTGCAGCCCGAACAGGCACCGCGCCCCCGCCGCGCCATGGCTGCCCACTGGCCCTCCACGCACAAGGCGCTGCCCGCCCACCAGCCAGCAGCAGCGCCGACACTCGGGCGCGCGCAGTGCGGCACCACGCCCGCGACACCTGGCCTGGGCGCCCTTGCCGCTGCCGCCGCTCTGCAGGGCCCCTGCCCGCCGTCGCAGCCCGCAGCCCTTGCCCAGCCGCCCATGGGCCTGCCTCAGCAGCTGACGGTCGCGGGGCAGCAGCAGGCAGCAGAGCAGCGGCGGCGCCGCGGCTGCTCCCGCTGCGTCGCCTGCGTGCCACACCTGCGGCGGCACGCCCACTCGCTGGCCGCCCTCGCCGCCCGCTGTCGTGGCAGGTGAGGATTGCTTAAGGCTGCCGCCTCTTGCTGCTTGCGCTGTTCACGCCATTGGGTGGCTGCTTGGAGGGGTGTTCACGTTTGGTCAGCAGTGTTCAGTGATGGCGGCGGCGGTGCGCGCGCCCGCTGGCGGCGCCGGCAAAAACTGCCAGCCCTGTTCGCCATCGGGGTTGGGAACAGCGATGCAGCTGCTTTTACACAGGCGGCTGCCCTCCCAACCTTCTGCAACCCCTGTGTTCCAACTGATCCTCACGGCTGGGGCGCTGCTGAATGTGCCATCAAGCTGTTTTTGCTCACCTGTGTCCTGCTTGCCCGCCCCTCGCGCCCCACAGCCTGCGAGGGCCGAGTGAGGACGGAGAGCTGTGGCCCGGAGGCCTGTCCTCCCCCAGCCTCTACTTTGCCATCCGCGCCCGCCAGCTGCAGCAGCAGTGCCGCGCGCTCAACCACGCAGCGTGAGTGGCGGTGTGGGTGGACAGAGAGGGCATTGATGCCAGCCTGGCGCCCACCTGTCGCCAGCTGTCGCAGCCGCTCTCTCCGCCTTCCCTCACTGCTCCCTAACAATGCCGTCTACACCTCCCTCCCCCCACCCCTGCAGAGCTGCTAGCCTGTGGTGGCCCGCTGTTGAGGCCCCAGTGCTGCTTCTGGCCCGCCGAGGCGCCCCACAGCTGCGTGTCAAGGTGCCCGCCGCCTACACCAACGTCGCGCCGGTGAGTGTGGAAGGGGGCAGCAGGCTGTGTGCAAGGAGCAGGGCGGGCGCACCTGCTGAGTGGCAAGGAGACAGCAGCTCACGAGCTGGATGCCCCCAGGGGCAGCCTTACATTTCTTGAGCCTCCCTCAAACCCACCTGCCTCCCACAAACCACCCCTCTTCCAAACCGCTCATCCCGCCGCCCCTCCCCTCCCACCCCACCCCCTGCAGGGTGACAAGTGCGAGCTGGTGGCCATCAAAGACGTGGTGCTGTGCCGCCCCTCGCCATCTCCGGCTCCCTCTGCACCGCCGGCCGCCCCGGCCGCCGGCCCCACCCGCGCCACCCCTCCCTGCCTGCCTGGCAAGGTGGTGCAGGCACCTGCCTTCCCAGCGTCTGGCTCGCTGCCGGTGCCGGTTACTCCAGAGGATGCACCCCTGCGGCCCCGGGCACCCTCACCGCCCATGGCTGCCGCAGCACCCACAGCGGCACCTGCAGCCACCGCCGCAGCGGCTGCTGTTGCCCAGCTGGCGGCGCAGCTGCTGGTGCAGGCGGCGCAGCAGCCCTGCGCGCCGCTGCAAGCAGCGGCCAACACCAGCAAGCGCACCAGCAGCTGCGTGCATCCAGCGGAGGTCAAGCGCGCACGGCTGACTGACGCCTTCCCCGCCCTCAGCCCCCTGCTGCCGGCGCTGCAGCTGACTCCCGTGCTCGACAGCGGCAGCAGCTGCGGCATGGCACCCTTCATGTTTAGCCCCAGAGGCTCCGCCGCCCTGCACTGCGGCAGCCTGGCCGGCAGCGCCGGCGGCGGCAGCATCAGCGCCAGCAGCAGCGCGGCCAGCCTAGTGGGTGAGCCCTCAGCCAACACTGTTCTCCCGCTGGCGCAGCTGCATCCACCCACCTTCTGTAGCATGGTCCCCACTGCTGCCGCCCCTGCGGCCGCCGATCAGGGCCACTACCTTGCAGTGGCGCAGCAGCGGGCCGCCTCTCGCGCCTTTACTGTAGTGGCGGTTGAGCCGTCGCCGCCTGCGCCGCCTGCCGCCGCCAGCCTGGCCTCCACATTTTTGCGCTGGCTCCGCCGCTCTGAGCTGTGAGCCTGGCAAGCACCGTGACATTCCCCCTCCAAAGCAGCCAGCACTGACGCTCTCGCTCCAATCTTGAGAGAATCACACCTGCCACCTATCTGCTAATTCTTACCCACTGTTTTCTCCGAAGCACTGCCGCCACGCTACTCCCTGCTGCTCTTCTTCCATTCACCGGCATCACACTGCATTCGCTTTCCAAAACTGTCCAGCTGTAACCGCTGGTCAATAAAGGTAGAGGCTTCAGCGAGAGAGGCTGGCGGGAAGCAGCCTAAACAAGGCAAGTGCACTTACCTTGGTGCCGGAGACGAGAGTTCCCACATGCAAGGAGACAGTGGAGGCTAATGCAGCGTGCACCGTGCCGGCAGGGGCAGTTGGCACACATTGACAGACAAGTGTACAATCGCCATGGGTGTAGATGCGTAAGCATCAGGCAGACAGCCGGTCCAGCATATTGATGCTAAACTCAGGGCCCATGCAGCATGCCACCACAGCGGGCGCAGCGCAGCGGGCGCGGCGTGGCGGCCGCCGCGTCTAGGGCCCTATGCGCGCTGCACCGCCACTCTTGCTCCCATCCAGTGCACTCCAACCTGGACCCAAGGCCCTTCACAGCCCCCACCCAGCCCCCAGCCGTCCTCAGTCACAAGCCAGCACACCGCCATGGCTTCCCAGACCTCCCAGGCCGCACGCGGCAGTTTTATCGCTCGTTTTACGGGTGTGTGAGGTTGTTACGAGCCGCAGCGGGCGCAATGTGGTCTGCAGTGCCGCGGATCCAGACCGGCCCCAAAACGTGTTGTCCACAGCCCGCCCCTGCCACTGCTTTCCACCCCTGCAGGCTCCATCATGCGCAAGCAGGCCGGCCAGGCCCGCGAAGCCGCCCCGCTGAGCAGTGCCAAGCTGGCCGACCGCCCCGCCGCCGCCGCCACCCCTGCCGCCGATGCCTGGTCCATCTCGGCCGTGCAGCGCTGCGGCAGCGTGTGCACCGATGCCGCCCACCAGGCAGAGTGCATGGACATGACGGCCTACCCCGCCGCCCCCGCCTCGCCTGCCTCTAAGGGCAGTGCCGCCCCGTCTACTGCCGCCGCCGCCCCGCTGCCCACCCTCGACCTGGAGATCACCGCTGAGGAGGTGAGCAAGGGTTGGCTACGGATGCTGTGCTTGGTAACGATTGACCGTGTGCAGCAGGGGTCACCGCAGAATGCAACTAGAGCACCTGCCTCTCCCTCTCCTCCCACCCCCAACCAACCAACTGGCCCCTCCTCTCCTTCCTCCGTCCCACCTGTCCCTGCAGGCCCAGTGGCTGGTGCAGCCCCACGCACAGATCGAGTCGCCCGCACCCATCGCCACCGCCACCCAAGCACCAGAGCAGCCCACTCCTGCCGCCTGCACCACCACCACCGCTGCTGCCGCCCCCACCCGCCCTGCCGCCGCCCCGCTGGCTGCGCTGCGCCGCGGCCTGCGCCGGCTGGCGGGCGGGCTGCGCCGCCGGCTGGCAGCTGCTGCCTGCATGGCACGCCCCGCCACGCTCGAGTGCAGCGGCTGCCCCGGCCGCCGGCTGGGCAATGCGTCCAGCGGAGCATCGGCCGAGTGGACCGTCACCCACGTCAACTGGATCTGAGCAGCGCCGGCAGCTCGGCACGCCCTGCACCAAGGGCCCCTACTCTGCACCTGCTGCCCTGCCCTGCTGTTTTCTTTCACTGCTCCACTGATTCAATCGAACATGTGCAAGCAGTTGATTGGCATTGCGTAGCACCAGCAAGCAACAGATAGGCATGGGCAGCTGGAGGTGTGGTGGAGGGCAGTTGCTCTCTTTGCTGCCTGGTGTGCCTGGTGTGACACTTGGCTTTGGTCATGGTCTCTTTACAAAGGCAGCATCAGCAAGAGGACAGCACTTTGCATCAGAGAGTCAGGGTCAGGGGAGAGAGAGGTCTTGGCGCAAAGAGATGCAAGGGATGGTTGAGAATGGGGCACAACACCAGTCAATCACAACACAGGGCAGCGCAGGGCGCTTAGGAAACGGGGGCGCGCTTCTGGGGGATCTTGAAGGCGGGGCGGGCGCCGGTGACGTTCACATTCTGCACCACAGGGCCCGCGCTGACGGTGACGGGGGCGGTGACGGCGGGGGCAGCGGTGGGTGCCGGCACAACGCCTGCCAGCACAGCGGGGGCCGAGCACAGGTCGCCGTTGCAGGCGGCGATGGTCACGCGGTAGCTGGGCCGTTGGCCACGTTCTTGACGACGGCGGTGGTGCCGGGGGCAGCCACCTCAAAGCGCAGGGTGTTGGTCTGCGGGCAGGATGGGGGGCAGAGGGGCGGTGGGGTGAGGCAGAGAGGAGAGGGGGAGAGCAGCAGCCATTTGGGGATGGGCATGCGCAAGGCAGGCAACGCGTTGAGTGCAGCTGCGTTCCTGCACAAGCCTCAGGCTGAGAGCAAACCAACAACCAGCCCGAGGCACTGCCACACTGCACCCCTCCCCTCCCTCCCACTCACATTCTGCACATCGGTGCGCTGGGCGGTGAGGCGGTAGGCGGCGGCGCACGGCACGGGCTGCCACGACAGCGCAAACTGGCCGTTGCCGGGGATGGCCTTCAAGCCCACCACGCTGCCGGGCGTGCGGCCGGCACACAGCAGGCGGCTGCCCAGCAGCTGGCCGTGCGCAGCGCCGGCGCAGGCGAGCAGCAGCAGGAGGGCGGCGGCAGTGCGAGCCATGGCTGTGGGCGGCGGGGAGCGGAGTGTGGTGGGGAGGCGGGGAGGGGTGCAGACACTTGCAAGTGAGGAATATTAGTGCCAGAATGGGCGCGAGCAGGCGGTTACAAGGGGGTGGCCCGCTGCCTCGGCCGCCCAAGGCACCGGCGACGCGCCCCAGGCAGGCCGAGGGCGGCGGGCCCGAGGCAGCTCGAGGCAAGGCTGCCACGTCAGCAAAGCGTTGGTTTGCGCTCTTTGCGCGCTCCAGACGGCAGCTAGACAGCACGGGATCCGCAAATACGCCGCTCAGGAGCACGAGCAGCCGCAACAGGCCCCGGCGTGCCCAGCGCCAAAGCTGCCCCCTCGTCTCCCCGTGCCGCTGCCACCTCGCCTCGCTCCCCTTGACAGGAAAGGGTCGGTTACAATTAATCAGTGCGCAGTTCACTCGTCATACACGCGGCACTCCGGCTGGGAGGGGTCTGCCTCGCACTCCTCCACCCGAGCATCCTCCAGCGGGTCTGCGCAGCAGCACAAGGGAATGGCGACGCATGGGCAGCAGTGGTGGGGCGCGGCGGCGATGCATGGGGAACAGGGTGTGGCGCAAACGTGAGGCCAGGGGCACCAGGGCTGGGGCCAGCATCGTCTGCACGCGCCTCCAGAAATCAATCTCGTGAAGGCTGTCTCCTCTTTCTTTCCCATTTTCACACCGCTGGACCCAAGGGCAGCTTACCAGGCGAGCTGGCCGCCCGCGCCGCCGCCGACGCCTCTTCAAGGAAGCGCTCCGCCACCGACATGTCATCAGGGGTGGTGACCTGCAAACAGGACAATCACAACGACAGGTCAGGGCCAAGCGATGGACAACAACAGCTGGCGCCTCTTCAAGGAAGCGCTCCGCCACCGACATGTCATCAGGGGTGGTGACCTGCACAGCAGCGGTTGCATTTCAGACGAGCAAGGGCAAGCTGGGTGAGCAGCCCGTGGATAGCGCAAACATGGCTAGCATAAAATTAGGCCAGAAGAAAGCGCTCTGTCATTCGCAAGTCGGTACATCTTCTGAGATGCCACAACCTCCTGCCCCCACCTTGATGTTGGTGTAGGCGCCCGCCGTGATCTTCACCGGCTTGCCCAGCGCCTCGATGATGGACACATCATCGGTGACCTGCAGCAGTTGGAGAATCATGAATGGTTGGCTGCAAATCAAGCGGCAGGGCCCCGAGCCTCGATGATGGACACATCATCAGTCACCTGCAGCAATGGCACGTGCAAGGAATGCGTGATGCAGTCGGCAGCAGGGCGGCAGAATGCAGGGCGCAATCCCACGTGGGGACCACACAATGTGCTGCTTGGCTGCCCACAAGCGCTGCACGAGAAGCTGCAACTCAGGCACCCCACCTCCAGGCTTCTCGCGCCGCACGCGCTCGATCGGTTGCACGCAGGGCAGGATGGCTGGTAACTGAAGGCAAGACAATCCAGCATCAGCAGGCAGCTCACCTCCAGCTTCTCGCGCTGCACCAGCTCAAAGCCGGCCTGCAGCAGCGGCGGCTTGATGACCTGCACAGTGGGAGCAGGTGAGAGACAAGGGAGACAAGAGAGACAAGACCGTGAGCAGGAGGGCCGTGGGAGGCGGCTCAGGCTGCCGAGGTGCGGCATCCCAGAACCAGCAGCAGCTAAGGGCACAGCAACACCTGAGCAGCAGCCATCTTGCCCCTTCAATGTCAGAGAAGCGGCACTTGCCTGCGGCGTCTGCACCTCCCACAGCGCGGCGCGCTTGAGCGTCTTGACCACCATTCGGTCGCCATCCACCTCCTTGATGGTCGGCTTGACGGGCACGCCCAGCACCGCCGCACCCACCTGCAGAGAGGGGTGAATAAAAGGTAGTGGGCGGGATCAAGTGTGATGTAAGACCAGTAACCTCTTTGATGTTTGGCGTTTTTCGCAGGCACGCCCAGCACCGCCGCGCCCACCTGCGGAGGGGCGGCAATAGAGAGGCAGTGAGGGGTGGCAGGGGCGTGCTGGGCACAGCGCAGCATGATGCAGCAAGCACAGCACGATGAAGCACAGCACACCATGGCACAGCACAGCGCAGCAGCTTGGCCTGCATTAGCATGCCACGAAGCTTGGCGCTGACCCAGGGGACCGCTGCGGCTCAAAACAGCGGGCTTGCGGCAGACGAAGAGCAGCAGCGTCTCTGCAGAAGCGTAGCAGCAAGCCCCTGAAACCGCAGAAAGGCTCTGCGCACCTGCCAGGCATCCAGGCAGCAGGCAAGCGTGTCTGCGGCGGTCACCAGCGGCCGTGCAGAATCGTGAATGGCCACCAGCTGCGGGGGACAGGAGGGGTGCAAGGACATGTCAATCAGTTGGATTTGAGCAACAACAAGGGCAACCAATAGCGCCGCCGAACCGTGGTGGCCACCAGCTGCAGAGGGCACAGGGCGCAAGGACGTTTATGCCTTGCCATCAGCTGTGGCATCAGCACACAACACCGGCAGCGTGCAAACAAGAGGCGTCGATCGATGGTCTGGAAGCTGTTGTACACCAACGGTGGCACATCCTGGCCCTGTGCTGCACCGTAACGGCAAGCAGTGCTGCCAGCAAAGTGTGGCAGAGTGGCAGCAGAGTGGCCAGCACCCACCTGCGCCGAGGCATCGATGGCTTGGAAGCCGTTGTAGACCGAGTCCTGGCGCTCCGCTCCGGGCGCCGCAAACTTGAGGGGCAGCTTGCGGGGCAGGCGCGCATAGCAGGTCTCAAACACCTCCCTGCAACAGCAGCGTAAGGAGGGCCAGGGCTGTGGGTCGTGGCCAGCAGGTCAACACAGAATGCCAGGCGGGTGCAGATCCCTGAGAGTGAAAGCCGTGTGAGGCACGGCTGTGCCCAGCCGCAGCTCAGGCGGCAGCATGGCGCAGGCGGCGAGGTGCGCAGCAGCAGGCAAGAGCGCCGCACAGACGCCACCAGGGGCAGATGCGCTGAGCGGAGGCACGCAGAGTCAAGAGCGGGCATGCAACGCCACTCTGGCTCCCAGACGACTAAAACGTTCGGCAGAGAACACTGAGAGCACGCGGGCCAGCGGCAGCAGGAGCACTACAGTAGCGCGCTCACCGCCACTCGGGCTCGCAGACAACCACAATTTCCTTGACCTGCGCGCAGCAGTGGATCCATGGGCATGAGCCGATGACTGCCTGGTAGGTGCTGAGGGAAATGTGCGCCCTGGCTACCCCGTTTGGGACGCCAGGGAAGCCGCAGCAGCCGCACCACCAGCAGGCAGCCGCACCACCACAGCGGCAGCACGGCGGCAGCGCAGTCGACACGGCTATTGATAGGCAGCACATGGCAGCAGCGGCAGCAGGAGCAGCAGTGGCAGCAGCAGCGTGCATACCTGGGGCATGGCCGCAAAGGTCTGCATGCTGTAGGTGGCAATGGGCTGGCCGCGCAGCTCGAGGTACTGCTTGGGGATGGGCGCCTGCGGCGTGCAATGGGATTGGCACAGCAGCATGGGGCGGGATGCTACAGTCAGGGCTTGCATGCGTGTTGCACGGTCGCAGCTGTGGAGTGTATATGCCAGGGCATGCGCGCAGTTGGCGGCAGCGCAAAGGCGGAAGCCCTGGAAATGCAAGCAGGCGGCGCCACGCAGGCGGCGCCAAGCCATGCATCAGTGCACAAGCCACAAGAGAGCGAGCAGCGACCCACCCCCATGCGCTTCCCGACGCCGCCCGCCAGGAGCACCAGGCTCACGCTGCCGTCAGGGATGGTGGCGCCATTGCCCTGAGGCACAAGAGGAGGTGGTAGCATGAGCCTCACATCCCAAACCACAGCGGCAGCGGCGGCACCACGCAACGGCGGCGAGGCGGCGGCCCACCTGCTCGGCGCGGCAGACGAGCGGGCTGCGCGCCGCTGTTGCTTGCCGCGATGACCGCCGGAGCTGCCGGCAGCTATCACGTGCCGCAGGCGTCCATCCGCTGCACCGCTGGGCGACTGCTGGGCGGGCTGCGCAGCGGGCGGCTGCCGCAGGGGCCCGGGCGGCGCCCGATGCGTTCAGGCCGCAGAATGTGGCAGCTGCAGCCATCGATCTTGCGGCTCCAGGCGCTGCAGCCCGAGCACTGGAGCTTATCTCCGTGTAGCTGCAGCTCCCTGCCGCTCAGCTATCACAATGACTTCGGATCAGACGCCGAAACGCGATGCGCCGACATGCGCCCAAGATGGGATGACAGGTCAGCAGGGCGGTAGCATCGGTAGCGGCAGGCACGCAATCATGCAACCCCTGAGCATGCGCATGCTGCTGTTCTGAGCTTCATAACTGCATGCAAACCATTCCAATGTTCATTGCACTGAGATAGTGAGTCACAGTATTACTGTTGACAGGACATCCAGACACAGGAAATCGGACAGATCGGCAGTGTTAGAAATGCGATCAATCAACAAAGGGGGAGGGGGGTTTGCAGTGTGCACGGAGGGATGCCGGGAACACC
>VFQQ010004086.1_pt1 | contig 13260 bp, 11 predicted proteins | sample 3512341 | NCBI WGS metagenome assembly VFQQ01 (sample SAMN10412373, study PRJNA504923) | tailings metagenome | isolation source: Relicate 2 Philex TSF1 revegetated site | place: Philippines: Tuba, Benguet | collected 2017-08-29 | reverse complement strand
AAGTAATTTAATTGTGAAAATTACCCTTACCAATATTGGCAAGCGTTATAACCGCAACTGGATTTTTAAAAACATAAACTTTTGTTTTGAACACAACCAAAGCTATGCCCTTACCGGTAACAACGGCAGTGGTAAAAGTACTTTATTGCAAATTTTATACAACTATTTAACCTACAGCGAAGGTACTGTTTTGTTTGAACACAACGGCATTATTCTTAACGACGATGCAGTTGCTAAACATACCTCGTTTACCGCGCCATACCTGGAATTGCCCGAAGATTTTACGTTAAACGAATTGCTAAAATTTCACTATAACATGGTTGAACCTTTACCTGGTTTTAACGCATTACACGTATTGCAATCATGTGGTTTAGATAAACATGCCGATAAGTATATTAAAGCATTTTCTTCGGGCATGAAACAGCGTGTTAAGTTAATTTTAGCATGTTATACCAACGCCCCTTTATTGTTGCTAGACGAACCAACCACTAATTTAGACGAAGCTGGTACGCAATGGTACAGACAAACAGTACAGCAGTTTTTAGGCAAAAAAACCATTGTTATTGCCAGCAATCAATTGGTTGAGTACGACTTTTGCCATACCGTTTTACCTATTTCTGCCAATTTAAACTAGCAATTATTTTTAGCACATCTTTCTTTAAAAATGCCACAATAGGGGCAACACTATCGTTTTCGGTTTTAACATTAAAATATACCGAACCGCGCAAAAAATGATTTGCACTGTCTGTAATATAAAACTGCGTATGCGTGGCCGTAGAGCCATCTAATTCATATAAAACACCCCATTTACCGGGGTTGTTAATGTAGTTTTCTGTAATTTCATCCGCTTTCATAACATGTTTAAAAACCATAGTATTGGCATCATCCAGCAGTTTAAACAACTCTTTTCTGCTGGCAATAGGTTTGTAGCTTAAATGCAAAGTTGCATTAAACGGTAAAAAATAAACATTGTACCAGCACTCATCGGGGTTAGGATAGGGGTCGGGTTTAAGGGTGCAATAGTTTGGCAATTCAAACGCATAATTACATTCTTTAACAGCTACCATTTTACCGCCTTCTGCCGGAAAATCTATTCTAGGATAGCCTTTTGGCTTAGGCACAAATGCATCGTTGCCATTGCATGCACAAAATAAAGTTGCTAAGAAAATTACAAAATATAAGTTTAATTTCATTTTTTGTGGGTAACCTTAATGCGTTTAATTCTGCGTTTATCAACGGCTTCAACTTTAAACGTAAAAGCGCCAAAATTAATTTCTTTGCCTTCTTCGGGCAAATCGCCATTTAATTCTAAAATCATGCCTCCAAGCGTATCGGCCTCTTTTCTGGCATCATCAAAAACATCTGTATCTAATTCCATGTACTTGCAAACATCATTTATTAAAATTTTGGCTTCAAACACAAACGTGTAATCGTTTATTTTGGTAAAAATATGTTCGTCCTCATCAAACTCATCGTTTATTTCTCCAAAAATTTCTTCTAAAATATCCTCCATCGAAATAAGTCCGCTGGTGCCGCCAAATTCATCAACTACAATTGCAAGGTGTACACGGTTTTTCTGAAAATCTTTTAATAAGTCATCAATCTTTTTGCTTTCCGGTACAAAAAAAGGTTTACGTAACAGCGACTGCCAGTTAAAATCATCTTTCTCGTTTAGGTAAGGCAATAAATCTTTGGTAAATAAAATACCTTTAATTTGGTCTAAATTGCTATCGTAAACCGGCAAACGCGAGTAGCCTGTATCGTTTATTTGTTTTAAAATGCTGTTAAAAGATGCTTTCATTTCAACAGCCGCAATATCGGGCCGTTGACGCATAATTTGGTTTACAGAAATATTGCCAAAGTTTACAATGCTTTTTAATAAGTTTTTTTCTTGTTTAGGTGCATCTTTTTCGCTGGTAATATCAATGGCATGGGTAAGCTCATCTACTGTTAAAATATGCCCTTTGCTGGTAATGCGTTTATCAATAATACTCGAGGTTTTTTCCAGTGCCAGCACCAAAGGCGTTAGTACTTTATATATACTAAACATTGGTATGGCCATTATTCTAACAATTAATTTATTGTTTTGTACCGCATAAATTTTAGGAATAACTTCACCAAACAGTACTAAAATAAACGTTACCAAAATAGCTTCTAGCAAGAATCCCAAAACAGGATTGCTTTCAAAGTCAAACACCACACTAAAAACCAGTGTTGTAACCATAACAATAGCCACATTAACCAAGGTGTTTGCAATAAGAACGGTAGCTAATAGTTTTTTAGGAAAACGCAGTAAATAACTTACCGAATGGCTAACTTTAGGATATTGCTCAAGAATATCTTCTAATTGTGAGCGGGTAAGCGAGAAAAAAGCATTTTCGCTGGCCGACATAATGCCGGAAGCAATAATAAGTAGGCAAATACTAACCAATCCTGCAAGTAATAAGGTATAATCTTCGGCTGGCAGGTTGGCTTTAATAAACAGAAAATTGTCAAATAAATGTATCGGAGGGTCGTCCATTAATTATATAGTTTTTAAAAAGGTAAATCATCATCCGGGGCCGTAGATGGTGGTTGTGGGGTATAATTGGCATTAAATTCGTTGGTTTGGCTACCCGTATTTCTTTGTCCGTAATCGTTACTGCCACCATTGCCTGCTTCGTTGCCATTTCTGGTACCTAATAACGTCATACTGGTAACACGAATTTTTTTATCGGTGCGTTCGTTGCCTTCTTTGTCTTTCCAATTTTCGGTTTTTATTCTACCTTCAACATAAACAGCATTTCCTTTTTTTAGGTATTTTTCTGCAATTTTTGCCAGTTGATCCCACATTTCAACCCTGTGCCACTCGGTTTCGGTGCGGCGTTCTCCGTTTTTATCGGTATAATTTTCGTTGGTTGCAATAGTAAATGTTGCAACAACCTTGTTGTTGTCTAAATAGCGAACTTCGGGGTCACGTCCAAGGTTTCCAATAAGCATTACTTTATTTAACGACATAATTTTATATGGTTTAAATCGGCAATTTATAATTTAAAAGAAATTTTTCAAACAACCTGTGGGTTGGGTATTTATCAACATCTTTTGCATCTACCCAAATTCCGTCATTAATTTTTGGCGTTTCTCCTTTTAATTCAGCCACATAAAAGGTGCAAATTAGCTTTTGGTGGGTTAAAATATGCTTATAAGTTAGTGCGTAACTTATTTTTGCTTTTTTAGGGTTGAACCAACCTTTGCCGTAAATTACTGCTACCATTTCCGGTTCTTGCATTTCTCTATCCGATTCAATTAAAATTGGTTCAAACAAATGCTGCCAAATGTCTTTTTCTTCGCGTTTTTTTAACACAATTTGGTTATTGTTTACAACTACCAAATAGTTAAAATATCTTGTTTTTGTTGCATTTTTTGGTAGTTTTACGGGTAAGTCGGCCATTTTTTTTATGGTAAATGCCTTACAGGTATTATTTAACGGACAATCGCTGCAATTTGGGTTTTTGGGTAAGCAAACCGTAGCGCCAAGTTCCATAATGGCCTGGTTATGGTCGGCCGGGGTATTTAAATTTAAAAATTCATTGGCCAATGCCTCAAATACTTTTTTGCCTTGTGTAGTATTTATGGGTTCAGAAATTAAAAATAACCTGCTTAATACCCTAAAAACATTGCCATCTATAACCGCATGGGGCAAATTATAGGCAAAACTGGCAATGGCTGCAGCCGTATAAGGGCCAATGCCTTTTAGTTTTACAAGTTCTTGGTATGTTTTTGGAAATTTACCGTCGAATTCATTTACAACCATTTGGGCAGTTTGGTGCATGTTTCGGGCGCGACTGTAGTAACCTAAACCTTGCCAAAGTTTTAAAACATCTTGCAAAGGGGCATTTGCCAATTCTTTTACCGTTTTATAGTTTTTAGTAAAATTTTGGTAATAAGGAAGTCCTTGGGCTACACGAGTTTGTTGTAAAATAACCTCGCTAAGCCATATAAAATAGGGGTTTTTAGTGTTTCGCCACGGTAAGTTGCGCTTGTTTTGGTGGTACCAATTTAAGAGTTGTAAATGTGTTTGCGACATGAATTTTGAACAAAAGTGAATAAAAAATCAAAAAAATCAACAATTTATCATTCACAATGCATACATTTGCAACCCCTTATCGAAAAAAAAATATTTATATTAAACAGATAATAAGTTAAATAAGATGACAAAAGCAGAGATTATCACCGAAATTTCATTGAAAACCGGTATCGAGAAAAACCAAGTGCAAGAAGTTGTAGAATCATTTTTTAAAGTGGTTCGTAACAACATGACCGACGGACGTAATGTATATTTCCGTGGTTTCGGTTCATTTATTATTAAAAAACGTGCAAAGAAAATTGCCCGTAACATTTCTAAAAATACCGCTATGGTAATCGACGAGCATTATATCCCGTCGTTTAAACCGGCTAAAACTTTTGTAGAAAAAATTAAAAAGAGCGAAGCCGTTAAATTAAACGCCGCTAAACGCGAAGCAGAAGCTAAAGAAGCCCTTAAAGAAGCATAAGCTTAATGCAATTAAATAAAGCGCAAATATTAATTATTGCCATTTTGGTAACAATGGTAGGTGTTTTGGTTTATTTAAACTTTAAAACACCTTCCATTAATCCTGCCGAATTGGTTCAAACCGAATCTAAAACACCTCGTGTTTTTGATTTAGACAGGTATTTAAATGGTATTATGGATTCATTAGCGCCGGCTTCGGCAACGTATCTGGCAGATTTAATCCATGATTCCAAAATTGATACCGGTAATATTTATCCAAAGCTAAAATTAGCCAGAACCTACGATTCTCTGGGTTTTCCATTGGCCAGTGGTTACTATTACCGATTAATTGCGCTTAAATTAAACGACGAAAATTCGTGGTACCGTGCAGGCTTTAATTATTACGAAGCTGCCGCAACAGCTTTAGATACGGCCATGCAGGATTATGCCACAGCTAAAACCATTGAAGCTTTTGAAAAAGTTACAGCCATTAACCCTAATAACCTCGAAGCCAAAAATGCTTTGGCCATTTGTTATGTAAAAGGCGATATGGATGTAATGAAAGGTGTGCAACTGCTTAAAGATGTTTTACGTTTAGATAGCACCAATATTGATGCTAACTACACATTAGGTGTTTTAAGCATGCGCAGCGGACAAATGGATAAAGCCTTAATAAGGTTTCAAACCTTAACCCAATTGCAGCCCTTTAATGCCGAATTTCAGTATTACTTAGGCGAATGCTATTTGGATTTAGGAAATAAACCGGAAGCCATTAAAGCTTTCGAAACTTTTAAACAATTGGTTCCGGATGAGGAAGCCAAAAAGAGTATAACAACAACTATTAATAACCTTAAAAATCAAAACTAATTATGCCAAGCGGTAAAAAAAGAAAGCGTCATAAAATTGCCACGCACAAACGTAAAAAACGCCTACGTAAAAACAGGCACAAGAAAAAGTAATTTAAACCGATAAGTTAAATTCCTTATGGAATTTAACTTTTTCGTTATTTATTGTGTGGTACATTTGGTATCACACAATTTTTTTAAGAATCTCATTACCCTCGCCCTTTTTAAACATTTGTTTTAACTTTGTTATTGCAGGTGAGTGTCATTCTTTTGGCCTGTTTGCATTAACAATTAATCAATTTTACTAGTGAGTTTCGACTTATATATACACAATAACACCCAGGGCTGGGTTTCTATAGCATTACAACAAGAAGGTAAGTTGGTAGAACTGCACAAAGGTGCTACCGACAATAACTATTTAGTGGGCGATGTTTACCTTGGAACTGTTGGTAAAATAATGCCAGGCCTTAATGCCGCATTTGTAGATGTTGGCTTCGAAAAAGATGCATTTTTGCATTACTTCGATTTAGGTCCTAAGGTTAATTCTTTGCAAAAATTCGTAAGAGTTGTTCGTAACAATAAACCCGAAAAACCTTTTATTTCCAAAAGTATTATCGAGCCCGATATTGATAAAGGTGGCAATATTGCCGATGTGCTTAAACGCAATCAGCAAGTATTGGTTCAAGTTACAAAAGAACCTATTGGAAATAAAGGCCCTCGTTTAACATCGCAACTTTCTTTTGCAGGCAGATTTTTGGTACTAATGCCTTTCGATTCGGGTGTTAGCGTTTCAAAGAAAATTGCTACACAACAAGAACGCAAACGCCTTAAAGAAATAGTTGGTGATATGATTCCGGAAAATTTCGGACTAATTATTCGTACTGTTGCCGAAAATCAAACAAAAGAAGAAATTGAAGCCGATTTAAACGATTTACTGTCTAAATGGGATACCCTTGTTAATAACCTTAAACATGCCGAACCTCCGCAGAAAATATTTGGCGAAAACGATCGTGCGCTTACTTTAATTCGCGATATTGTAAACGATAGTTTCGATAGTATTGTAGTTGACGATACGTTTTTGTTTAGGCAAATTTCGGAATACCTTAAATCTAAAAGCGATTCGCTTCAAAAAATTGTAAAGCTGTATAACGGCAAACTACCATTGTTTGAACACTATGGTATAGAAAAACAAATAAAAAGCAGTTTTGGCCGCGAGGTAAATTTTTCGGGTGGCAGCTATTTAATTATAGAACATACCGAAGCACTGCATGTAATTGATGTAAACAGCGGTAATATTTCTCATAGCGGGGGTAACCAAGAAGAGAATGCCTTAAAGGTTAATATGGAGGCCGCCGAAGAAATTGCTCGTCAGCTGCGTTTGCGCGATATGGGCGGAATTATTGTTATTGATTTTATCGACTTAAAAACGGCCGGAAATAAAAAACTGGTTTACGAAAAGTTAAAAGAGGTAATGAAACTTGACAGGGCAAAACACAAGATTTTGCCAATGAGTCAGTTTGGCCTGATACAAATTACCCGCCAACGTGTAAGGCCGGAAATGACTGTAGTAACCAACGAAAAATGCCCTGCATGTGCCGGTACAGGCGAAATTCAAAGCAGCGTTTCTATTGTACACGAAATAGAAACACGATTAGAATATTTAATTAATAACCTGCATTTAAAAGGTTTTTCAATTCAAACTCACCCATACATAGCTGCATACCTAAAACAAGGTTTTTTACAATCAATTCGCATGCGCTGGTTTTATAAATACAAACAATTTATAAAAGTTGAACCAAGAACTTCATATCATTTAACCGATTACCGGTTTGTAAATAGCGCCGGAGAAGAAATTGTATTGTAACGTATAAACCCGTTACTAAACAAAACAGCGATTGAAGTTATTTTCAATCGCTGTTTTTTTACCATTAAAAAAATGGCTAACTAATGTCTTTGGTATTGCTGTTTAGTGTAAAAACAAAGCAAAGGTAGGTTCAAGCAAAATAGCTATAATAAAACCACTATTGCTTTTGTTTGTCTTTCTTTACCTCAAGGCTAATTGGGTTTTTAACTTTCTCTTTTAGCAAAGCAATGTCAAGCACGTCGAGCATGTTTTTAACGTAATGAAAGTTTAACTCGTTAAGGTACGAAGCATTAATTTCTTCAATATCTTTTTTGTTGGTATTGCACAGAATAATGTCTTTAATACCGGCGCGTTTGGCGGCCAATATTTTTTCTTTAATGCCACCAACAGGCAATACTTTGCCTCTTAAGGTTATCTCGCCGGTCATAGCTAGATTCGATTTTACTTTACGTTGTGTAAAAACGCTGGCCAAGCTGGTAAGCATGGTAATACCTGCACTAGGTCCGTCTTTAGGCACTGCCCCTGCGGGCACATGAATATGCAAATCAAAATTATCAAAAACTTCGGGGTTAATTTTTAAATAGGCAGCATTGGCTTTTAAAAATGTTAATGCGGTTATGGCACTTTCTTTCATTACTTCTCCCAAATGGCCGGTAAGCGTAAGTTTTCCTTTACCCGGTGTAAGCGTACTTTCTATAAATAAAATTTCTCCACCCACGCTGGTCCATGCCAAGCCGGTAACTACACCTGCTGCTTCGTTACCTTGGTACATTTCTTTTTCGATTTTTTCTGAACCAAGTATTTGCTTAACCGATTGTTCGCTGATTTTTTTATTGTATTTCTCGCCCATTACTTTTTGACGGGCAACGTGTCGTGCAATTCCGGCAATTTGTTTTTCTAAGCCTCTAACGCCACTCTCGCGGGTATAGCCTTCTACAATTTTTTCAAGCACCTTATCTGCAATTTCAAAATCCTTGGCTTTTAGTCCGTGGTTTTCTTTTTGTTTAGGTATAAGGTATTTCTTGGCAATTTCTACTTTTTCTTCAAGCGTATAGCCATTAATTTCTATAATCTCCATACGGTCTAACAAAGCAGGTTGTATGGTATCTAAAGTGTTGGCCGTAGCAATAAACATAACTTTAGATAAGTCGTATTCTATTTCAACATAATTATCGTAAAACGTTGCATTTTGTTCCGGGTCTAATACTTCAAGCAAAGCACTGCTTGGGTCGCCCCTAAAGCTATTGCCAATTTTATCAATTTCGTCTAATACAAAAACCGGGTTACTGCTTTTAACCTTTTTAAGGTTTTGAATAATTCTTCCCGGCATAGCGCCAATATATGTTTTTCTATGTCCGCGTACTTCGCTTTCGTCGTGTAAACCACCTAATGCTATTCTTGCATATTTTCTATCCAGCGCTTTTGCAATGCTTTTTCCTAAGCTTGTTTTTCCAACGCCGGGAGGTCCGTATAAGCATAAAATCGGACTCTTCATATCGTTTTTTAGCTTAATAACCGCAAGGTATTCTAATATGCGTTGTTTAACTTTTTCTAATCCAAAATGGTCGTCGTTTAAAACCTGTTCGGCATGTTTTAGGTCAAAGTTGTCTTTGGTTACTTCATCCCAGGGCAAATCAAGCAAGGTTTGCAAATAGGTTAGCTGCATGCTGTAATCAGGGGCCATTGGATTAATTCTGCGTAAACGTTCAACCTCTTTATTAAAAGCTTCTTTTACTTTAGCATTCCATTGTTTTTTATTTCCGGCTTCCAGTAAGTTTTCTATTTCACGCTCGGGCGAGTCGCCACCTAACTCTTCTTGAATGGCTTTTATTTGTTGTTGTAAGAAGAAGTCGCGTTGTTGTTTTTCTAAATCGCCTCTAACCTTATTTTCGATATTGCTTTTTAGTTCAATGTATTTGTAGTCTTTTCCTAAAGCCTCCAGTACTTTTTTAGCCCGGTCTTTATAGGGAATAATTTCCAGTAGTTCTTGTTTAACGTCAAGTTCTGCGTTTAAGTTATTGGCTGTAAAGTTTATTAAAAATCTTGGACTGTTAATATTTTTTATGGCTATGGCAGCTTCACTGGGCATGCTAGGCGAGAGGGCAATTATTTTTTGAGCCATATCTTTTATTGATTCAGCCAATGCATTCGATTCGTCGTCACCTTCAAACAAGGGTTCAACCACCGGTGTAATTTGGCCTGTTAAATAGGGCTCATGCTGCACAATACTATTTAGGGTAAACCTGCGTTTGCCTTGTATTAACGTCATGGTGCTGCCATCCGGCATTTTAATCATTCTTAAAATGGTAGCAACTGTGCCAACGTGGTAAATATCTTCATATCCCGGATCTTCTATATCGGATTTTTTCTGGGCAATAACCCCAACAAAACGATTTTTTTGCTTATAAACTTCTTTTAAAAGCTGTATAGATTTATCGCGACCAACTGTTATTGGAATTACTACACCCGGAAATAAAACCGTATTTCTTAACGGCAATATTGGCAGAACTTCGGGTAAATCTTCTTTATTCATGGCCTCTTCCTCTTCCGGACTAATTAACGAGATAAAATCGGAACTTTCTGATTCATCGCTAATAATGCTGCCTAAAAGAAGTTGGTCGTTATGGTTTCTCATTTGGTAATTATACAAAAGTTTCGAATGTTTTAAGGGCTCAATAAATATGCCAGCTGCAAGTTTGACAAATGTACTGACAAATTCAGTTAAATTTTGTCAGTTTTTGGGTTCAATACAAAAAGAAACCCCACCAACTGCTGTTGATGGGGTTTGCATTTTGGGGAAAGAAAAAGACAACTATTAACTAACTATTCAACAATTAATTTGCTGGTGGTAGTTCCCTGGGCTGTTTGCAAGGTTAAAATGTACATGCCTTTGTTTAAGCCACTTACATCTATAGTGTTGTTGTTTAATGGCATATTAATGGTTTTACCTTGAATATCTTGCAAAATTACATTGTTTACGGTAGCGGCAGCGTTAATGTTAACTATGCCTGTTGCAGGGTTAGGGTAAATATTAACTGCAACTGCATTGGTAGCATTTTTACGAATACCGGTTGTAGTTGCTGCCGGCAATTGAATTACATTGCCACTGTTGGTTATGGCAAATAAGCCAAATGCAGCACCATTTTTATTATTTGCAGGATTTAAAAATCCACTTGCTACAATTAGCAAAGCGCTATCTGCAAATCCGGTTAACGGAGCATTGTAAGCGGCAACCACAGTGCTGGCACCTGCCGGTACAACTTCTAATACATAATTGGTTGGGTCAACCTGAACGTTTATATTCGAGCTGGGTTGCGCATATCTTAGGTTTCCAAAAACTACCGGTCCGTCTTTAACTTTTACGTCAACTGCAGGGGCATCTGTAGCACCGTGAAATGCATTTAATAAAACCTTGCCTGGCACTTCCGATTTTTCTTCTACAAATGCAGCTGTAATTTCAAATGCAGTTGGTATGCTGTTTGGATTAGCGGCAAACGAATCAGGCGTTAATACACCTGTTGCAATGGCTGCCAGTACCATACCACCGGGTACAGAACCAACCTCCTCGGTGTAAATAATATCATCAGGCGATTGAGAACCGGCAGGTGCTACACCAATAACAATATTTGATACAGCTGGCAACTCTAAAAATCCGGTGGCTTTTCTAAATTCAAAATTAGAAAGTACTTTAGAGAAGAAACGGCCTGTACTTAACCAAATGTCTACGCTAGCAGCGGCGGGATCGGGGCTATTGTGAAAAATTTGTACTTTAAAGGTTTCTTTAGCAGGTAATTCAACAACAGTGCCATTTGATAGGCAAGCAAATAAGCCAAATACCGGACCGCTATTGCTTTCACTTATAAAGCCAGATGCAAAAACTACAACTGCGCTATCTTCAAGGTTTAAGGTTTTTAAAGGAGCTTGGTAAGTATTTACTAAATCGCTTCCTGCTAATACATCAATAAAATAATCGGCAGTTGGCAATGCAGGTTGTAAGTGCATACCGTATGAAACTTCAGGAATTTCTGCAATGTAATTGTTGGTTTTTCTAACACCTAAATTAACAGTTGGCGCATCTACAGAACCATGAATAATGGTTAAGTGTGTTTGACCAGTACCGGTTTCTCTTTCTTTAATTGGAGTTACCACTTTTAAATCGAATGGTTGTGTAGGCGAGTATCCCGGCGATACTGTACCCATAGCCATAAGTAGGTAATTTTGGTTGGCAGTTAAATTAAAGCCATAGCCCAAAAGGGTATCGGCAATGCTTTGGCTGTTAGATAAGGCAAAAGCCAATCTAATATCGATACCGGCAGGAGCGTTAATAAATCCGGTAGATTTTCTAAATTCAAAATCATCTACCAGTTTTTGCGAACCTTGTGGCGTAACCAGCCAAACATCAACTTTGCTTAGTAATGAGTCCGGCGAATTGTGAATGGCCATAACCCTGGCCGTTTGGGCTTGCACGCCAATGCCAAAGCCCAAAATTGTTGCTAATGATAATAGTAGTTTTTTCATGTGATTAATAGTTTACAAGGCTACAAACACCAACAATTGTAAAATAGTTTGTAAGTAAACGGAAATTTTCTTCTTAATTATTTCTTAATTTGTTTGAACCAACCTTTGCATCGCGATTTTAAAAGTAATGGATGTGAAGAAGGGTAGAAAGTAGATTTGTAGATTAGTAGATGGGTAGATTAGTAGATGGGTAGATAGGTAGAGAGTTTAAATGGTTTAGTTGGTTTTAAAATTCATAACTCATCATTTATAATTTCTCTGTACGGCTCTGTGCCTACTCCGTGGTGCTCTGTGTAACTTTTTTGTAGATGGGTAGATTAGTAGATGGGTAGATAGGTAGAGAGTTTAAATGGTTTAGTTGGTTTTAAAATTCATAACTCATCATTTATAATTTCTCTGTGCGGCTCTGTGCCTACTCCGTGGTGCTCTGTGTAACTTTTTTGTAGATGGGTAGAAGGTAGAATGGTGATTAGTAGATTAGTAGAGGGTTTAGAAGGTTTAAAAAATCATAACTCATAATTCATCTTTGTGCACCTCTGCGCCTTCAATGTGGCGCTCTGTGTAACTGATAAATTTCTTTATAGAGCCTTCGCGTGCTTTGCGTATTCTTTGTGCCCTTAGCGGTTAAAACAAAAAATGCCATTAAATTAGTTATTGAAATTTAGATTGAAGCTAAGATAGGGCAAAAAAAAGACGCGAATAAATCGCGTCTTTTTAGATAAAAATATGATTAATCGATTAAACTAATTTTACTTTTACTGCGCTAGGACCTTTTCTTCCTTCTTCGGTTTCAAACAAAACTTTATTGCCTTCGGCAATATCGTGAATTAAACCATTTGCATGAACGAAAACATCCTTGTCGCCATTGTCTGGCGTAATGAATCCAAATCCTTTGGATACATTAAAAAACTTAACTGTACCTTGTGTCATTATATAACTAATAAGCAACAAAGGTAACCTAATAAATTACATTGCAAGCTTTTATTTTTAAAATGCCAATAATAATTGTTTTTAGGAGGGCGATAGGTAGAAGATAGTTGAGAAGATTTGTGGATGGTTTAATAAATTACCAAGTTATCATTCATGATTTTTGCTTTTTTATAAATTTGCTTTGTAGATAAGTAGAAAGTAGAGAGGTAGATGAGTAGAATGTAGATTAGTAGATGGGTAGATAGGTAGAGAGTTTAAATGGTTTAGTTGGTTTTAAAATTCATAACTCATCATTTATAATTTCTCTGTGCGGCTCTGCGCCTTCTCTGCGGTGCTCAGTGTAGCTTTTTTGTAGATGGGTAGATGGGTAGATTAGTAGATTAGTAGATTAGTAGATTAGTAGATTAGTAGATTAGTAGATTAGTAGATGGGTAGATAGGTAGAGAGTTTAAATGGTTTAGTTGGTTTAAAAATTCATAACTCATCATTTATAATTTCTCTGTGAGGCTCTGTGCCTTCTCTGCGGTGCTCAGTGTAGCTTTTTTGTAGATGGGTAGATTAGTAGATGGGTAGATAGGTAGAGAGTTTAAATG
>VFQQ010004084.1_pt1 | contig 13261 bp, 13 predicted proteins | sample 3512341 | NCBI WGS metagenome assembly VFQQ01 (sample SAMN10412373, study PRJNA504923) | tailings metagenome | isolation source: Relicate 2 Philex TSF1 revegetated site | place: Philippines: Tuba, Benguet | collected 2017-08-29 | reverse complement strand
CCAGTTGATGCTCATGCTCGACGACACTTTCCTGTATTTCAATGACGACGCGATGGGTGGGAACAGAGTTCGCATGCAGGATGCGCTCGAATACTTTACCGTGCGCGTTGACGCTCATCAGCAAATTGGGGTGTACATTGAGGAACAACAAGCCATTTTCCGCATAAATCTGACGGAAGTTCAGTACATGAAGCGTGCGGACAACGCGATCAAACTTTACCAGCTTGCCAACTTGCCCGGCAAAGCTGAAGGCAAACTCTGGATTAATGGCTTGTTGGCCACCGAGCGAGGGACGGATAAACGCTTCATGACCAAACAAATCGCCTGCTTCGCTATCGTAGATAGGCTGGAAGGCACTGTTGAGTTGCAGTCCCAGGAATGAGCTATTGAACTCTCCCGAAGACTGTTCTTCTAGCCCATATTCATCAAGGTCGAGATAAAGCGATTCTCGCAACTGGGCTTTCAATTGCTCTATAGCGATGGATGTGGAGACATTTTGCTTGGTCATGATTGTGGCCGCTTATTTATTGACGTAAATCTGGTCAAATATGCCGCCATCAGCAAAGTGTGTTTTTTGGGCTTTTTGCCAGCCGCCAAATGTCTCATCTACGGTAAAGAGTTGCAGTTGCCTGAAATCGTCCTTGTGTGCGGCCAACACTTCCGCAGAGCGCGGACGCAGGTAATGCCGTGCGGCGATTTCCTGGCCTTCTGGTGAGTAATGGAACTCCAGGTAGGCTTGGGCAATTTGGCGTGTCTTGCGCTTGTCTACTACCTTGTCAACCAATGCGATGGGATTTTCTGCCAAGATGCTGGAAGATGGATACACCACGTCGAAGTTATTGTTACCTAACTCTTTATTGATGAGAAATACCTCATTCTCAAACGTGAGCAATACGTCACCAATGCCACGCTGAATAAATGTCGTAGTGGCACCGCGTCCACCTGCATCCAGGACAGGAACGTTCTTAAATAAGCGAGCGACAAAATCACGTGCTTTGGCTTCATCCCCACCTTTCTTGATAACCGCGCCCCAGGCGGCAAGATAGCTATAGCGTCCATTGCCCGAGGTCTTGGGGTTTGGGATCACGACACCAACGCCAGATTTAATGAGGTCGTCCCAATCCTTGATGTTCTTGGGGTTGCCTTTGCGCACGAGAAAGACTGTGGTGGATGTAGTGGGTGAGCTGGCATTGGGCAGGCGTTTCTGCCAGTCAGCGGGAATCAGCTTGCCGCGCTCGAACAAGATATCAATATCATTGCTCTGGTTCATGGAGATGATGTCAGCCTGCAAGCCATCTGCTACCGCTCTGGCCTGCTTGCTGGAACCGCCATGTGATTGATTGATGGTAACGGATTCACCTGTTTTTTGTTTCCAGAATTTACTGAAGGCAGGATTAAAGTCTTTGTAGAATTCGCGTGTTACATCATACGAAACGTTGAGTAGTGTGGTATCTGCATGAACAATTCCTGCGACGGCAAAAAGACTGATTGCCACTATTTTTCTTAGCATGTAGGCCTCGGAGAGATGGGAGGGAATGTGCGGTACTATAAGAAATTATTGTAATAATGTAAAAGAATATAGTGGAATATAATTAAATTTATTGGTTATTTAATGGGTGGGAATTAATATATTTTATAGTTCTATGTATAGAAGTTAATTGAATATGTGGTAGTCTTCCCGACGTGATATGTTTGTTGCACCATGTTCAGTATGGACAACAAGCATTGTGAACTTGAATTAATTTCAGTACAGCATTTCCATACATCGTTAGCGTAAGCTGACCGGACAACCGGAAGCCAGCTCCTCTCTTGAGAGGGGCTGGCTTTTTTGTTTTTACAAGGTCACTTGTGGGTAGGACTTGATGAGTCAACATGAAAAAAATATTGAGTTGGGCGACGAACTGGGAATTAGCCAGATTGTAGGCAAGCTGCGTGAGGTTAGGCTGACCTCGCTGGAACACCGGAATCGCTTGAACCGGCCTCCCAAACTGCCAGCACGCAAGGCGCTAGCGGATGTGGTGGAGGGGCTGGGTGCTGCCTTGTTTCCCAATCGTCTCGGCTTGCCGGATTTGCGAGAGGAAGGGATCGATTATTTTGTCGGCCATACGCTGGACGTTGCATTGCGGGAGTTGGTGGTTCAGGTGCGCCTGGAGTTGAGCTTCGTCGCAGAAACATCAGCGTTGGCAGCAGTGCGTGAACGTGCCACGGATTTAGTGCGCAAGTTTGCTGCTCAGTTGCCAGCAGTACGTCACTTGTTGGATAGCGATATACGTGCTGCCTATGAAGGCGACCCGGCAGCACGCAGCGTAGATGAGGTGCTGGTTTGTTATCCGGGCATCAACGCTATGATCCACTATCGTATTGCCCACTTGCTGCACAAACTTGGCGTGCCATTAATTGCGCGCATGATCACTGAGATCGCTCACTCTGCCACGGGTATTGATATTCACCCGGGCGCTCAGATCGATGAGGGATTTTTCATTGACCATGGCACCGGGGTCGTTATCGGGGAAACCAGCATTATTGGGAGGCATGTCAGGTTGTACCAAGCTGTGACTCTTGGCGCCAAGCGTTTCCCGCAGGATGCCGATGGCAGTTTGGTGAAGGGCAATGAACGACACCCAATTGTCGAGGACGATGTCGTCATTTATGCCGGCGCGACGATTCTCGGCCGTATTACGATTGGTCGCGGCTCGGTGATCGGTGGCAATGTCTGGCTTACATATAGCGTTCCCCCGAATAGCAATATTACCCAGATACAGATGAAGGAGGGGACATCTACAGGCCATTCTAATGGCGCTGTGAGTCATCCGGCAGTTCAGTAGTGAATAGGGTGGGCATTTGCCTGCCATTGATTGGTAATTTTTTAGGAGAGCTTTCATGTCAGATATTCATCAGGCCCATACCGCATTAGGGGATGTTGCAGCGCGCACGCTTGCCAATGCGACCAAAACAGTTCCCATGCTTGGGTCTATCACACCACGTTGGCTAGTACACCTGCTGCAATGGGTGCCGGTTGAGGCGGGTATCTACCGCGTCAATAAGGTGAAGGACAACCACAATGTCGAGGTGGATTGCTCTGCCAAGGATGAGCGTGAGCTGCCTGCTACTTTTGTGGATTATGAAGAGTGGGGCCGTGAGTATGTGCTGAATGCAGTGAATACTGTGGTTGATGTCCATACCCGTATTTCCGATCTCTACAGTAGCCCGCACAACCAGATCCGCGAGCAGTTGCGCCTGACCATCGAAACGGTGAAGGAGCGCCAAGAAAGCGAACTGATCAATAACAAGGAATATGGCTTGCTGCACAACATCGCAGCCGGTCAGAAGGTCAAGTCCCGCAGCGGCTCCCCTACGCCGGACGATTTCGACGAACTGATTTCCCGCGTGTGGAAGGAGCCAGCGTTCTTCCTCGCGCATCCGCAGGCGATTGCAGCCTTCGGCCGCGAGTGCACGCGCCGTGGCGTGCCGCCGCCGACTGTCAGCCTGTTCGGCTCTCAGTTCATCACCTGGCGCGGCATCCCCATCATTCCGTGCGACAAGCTGCGCGTGACCAAGGGCAAGACCAACATTCTGCTGTTGCGCACAGGCGAAAGCCGTCAAGGTGTTGTAGGCCTGTATCAACCCAACCTGCCGGGTCAACAAAGCATGGGGCTTTCCGTACGCTTCATGGGCATCAACCACAAGGCGATTGCTTCCTATCTGGTTTCACTTTATTGCTCGCTGGCGGTACTGACCGAAGATGCGATTGCCGTGCTGGAGAATGTAGACGTAGGCAACTACTATGACTACAAGTAACCTCAACGATCTGTCTTCTTTTGAACCTGAAGCCATCCTGGCCTCCTTGCCAGGGGAGCATCCGCGTATGGCGGCGGCATTGGCCGTGGGGCGCGAGGTGCAATCAGGTGGTCACCTGGATGTTGATGAGCTTACCCGCATAGCCAATGAGCTGTATGCGGAGGGGTTTCCTCGTTTGCCACAAGATGCCCCGTCGGTGACGTCGCTCTCGGATTCCGCTGCGCCTTATGCCGCGGGCAGCCCGAGTATCGGTGCTCCAGTGCCACCTTCGCCTTCCATCGTCTCTGCCGTGCCCGCAGGTTTTCCTGCGGCCACCAATGTGATTCCTGGTGCTGAAACTGTGCCAGTCAGTGCGCCCAGCTTTGGGGTTTCTCCTTCAGAGTTGCCGTCGGAGTTCAGCCAGGAGCGGGTTGATGCCGTGGGGCCTGTTCCCACCTTGGCTGGCCTGGATATCAGCAGCCTGCTAGGAGGGATCGATATTCCTTATGCCGTGGATATGGGGCTGCTGGCATCACCGCTTAGCGGTGTTCCTGCTAGTGCTGCAGGTACTGGAAAAGCACCCAGCAGCAAGGCATCGTCGCCGTTCTATTTCCTCGCTGAATCACTACGGGTACCCGATGTTGCAGATTCTGCGCATCCACCGTTTGACGTCAATCTGGTACGCAAGGATTTCCCGATCTTGCGTGAGTTGGTCAACGGCAGGCCGTTGATCTGGCTGGATAACGCAGCGACTACCCAGAAGCCACAAGTAGTGATTGATCGCTTGTCCTATTTCTACCAGCATGAAAACTCCAATATCCATCGTGCAGCGCATGAGTTGGCGGCACGTGCGACGGATGCCTACGAAGGGGCGCGTGAAACCGTGCGGCGCTTCATCAATGCGCCTGCGGTGGAAAATATCGTTTTCGTGCGCGGTACGACAGAAGCGATCAACTTGGTAGCCAAGACTTGGGGCAAGAAGCACCTGGGCGAAGGTGACGAGATTGTGGTCACCAACCTGGAGCATCATGCCAATATCGTGCCCTGGCAGCAGTTATGCCTGGAGACTGGTGCCAAGCTTAAAGTGGTGCCCGTGGATGATAGTGGCCAGGTGTTGCTGGACGAGTACCAGAAGCTGCTGACTTCACGCACCAAGCTGGTTTCCTTTACCCAGGTTTCCAATGCGTTAGGGACGGTGACACCTGCGCAGCAGATGATCGCCATGGCGCATGCCGTTGGGGCGAAAGTGCTGCTGGACGGTGCCCAATCCGTGTCGCATATGCGTACCGATGTACAGGCGCTGGATTGCGATTTTCTGGTGTTCTCCGGGCACAAGATTTTTGGCCCGACCGGCATAGGCGCTTTGTACGGTAAGGCAGCGGTGCTGGAAGATATGCCGGCTTGGCAAGGTGGCGGCAACATGATTCAAGACGTCACCTTCGAGAAAACCGTCTATCACGCTGCGCCGGCCAAGTTTGAGGCTGGTACCGGCAATATCGCCGATGCTGTGGGGATGGGTGCTGCGCTGGAGTATGTCGAGCGCCTGGGCATAGAAAATATTGCGCACTACGAGCACGAGCTGCTGGTGTACGCTACCGCCGCGCTGAACAAGGTGCCAGGCTTGCGCTTGATAGGCACTGCCCAGAATAAAGCCAGTGTATTGTCATTCAACCTGCATGGATACAAGAGCGAGGAGGTTGGTGCTGCATTGAACCAGGAAGGGATTGCCGTACGCTCTGGTCATCATTGCGCACAGCCCATTCTTCGCCGTTTTGGCGTGGAAACCACTGTCAGGCCGTCCTTGGCTTTCTACAATACATATGCAGAAGTGGATGTGCTGCAAGGGGTGCTACTGAGACTGGCATCTGCCAAGCGTTAATCTATCAACACTTGGCAAAGTGCTAACACAAAAGGCCAGGGAGCAATCCCTGGCCGTTTGATTGATGAGGATGAGATCAGGCTTGCGTTGCACCTGAGCGTGGCTAGCTAAACCTTCGCGAGAGAAACCTCAGTTGCCTTGATCAGCGCCAGAACTTCAGTCCCAATCTGCAGGTTCAGTTCATTGACTGAGCGAGTGGTGATGACAGAGGTGACGATACCTACCGGGGTTTCAACATCTACTTCAGAGACAACTGGCCCCAGGACGATTTCCTTGATCCTGCCGCGAAATTGGTTACGGACATTAATTGCGTGAATTGCCATGATAAAACTCCTTTTGCTACATCAAATCGTGATTACTGGTTAGTTAAGTGAGTGGCGCGCTTGCCGCTGGCTTTGGTATTGGGCGCTACACTCACTCTCCTGAACGTAGTCTGGATTGATTTGCTTCAGACGTATGCGCAATGCACTGGGGCCATTCGGCGTATATACAATCCTGACGCCGCGTTTAGCTGCGCTCTGCTTGATCTTGTGAGTGAATGTATGACTGATCCAGTCAGTCACCAATACGATAAGGTCGGTGTCTTGGGGAATGACTTTCTTGCCATCACCAACTTTACGGCCTGACCAGTGGTTGATATGCGTAACACCAAAATTGGATAGCTCTTGCTTGATGCCTTCAATTTGGTCGCCACCTACAATTAACGCAGTGCTCATGATAAGAGTCTCCTTTGGCTGCTGGCGGTGCCAGGTTGTGCTTGGCGCCGCCCGTTAATCAAGAAATTAAGGTTTATTGTTGGTAAATCTGATCAAAGGTACCGCCATCAGCAAAGTGCGTTTTTTGCGCTTTTTGCCAACCACCAAATGCTGAATCTACTGTGACCAAGCTGAGATGCGGGAAAGTCTTTTCATACTTCTTGGCTACGGATTCTAAACGTGGGCGGTAGTAGTTCTGGGCTGCAAGCTCCTGGCCTGCCTCACTGTAAAGGTATTCCAGATAGGCCTCGGCAACCTTGCGAGTGCCACGTTTGTCTACGACTTTATCGACGACAGATACGGATGGCTCAGCCAGGATCGAGAGGGATGGCGCCACGATCTCGAATTTGTCTGGACCAAGTTCCTTTTGTGCAAGAAAAGCTTCGTTTTCCCAGGCGAGCAATACATCACCAATGCCTCTTTCAACAAAGGTGGTAGTAGCACCGCGTGCGCCAGAATCAAGGACAGGGACATTCTTCAGGATTTTGCCAATGAATTCGCGAGTCTTGGCTTCATCATTGTTGAACTTCTTTTGACCATATGCCCAGGCTGCTAGGTAGTTCCAGCGAGCGCCGCCAGATGTTTTGGGATTAGGGGTGACTACTTTGATGCCAGGCTTGATCAGGTCATCCCAATCCTTGATGTTCTTGGGGTTGCCTTTGCGTACCAGGAACACGATAGTGGAAGTGTAGGGTGAGCTGTTGTCAGGTAGGCGTTTGATCCAGTCCTTATTTACCAGTTTGCCTTTTTCATAGAGTGCATCTACATCGTATGCCAATGCCAGGGTGACGACGTCAGCCTGCAAGCCATCAATCACAGAGCGGGCTTGCTTGCCCGAGCCGCCATGAGAGGCTTTGATCGTGACCTTGTCACCAGTTTTTGCCTGCCAGTATTTGGCGAAGGCGCTGTTGTACTCCTGATAGAGTTCTCGAGTTGGGTCATAGGAAACATTCAACAGGGTGATATCGGCAGCCAGCGCTGTCAATGAGCTACTCAGGGCGGTTAATGTGATCAAACTGGCGATCTGGGGTAAAAAACGTTTCATGCAACAATCCTTGGATGATTTGAAAGTTAGTGGTTGATAACCACGCGTTGTAGGGTTTGTTTTATTTTTGGGGCATCATGGTTGAAACGTACTTTTTCCCTACGTTCTATTTGGGTGACCCGACCATCGTGTACCGTGATTTCAATTGAGCCAAAACGCAGTAGGTCAATGGAGCGGATAATTTCCTGGATCACTTCATCGTTAGGTTTCGGTTTGGATTCGTGTGACATACGTTTGCCTTGGCAGTGTTCAATGAATGAGTGCACTGTAACAAGGTTATTAAATAGTTAAAAATAATTTGTTTTTATATTTTTATATATATTTTGGAATATGTGGGCGTAAAAAAACCGGAAGCCATTGGCTCCCGGTTGAGTGGAGGTATACCTGAACGATAGTGCTAGAAAGCGCTGACCGTCAGCTCAACATAGAGGAAGTTAGAGGTGTCTTTGCGATCGCCAATGTTGCCTTTGACATAGTCACCACCTTTGAAATAGGCATAGCCGACGTTTGCAGATACTTTATCTACAACAGGGAAGCGCACGCGGATATCCCATTCTTCGCCGAGATCGCGACCATAACGTCCCGAGGTATCCCGTGCAATGCTGCTTGCGCCCCAGCGATCAGTGGCGCTGTCCAGTTTGTACCAACTATAACCGGTATCAATGTTCACGCCAGTGAAGGGGCTGAATTCAGCACGAATCTTGGTGGCATTGATATTTTCCATTTGAATGTAGTCGTTACTTGACCATGGTCTAGCAAATCCGAATAGGCGGTCAAAACGCTCATTTGTACCGGTGCTAGCACTTTTATCGCCACTCGCCACGCCATAATTGACGCTGAAGCGTGGTTTCCACTCATGCTCAACGGTGTAACCAAGTTCGGCAATATAGGAATAAGCACGGTAATCACGCTTAGCTGTCAATGTCCTGTCTTCTTCGCCCCATTGACGGTAGTAACTGAGGTCGTAGTCCAAGCCTGTCTTGCCGATCAGGCCATAGCCGCGCAGGCCGGCAGTATGGATTGAGCGATCTAGGCGCTGAGCGGCAGTAGCAAGGCTACCGCTGGATGTATACTTGACTTCATCACCATCTTGTTTCAGGTAGAAATAGGAGGGGGACAAAGTCACGATATCGGACCACTTGCGCCAATCGAAAATAGCACCATAAAACCATTGCGATTTGTCACGCTGGTTGAGTTGCTCAGTCAGGCGCACGATGGGCTGTAAAGCAAGCAAGTCCAATTCCCAATCATTCTTGTGTTGACCAAATGTGGCACGAACACCTTGGAATGTATTTGTCGTGTTGCGCCATTCATTACGGGCAATCAGGCGGCGATCAAGCTGTTCAAACGCCATACGGCCAGCCTTGATACTTACCGGACGATCATTACCGAGATCATCCTTGCCCAAGCCATCCTTGAAGAATAGTTCTGCATAAGCCTGGATAGGTTCTGCCAAGTCGACGTCGCGGTTATCACGGGCAAAATTGCTGTGGTTGCGACGCGCATCTTCGGCTTCCAGCGTGAAACGTAATGGATCGAATTTATTGCGCACGGCAACATAAATACGTGAACGTAACAGGAAAGGTTCGTCAGTGACATTCACGCCACGGCGGAAGTCGTTTTCACGGTTTTCGTAGCGGAAGCGATAGTCTGCACCCACGTCCAGCCAATCGATATCTGTATATTCCTTCAGCCAGGTTTTTTCTATTGGCTTAACAAAACGAGGTGGCTCTGTCTCACGTTGTGTTCCATAAGCGCGTGGCGCTACCCAATAGCCTTTTTCAGCTTTCTTGGCCAAAGCAGCTTCTGCTGCAATCTCTGCCTTGCGTGCCTTGATGCGTTCTTGTTGGTCAATTTCTTCCGCTGATAATGCCGTGTTTGCCGTTTCTTCGGCGGCATAGCTGAGGCCTGCCGTGAGGACAATGCCGCTGGCAATCAATAGCTGGATAAGCCCAGTTTTATTGAACAAGATAAGTCTCCCTGATGTTGTGTTGCTTCCAGTGGACTGGCAAGCGAACCTTGCTTATGAACAAGTGTTGATGTGTAACCGCTGGTGATACAGTAGGTATTAAAGTTGATTAGAAAATCATGGGATGTCGCAATATGACCTTTATTCTGGTCGGGTTTGACATGCCCGATAACTGCCTCGACAGCGGATAAGACCTAATGCAAATGCCAAGGCTAATATCGACATGGTGTAGAGGTTCTTTAAAAGTGCTATTTGAAAGATAGCTCGCACTTTAGCAATGGTTTTTAATAGTTAAAAATACTTTTTTCCTATATTTTTATTCTATTTCTTGATATTGGTCTCGGTGCGATGTCGTTGCCACAATACGTCACTTTGTCCAGTTGCTTGATTGAGATGGCGAGCGATGACAAATAGCAGGTCAGATAGGCGGTTAATGTAAGGCAATGTGGCGGGCGAGGTTGGATGTTGCCGATGCAGGGTCAGCAATACGCGTTCTGTACGGCGGGATATGGTGCGTGCCAAATGGCAGAGTGCTGCAGGCCGGGTGCCGCCAGGGAGAATAAATTCCTTGAGTGGCGGGAGATTCGTATTGAGCATATCCAGCACTTGTTCCAGCTCTTGGGCTCGATTGGGTGGTAGTAATTGGAAGTTCGGAATGGAGATTTCTCCTCCCAAATCAAAAAGATCATGCTGGATTTGTATGAGGTAATGCGTTATCTGTTCAGGTAATGCTTCCGCAAGTAGCACTCCAAGGGCTGCGTTAAGCTCATCAACGCAACCCATCGCTTCGACCCGTAGGCTATCTTTTTCAATACGACTGCCATCGCCAAGACCAGTTGTGCCATCGTCGCCGGTACGCGTATATATCTTGCTTAAGCGGTTACCCATGTTCATTCTCGCTGAAATCATCATGCGTATTGTAAAACATGTGAATGCTGGCTCCTCAGCGCATGCTTGGGTAAACTGCCCATGTATTCACTTATTTTGTAGATCGTGCCTAATTCATCAGTATTGATAGCGGGAAAGCAAGGCCTGCGGCCTGCGATTGGGATCTTTGATTCCGGCGTTGGAGGGTTGAGCGTACTACGACATATTCATGAGCAGCTTCCGGCGGAGTCGCTACTTTACTTTGCGGACTCCCTGCATGCTCCCTATGGACCTAAATCCCAGGCTTTTATTATTGATCGCTCGCGCAGCATTACGCGATTCCTGATAGAGCAGGGGGCGAAAGCAATCGTTGTGGCATGCAATACGGCAACAGCTGCTGCGATCAAGACGCTCAGGCAAGAGCTTGATTTGCCGATTATCGGAATGGAACCCGCAGTGAAACCTGCTGCTGCTGCCACACGTAATGGTGTGGTAGGCGTGTTGGCCACGACTGGAACATTACAAAGTGCGCAATTTTCCGCCTTGCTTGAAAATTATGGCAAGAATATTCAGGTGGTGACTCAGGCATGTATTGGCTTGGTGGAGTGCATAGAGCGTGGGGAATTGGCTTCTGACACAACACGGTCACTGGTGGCCGACTATGTATTGCCGCTTATTCAGGCTGGCGCTGACACTATTGTGCTCGGCTGCACGCACTATCCGTTTGTCAAATCATTGATTGCCGAGATTGCCGGGCCGGATATTGTGTTAATCGATACAGGAGAGGCTGTGGCTAGGCAGCTTCGCCATCGATTGTATGAGCGAGGTTTGCTGGCTAGTACTCAGGGATTGGGAGGCGTGCATTGCTGGACCAATAGTACTTCAACTCATGCTGTGCAACTTATCGAGCGATTGCATGGGGAGGAGCCTATTGTGATTGAGGCTCTGACGCATCAAACGGTTTCAGTGCTGGAATGAAATAAAGCCGGACATGTCCGGCTTTATTTGGTTTAGTGGTGGGCGACGGTTTCGCCAGCCTTCAATTTATATTTAGTCCCACAATAGGGACAGGCGGCGTGCCCATTCGCGGCAATATCAAGAAAAACCCTTGGATGCGAACACCAGAGTGCCACTTCCTTGGTTGGGCAGTGCAGGGGTAAGTCTTTTGCAGTGACCTCGATTTCCTTGATATCTGTTGCCATGATGCACTCTTTTCTGTTCGTTAAACCAGGGTAAGCCAGCCAATATGCTCTGGAGAGCGGCCGTGCACCACATCGAAATATTTCGATTGTAGTTTTTCCGTGATCGGGCCGCGTGTGCCTGTACCAATGGCGCGGTTGTCTAGTTCACGGATTGGCGTAACTTCTGCTGCAGTGCCAGTGAAGAATGCTTCGTCGGCAGAGTAGACTTCATCACGCGTGATGCGTTTCTCAATGATCTGGTAACCAAACTCGTTAGCCAATTGCACAACAGTATCCCGTGTAATGCCTTCCAGCGCGCTGGTTAAATCTGGCGTGTAGATTTTGTTGTTGCGGATGATGAAAATGTTTTCGCCAGAACCCTCGGCAACAAAGCCATCGACATCAAGTAACAAAGCTTCATCGTAGCCATCTTGAGCGGCTTCCTGATGTGCCAGGATGGAGTTCATGTAGTTGCCGTTGGCTTTTGCCTTACACATGTGAATGTTGACATGGTGGCGGGCAAAGGACGAAGTCTTGACGCGGATACCATGTTTGATGGCGTCATCGCCCATATAGGCGCCCCATTTCCATGCAGCTACGATCACATGGGTGGAGAGAGTCTTGGCGGAAATGCCCATGGCTTCTGCGCCATAAAATGCCATCGGGCGCATGTAGCCTGATTCAAGATTGTTTTCGCGGATCGCGGCTTTTTGCGCTTCCAGCAGAGTTGCCTTGTCGAAAGGCATCTTCATGCCCAGGATGTGGGCGGAACGGAATAGGCGATCAGTATGATCCTGCAGGCGGAAGATCGCAGTGCCTTTGTCTGTTTTATAGGCGCGTACACCCTCAAAGACGCCCATGCCATAGTGCAATGTATGGGTCAGTACATGTGTGGTGGCATCGCGCCAGGGGACCATTTTTCCATCATACCAAATCAGACCATCGCGGTCGGCCATCGACATCTTTGCTTCTCCGTTACCAAGTACTGTCAAAAAACGTCCATTGTACGCGCAAGGCCTTGTATTTGAATAGCGGGTTTTCTGATTTTGTTGCCATGGAACACAGTGGTTTGTGAGGGATGCAGTTAGATAATATGGCTCCTAAATAAGTTGAGTAAATTGATAGGTTATTAACCACTTTTAAATTATGGGTAATGGGGGTAAAATAAATTCCATAAATTTTTTGTGGTTAATAATAAAGCGAGAGATATGATGAAACTGAAGCAAAGTGTTCTATTGGTATGTGCCTTGTTGTCTCCTTTGGCTGCAATGGCAGAAGCAGGAGATTGGGTGGTTCGTGCACGTGCGGTTAATGTCAGCCCTAATGAGAGTAGTGATCTGGGCAAGTATTTGAATGGGATGACTGGTGGCGCTGCTGGCGCTGGCTCCAAGCTGGAAGTCAATGATCAAGTGATCCCCGAGTTGGATATTTCTTACTATGTCACCAAGAATATTGCGCTGGAGTTGGTGCTTGCCTTGGGTACCCGTCATGACGTCAGCATTAAGGGCGCTAATGGTGTAGCGAGTGAGAATCTGGGTTCTGTGAATCTGCTGCCGCCCACATTGACTGCTCAATGGCATTTCCGTCCTGACCAAACTTTTGATCCCTATGTCGGTGCTGGTGTCAACTATACCCGCTTTATGGATAACGGCCTGCACTCTAATCAAGTGGGCGATATCCGTGTCGAGCGCAATAGTTGGGGTCCTGCCCTGCAAGCTGGTTTCGATATCAATCTCAAGGATGGTTGGTTGCTGAATGCTGATGTGAAGTATTTGTGGATTGATACCG
>VFQQ010004083.1_pt1 | contig 13267 bp, 17 predicted proteins | sample 3512341 | NCBI WGS metagenome assembly VFQQ01 (sample SAMN10412373, study PRJNA504923) | tailings metagenome | isolation source: Relicate 2 Philex TSF1 revegetated site | place: Philippines: Tuba, Benguet | collected 2017-08-29 | reverse complement strand
TGCTGAACCTCTCCTGTCTGTTGTACGTGAGCACTAGGCAGGTGCCGCAGCTGCCTGCAGCTGTTTACTGAGACACGGGAACCAAAACAGCCTCTCCTTCTCTGGTGCCTGATCGTCAATCATGGCTAGACCCTCCACCAACAGACTCTGTGTGACACACACACACACACACGCACACACACACATGTACACACACACGCGCACACCATATACACAGATACGCGCTAGTAGCTAGGCATGCTCGGCTGGCTGGAAGGCCTAGAGAGACAGCATGCTTACCTGTAACACTTCTTTACATCGGAGCTCAGACCAACTGAGTTTGCGTTGTAACTGAGATACTGAGGTGTACCCAGACTCCTGACAAACACACACACACACACATACACACACACAAGCATACGCAACAGGTGCGTGCGAGTTTGTCTCATGCCGCGTGCAAGGTATCAATGTCATTTGACGCTGCGTGGTTCTTTCATGTCATGGGAGTATGAGAGGTCACACACACACACACACACACACACACACACCTGTGCTGCCTCCATAGCGCTGTTCTTATCCATATTGAGCTCCCCAGGTACACTACGTACGTACTGTATAGCAGTCATGACACAGCACAGTACACATTGCTACAGTAGAGAGGGTGCCCATGCAAAGTACGCCACATAGCGTAACAGAGTAACAGAGCTGCAGAGGCACAGAGGCCCTCTGCCTGCAGCAGGTACCGAAGCTACGCGGCCTGTGCATGCCGGGCCCCTGCAGCATGTGTATGGGAGGGTATGCAAGCTGTACAATGCTGCATCTCACCTGTATGTTGCCTATACTGATGACATCGAACCCCCCTCCCAACACACGCAGCTTCTTGATGGCTCGCACCTGTGACACACACACACACACACACACACGCCTTGCTGTCCACTCCCTGCATGCAAACCGCCGCCCCTGCCCCACACAACATGTACGCACACACGCACACACACACACACACACACGGTCGCCTCTCACCAGGTCGTCTGCAGTAACGGGGTCCACTTTGCTGCCCCTTCGTTTGTTGACAGCTCGTGTGAGTGCGTCAAGTTCGTACAGCCCGCCGTTGGCGGTACGCGTGGCCCAACACGCCTCTACAGCCTGTACAGCCAACTCGTAGTAAAAGTCACCGAACCCTAGGGTCTTGGCCCAGACACCCTGTGGGGAGCGGCGACACACACACACACACAGACACACATAGACACACACTGCAGAGGCAATAAAGAAACATGGGTGCGGCAGGGCTGAGATCATTTGGCATACAGGCATGGTACTGCTTTGCTCATGCACACACACATAGGCATACAAACGCGCACCTTGTTGGAGGCTAGGGGGTCGACACCTATATTTGCGCACATGCGGTGGAACTGAGCCCTGAACTCGGGGTCTCGCCGGATGTCTGACTTGTGCTGCAACGGGCGATGCAATACACATGGAGAGATGAAAACTGCAGGGTGCATCAGGGCGTGTATGCTGAAGGGAAAAGTCCTCAGTGCGGTGTGTGCGTACCTGCATTGCAAACTCCTCGAGCTTGGACTTGAATAGGGCCAGCTGCTCGCGCATCGCATCAAGGTTGCTCTTCTTGACCTCCTCGCCGACATTCTTGTATTGCTCCTGCGGAGATGGGGGAGGTTTGGCACTGAGACTGAGCGCACTCAGCGCGGAAGGCATTCATTTGCTACTCGCTTGGCGAGGCTGTGTGCACGTACCCGCGCCCTAGCTGCTGCCTGAATGCCTGAGACGCCGATGCCGCGCCGCATCCCTGCAGCGCTGCCTCTGTGATGGCGCCGCGCGGGCACAAAGAGGTCCCGCGAACGTGTGTAGTTGCCGCAGGTGCGCGCTGCGTCACCGCTGCCCAGGGCTCATATCTTGCCTCGCGCCTTCGTGCGCGGTGTTCTGTACGCTCAGTATGTGCGGCGAGGAAAGATGGTGCTGGCTCCGCGCGCGAAAAGCCGAAACAGGCAGGAACGCCAAGTGAGTGTGACAGAGACGTCCACATCAAGCGGTTCCCTTGCGCTGCTCTCTTTGTTCATACACAGCAGTAGCAAGGTCAAGCGTTTGCAGCGCATCCGAAGCCACCTGTGCACATTTTGCAGAAGCAGCCCGCCAATAATCAAATCCTGCCTCGGGCGCAGGTGCTTCTGCAGACCCGGTTTGAGGGCCTTGCAGTATGGAGGCCATTGAGAACGCGTTGGTCTGTGGAGCGTGCCTATTGTATCAGGGAAGAGGAGAAAAAGCAGAAGTAAGTAAGGTCTTGGAAGGGCCACAGGATCCCAGCAAGCACCAAGCCTCGAGTGTACAGCATTGCGCACAAGCTGTTGCAGATCTGGAAAGGGGGTGATTGGCGGCAGTGCTGATGTCATCTCGAACTTCACAGCACGCACAGCTTGGCACATCCACGCACGCACATTTCGGCCACGGGCGTGAGCCCGCTAGCTCCAGACATAGCGCCGACACAAGCCCGGGGCAGATCGGCCTGGGCTAAGGCTTGTGCGGGCGCGACGGGCGCTGGCTGGCGCAGAGGGGACTGCTTCAGTCATTTGCTGTGCCCTGATTGCTCCACACGCAGGTGCAACGCTATGTCGCCATCCACATCCTTGCGGATGCGAGGCTTCAAGGCTTCCCCGGCGTCTGGGCCGTCAAAGCGGCCAGAGCACAGTCCTTTGTCAGCACGGTAGGCCTCCTCTCTTGCTCTCATCCTCGGCGGCTTCTTGCGTGCTTGCAGCCACTGAACTTAAAGCGGCCTGCTATGCTTGACGTGTGTCGCAGGCTGTCCAGGCCTTGTTCAACAGGGACGGCCAGTACTCTGCGTACTCGGTGTCTTTTGACCTCGTTACAAGCTCTGACTACATTACCCTCGAGGACGACAAGGTACGCAAAACATAGCCACGCAGGATACAACCGTGCTGATGATATTGCACATACCACTGGCCAGTAGTGCGCTTGCTTCTCGTCAGTACAATCCATGACACCCCTGCGCGGAAGCGTGTGCTTTCCCGTGCAGGTTGAGTTGAAGGCTGACAATCTGCTCAATGCGGCATACTACGCCTACGAGCAGGGTGGTGTTGCTCTTGAGGTGCGCGCAAGGCATGCCACACAGGTTCCGCCACGGAACCAGCATACAACAGCTCGCCATGACGCACCCCGCAACTGATCAAAGCAAGCTGCGTTTCGTCCTCTTCTACTTTGGCGAAGCATTATCCAGTGCTTGCCGACATGTATGGGTCACCCCGTCACACATGCATGGCCTCACATGTTTATTGTGCGTGTTGCGGATGTTTGTTTGGTGCCACACAGGAGGAGGTCAGGCAGATGATATCCCCAGGTTCTTTATGCGCCACGCCCCTTACAGAGGCCTTACTCGGACAGGTACTCTCACAGACCTTTCGCTCATCTCTGACTGACATCTTTCACCATGGATACGAGGCATTACACGCCCTGTACGAGGCCGCGGCGGCGCCGCCGCCGGCGCTGGAGGGCGCATCCGCCGCGGACGCCGCCGAGCACCACTGGCCCACCCTCGGTCAGCCCGCCCCTGCCCCTAAGAACCCCTTTACTGCCGCTACCAACGACACGAAGCGCCAGCAGCCACGCAGCCCCCGCGCCAGCAACAACGGCTCCGTCGGCTCCGCTGCAGCCGACAGCAACGGCCGCCCCGGCAGCCCTGCCGCAGACAACGGTACTAACGGCCAGCTGGCCCCGGCTGTTGGTTACTTTCGCAACCGTGTCAACGTCCAGTACGGGGACCCTAGTGTGCTGTGGGGGCCGTTGATTGACACTGTGAGGGGGACGGAGGCGTGGACTCACCTGCCTACAACCGACTTTGAGGAGCTGACAGAGCTGCTGTCGTTGGCTTTGGCGGTTGTGGTCGTTATACCTGCCACCAACGTTTTGCAAACCTTGCGACAGGTATGTAGTTGCTTAGCATACTACGTGCGTGACAGCCAAGTTTCTGTCCAGTGGGTACATTTGGTACATGTACATGGGCGTCATGCAACCAGGGACGGACAGGGTATGATGGCTTGTGTGCCCTGCAGGTGACTACTTTGGGTGTCATGACTTGTCCTACTGAGATTGCCAGACGCAACAAGGGCAGACACCGCTGCATGACCAACTTCGTACGTAAGTGTCTATAGAGCCAGCGCAACCTCAACAAAACGGAAAGCATGTAGCCGTGTTATCATAGCACAATGCCTCGCAGCACTGTGTGTCTCAAGACCTGGTGCTTGCATGCGTAGGCTGTATGCTCTATGTGTTCCATGCATGATGCTGATGTTGGTGAAACAATGCGTGCTCACAGAGCGTATTGCTATCTTGGCCAACAAGCACATGAACGAGTGCACCGTGCCCAAGAAAGCTCTGCCCGACTCAGACTCCGTGGTGGCCTCAGATCCCTTCTACTTTGTGAGTCAGTGCAGCACCTACACAGACATCCACACACACACACACACACACACACAGAGACGTGTACACGCACACCTCTGACCGACGTGGCACACCCTCTGCACACCCTGTCAGCATTCACGCCTCCCAATCCCAGTATGCCTTGGTGTCGCGCCAATGTAGGTTCTAGCATGTCCGTTGTCATGCCTGTACAAAGACCTCCTTTTGTGTGTGTGTGTGTGTTCTGACATTGCGTGTTGCCACAGATCCAAGGCGAGCAGATGGTGTTGAAGCTGCGTCAGATTGCCGCCATTGCAGTGCGCTTTGCTGACGCACCTCCCAACAAGTACCCACACAACCCCTTTCCCCCTAGTCTGTCCTTGCTTGAGGTCACCCTACACCACAACCAGGCCAAGCCGGTAGTGGAAGTGCTGATTCGCTTGCTGCAACCACCAACCGTCAAGCCCTTTTGCATTGCTGCTCTTGACGTGAGTACCATGACACGAGCACCTTATTCCAACGCACGTTGCGGTATAGTAACCAAGTGCATACATGAAAGATAGTGGCTGATAATGTACCGTCCCGGATCCAGCAGCTCACGTTCACTGGGCACTGGGCGGCGCTAAGGCATCACGAGCCAGGACTTTATGCATCCTCATGCTCCTATCTGTCCTTGCTTGGACTCTTTAACTTGTTTGTGTGTGTGCGTCCATGTTCACCCACAGGTCATGCGTCGCGTTTCTCACCACGAGGCCACAGACACCCTCCCCATGCTGCTTCAGTCCGCTATTGAGTCCGCCAGCAAGCCGCAGACAGGCGGTGTCACCTGGCCCACCAAGATGGTACAGGCCTCCGTGCGCGTCAAACACGCAGAGGCGCGCGCCGCGCAGCAGCTCGCAGCGCCCACCGCAACCATCGACGCTTTGCTAGACAAGTACAGAGCGTCAAAGCAGCCATCGCCGCCCCCACGCGGCCGCGGCGGCGCTGTTTTTGGTGGTACTTCTGGTGATGCGGATGATGGGAGTCACGGGGGTGGTCGTGGTGGGCGGGGTGGTCATAACCGTGCGGACCCATCGCCGCGCCCGCCGGTGCCGCCGCCGGGTGGGGTTATTGGCGCTGATTTCATTGCGTCGCCTGACAGGGCTGTTGTGAAGGCTAACAAGGGTAGGAAGAATGTGATGGCACAGGCTGCTGCGGTAGTGGCCGCGCCCCCGCCACCCCCAGCCCCGGCTGTTACGCAGGCTACTGGTATTGCTGAGGCTCCCCCACGCAGGTGAGATGAGTATGAGACCCATTGTCCCACACACGCATGCGCTGTGTTTGAGCACAGAGGCATCACACAAGCAGCGCCGTGCTTTAACAATGCATTGGTGTAGCGGCACACCATGTATGTATGCTGTGTATGTCGTGTGTCATGTGTCTGCTCAAACCTGTACAGGTACACACACAGGGAGTTGCTCGAGCTCGCTGGCATTGCGAGCGACGACGAAAGCGCCACTGACAACACACAACCCTACCAGCAGTATGCGGCCGCGCCGCCGGCGCGGGGCCCGCCGTCGCCGGTGGCCCAGGCCCCACCGGCGCCTGCCCCTGCCGCACCAGCTTACACCCAGCCTCAGTCTATGTTTGCCCCACCAGGTTTTGGTGCTGTTGCCCCGGCAGCAGCTGGCTACAGCAATGGTACTTACAACGGCGCTTCTGGGTACACGCCTGTGGCCCCACAGCCAGCGCCTGTCGCGTACCAAGCCACACCCAACCCCATTGCGCCCCCCGCAGCCCCGACATACACCCCTGCCGCGCCCTCGTACGTCCCACAGAGCGTGCAGTACACGTCAGCGAGCCCCGTGCCACCGGCCACCACCCAGCAGCAGTATGGTCTGGGTGCTGTCAAGTACCCACCCGCTGCCCCCGCACCATACACCCCAGTTGCAAACAATAACAACAACAACTACGTTTCTTATGCCCCAGCTGCCCCAGCGCCAGGTGGTGGCGGTTTCTATGGTGGTGGCAATGCTGGCGGGGTTGGCAGCTACAACAACGCGTATAGTCAGCACATGGCGGCGCCAGCGCAGCCGCTGTACCAGCCGGTGCAGCCGCCCGCGGCTTTCATGGCGCCGCGCGCCGCAGCGCCGGCCGGCGCGCCCGCTGGTGTGTCGTATGTTCCTGCTGGCGCGGGTGGTGTTGCTCAGTCTCAGTTTGGTATGGCCTCACAGGCTGCACAGAGTACCAGTGCTGAGGACGATGAGGTTGCTGCGTTGCTGGACATGCTGTGTACCTAGTAGCCTAGTTTGCCTCACGGTAGTATGGGTTGAACTCGTCTTGGGTACCAGGGTAATGGGTCTTTGCTGTGTCTCGAGTCACAGAATAGTCTCTTCTTTGTTTAATTCTCTGTTTTTGCTTGTGAGAACGTTGCTTCTTTTGCTGCAGGTTCTGTCTCTACATCTTTGCATCCTCTTACTTACGCCGATCCTTCTTGGGCCTGCCTGATGTTCAGTGTTTTTCATACCATTCCGTGCCCACTCTCTTCACGTGTGAAGAACTGCCTCCGCTCTGTTGGAATTGTTGTCGTGTCTTCATCTTTGTTTGCACTGTTGCTTTGTGCCTGTGTAAGCCGACACTTGTCATGCTCTTGTGCTGATATGTGGCTCGTCTGCACGACCCAGCCGGCCCATGCGATAGCAGCGTTACAGCGAAGGCCAACGAAACAATGGTGTGCCATACGAACCCTGACCCTGCGTTGGCAGAGACAGCACGCTCAGTTCCCGCCACAGTGCTTGAGAGCCAGATGAATAACATAGCAAGCACAAAACATAGCTCAGTCGACATGGCGGCCTTCACTTAACACCATACAAACGTCACACACACGCACATACACACACGACACCCCGCGCACACATATCAGCCGGCCCAGCATCACTCGATAGCCCATCCGTCAAATACTTAGTTCGCGCTCTGCAGAGCTTACGGATGGCCCCTGATTGCGCGTGCAATGGCTAACAAGACTAGGGGCAGGGAAGCAATCATGAGCGATGAATACACGCACGCGCATCAATGGGGTCGCTGTCCTGCGTCACACACGTCCAGTACAGAAGGCCCCATGTCTGCATGGGCCTGCAGGCTCGTTGGAACCTCGTCCTTGTGATAACGCTTAGCTGGCTAGGTAACAGTATACGTCACATACCCAATGCAGGCGAGCACATGTACGGTATGCAATACTGACAGTGTCTAAAGGTGGCAAGCCTACTAGCCCTCGTGATAGGCTGTCTCTGCAAGGAAGCGTGGCACGTGTGTAATACGGGACGAATACGCGATCAGGGCTTGTGACAGTGTGTAGCTACGCTCATGTATAGGTGGACATACCCAGAGAGCTCTGAGGAAGAATCTGGGATGAATGCAGGTCCTGTGCCGATGGGCACGTGCACACACTGCTGCGTATGTAGGGCGCTGCGTGCGAGCTGGCCAGACTGTTTCAGAGGGCATGAGTGCACTCCCTTGCAATCTGGCATGGACCCGTACTGACCAGTTCCCTCACCCGCAGCACCCACAGAACACTCTCCTCAGCACACTCCTCACCACACCATACCTAGGTAGCACCACACTAGGCTGATTACGTCTCAACAAACCAGTGCCCGCCTCTTCGTCTTCTGAGTCAACGTACACATCGTATGACATCTTAGGCAGCTTGCCCCCTGCAGCTGCAGCGCTTGGCCCGCGGGTCATGCCGTCCACAACCACCCCAACCCCTGGCTGAAAGGGCTGGCCTGCTTGTGAGAGTGGTGGCGGGGACGCGGGGTAGGTGTCGGGGGCGACAGGGGAGTCCGAGAGCGGGGTGTTGGTAGGGCGAAGGGGGAGGGTTGTGCCGCTGCGCGTGCGCTTGTGGTGCGTCTGACCAGCCGCGGCGACGATGCGGTCGGCGCGCGCGCGGAGCCCGCCGGCCGCCGCCTCAGCCGCGAGCTGCGCGGAGAGGTCACCGGAGCCGATGGTGTTAGACAGCGTTGGATCGCGCGGATCGAGCAGCTGCTGCCGCGACGCCGACGTGTGCGGCGCGCGCGTCGCGTGGTGAAACATGTCCGCCGCAGCCTGCAGCCACAGCCGCATGTACTCATTCACCTGTGCCGCGGCCCTTGCCTGTATCGACGCATCGTGGGGTGCGAGGAACGGAGGCTGTGGCAAGCCCGCACCAGCCCCGGCCGGCTGATACATCATAGGTGCGTTGGGGCCCCATGCGGCGAACGACGGTAGCAGGCCGCGTGGGCCAGCGCCACCTGTCACTGCTGCCGGTGGCATTGCATGGCCCACCACACCACCTTGTAAGTCCGTTTGGTCTTCTGCCCACTGACCATTCCAGTCTGGCAGCGGCTGCGCTTCAGTGTGCGGTGCAGCTGCGCTGGCGGCGGGCGCGCTGGTCCGCGCGAGCTCGTGCGACCCACGCGACCCGGACTGCCACCGCGGCAGCCGCCCCTGGCTCGCCCGCATCCCAGCGGCCGCTGCTTCCGCGTCTGCCGCCCGCAGCCGCCGCGAGTTGCTGCGGCTGACTGCGCGGCTGCGGCCGGCTGGCGACTGCGTGGCTGTCGCTGTTGATATAGCCGCACTCTCCACACTCCTACATGACTCAAAGCTCGCCACTGACGCCGTGTCAAGCGACCGATACAACGCAGCCTGTTCGTTGCTCTCATAGCTCTCCACCGCACGCAACCGATCCTCAGTCAATGCCCCACCACCGCCAGCCCCACCCGCGCTGCTCCGCCGACCGTCGGCGTGCGCGTTGTGCGCCCCCGCGCCGTCCGACCGCTGCGGTGCGTGCGGCCCCTGCGCCGTCCCACCCGCCGCCTGCGTCTGCTGGTGCGCACGGCTCTTGATTGACGATGGTAAGGAATGTTGTGTGTTGAGTGTGTGGTGCTGGATGGTGGTGGGTGTGGACGCAACGGTCCACGTCGCGCTGTCCCCTACTGAGTAGAATGAATCCAGTGAGATAGGTGTGATGTGCGGCATGTCTGACACACCTGGACCGTGCGGGCCCCGCGCCTGCTGCAACAACGGGGCGCCCAGACAAGGCTCTGACACGTTGCTACACTGGGATGGCGAGGCCACTGATTCGACTATAGGGTCTAAATGCTGCGGCTGCTGCGACGGAGACTGCGGGTCCGCCGCATGCGGCGCACCCCCCGCGCCGGGCCCTGAAGGCCGTGCGCGAGTGTCGCGGTGCTTTACATCCGTCTCCGCCGCGGGGACCTCGATCCCCGCGGTGCCGTCGGCAGGTGCGGCACCCACCGGCGCTTGCGGCGACTGCGCCGCCGCCGGCGCCGCTGGCACGACTGTGTGTTGGTCCTGCTCTAATGCGTGCTTGTGGCCAGTTATGTGTGGTTTTGACACTTCCATGGGTGCGGCAGCGGCCGCGGCTGGTGCTTTGGGCGGGTGCAGCACTAAATGCGCCGCGCCCGCCGCGGACGTCGGACGGTCCGCCGCAGCCACAGCAGCCTCGCGCCGCGCCACCGCGCTCGCCACGTGCGCGTTGTCGTCGCGCGCGGGCACGTCCGCAGCGGCCGTAATGCCGCCCTCGGCGGCCGCCGCGACATCCGCCACCTTTGCCGGCAGCGGCGCAGGCGCGTGCGCCTGCTCAGCCTGCCTCAACTTTTCTAAGACAGTTGTCCAGGGGCCGACGCTGTCTGCCAACCGCCCTGTGCTGGTGCCCCCAAAGTCTGGTAAGAGGTTGTGTGGCGGGATGATTGCGTGCAGTGTCTGTTGGTAGTTTGATCCGAGGATTTGAATCTTCTTCTGTGTCTCTGCTGAGAGCATGCGCTTGATGATGGAGAACGAGCCAGAGAACCTATGTACGCACGTGGACACATTGATGCTCACACACATAGAGTATTAATACCACCAGCATGCTATAACCATGAGAGCATCTGTGTGCTCGCTGCGCCTTACAGTCTCCATGCAGCATGAAGCCTCTGTATAATAAGACCAGCTGCATGGTGGTTTCACTCACCACATGGGTGCGTTGATGATTATCATTGCTGACAGTGTCTCTGGGTAGTTGTTTGAGTCTATCTTGATGTAGGTAGACAACAGGTCCAGCACGCGACCAATGTCCCTGCGCGCACACACACACACACGTCATGGTTTGTGTGGTCCATGTGCCAGAATAGTAGTCATGCCCACGTGCCATCTTCCTACACATAAGCACACATCATGTCCATGCAAACACACGTAGAGACTGTGCGTGTGTGTGTGTCTGCATACCTACCTCATCTTTACCCCTGCCACATCTACTAGTGTGACGACCTTCTCCACATGTCTACCCGTCAACACACTACACGCGGGCAACACGCAGTGAATTATGCGCTCGTACTCCTGCGATGGTGACACACACACACACACACACACACACACACACACATCCGAACACATGCACTGGGTGGCTGCACGGGTGGTGGCTTCTTTGCACACTAGCGAAGAGAAGCTGTCATGTGACTGAATCTAAAACACACACACACACACACACACACACACACACCTGTATGTGGTACTGAGTGAGTCTCTGTGTCGATGTGATCTTCTCCAGAGCCTCCAGATCCACTGCGCCAAACTTGTACACCATCACTGGGTGGCCCTGCGTGCGTGCGTGCATGCATGCACGTGCAAACCACGTCAGCGCACAAGCTGCAGCACAGGGAGTGGTGTGCACACCTGGCTGCACAGCTGCGAACGCCGTTGCGGCTCTGGCTGCGTACTCTGGCCCCATCCTGGCCAGTGGCGCGACGTTCTGCTAGCCCAACAGGCCTCTAACTGACAAGCTGGCTAGGCTGCGGTGGCGTCCAGCTTATGTCGCAGTCTGGCCTGCTGTGTGTCGCTGTTGTTATGTGATGTTTCTGTGTGTGTGCTGCAGCACTCACGTCCTTGTCAACCTTGTGTAGCCCGTGTGGGTACACAGACAGCACACTCTCACGCTCGTGGAATACAAACTCATGAAGGATTGTGTCGACACGGTTGCTGGCCCTGCACACGCAACAACAGGGTATCTTGTTGCGCCGTGTGTCCTGCACCCGCTGACACAAAATGGCCGGCTGCAGCGTTCCTTGCGTGCCTCACCTGAACGCGAGCATATCTGTCCACATAGTGCGGGCCTTGACGACGTCCCAGTCACGCGCTTTGAGGAAGCGCCGGAGCATATACAAGTCTGCAGGGCGCACGGATGGAGGAAGACACACCAGCTTGCTGTTGTCTGCCTTGCTCAGCCTGTCAGTTCCGTCTGACTCGCCGCGGACTGTGATGGCTGACGCTGAGCGCCGTGCTGCTACTGTCAGGCTGCTGGGACAGGGCGCTGCGGCCAGGGGCCGACACAAGGAGCTGCGGGGAATCTGCTCGCAGACTGTGAGTCAGAAGAGCTGCCCTGGCAGCGTGACTGCTGCACCGCTACTGGCATTGCTTGCTGCAAAAGTACTTTTGTGCTGTGCTCAAGGCCGCGCTGTCAGTCTGCTGTCTATGTTCCTGCGGAGGCCCCTTCTGGCTGCACACACAGCCACAGCCACAGCACCCCAAGCGCTACCGCCCCTTCTTACCGTGCAACTCATTGCTAAATAGTCCTTCTGCACTCAGGCTGCGATGAAGCTCTTGCAGAGCCTTGACGTGAGCCCCCTCAAGGGTCTGTAATGGGTCCCCTGCAAGCTTGTGAGTCTTTCTCCAAGCTCTTGAGGGAACCCATACTCCACCATCAAGCTGCACCACCATCTTCTGCAGGCCTCGATGGCCTATCAGGGCAGAAGTGCCCTAGTCAAACGGCTTACTGCCCCATTGGCTATCTGCTCCAGTATCGGGCTAGCATGGCTCTGGCACTAGCGATGGCAGGATACAAGCGCAGAAAGGGGTATGCAAGGGGGTCACACTCATCCCGGCAGTTTCGGACCTCCGTCAGTCCTGCTGCTGCGTTCTGCGCCTTGTCCCTCAAGCGCTGTGGTCACGCAGCGCTTGTGCACGTCCAGACACGCAAGATTGGCACCTCTCTGGGAGCACACACAGCCGCGTGCAGGCGTACACAGCTGTAGCACCCGTTCCGCGGAACCGCGCACCCGCACAGTGCCTTGCACGTACAGCTGCCACACACCTTAGTGCTCTGCGCTCTGTAAGGTAGGAAACAACCAGCGTAAGCGAGCGCGGAGGCAATGGCTCGCGATGAGCCAGACTCCGAGGTGATGTGGCTTGTTGAAGAAGATGAAGTCGAGCAGGAAAGCACAGAAGGAGAGAGCGCTGCAGCTGACCAGACCCCAGAGGACAGAGTCAGCAGCTTGGAGCAAGAACTCACAAGAGTCAAAGAGGAGCTTGCAGGCGTGCGGAAGGAGCTCGCCAAGAAGGTATGCGCGTGAAACAATAACACGCGCCCTACGCACCTGCGCGGATATCTCGCGCGCTCGCCACTTGCTTACTCCCATCAGCCATAGTTTTTTGCTTGCGTACACGTGCCGCTGCAGACTGTGGAGTTGAAGCGGCGTGACAAGGCGCAGTCCACCGCAGCACAGCGGTCCGCAGGCGGGGAGGGTGCTAGCACCTCAGGACAGCCCACGTCACAGCCCACTCCTGCCGCCCCTGCACCGGAGACACACAGACAGTTAGAGGTGCTCAGTGGCCAGGTGGTGCAGCTCGAGACAGCATTGGCACAAAAGGAAGAGGTATGGAACAGATACAAACACCGGCTCTGTCCCATGCAGCGTAAAGAAAGCACCATACATACCCTTGCACCATACATACACGGCTTTCTTGGCTAGACAGATACAGCTGTGTGTGTGTGCTTGCGTGTGTGCGTGTGTGTCACAGGAGCTTGAGGAGGCTCGCAGGCTGCTCAGCACCCAGCGCCGCGCTTTGC
>VFQQ010004081.1_pt1 | contig 13269 bp, 14 predicted proteins | sample 3512341 | NCBI WGS metagenome assembly VFQQ01 (sample SAMN10412373, study PRJNA504923) | tailings metagenome | isolation source: Relicate 2 Philex TSF1 revegetated site | place: Philippines: Tuba, Benguet | collected 2017-08-29 | reverse complement strand
CCAGCGCGTGGCCGGCCCGTTCGGGATCGCCGTCATCCTGAAACAACCGGCAAACGGTCTCCCATTGCCCGGCTTGTGCCGGAGTCAGTTCCTCCAGCCAGCGGGATGGGTGGGGTGGGATCGGGTATTCCACGGGCGATTCGATCTGACCGCTGTCCGTGACGAGTACCTGTGGAGGGAAAACGTTTTGGGGCGCAAAGCCGGGGTAATCCGTCTGCCACTCTGTCATTCGACGGCGGTACATGTCCCATCCGGCGTCGTTCTGGGACATTGGCGAGCGTCCCGGCCAATGAACCCGGCCGCCGATGATGCCATCGCCGAACCAGACGTTGCCGGTCACATCCAGCAGGGCCAGTTCGCCGGCCAGCGCGCGGCCCAGCAACTCGCGAAGATCATGCGAGATGACGGAAACGCGTTTCTGGGCCTGCCGCTCCACTTCGAGACGATCCTGGCGCAGCGCGTAAACACCGACCACCGTCAGGAGGGCCACCGGGGCCAGAGCCAAAACGCCGCGTGCTCCTGGCGAGCGCGCGCAGTTGGAAAGCAGTCGGATCACACTGGAAACAATTGTTCAGAGGATGCGGTCACGGCAGGGAAAAGTTGTCACAAATATGTCATCTTTCCGCCGGGAGGCTCGCGGCCCGCGCCGGCGATCCCGGTGGCCTTCTCTCAACCCATACCCAGTCCGCGTGAGATCCGGTGAATGGAGCGCCGGTTTCCAACCGGCATCGCCCGCCATTCGAAGCCGGTTGGAAACCGCGCTCCGCCCGATTCTACCAATCTTCAAGCCGAGAGGGTATCAGTGCTGCTGTCCGGCGGTGGCCAGGCAGTTTTTGGCCCGCTCCAGGGCACCCACGGTAAAGATGATCGGATAGAGCTTCTCCCAGTACCAGAGCTTGGCGAAGTAGAAGCCGATGGGAGACGGACGGGTCCAGCCGCCGGTGTGCATGGCCTCGGCCAGCCAGAGCGCCCCCCGGCGGACGGCGCGGGCGATTTTCGGGGCGCGGTCATCGGGCGTTTCGTCACGGGCCGCCGCGAGGCTTTGCACGGCCAGGGCGGTTTCCTCGACGGTGCCGGCCCCCTCGCCGTTCCAGCCCCAACTGCCATCGTTGTTCTGCACCCGGAGCAGGTATTCCACACCGGCCAGCAGCGGCCGGCGGGTGCGCACATGCGCGCGTTCGCTGCCCGCCGCGAGCGCGGTCACAACCCGGGCCGTGCCGTAGATGGGATTCGTCTCGTCGGGCGAGAACTTGTTCCCAAACCACAACGGCAGCCACGATCCATCCGTGCGCTGAGTCTGCGTGAGGTAGGCAATGAGGCGCTGGATCGCGTCGTTGATGCGGTAGCGCTGATAGACCGTCACCTGCCGCCTCCAGACGAGCAGGGCGTGCAGGGCGTGGGCGCTCAGATCGGGTCCGCTGCGGTCGAAGGGAAGCGCGCCCCAACCCCGGCAGAAGGTGGGGATGCCGCCATCGCGATTCTGCAACCCCATCAGCCATTCGACGCCGCAGTCCGCCGCTGAACGGACATGGGAATCGACCAGGCCCAGGTGGGCCAGCGCGAGCAGCGCGCACGCCGTATCGTCGGCGTCCGGCACACCGCCGGGCAGATCGGTCCAGGCCCAGGCACCCGGACGCGCGCCGGTGTATGGATGCGGAAACCGTGTCTGCCGTTCGAGCAGCCAGTCGCGGACACTCATCCGCTCCTCTTTGCTCAGGTCTTCCATGCACTCACGTCCGAGGGCGTTGACCGCGAGCGTGGTCAACCACACGCAAAGATTGGTGTCGATCGGCCAGCTTCCGTCCGGGCGGGCGGAGCTTTGCAAAAACTCGACGCCCCGGCGTGTGACGACATGGTCCCGGTGCCCCATGCTCGCGAGGCTCATCACGACGAAACTGGTCAACGGCGTGGCTTCGAGAAAACCTCCGTTGGAGGGCTGAATTTGCGCCAGCAGCCTCAGCGAAGGTCCGGCGGTGAGCGACCGGAGCAATCGGGTCACCGGATTGACGGTGGGCAAATGAAAATGCCGCGCCTGGCCGATGGCGATCAGCGCCGGGAGCGCGTAACTGACGACCGGCAGGCGCACGGCCGCGTAAAAACCGCGCGGCAGCGCCGCCAGCTCGAAGGGGAGTTGCCGGACGAGCCGCCAGGCCGCCTCGCCCTCGCCCAGGCGGCCCGCCAGGGCGCACATCGTCAGAATCGGCGCGGAAAAAGTCCGGTCCTGGCCGTACCGCCCGGTGATCGCCCCGGCCAGCCGCTCCGGAGTCAGGTTGCCGGTCTTGCGCATCAGCCAGGTTTCCGCCGCGTGGATAACGGCGTGGTAACGCTCGTCCGCGCGCAACGCGCCAAAGGCGGCCCACGCCAGGGCGGTCGTGCTGATGTTGCTCAGGCTTGCAGTGGTGTCCCCCCAGCCGCCGTCGGCATTTTGGTGGTCGGCCAGCCACTTCAACCCGCGCTGGCAAAGATCGGTCACCGCCGGAGCCGGAGGAGTTTGCCCCCGCGCGTGGAACGCCAGCGCGGTCACGGCCGTGGCGGTGGAGAGGGCGCTGGTGGAAAGCTCGCCGGTCCAGTGCCCGGCGGCGTTGCGGGCGTTCAACAACGCGGCCCGGGCGATGGCCAGGGCGGCGTGCAGAACGTCGAGGTCCGATTCGGATCGCGAGGGCAAGTTCAGGCGCGCTTCTGAAGTTCGACCGGGTCGTGATGCCCGCGCCGCCGTTGCGGCAGGACGGAGCACGCCTCCTTGCAGCCGAACATCCGGCTGAGAAGGTAGCGATGGCGGCTGATCCACATGTAAACCCGTTCGGCCACCCAGATCACTCCGGGAATCCAGAGCAACAGGGCGAGCGGAACCAGCAGCGGCATCCGCAAACCAATGAAACGGAGACAACGCGCGCCCCGATGCACGGCCCCATCAGGCGTGATGCAATGAATGGCTTCGAGCAGTTGCTCGCGGCTGATCTGCGGTGCGATCACCGCCGCCCGGGGATGGGACAGCGGGAGGAGTGTGACGACGTTGCACCAGTCCAGCCAGGTCAGCACTTTCATCTGGAACGTGCAGAGCGCGCAGGCGTCGTCAAAGAGAATGATGTGTTGGTCGGTGTTCACGGTCCGGGTGCGGCGCAACGCTTCCACCTCTACAGTTCCCGCACGATAAACCGAGCAAATTCGGCGTGAAAATGCGGCGGAATCCGCGCCTTGAACCGGGCCGTGCGCCCGGTGTAGCGCCGCTCGACCACCTGCCCGACCTCGTGCAACCGGGCCACCACGGCGGAGGATTCGTGCGGCACGGCCAGCTCGACAAACTCCCGCACCGGCCGCAACGCGGCCCCGAGTTCCGCCAGGAGTTGCCCGATGCCCTCGCCTGTCCTGGCCGAGATGAACACTCCGCCGGGATGTCGGGCGAGGAATCTTTCCCCGGCTTCGGCGCATCCGACCCGGTCCACTTTGTTGAAGACCATCAGCGTCGGCTTGCCCTCCACGCCGATTTCCGCGAGCACGGCGTTGACGGCGGCAATCTGATCCTCCGCTCCAGGATGGCTCACATCCACGACGTGGATCAAGAGGTCGGCCTGGATGACTTCCTCCAACGTCGCCTTGAAGGCTTCGACCAGATCGTGCGGCAATTTGCGGATGAACCCGACCGTGTCGCTGAGAAGAACATTCTGGTTCGTCGGCAGCCGCAGGCGGCGCGTGGTAGGGTCCAGGGTGGCGAACAACTTGTCCTCGGCCAGGACGCCGGCCCCGGTCAGGGTGTTGAGCAGGGTGGATTTGCCGGCGTTGGTGTACCCGACGATGGAGGCCAGCGGCCACTGGTTGCGCTGGCGGCCGCGGCGCTGGGTGGTGCGCTGGCGGCGGACGGTTTCGAGTTCCTCGTGAATCTTGTCGATGCGCTCCTGTACGCGGCGGCGGTCGGATTCGAGCTGGGATTCGCCCTCGCCCCCCCTCATGCCGATGCCGCCCTTCTGCCGGGACAAGTGGCCCCAGAACCGCGTCAGGCGCGGGAGCAGGTGCTGAAGCTGGGCCAGCTCGATTTGGAGTTTGCCCTCCCGCGTGCGGGCCCGCTGCGCGAAGATGTCGAGGATCAACGACGTGCGGTCGAGCACCTTCGTCTGAAACACCTCCTCGAGCGTGCGGCTCTGCGCGCCGGTCAATTCATCATCGAAGATCACGGTGTCCACGTTCAGCTCGCGACATTGGGCGGCGAACTCGCGGGCTTTGCCGGCTCCGATAAACGTGGCGGCGTGCGGCGCGTCGAGGCGCTGGACTCCCTGGCCGACCACCAGCCCGCCGGCCGTGGCGGCCAGTTCGGCCAGTTCTTGGAGGGATTCGCCGGTGTCCCAACGGTCGCGCGATTTCAACTCGGCCCCGACGAGGAAGACCTTTTCCGTCCGGCGGTTGGATGTGGAGACAAGTGCTTTCAATGGTGCCAGCCGATCACGCGGGCACTATAGGCAAAGTCCGGCGGGCCGCAATCACGGTGTTCAACGGCGGTGGATGTGCCGCCAGGTAAAGGCAGGCTCTCCGCCCGGCGGTTTTTTCCATCGTCACCGCCGATTTCGGTGCGGTAGTTTCACGCCATGTTGACGGCGCGAACCTGGCGGATGGATCTGGTGATGCAATTCTTCGGAATTGTTCTGTTCGCGTATTCGACCGGCTCGCTGCTCATGGCGTTCCTGCTCTCGAAGTATTTCCCCATCCCTCTGAACAAGGAATACGTGATGATGCTCGGCGGCCCCCTGAGCTTCCAAGGGATCACGCTGGCACTCACACCCTGGCTCTTGCGCGCCCACGGTCACACGCTCGAATCGGCCTTTGGCATCGCCGGCTGCCGGATCGCCCGGGGCGCGCTAATTGGTGTCGCGGTCGGAGTGATCAGCCTGCCGGTCGTCTTCATCGTCAGCCAACTTGCCCAGCATTTCCTCGAGGCCCAGGATGTCGGCATCAAGCTGCAAGTGCCGGTCGAGGCGCTGAAGCAGGATCCTTCCCTCACCCCGCGCCTGCTGGTTTTCTTCGGGGCGGTGATGCTGGCCCCGCCGGCCGAGGAAATCCTGTTTCGCGGACTGCTCTACCCGGCGATCAAGAGCGCGGGCTACCCGCGGCTGGCGTTGTGGGGCACGTCCGTCTTGTTCGGTTGCATTCACTTCAACCTCATGGCCGCCCTGCCCCTGGCGGTGTTCGCGTTGATTCTCACGCTGCTCTATGAGGCCACGGACAACCTGGTTGCGCCCATCGCCGCGCACACGTTCTTCAATCTCGTCAACTTCGTCTATCTGGTGAGCGCCTCCACCGGCGGTTCTTCATTGTGAACGAATTCGCGCTCATCGAACGTCTGGCCCCCCTCGTGCATGGCAACGCCTCGGTGGTCGCCGGCATCGGGCACGACTGCGCGGTGGTGGAGGCCGGCCTGACCGGCGAATTCCTGCTGCTCAAGACGGATGCCACCGTGGAAGGCGTCCATTTCACGCCGGAAACCGAGCCGGAGCGCGTCGGGCACAAGGCGCTCGCGCGCTGCCTGAGCGACATCGCCGCCGCCGCCGGCACACCCACGCACGCGCTGGTCACGCTCGGCCTGCCGCGCGAATTCGATCCCACCCGCGTCGAGGGTTTTTATCGTGGCTTGAACGCCCTGGCCGCACGATACGACGTCGCCGTCGTCGGAGGAGAAACCGTGGCCAATCCGGAGCGCATGTTGATTTCCGTGGCCGTCCTCGGCCGCGTGCCGAAGAAACAATTCCAACTCCGCTCCGGCGCCAGGGCGGGCGACGCCATTTTTGTCACCGGTGAACTGGGTGGATCGATTCTGGAACGGCATCTCGATTTTGAGCCGCGCCTGCGCGAAGCCCGCTGGCTGGTCGAGCATTTCGACCTTCATGCCATGATGGACCTCAGCGACGGTCTGGCGGGTGACATCCGGCACCTGCTCAAAGCCAGCGGGGTCGGCGCCGAGCTGCGCGGCCCGGCCATTCCCGTGAGCCGCGCCGCGCGACAACGGGCGCGGGCGGCGCTCGCCGGGCCGGCGGAATGGGGGTTGGAAGTGGATACGACCCGACCCGCCCTGCTGGCCGCACTGACGGACGGGGAAGATTTTGAATTGTTGTTCACGGTCGCGCCTTCCACCGCCGTGCCGCTGCTGGACGCGTGGAAAAAACAATTTCCCGCAGTGAAACTCAGTTGCATCGGCCGGATCACTCAGGCGACGAGCCTCTTGATCCGTGACCGGCGCGGGCTGCGCCCCCTGGACCTGCATGGATATTCGCATTTCCAAAACACCGGAGGAAACTGAGGCCATTGCCGGGGAGCTGGCCCGCGCTGCGGAGCGCGGATGGGTGATCGGCCTGGTCGGTGATTTGGGTGCGGGCAAGACGCAATTCGCTCGCGGCTTCGCGCGCGGTCTCGGCGTCATCGAGCGCGTGCAATCGCCCACCTTCGCCTTGCTGCACACCTACCTGAGCGGACGGCTGCCGTTGCACCACATCGACCTCTACCGCCTCCACACGGACGAGCAGACCATCGCCGCCGGCCTGACCGAATACTTCGAGCCGGACGGCGTCACGCTCGTCGAGTGGATGGACCGCTGGCAAGGCCGCCCACCCAGCCGGTTTCAACGGATTGATCTTGAAGCGCTGGGCGAAACCGAACGCCGCATCACCCTGCATGAACTGGCTGGCTCTTGAATTCTCCTCCAGCCGTCGCAGCGTGGCGGTGTTGGAATCGCGCACAGGCGGCCAGGACGCGCGACTGTTGGGATCCGCTTCCGAGAGCCGTGACCGGGCCGCGAAACCGTTCGCGCTGATCGAGAGCGCCCTGGCGGCCGCCGGGCTGGAGCGTGAAGCCATCGAACGCATCGCGGTGGGTCTCGGCCCCGGCTCGCTCGCCGGCATTCGCAGCGCGATTGCCAGCGCGCAAGGCTGGCATCTGGCGCGCGGGGTTGGCGTGGCGGGAGTTTCGACGATGGACGCGCTGGCGCTCCAGTCCGTGGAAGCGGGCGCAAAGGCCCGTTTTCATGTCGCGATCGACGCGCAGCGCGATGAATTTTTCCTGGCGACCTACGTGGCAGAAAACGGTCATCCGCGCGCCACCGAACCGCTGCGGATTGTGACACTTTCCGAGGCGCGGGAGTACCAGCGGCAGTCGGGATGGATCTCCGGCCCCGGCCTTTCATCAACCATTGCCGGAGCCGTTGACCTTTTCCCCGACGCCTGGGCCGTGGGGCGGATCGCCCTCCGCGAAGGAGAAGACCTGGCCCATGGCCCCCTGGAGCCGATCAACCCTCGCATCACGAATTTTGTGAAGTTACCACCACGCGGTTGAGGGTTTGGAACGGGCGCTTCGCACAAATCGATTGCCATGATGGGATGCTTCGCTATTGATGTCGCCCGAAGCCCGCCAGTCGTGAGAAGACGTGCGTTTGGGTGAACGCATCTGAGGCTGTAAAGGGCTTTGGTTTGGATTCATCAACGGCGGAGCAGAGGAAAGGAAACGTATGGTTCGGAAAGTGGAATGGTTCGGTCAACCCGTGGACAACTGTCAGTGGCCCACGCTGGCGCGCTCGTCCCAATTTCTCGCCCGGAACCTCGCGCGCCTTTGCCAGATTTCCCCGCGGCATCTCCGCCGTTGTTTTCGCGAACGGTTTGGGTGCAGCACCCAGGCCTGGTTGGACGAGCAACGAATGCTCGCAGCCGGCCCGTTGTTGCGGGAGAAACAGTGCGTGAAAATCGTCGCCTACGAACTGGGCTTCAAGCAGGTCTCCCACTTCAGCCGCGAGTTCAAAAAATTCCACGGCCTGACACCGACGGCGTACCTGGAAACGCACCCCCGTCCGCCCGCAGCCTGGCCGCCAAGGATAACAGATGGCCGTGAGGGATAACATCGCGCCGTTGTCGTGAGCGATCCACCAAGTGAATGCTGCCCGGCATACCTGAACGCACGATATGACGACAAGAGTTTGCAGCTCTCACGCCTGCGACATTCGCTGTCTGGCTTCGCCTGGCGCAGCCAGGCGGGTAGCGCCTTGGAGCAAGAAAATCTGTAATATCCATGAATGCCGGGGAATGGTTTAGAAGCCGGGCTTTCCAGTTGAGCGGTGAAGGCTCAATCTTCGCCGACTGGAACCGAGTCATTTCGATGATCGGGCTGGCGGGCTTGATATTGCTGGGTTTTACCTGCGCGGTCATCGGGATGGGACAACCGGCGCAAGGAGAGGGAACGGCTCTCGCTTTGTTTATGATCGCGGCGGCGGCCTTCGCTGCGGGGGCGATCACCGGGCTGGTCTTGGCGGCGTTTGGAGACGAAAAGCAAATCTTTGGCAGCCTCGCGGCGGCCATTCAAGGCGTCATAGGAGGTTTCACCCTCTCGGACATCAGCAAAAATGACGGAGTCATCCGCGGAATCTTTGCCTCCCTTTCGAGTTCGGCGGGTCTGGTTGGATCAGGGTTGACCGTCAGTGTGGTGGTTTTCTTTTCGGTCTGTGGATTCATCGCAATGTACGTCAACAAGCAGTACCTTCTCAATCCCTTCCTCGCCAAAGAGCAGCAGGCGAAACAAAAGGCGGAGCGCGTCCTGGCCGCGACCAAGGGGCTGCAATTGGGCCTGGAACGACTCGAAGACCAGCCCGCGCTGGATCAAGAGACCGCCAAAACCGTGCGCGCGGCGGTGGACGCCTCCAAGGAACTCGTGGAGGACGGGGAACAATTTCGGTCTCTTCCCCTGGATACAATTCGCGCCTACGCCAAAGCTCGTTACCTGCTGGGAGAGCTGGACAAAGCGGAAGAGATCCTGCGCAAAGCGCGGACCATCGCGCCGGATGACACCGATCTGATTTTTCATCTCGCCAACGTTTTAATTCGGCGCGCCAAATACGGGGAAGCCATCGCTCACTTGAATTTTCTGGTGAATCATCCGCAAGTGCGCGTGCTCACATACAAGCTGCTCGGCTACGCCTGTCTGTTTGTGGACGGGCGGCTCAACGAAGCCGAGTCGGCCACGCGCAAATACCTCTGTGTGCATCCGGAGGATGTGGGGGCCAAGGTGAATCTCGCCTGCGTGTATGGGCAGCGCGGGCCGCAACAAGCCGTCAACTGGGAGCGTCTCCTGCCTCTTCTCGACCAATTGAGACCGCATCCGGATGCCATGAGGACGATCGCTCGCCTGACGGTGAAGGGAGAGGATTTCTCCGCTTGGGTGGATCATCCAGGGTTCAAATTGATCATTGGCCCTTTCTTGTCTGATTCCGTCCCTCCGACACAGCAAGCATCGGATTCATCCGCTTCGGACGCGGAGGAGCAGGGCAATCCGCCACCTCAATCGAACGTCTCGGAATGAAACGATTCGCACAACGCATCGCTTGGGATGTGATAGGCAAGGCCTGTGTGTTCATTTCCACAGTCTGCCTGCTCTCGGGCTGTGCTTGGCGCACGACCCGGGCGGACCATTTGCTCGGCCCGGTGATGTATCGTTATGCCGAGCCATCTGCGGAACGAGTGGCTGCGTTTCAATCCCTGCATTTCCCCCTGCTTGTCGAAGGAGGACACCAATGGGGCATCAGCGTTGGGGGTATTCAGCGTTTTGCCCTGGCTCCGGCGCGAATGGATTTCACCAATTCGCAGGTGAGCGAGATGGAAACGCCCCGAGGTTGGCTGATCGATCCGAAACCAGGCCTGTGGCGATGGTCGTGGTTCTACCTGCGCGCTCCCGTGCGTCATCCGCCGGAGTTCATCTGGAGAAGGCTGGTGGGGTTTCACGGAGGAGCAGGTGGGGAAACGCGAGCGATCACGCTGGGTTATTCGAGCGTGACGGCTCTGACCCCGCGCCAGGAGGCGGTTTACAAGTTGGATTTCCACAGCCGCCGTCCGCTGGAAGCGACTTTTGTCGCGAACTCACCGTCGGAAGCTGTGAAAATCAACCGCAATGATCCCTCAAACAAGAAAAACCACCATGACTAGAAGAAACCGTTTACGTCCACAACAAGCCGTGATGTTGGCCGGAGGGCTGTCGCTGCTGCTCCTCGGCGGCGGCTGTCGCAACCAGCTTGCCTTTGGCACGGCCACCAAATTCGGCCTGGATATCAGCCAGAAGGCCGACCAAACCATCGACGTTACCATGGGCTATCGTCGGGCGGAAATGGCAAGCATCCCGGTTCCCCTTGATACGGATGCGAGCACCAATACCGATGCCTATTCCGTTCTCGGGCGATTCAATGTCACCTACGGTGACCCATTCAAGCCGGGCGAAAATGAAGGACTGCATCTCAGGCAATTCTTCGCCACGGGTATGGCGGCTCGGGTGGCAGCCACCAACGCTGACATGCGCCAGGCTTTCGGCGAAGCCGCTGGTCAAGTGAAGGCCAAGCAACAAGGGAAGCAGTAATGAATACCACCAAATCCACCCTGTTGCTGGCGGGTTTAATCGGCCTCGTTGCAGGTATGAGTTCCGGTTGTGTCCGACGCATGACGGTAGCGACGGGGACCACGATTGGACTCCACGCCACACCCGGCGATGGTCAGAACCAAAGCCCTCAAATCACGTTGGCCTACAAGCGGGCCGAAATCGCTCTCGTTCCCACGGCTGGGCAAGCGGCCACGAAGACCCCGGCGTCGGATGCCTTTTCCGCGCTGGCCGTCATTGATTTCCAGACCAGATGGTTTCGGGACACAAAGATTGATCAGTTCATTGCCACCGGTTTCGCGTCCAGGGACATTCAGGCATCCGGCTCGGAATTCACACGGGCTCTCGCCCAAGGAGGCGATGTCCGAGACGCCATCGTGGAGGAGCATATTTACCGGTCCTTGAAAGAGGCCGCTGCCAAGGGGAACAGCGAGGCACAGTTAAACGTGCGCGACATGGAGGCGCTCGGTGAACTGGAACCTGACGATTACAGCTATATCGCGATCTCGACGAACGCTCCCATCACGTATAAACGCACGTCAGCAAGCCGCAGTAGCACGCCCACTCCCAATTACGATTCGTTCAAACTTTACCGCGCCCGACTCCAAGGCTCCGTCAATGTGTTGCGCAGCGCTGCTTCGGTAAGCGTGGTGCAACTCGATGGAACCAACCGCACCTTCGCAGGCGATGATTTGAAGCGGGAACTCGCCCGATACGAGCGCTCCTTGGAGGCGCTTCAAGAACGAGTCGCGAGCCAGGGGGCCACGCGCCGTGCCCTCGCCTACTATTTCGAAACGCTCAAACGTTGAAATTGCCCAAATCCCGTAACTAACTCCTGAAAGGATGAGATATGCCTGATGATTCAAAACACGACATTGCGACTATTGGCAAGATCGCCCAAACCGCCGCCGAACGGCGCCTTGCCTTGGATGTCTGCCTCACTCAGTACTGGCCCCCGCCCGTGGACATCCTGCAATTAGTGCGTCGCGACACCGCAGGATGGAACGGCTGGGACATGTGGCGCAAACCCTGAGCAAAGATGAAATCCGGCTTATGACCCACCACCCCTTCCACCCGATCATCTACGTCCGCGGTTTTGCCGGCACCCAGGGCGAGGTCGAGGACACCGTCGCGGATCCATACATGGGCTTCAACATCGGCTCGACCAAGGTGCGGCAGACGTGGACCGGCGAAATCCGGAAATTCTTCTTCGAGTCACCGATGGTGCGGCTGTTCAAAGAGCACGACTACGACGACGTGTACATCGACGGCCTGGATCAGGTGCTCGACCCGCGCGCGACGGAGCCGATCCCGTACCGTTCGCTGATCATCTACCGCTATTACGAGGCCGCCTCAAAGCAGCTCGGCGCCGGCAAGCTGCCGGAGATGGAGGATTACGCCCGCGGTTTGAGCGATCTGATCCTCAGCTTGCGGGACAAGGTATGCGCCCACAAACCGAACAAGGTGAAACCGGAGGAATTCCGGGTGTATCTCGTCGCCCACTCGATGGGCGGGCTGGTCTGCCGCGCCTTTCTCCAGAATCCGAAACTGGGCGACCCAGCCGCGCGCCAGGCGGTGGACAAGGTCTTCACCTACGCGACGCCGCACAACGGCATTGATCTCCAGTTCATCGGCAACGTCCCCGGCTGGTTTTCATTCCACAACACGAACGATTTCAACCGCCGGCGGATGGCGGAGTACCTCGATCTGAGGGAGGAGGTCAAACAATCGGATGACGCGGCCGTGGTCAAGGGGTTCGATCCCAGCCGCATCTTCTGCCTCGTGGGCACCAACGCGCGCGATTACGCGGTGGCGATGGGCGCGGCCAGGGCGCTCGCGGGCGAACTGAGCGACGGCCTGGTGCAGATCAAGAACGCCACGACGCACGGCGAATGGAACGGGCAGCGCGTCAAGTCGCCCCGCGCGTTTGTCCATCGCAGCCATTCGGGCCACTTCGGCATCGTGAACTCGGAGGAAGGCTACCAGAACCTGTCGCGCTTCTTCTTCGGCAACGTCCGTGTGGACGGGACGCTGCTGGTGGATCAACTCACTTTGCCACCCCGGGTGCAAAAAGAAAAAGACAAGGGGAGGCGTATCAAGGCTTCTTACCATTTTGAGGTCACGGTCAGCGTGCGCGGCAAGCAGTGGCAGATGCACCGGCGGACGCTGGGCGAGAATTCCGCCGTATTTCGCAAGTACGACGACCTGTTGCACCCGGACAAGACGCCCAACCATGCCAAAAGCCCCCAGCTCTTTTCGCTCTTTCTGGATGGCCGGCAGCGCGTGGTCACAGCCCGCCGGTCCCTGGGGTTCGCCGTCGATCTGGCCGTGCTGGTGCCGGATTACGAGGTCGATGGTTTTCTCTTTCTCAATGATCATTACGAGGGTGGCTGTCTCTATCGGGACCGTGTGTATGTGGAAGCGACTCCGCCGGAAAACGAGAGCCAAAACTGGAAGATCCAGTACGGCTTTGAAAGCGAAACACCCAATGCCACCCGTCAGACCGCGGTCGTGACTCCGACAGACGAAGGAATCGACTTTGAAATCCCCGTCCACCAGCCGAACCCGCCCGGCATCACCGCGCGGCTGCGCGTCTCCGCCCGGAAATGGAATCAAGCCACGGATGACCATGCGTAGATCGGCGCAAGAAAACATCGTCCCCCATCCTCTCAAACACCATGAACCTCCGCCTCGCCACCTACAACGTCAACAACCTGTTCTCCCGCCCGGCGCTCCTGCAACTGGAGGGGTTCTCCGCCACCGCGCGCAAAGTGCTCGACGACATCACCAAGCTCAACGAGTTGCTGGAGTTGCCCGCTTACGACGCCGCGACCAGGGCGAAAATCAAGGCGCTGCTGGAAAAATACGAATTCCAGCGGAACACCA
>VFQQ010004079.1_pt1 | contig 13272 bp, 18 predicted proteins | sample 3512341 | NCBI WGS metagenome assembly VFQQ01 (sample SAMN10412373, study PRJNA504923) | tailings metagenome | isolation source: Relicate 2 Philex TSF1 revegetated site | place: Philippines: Tuba, Benguet | collected 2017-08-29 | reverse complement strand
GCTGCTACGCGCCACCTGGCCAGCTGCGCTGTTACACGCAATCACACTCATCACAAGCTTGCCACATGTACACGTACCATGCACTGAAGTAGCCAACGCGCTGCAGACACCAGTATGACTCTGTAATGTCAACTGTAAAAAGTGTACATGTGTAATTGTATGAATGCAAGATGTGAGTTCGCGATGTGTGCACGGATCAGTACTCACAGCGCCAGCTCGTCCGGGCGTTGTGCGCAGTCTGCACAGAATTCATTCAAGCAGAAAAAGTAAGACAGGATAAACAAGACATTGATACATGATGAAAAGCACGAATAAAACTGAAACACGGACAACCTGAGTGGGATCTGAAACAAAAAGAAATGCACTGACGGGAAAGGCCTACCCACACGATGCTTCAGGCATAGTGTCTGTCACGCCGTGTGTGTGTGTGTGTGTGTGTGTCTGTGTGTGTGTGTATGTCAGGCCTGCACGAGACTGCGGCAGCCTGGTGCGTGTGTCACCCATGACGTCACACACCCACACACACCGCACTGCATACCACCACCACCCACACCCCCACTACCAACACCCACACTCATACCCTGACCAGCGTTGCCACCAATCCCTTGTCCCTGTCGTGATATGTACGCAGACACGTGCCGCACCCACCCTTGCGACCCCCCACCCCCGCCATGCACACTGTCCCGGCTGTCATCGCGAAGCACACTACTGCCAAGCCGCCGTCTCTTGAGCGGCACTGGGTCTTGCATGGTGGGTGTTTGCTTCACACCTCCTTGTACTTGTGTTGTGTTGTTGGGAGGTTGGGTGAGCATCGCTGGCGCTTGCTTCACGTCTGGCTGCATTAGCGGCACGGGATCATGTACCGCTGGCGCCTGCGACCCACTCGGCCGCTTTCTAGTGGCTTCGTTAAGCTCCGACATGCCTGGGTCTTGTATCGCTTGTGTCTGCTTCACATCTCCTTGTACTTGTGTTGTGTATTTGAGCGGTTTGGTGGGTGTGGGGTTTGGGTGCTGGTTTGGCTGTGTGGTATGTAGTGTGGGTGTGTGGCGTGTTGTGTGTTTGTGTGTGCGGGGTGTGGTGTGTGAGAAGGCGAGGCCCATAGAGTGAGAGGTGTGGACTGCTGCACCCTCTACGTGGACCTGTGACACACACACACATACACACAGCTATACATACACAGATGCATACACACAAACGCAGGTGGCCCTGCGTAATGAAGACAAATGGGCAGTATGTGGTTGTGGTTGTGTACGCTTACCTGGCAGGCCGCTTGGCATGTGCAGCTCGACAGGTGCTTGGAGCCAGGCTTGCATGAGGACATTGTCGACCTGTGCAGCACACAGATTACACGCACACCTGCCCTCAAACAGAAAGCAGCCTGCTTGTGTGAACCCGGGTCTCAAGACCAAACAGACGTGTGTGTGTGTGTGTGTGTGTGTGTCTCACCGCACAGCTAGCACACCACAGTCTCGCGGCATGCCCCTCCACGTAGCCACACTGGCCAACACCACTTCCTCTAACACCTGTGTGTATAGGACACGTCACAAACAGTGTAGCAAACTGCATGCAGACCATGCATTCTCTAACACCCGTGTGTGCAACAGGTAACAGGTCAGAGGCAGGATCACTGCAAGCAAGGCGAGGGAACACTAATCTATGCTAAGCAACCTACGCAGTCAATCCGCAGCAAAGCGCACCAGTAACAATGACTGCATGCGGTAGGCCCTTCAGCAGGGAGCGTCTGGCCGCGGTGTGTGTACGTGTGTGTGGGTGTGTGTGTGAAACTCACTACTGCAGCATTCTCCTCTCTTCTGGCCAGCAATGCGCGGCCGCACTCCCTTGCCAGCAGTGACCGCATCACACCTTCACCCACCCCCGTCACACTCACAGCCACACTACACGTCACACTCTCACACACACTATGTGCACTGAGCCCACCACCACGATTTTCGTCCCTGCTCCTCCCCTCGGCTGTGCCATGCGGCATGGGCTGCCCTACATCTGCGGCACGCAGACTCGGTGCACTGGGCCCACTACCACCCCCGCTCTCCCTGCTGCTGCCTTGGGCTGGGCCATGCAGCGGGGGCTGCCCTACGTCTGTGTCACACACACCTTGCATACTCAACCCACCACCCCCGCTCCCTCCGCTACTGCTGCCTCTTGCTGTACCATGCACGAGGCCCGACTGCTTCACAACATGCCCTGTAGCTTGCATTGGCTCAGACTGGTCTAGTGGTGTGTCAGACTGGGTAAGAATGCGCCCTGTGGCTTGTGTTGCTGACTCAGTCTGTGAAGGCTGTGTGTCTGTGTGATGTAGGTGGGGTGTAGGACAGAGCGGTGGCTCTGTAGGGTTTGAATGGGAGGTGTCCTGTGTGTGTGCGTAGGTACATTCGGCCCAGCAGCCCGCACCGTACACAGCCGCCTCCCCCACCCTGCCTTCGTACTTGAGTGCTACCCCACCTGATGACACACACGCAGCCGTGCGACCCCAGCTGTCAACTGCTACCGCACTGCACACACACACACACACACACACACGAACAGCATGTGGTCTTTACATGGAAAGCTAGACAACACAGCGCTATTTTTCTGGGCGTGGTGAAACGCACATGGAGCATTAGCTAGTGTGTGTGTGTCTGTGTGCGCGCGCGCGCGCGTGTGTGTGTGTGTGTGTGTGTGTGTGTGTGTGTACGCTTACCCTACAGTGTCGTGTAGTGTCTCTGTGTTGTCATCGTATGCATGGGCCATTCGGTTACCCTGTACACCAACGCCTGCTACCTCTGTCGACGTCTGCGGAGTGGGCATATGACCAGGCACGATAGGCGCGGGGGCCGCGGGGGTCCCGGCACCTGCGTCAACGCCCACCATACTGCGGTACCGGTGCCATGCGCGCACAGCGGTCGGCGCGACCTGCGGCCCCTGCGGCTCGCGTGGTGCCGCGCTGCCCGCCGCAGGCCCCTGTGCAGCTGGGGGTGTCTGAGGGTCATACACTTGCAGGCCGCAACGCTGAGCGTACTGGTGGGCGCCCTCCGCACACAGCATCCTGCATACACACACACCCGCCCACACACATACATACCAATGACACCAGCGCTGCAGACAACATGTTAAACCCTTGCCCTTGCTCGCACTTGCAGACGCTGCATCACTTAGCAGTACCCTTCACCTTCGCTGCTTATGTGTGGGCTAGCAACAAGAGCATGATCTCACATGGGTCGCACTCTGCCGCAGCCCAAAGGAGTGAGTGAATCACGAGCTAGATGTGACGCTGCTGCGCTAGGATGCCGCACGCCTGCGTGGGAGTCAATCAAGGATTAGGCAATGTTGGTACGCACTCCTGCTGGACTTACACACCCTATGCGCAAGGCTATAGGCTGAGAGAAGGCCAAAGCACAACTTGCCTTCAACAGCGGCTACTGCGCCAAAGGCTTGCGTGCAGCTGTCCATCACTGACGCATCACACTGCACGAGCCCGTTCATGGTCAGGTTTGAGCCATAGCCTGCGTTGGTCGATGGATGGTCCTATGGGAGTGCACGCACAGCACAGCGGCCTTCTGTCCTTCTGTCCTTCTGCGAGACTGGTCCTAGCCTCGGCGGGTGGCTGCTGTGCGTGAGCCAGCCCTGTACCAGCTTGCCTCAAGGACCTCCGTCGCTGCCACCACGCTCCGCATAGCAGAGGATAGCGCGCTGTGACTGTGCTGTGCGCGCTGGCCGCTGCGCACGTCTGCATCCTCATCAAGCGGCTCATCTGGCGTCTCCTGTGGCTGAGCCGGGCCTGTTGCTGAAACCTCACTGGCTTGGCTGCTGAAGGCCTGCGACGCTGCTTTGCAGGCGCTCCTCAGGGCATCGAGGTACTGGGGCTCCTTTGCGATGGAATGACTGCCTGCCCCAACGTGCACCGCGCAAAAGTGCGCCATTCGCGAGGCGGGGCATGTTGTGTCACTACTGGCATGGAGTGCAGGCAAGAGGAGCGCAGAAGGGCACCACCGCGGAGGCCATCGTGTCACACCTATGATGTCGGGACCAGTGTTCTTGCGGCTGTCCGCGCTTGAACTCGCAGCGGACCCTGCCAATCAGCTCTCAGGATGAGGCGCAAGAAGCACAAGCACACGCGGCGGGCAGTGGCCTTCTACAGACTGAACTATGGCTTCCACGAGCCCTACAAGGTAGGACGTCCGCCACCCGCCCGCAGCGCGGCTGCTGTGCAGCCTCAGCCCCCGCAGCCATGCTGAACACATTCTCATGAGTCTAGACTAGCTTTCCGCCAAGGCTCACGCGTGGCAGCCGGGGAATGCCGACCGTTGGCCAGCACCCTATCTCTGCCCCAGCACCGCCCAAGTCTGCAGCCTTCAGGCCACATAGCCTTGCCCCATGGCCTTTGCCCCCTACGCAGGTGCTGCTGGATGGCAACTTTATCCACGCAGCCATAGGCATGAGGTGAGGGGCTGGTCACAAGGTAGCCTGTATTTCAGCGTCGTCGCCCATTCACAGCCGTGCGCAGGGTTGCCCCACCCTTTTGACCCTGCACAGTGTGTGATGCGGTGTCTTCCCTGCAGCTTGCAAGATCTGGACAAGCACGTGTCGAATCTTCTAGGCGGGCGCGTCAAACTTTACGTCACGCGGTGCATATCTAACGAACTCAAACAAATGGGCGCAGACACAGCAGAGGTGTGTTTCATACACACACAGACACACACACACACATATAGCTCCACAGCGCCCTCCTGAGTCTGCTGCCATTAGACTGTATCAAAGGCGGTATGCATGCGATGGGTGGTTGTGTGTACGCAGGCGTACAAGGCTGCTCGGAGCTACGAGCTGCACAAGTGTTCTCACGAGGCAAGCAAATGTACCCCTGCATCGTGTATACGAGACGCAATAGGTAGGTGTGTGGTGCATTGCTATTCTGCTGCGAGCCATGCAGCTACAGACTGGGTCGACACGTCTCTGCATGGGCGATGTTTGTCTTTGTGTGTTTATGTGTTTGAGCATGTGGTGTGTGTGTGCGTGTGTGCGTGTGTGTGTGTGTGTATAGGGGAGGTGAATGACGACAGGTGGTGGGTGGCGACTCAGGACAGCAACCTCAGGACACACTTGGAACAGGTACACACACACACATATACACACGCACACGTGCAACAGCAGCACAAGCTACCTTCATGAAGGCACAAACACGCATGGTCACCACTGCCAAAGTACATGTAGCATACATCGCACTTGTGTGTGTGTGTGTGTGTGTGTGTGTGTGTGTGTTTGTGTGTAGATGCCGTCGTGCCCTGTCCTGTTCGCGACTATCAACGGCATTCACCTTCACAGCCCCCCAGGGCTCGCCAAGGACACAGCAAAAGAGGTGCGTTGTATGTGTGTGAGTGTGTGTGTGTGTGTGTGTGCGTGTGTGTGTGCTTTGCTGGGGCCCTTTTCCTTGCCTGGGTCAGTCGTGGGCATTCACTTGCACCGTTATGCACGCGATGTATGCAGCTGTGTGCACTGGCACCAGTATGGCTGGCTCCGTCTAGGCAAAGTTGTGTGTGTGTGTGTGTGTGTGTGTGTGTTATTTTTGTGTGTGTGTGTGTATGTATGTGTATGTATGTGTCTGTCTGCAGGCCACACAGGCCCACCAGGCTCTGCCTGATCATGAGAAACAAACAGAGGCCTTGAAAGACCTAGATGAGCTGCGACCCCGTATCAAGACGTCTGCAGTGTTTAGAAGGAAGAAAGCCAAGGTACGTGGGGAGGCAGACATGGCATGTGTATGGTGTAGCAGGCACACATGTCTATGCTTCAGTACCTTCGCCGCACACACACAGGCAGATATGGGCCCAGCAGCGTAGCCACACAGCCCACAGACTAGGTACCCCGCATGCTGAGGAGTGCAAGGGTCTCAGCAGCGCACAGAGGCTGTGTGCATGTGTGTGTGTGTGTGTGTGTGTCTGTGAGGCTGCTAGAAAGCCAACATGAAAAAATGTGGTGGCAAGCACGGCCTGCCTGTCCACACCGGCGCAGGGAGCCGGTTGCGACGCACGCATAACTTTTTGTCTAGCCACACAGCCCACAGACCAGGTACCCCGCATCCTGAGGAGCGCAAGGGTCTCAGCAGCGCACAGAGGCTGTGTGCATGTGTGTGTGTATGTGTGTGTGTGTGTGTGTGTGTGTGTTTTGTGCCGCCACACAGGGCCCCAACCCCTTGGCAGTGCAAAAGAAAAAGAAGAAGTCCGGGGCTCCCAACAACACTGATGCGCAAGCCAAAAACACCACCGCGCACACGGGAGCTGGAGAGGGTGCGCAGCCTGGTCATGCACCGCAAGGCCTGAAGCGTGCAAGGGAAGACACGGGGACAGGGCGTGAAGGAGTCCAGCAGGTATGCCACCGTACATAATACATGAGAGCAGTGGAGCCACTTGGATGGTGTGCGTGCTCTCGAGCGCACACATCGGAACGTGCACGCATGAGGAGCAGACAGTGATGGTGTGATGTGACGCGCGTGTTGTGTGTACAGGAGAATGGCAAGCATCAAGCGTCTGGGGACGAGGCTAACAAGCGGAGAAAGAGGAAGCGCAAAGCGGCCAAGCCAGACTAGTACATTCAATGTCTTGCATGTGGGATGTAGTGTCTGGGTGCCATGTGTGTAGCGCGCTTGTACTGCCCATGTCTTCCGTGCTAAGGAGCAGTGCCACGGCACTGTAAAGGCTAAGCTTCGCGCTCTACACCGCACTCGGTGTATGGGACTGAAAAGATGATAATAATCGGGGTATTGCAAAAGACAACGCAAATGGTAGCTGCCATCGCTCCATCTCACAGAGCGTCACATTCTCTAGTCGCTTGGATTCCACCTTCCATTCACTTGTCACGCATCTTCACGTGTCAGCACGCACAGACAAGGCAAGCCAAGGGCCGCGACAGACACCTATTCCCCCTTCCATTTTCTGGTGGAGGTCAGTTGGACCTTTCGCAGTCTGACCCATTCGCCTGCTTGCCTCTTTCACGACAAACACAGCTCAGCAGAGCTTCCACAGGCCTACCGGCGGCCGCTGCTCGCTCAGCGAGCAAACACGTACAGTTCAGCGAACTCGCAGACCCATTCCGCCCCAAGCCCTCAGCCATTGGCCTCAAAATCATCCCATTTCAGCTTTGGCAAGGGCCATTAGCCCTTCGCAGGTCAGCTGGCGACTATTCGGCCCTCAAGGTGGTCGACCTCTCCCAGGCAGCCCGAATGCAGCGCCGCAGCCCCTAGGAGTCGCCATGAGGAGACTTTACGCAGCCTGGCTGCTCATTTGGGCCCTCTCGGTCGCTACAGCCAGTGAGTGAAGCTGCACGAGTGCAAACACGATGTTGCTCGCTCTCGCTGTTGCAGTGGCGACTAGACTTCTTGCATTGCCCTCGACTGCAGGTGATATCTCACTGGATGCGACGAGCACCGCAGAGTGCTTCGCGGGGTGTCCTCGGGTCCTCGACCTTGTTTGCGGAGCGGACGGCAATTCCTATCAGTCGCGATGTTTAGCCCTTTGCCAGGGTGTCAGCATAGCGCATGAAGGCCCATGTGTTGGTGAGTCAAGCACAGCCAGCCGGCCATTGCTGTCAACCCGGCCAACCAGCAGGGGACAGAAGGCCTCCCAGGGCCTCCCACATTGCTTCACAAGAGCATAGAAAGTGACAGTGCGTTGTTCTGTGGTGTCTGCAGAGCACGAGGACGCGAATGCCAGACGCCGCAGGGTGGACACAGGTCGGCTGCTTGCCACCGTGGTCCTCCCAACCCATGTCAGCCCGGAGCCCCCACCCTTCCCATCAGGGGAGCCCCTCAGTCAGTCAGCAGGCAGCAGCAGCCGGGAGCGGCGCAGGCTGTCCGCCAGCAGGCGGATACTGCCCGAAGACATGAACATGTTCGTGTCGGAAGGCTTCCGGCTGCTCGGCGTCGTCGACATGCAGCACCACGCAGCTCCCAACTCTAAGCCAAACAAAGGGGCGCCTTCAGACAGCCAGCAACAGCAGCAGCAAGAGACCGAGCAGCAGCAGAAGTACGCCGCGCTTGACGCCTCCGCAGTCAGCCAGTCCGTCCGCGCGCTGCGTATCACACGCGACGGGTTACTCTACGCAGCAGACTATGACCTCGCAGCACTGACAGCGGCGATCAAGACCGCCGCCCAGTACAGCACGTTTGGGCAGGATGAGGGGAGTGAGTCAGACAGCAACACTGAGCCCAGCACGGGCCGGGACAAAGCCGACGCAGACGAGTCAGTCATATTAGAAGATGACGTCGACGTCTGTGGCGAGCTGCCCGGCCTGCCCTTCTTCGACCCCACCGCGCACCGGCGGCGGGCACAGGAAACGCAGCCGCAGCCAGCGCGCAGCGGGGGCGGGTGGCAGGGGTTCATGTCAGGGCTGTTTTCCACAGTCCGCCGGCTGTTGCGCGGTGACGGCAGTCCGCTGCGGCAGGCAGCGCCGCTGGCGCCGCGGCGGTCGCTGCAGACGTCGCCGCCGCCTGGGCGTGTGGTCACGGCCGCTGGCAATGACACGGCCCCAGGCAACCTCACCACCTCTCTCGCGTCCACAAGCTCACCATCGCCGCCCACCACGGTTGCGAACATGACAGTATGCCCGTCTAGCACGTTTCCATTCACAGCGATAGGGCAGTTGCAGCTCACAGACGCAAACGGCGCGTATGTGTGCAGCGGCAGCCTGGTCGGCACCGACGCCGTGCTGACCGCCGCGCACTGCGTGTTCCGGCGCGACGGCGCCGGCGGCGGCGCGTTCTACGGGCAGCTGGACTTTGCAGCAGGCCGGTACAACGCGAACAACCGCACGTACAACCCTTACAACATCACAGCTTGGGCTTTCGCTACTATATTCAACACATATGAGACGGTGAGTTGGACTTGCATTATCTCTGCAGACAGGTCCACACCAGGGCGATGCACAGCTGCATGTCTGCTCTCTTGGACCAGCTTCGTTGCCATCGTTCAGGTGCAGTTCATGCAGGGGTCAGCAGCGCTCCCAGTTGGTATGACTTGAGATGCAGCGATGTGTGGTTGAGCGCGTTGTGTTTGTCTTGCATCGTGGTACACGCAGGTATCAGACAGTTATGTATTCGACTGGGACGTTGCCATTATTCGGTTGTCTGCGCCCGTGGGCAACACGGCCGGCTGGCTGGGCATTGCATCAGGGTGCCCAGTCAACTCGGCCGGCCAGCAGGTGCAGAACTACGCCGTGGCCACGGCTGGCTACCCTGCAGTGCTGCCCTTCGGCTCCTGCAACACCATGTCCTGCTCCGTTACCTCGGACACATGTCAGACGACCGCGTACCACACGTGCAACTCGCTCAGCGGGCAATCAGGGTCACCCTTCTATATGCAGGTCAGTGCATTAGCCGCGCGCACTTGACTAGGCTAGGCTCAGGCCATGTCATGCATGCAGTCGCCCTCTGGGGCAGGGAATTGCGCACCGTCATACCTCGCTTGCCTAACCTGATGCAGTCTGAGCGCGATCCCTGACGCCCGCAGCGTAGACATGCTCATTGGTGCTTGTGAGCAAATGTGTGTGCGCGTGCCCTCTGTGTGTGCAGAGAGACTTCCGTATCAGAGGCATTCTGGTCGGCTCATTCCAGTCAGGCACAACGCCCCTCAAGGTCACGCACATCGTCGGCGCAAACAGCTACTCAGCTATCCTCAAATGGATTGCCGAGCCCCTGCCCGACCAGCTCGCGGACACCACCCGTGACGTAGGCATCGCATCGACGGGCAGCCCGCCCACCTTTCCCCCACCGCCCGCCACAACCCGCACGCCACCGCCGCGCGCGGCTGCCCCGCCACCGCCGCCGCTTGACGGCGGCAACACGTCAGGCAACAGCACCAACGCAGTCTCCGACGCAATCGCAGTTCTTGCGACAGCGCCGACGGGGACGGGCACGTACCCTGGCACGTACCCGACGGTGCCGACAACGACAAAAACGTCCACGTCGGTTAAGAAGGACGTGGGTGCGGCGGGCGCGGCCGGCGCCGCGGGTAAGGCAGCACACAGCGCCGACAAAGCCAAGTCAGACAGCGCAGGAGCGGGCAGTGGCACGGCGGGCGTGCCGGCCGTGCCTGTTGGCAGCTCAGGCCCGAATAAAAGAGGGAAGTGGGTGCGGCGGACACGCACAGGGTCACGGCAAGGGAGGCGCTTAACGGCTTTCCCTGCGCCGGGTCTCTTGCAGAAGCAGTGAGCTATGTAAGCACGCACCCACACACACACCTACGCACACACGTACAGAGATAACACCCTTCTCTCCTCAGTCAGCTGACCCACTCGCAGGACACATACTGTTCTGCTCTGACAACAAGCCCATGCAGCCTCATGCGCGTTCCACACACCACCTGCCCTGACCCATGCCCCCACGGACACGCTTAGCACGCCCCTCCTGACTCTGCAGGCGCATTGCATGCTTGAGTGCAGTAGTCCGATCGGATTCCGCATTTGGTGTCCCTTTCATGTCCGGTGGCTGTTTCGTTTGGTGGTTGGGCGGTATGTATGTGTTTGTCTGCATGGCGCCTCGGGCCCCACGTGGCGACACGTGGAGTGACCGGGCGCGTGGCATCGCATGCATGCTGTCTCGTGTGCTTGGACAGGCTGTGCTTGGACAGGCGCAAACATGGGCACTCTACCAGGCCGTATTCTACTGTGTTGATCTAATCGATAGCTCTTATGAGTGATTTGCCCGTTTATGCATGAGCAGGAGTTGCGACCCAGAAGATCTATTTCCTAGCGCGCGTGAAGTTGTGCTCAGACACACACACACACACACACACAACTGACTGACAACCCAGTACGGATGACTCCTTGCCGTGCTGGCATACTGCCCTGACACAATGGCAAGGCTTGAGATTCCTTTCCCTATGAGTGTCTGGCTGCGTGTTCAGCTGGCTTTCAGGCAGCACTGTGTGTCCGCGTGCATCTGTCTTGTCTTGCTGGTTGCGGGTGTGCACTGTCCGGGTGTCTTTCCGTCTATTTTTGCTGGTAGCGCGCTAGTTTGGTTGACGACACGACTGCGGGATGTGGTGGGACGTAGGCGACGGTTTCTCGTAGCCTTCATAGTGTTCTAAAATGTCATGATACAAAACAACGGGTACAGATACGAGTATATCCCTCTTAGACAGGCTGTTGTTGCTGACGCATATGGTGACTATCTACGCAGGCTAGCACGTCGCAGCACGCACCACTTCCTTACCGCGGCTCAGCGGCATTGTTGGCTGCTTTCCCCACTTTGCATACTGTACATCTTTTCCTTTGGCTGCGTATGTGCTAGTCCAGCATTTGTGACCCTAACGGACTTTGTGTCGCCCTCGTTGTCGATTTACACCTGGGCATCATTCTTACAACCAGATCTGTCTTATCCCATTCCGTTCATGTCTGTCTCTGTCGTGGGTCTGCCTCGGGCTCTGTCTTCACAAATAGCACACATGGACTCGCACGGTGTGTACGTGTGTCTGGGGATGCACAGTAGGTGTGCTTCTGCTGCATAGTCGTGTCCTTCTCATGCTTTGTGCTACGTCTGCACTGCCTCAGTGATGTGTTCTAGGTGCACTTGTGACATTGTGCCCAAACCCAGAAAATGTAAGATGATAGCATTTGAGTGTTCTGTCCGCGTCAGCGACATGTGCAGCGATACACGTACGTGGTGCACTAACAGGACACTGGATCAGACCACAGTCATTACATTGGTTGACGTGTGTTTGAACAGGATAGGGGGTGTATGGCTTGACACGAAAGAGAGAGCGATTGCAAGGAGAATGTGAGCGCGGCCTGCCGCTGCGCACGAGCACAGACACGGCGTCTGTTTGCAGCGCCTGACAGACTCAGCCTTGCCCCCATTCTGGGCCCCCATTATGGGACAGTGAGCTTCCAGAGCATTACCTTGCCACGCCAGAAGCACAGCTTGCACTTACACAGCGCTGTCACACGTACCCTGCCAGCTCCGTAGACAGACCCGTCCCTCGCTCTCTACCTCGCACCCGCGCGTTCCCAGGACTTTCCTATGGAGCCAGACCCACTGCAAGAGATACAACCGAGGTATCAGAAGATCCAGACTCTCGGGAAGGGGAGTTTTGGGTTCGTGCAGCTGGCAAGAAATGCCTCAGGGGAGATGGTCGCTGTCAAGCTCCTCAAGCGCGGAGATGTCAACAAATACGTAGAGGCTGAGATAGTGAACCACAGCTTGCTGCGGCATCCGCACGTCATCCAGTTCAAGGAGGTGTTCCTCACAAGCGAGTACATTTGCATCGCCATGGAATACGCCACAGGCGGGTCCCTGTTCCACTACGTCCAGAAGCAGGGCCGGCTTAAGGAAGCAGTGGCGCGCTGGTTCTTCCAGCAGCTCATCATTGGGGCAGACTACTGCCACAAGCGCGGCGTTGCCAACAGAGACATCAAGCTAGAGAACACCCTCCTCCAAGTGGTGAAAGGCCTACCCCTGCCGCTCCTCAAGATCTGCGACTTTGGGTACTCAAAGGCAGACTTCAAGTCAGCGGCGAAGAGCAAGGTGAGCGCGAGCGCTGTCCGCCTGCCCTGGGGTGTGCCAGACACCCCTGCTCGCGGTCTGACAGCAACTCTGCAGGACCTCGCAGACCCAGCGCTGAGCACTTCTTCCAGACGCCAGCACAGCAGCTACAACAGCAATGTGCCAGCAGCGCATCTGTCCAGGGCAGCGCGTCGCGCACACAGGTCACGCGCTGGGTACTGCAGAGGCCCTTGCCGCACACTCCCTGCCCAGCGTGCGCCCGGGCCGTGCTGCCACACTGAGAGCTCCTGCGCCTTGCTGCCTGCAGGTCGGCACGCTGACGTACATGGCGCCAGAGGTGCTCGTAAACCGTGACGGCAAATACGACGGCAAGGTTGCGGACATCTGGAGCTGTGGCGTGATGCTTTACGTCATGCTCTACGGGCGGTACCCCTTCGAGACGCCCGCAGGGCAGAACGTGCCCAAGGCAGCAGAGATCCTACAGGTTAGAGAGGCCATCCAGGACACAGCAAAGCCACTCACAAGCTTGCACGCCTTGCAACCTTGCGGACACCCTACGGCCCCTAAACAGGCCGCCCGCACAACAGCACACTCAGATACAACCTTGCAGCAATCTGTGCAGACCTGGGAGGGGATAAGGGCGTTTCTGGAGCCGGTTTGAGCCAGTGTGTGCGATTTTGTGCCCTTGTGCATGATCACGCAGATGCTCGACAAAATGGTCAACATGAAGTACGTGATCCCCGACAACGTTGACACGTCAGCAGAGGGCAAGGACCTGCTGTCGC
>VFQQ010004078.1_pt1 | contig 13272 bp, 23 predicted proteins | sample 3512341 | NCBI WGS metagenome assembly VFQQ01 (sample SAMN10412373, study PRJNA504923) | tailings metagenome | isolation source: Relicate 2 Philex TSF1 revegetated site | place: Philippines: Tuba, Benguet | collected 2017-08-29 | reverse complement strand
CGAGTCCACCAGCCAGGTACGCACACCACATGCTACTCAGCACAACGCATGTGTCTGTGCATAGTGTAGCGGGTATCCTGCGGGCATGTTGCAAGCCCAAAAGCGCTGAGCTACATCGGCGACAGGTGCTTTGTCGCTTCTCTCTCGCAGGCCCGTCAGCTGTCCCAGCACTTTGCAACGGCGCAGCACAAGAGCATGGCGTTGCAGGTCGTGCACGAGGCGTTGCAGAACGAGCTGCGCACTGTCAAGGAGGCTCTGGAGACCTCACAGGCACAAGGCGAGAGCCTGACGCAGCAACTACAACAGGCGCAGACGCAGGTGGGTGCGAGGTACTGATGTCTGCAAGCGGCAAGTCATGACAACATGCACAAAGCCGTACAGGACATTGTCAAATATACATGTTTCGCACTCCCTGTGTGCGCAGGCAGACCAGAGCCAGGCGCTGTTGACTGAGCTAAGGCAGGAACTGGCCACTCGTGACACCCAGCTATCTGAGCAGAAACAACAGAACGAGGAGCAGAGGTGCGAGTCACAGGTTAAACACATACACGCACAGACAGAGGCTTTGGGAGACGCATGGCCTGCCGGCGTGAGTTAACAAATCATGCCTTATCGTGACAATGCGTAGATTAGGTACCTGTTGCCCCCTTGCATCAGCCAAGGGGGCCTGAAAACCTGGCGGTGGAAGCACGCGCGCAAGCATAGCCTGCCCGCCAACTCTGAAGCACATGCAAAGCGATACATGCACCCACACACCTACAGACGGTTAGGGAACGCATGGCACACACACGCATATCCTATCCATCTATATCCTATCCCCACAATACCGTTTGCCGTTGCCAGTATGGTCTCCATGGGTGCCTGAAGCGCGTGACCTGTCCTGCGTATGCACGCTGTCAGAGCATGCAACCAACTGTGTCATCTCATGTCATGGGTGACTGCGCTGCCCCGTTTGTGCTGCACGCAATCCTAGATAGCATCAAGTGCGAACTCACTGTCGTGTCTTGTGTATGCTCATTTATTGTTCTCACAGGGTGATGGTCAAGGAGCTGCGTGCCGCCAAGTCAGCACTACAGAGTCAGTTGAGTCAGATGGTTGCAGCTGAGATAGAGCTCACACAGCACCTGAAAGAGACACACCAACAGATACAGGAACAGCTGGCCGCGCTGCAGACACAGCTGCAGGTACGGCCTGCACCTTCACATACACACGCACGCGCACACACACACACACACACACACACACATATAGACACCTACACACACGTACGCAGGGAGAGATCACTTGATTAGCCAATCCGCAGTTGGTGTTGGGTTGGAGGGCCATTGCATGTGCCATGTGTATGTGTGTGTGTGTGTGTGTGTGTATGCAGAGTGAGCGTCAGCGTCGCGTTGCCGTGTCACGTCGCAAGGCCGAGCTGCAGCACCAGAACACAGTGCTGGCTGCGCGTGTGGCATCCCTGGAGGAGCGGCTGCGCAGTGGCGACGCACACGCGGGCACCACACCCGTACACAGCACTGTACAAGAGCCCTTTGAGGCCATGCAGAAGCGCAACCAACAGGTGAGCTGAGCCACGCACACATACACACACGCACATGCAGACAAATGGCCAGCCTGCGTGCCTAGCACCCTTGTGTTGTACACGCCCCACGTAAAGGGGTTGCTAAATGTGTATGTGTGTGTGTGTGTGCGTGCCATTACGCAGCTGCGTCGTCAGCGACAGCTGTTGGCAGCCAGTGCCGTTCGATCCAGTGCCAGCAAGCCAATGATCAGGATTGCTGCAACTGTACGCCAGTCCGCAGCCCGCACAATGACACCCGCTCACCCACAGACCATCCTGCGTGCTGCCACACAATCAACTGCCTACACACCATTGAGCGCCACGCAAGCGACGTCATCACACACGCAAGATGTGACACCGTCGCAGTCATACACAACGGCGCAGCGGGCACCGACATCAGTACCACAATCGCAGCAGCAGCAGCAGCAGCAGCAGGGCCAGCTGCGTGCTGTTGGTGCGGATAGTGCAGCCACGCCGGCCGCGGCTGCAGCGGCAACGGCCGCGGCGGCGCGGCGTAGGCTGTCAACGACGTTGTCGGGCGGTGCAGAGCGCCGGCCGTCGCAGCCGTCGACCGCGGTGCCATCGCCGGCGCCGTCCGTCAGCGGCGCGAGCGCGACCCCCAGCGCGGCTGCGCCCAGCCGCAGCCAGTTCAGCCTGCGCAGCGGCGGCAGTCAGGCTGGCAGCGTGGCGCGCCGTGGCCCGGCCGCAAACCCCACTGGTTTCAATACCAGCACGCCCACGTCTAGACTGACCGTGCTGCGACCCTCCCCCACCCCTGACACTACACCACAACAGACCACAAGCACCACACAGCACGCAGGGCTGACTAACACTGTGCACGGCGAGGATGCGTCAGTGCTGCTGGGGCATACAGGGGCCGTTGGGCTGGTTCCACCTGTCCCTGTGAACCTAGGGCAGCTGGGTGTGGGTCCAGGCCTAAACGTACAGGCTGCACAGCAGCACACAGTTGCGACGTTCAGTGTGGCCCAGCCCTTAGTACTGCCCACAGCTGCGTCCCAGCTAGGTGCGTCAGAGTACGCAGCCAGTGGCATGAGCACGCCGCTGTCAGACGTGATGCGGTCCGTGCCGGGTATGGCAGGCGGTGGGGGAAGCAGCGCAGGGTCCGCGGCGCCGCGGTCGGCGGACGCGCGCGATGCCGTCGGCGCCGCCGCCGCCGCGGACGCCGCGCAGGCACATACCGACACACTGCAAGGTGCACCCACAGTGATCCCAGCCGCGAGCCTGTCTGCACTGGCGTCGTTCCTTGGGCAGTCGCAGCTATGGCCGTTGACACCCACGTCCCAGGGATGGAGCAGCGCTGCATCAAGTGCACATGCAGGCGTAGCTATGAATACCACGTCAACACCACAGCAAGACGGGGCTGAATCTGTGTACGCTGCGAGCCAGCACAGCGACACAGGTGTCAGCCCGGCGCAGGCCCGCGCTTGGCAGCAGTTCGCGGACCTGCAGGCCAGCGTGCGGCTGCTGCAGCAGCAGGCAGGTGTGGCAGCGCAGCCAGAGTGCGGGGCCCAGGGTGAGAAGGGAGTGTCGAAGATGCCGGTTGCGTCGGGCAGTGCGGGTGAAGCGGTGCCCATGAGTGGGCAGTCTGCAGCGTCTGATGTGCAGCCAGAGAGGGACCAGCTTCAGATCGAGAGGCTGATGTTGGGGCTCAAGCTGCTGCAGGAGCAGATGGATGTGGGTGCTATCACCGGACAGGCAGCGCGTGTACAGTAGCGAGGTTGAGTCTGTACTCTGTATGACTTCGCTTTGTACTTTACTATGCGCTGAAGGAGACGCGTCTTACTGTGATGTCGGGTGCTGTGTAGCCTTCCTGTGTATGTGCGCTATGTAAGATGTAAGCGATTGGTACGCTATTGCAGCAGTACAGAAACGGCGCGGAGGCTGTGACCTGTGTGAGCAAAGGATGTCCGCGCAGCAGGCCCTGTTCCGTGCTCAGACCTGCACAAAGCATCAACAGTACCATCATGAAGAAGCTCTCCACAGACGACTGGCGCTCCCTGGTGCGTAGCAGTCAGCTCTCTGCATCAATGCCAACGCACGGTCGGTCTCAATCCTCGCACTGAACCCTAGCTGCGTTCGCGCCCGCAGGCCATTGCTCTCGGAGGCCCTCTGGCCGCTGGACAGATCATCGGGCTCGCCTGCGCTCCCGACGTGACTGGCAGATGGTGCGAAGAGCGAGGCTCGATCGCAAACTCCGAGATGCCCGCGCGATCTCTGCATTGCCGCAGCGCATTCGCCCCAGGCATTGCTGCTAGTGCCTGCCCCGAGCACATTGCGCAGCCCCGCATAGCCATTGGGCCGGCCGTGCACCGTGCGAGCTTGGCCATGGTGACGTCATCACCCATCAAACCCCTGCACCCCAGTGGCCCGTCCCAAGGATGGACGGCAGCGTGCCAAACTTGGCCCGCGCAGCACCGCATCATCCATGGCACGAATGGCCTTGCACGCGCGGACGGCAGGGGCAAGTCCTGAGTGCGCGTCTGTGTGCGTTTGGTCCATACGCAATTCCTGAGTTTGCGTCTTTACGCGTTTGGCACATCTTGCGCGTACACTCTTTCCACTGAGTACCCCACCGATGCACGCCTGCCAATGATGCACGCCCGCCCGGCGCACAACCTTGCAGCCATCATCAGCAGCGCAACATCCCATCGTGTGGCACATCAGGTACGGGCTTACACACGCTTCACACGCTTCAGCACAGGCTTCTTCAGCTTCAGCTCAGCCCTTGCGGCCTTTTTTTGTGCGCGCAGGTACACCAAGCTCCTGAAGCGCCCTCGCTGGAACCCTCCAAACTGGCTCTTCGGCGCTGTCTGGCCTGTGCTCTACACGGCGCAGTCGGTGGCAAGCTGGCTCGTGTGGAAGAACAAGGGTAAGCAGGCGCCCTAGCGATCTGCACACTGCACACACGACTCGCGCGCGCCCCACGCAACCTCGCCGCGCGCTCACAGCAGGAGTCTGCGCGCAAGCATTCTGCACATCCCGCTATGACACACGTTGCATACTCTGCGCTAAAGTGCACCGTGTGTATACACATGTGTCCCCGCGTGTGAGCGCTACTGCCTCTGTGTGTGTGTGTGTGTGTGTGTGTGTGTGTGTGTGTGTGTGTGTGTGTGCCACATTGTCCTGCAGATGGTACCAGCAAGAAGCTCCCACTGGGTCTGTACGCCGCCCAGCTGGTGCTCAACCTCATCTGGCAACCCATCATGTTCAAGGTATGCATGCTCTCTGCTGCCCGGCCACATGCATGGCCCTGCAACAGCGCCTCGAGCATACACATCAGTAGAGCACTGAACTTTGCTTTGGCGTTATGTCTGCACCTCAGTGTCACATGCATGCATACTGTGTGTGTCACATGACTCATGTCTGCACAGGGTCACCGTGTGGATGTGGCTCTGGCTGATGCCGCGGCCATGACAGGTGTGGCTGCGGCTGCAGCAGTCACCATGACCCGCGCTGCAGGGGCTCGCAACTCCAAGGTCAGTCCTGCCTGCACACACACACACACACACACACGCACACACACGCACGCACACACACACACACACACAACATGCAACTCGCCACGGGCTCAACGACTGGGCATGGGCAAGTGTGCTAGTGTGTGTGTGTGTGCTTGTGTGTCCCACAGATCGCTGTTGCATCCCTGATGTCCCCCTACGTGGCGTGGCTCACATTCGCCACAGCCCTGACCGGCAAGATCCTGCAGATGAACCAGAACCCCAAGGTACCCGTGCCAGCGCACTTCCACAAGACTGCATGCACTAGCCACCCTCTGCTGGCCTTGTATGCAACCCAGGGGCATGCAGAGTGTATGCAGAGTCTTGTTTGCAACCCAGGGGCATGTACACACCATCAACCTGTACTAAGCCGCTGAACATACGGGTTGTACATGTAATCCAGGGGGATGGAGACAGCACGTTGTGTTTGTATGTATATGTGTGTGTGTCCCTGTACGCAGCCCCAGGACCTGCCCCGTGACGAGCCCGTGACTCAGAAGGCTGCCAAGGTCGCGGACAAGGTGGCGGGTGCTGTGGGCGCCCCAGCAGGACCCAACAAGACCAAGGCTGGTGAGAGTGAAGGAATGACCACCCATCCAAACGGGCTGCCACCGCTTACACCTGTGCACAAGGCAGGAGCAGCAGCCCTAGCCAGACAAAGAGCACAGGGCATAGTTTAGATCCGTGTGCATGGCTCGGTCGCAACATATGGAAACCGCCGAAGCATGGCCCAGCAAGCCCTGAACGCAACAGCATAATGTCGTGCATAAACTGAGCGAGACATGGTTTACCAAGAGTGTGTGTGGCGTGTGGTGTGACCGTGTGTGTGTCTGACTTTCTTTCGTGTCGTGTGCAGTGTGAGAGTGGCGATGCTAGCGGCAACCAACTATGAGCCCCCGGCGTTGCACGCATGGGCGTGTGCCGCACGTCGTGTGGTAGACATGGCACGCGCAAGCACTGGGTAGATGTGCTTGGCGTAGCCTGGTTTGCTGACGGATTGGCTGTAGTCTGCTATAAGGGCTTGTGTGCACGTAGCATTTCTTGTTTCGTGGTGGTGTTGTGACATTGGTGTTGTTCTGTTGGCAATGTTGATTCATGCCATTTTTTGGTCAGGCAGCTAGCTTTCTATCCTAGGACAGGCAGCTGACCTCAAAGGCGCTGATACGAGACGCATTGATTTGTATGTGAAGCGCATTCATAACGAGCCTTCTTTCCCGTGTCACCCTGTTGCTGATGCACTGTTTCTCATGTCCGACTCAGGAAGCCAAGCACTCCACACTTGCAGGCTCGCGCTCACGGCAGAGCTTACACAGACATCCAAGGCTACGCTTGCACAGGGCTACGCTCACAAAAAGACAGGCAGGATGAAGGCAGCACGTTGACTATTACGAGCTTACACAGACATCCAAAACTACGCTTACAAAAAGACAACCAAGGCAGCACGTAGAGACCATACAGGACATTTCCATAGCCTGGACACAAGGCCATCACATAAAATAGGCTCAACACAACGTTGCAGAAATCAACGCCCAAAAAACAATCATGACAACAGGGTGGGCGATGTGGAAGCTAGGTGAAAAGGGCATTTGGGCGCGTGAATTGTGCAAGCTCGCAAGTCTAGTAGTGCCGAGGCAAGGCGCTGCCTGGGTTCACCCAGTATTCACTGCTCAATGGTCACGTGTACATCGGTCTGCAGTGTCTCCCGCTGCAAGCCCTGACCCTCACCACCTGCGTGGAGTGAGACACGCACATACGCACACACAGTTACACACACACACACACTCACACACACACACACACACACACACAGAACGATGCACGGGCAACAGGTGCAATGGTCCCATGTGTGCGCTGAGGCCATGCGGCTCGACAGACAAGGTGTTTGCTTTCTAGGAGGGGGCATGTGCGTTTGTGGCGGGTTGCACAGGAACACACACACAGGGACACACAGCGCACTATGGTCTGTCTCAGTGTCCGTACCTGTCTCGTGTAGCCAGGTGTAGTACCTAAGCAGGTCTTTGTCCTGAGGGGGTGACATGACATGCCACGCGCCCCTACAGAAGAGTAGGTAGGCCTCGTACCCGTACCGACCTACACCGAACAACTGCCGGGGGTCACGCCACTGCGCACACACACACACACAGACACACACACACAAGGAGCATGTGCGCGCATACAGCGATGGCTTTCTGTGTTGCAAGCGTGCCACTGCAATCAACACGCAACCACGCACAGACTAGAATGTTGCATGTGTGTGTGATGCTGTACCCGTCCGCACCTCTGTGTGTAGGTACTCGTGGCTGAAGCGCACGAGGCACGCAGCCCGTCGCTTGTACATCCCCAGGGGTCTCACGAGTGCCTCTAGCCCTCTCATGGCGTCACTGTCTGGTGTTAGTGTAGACAGGGACTGGGCAGTGGGGTAGCGAGTGAAGAACGCGCCAAGCACACTGCGAACCTGCAGTGCAGCGAGCCATACAGTCAGATCGTTTGTGTACTGCAGTTCACTTACGCACAGCTAGTACACGCTGCACTGAGCCCATCCGCAGTCTGCATGCCATGAGAAGGTGTGCAGCGTTGGTGCCCCCTGTACAGTGCTTGATAGCTGCTGTCCCACATAACCCCTCGCGTGCATCTGTTGTGTGCCTCTGCGTGTGCTGTGTGCATCTGCGTGTGCCGCGTGTGTGCGTTCTTCTGGCTCACCTGCCTGCCTGTTGTTCTGTTGAGCAGGATGCACGCCAGAAGCAGCCTCCACAGGTCTTGATACAAGACCTCCTCAACAAGGGAGAAGGGCGACGGCGGGGGCTCCCAGATTGACACCCTGGGGTCCTCACTGGCTGATGCGAGCAGGCCTCCAACTAACTCTGGCGGAGGATCTTGTGTGCTCCCCGCTGGCTTGGTCTGAGAGGCCTGTGTCAGGCCTTGCCGCGCGGTCTGCTTGCGGCTGCGTTTGCGCGTTACGCGCTGGCTGCTCGCGGGGCCCTGGCTATGTGGGTCTGTTGCTGCCTGTGAAAAGGCGGGTACGGTGCTGCTGTCATCTGGCTGTGTCTGGGCGGTGAGCTGTATGGGCACGCCGGGCGAAGGCGCCTGCGTGCTGCCGTTGAAGTATGGGGAGCGCATTGACTGACTGCGCTAGCACTGCTGGCCCCTACGTATCTGCGCGCATTGCTCCTGCATCTGCAACCAGGCAGACGCACGGGCGAGCGTGTACGGAGGGCTGGCCGGTGGCGCAAGCCCACGCACGCGCGGCACTGGGCCAGTGCGGGGCACTGAGGCCAACGCTCCTCCGCAGCCCACGGCTGTCTACTGCGAGTCAGAGGCGCAAAAGAAAGAAGGAGCACAGGAGCCCAGTGACACAAGCGGGGTCACAGCCAGGGTGTGATGCAATTGACTGCGTAAAACGCAGTTCTTGCCCTGGGTTTTCTTTCGGCTCCAGGCCGTGCTTGTGTCAGCAGAGTTTTCCGATGGTTGCCCACAGCGCGCTCCTGCACCACCAGCACTTCATCCCCACACCCCCTGCGCAGCTCGGCAGTAGTCTTCGAGCGCCCACTACTCATCAGCGTGTGCGCATCCGTGTCAAGTACGCTGGGTGAGTCTAGCGTGCTTACTGCATCTAGCTGCATGCTCCGCAGAGCGCAGAGGCTCTCTTCGCTGCTTCGGACGTGACATGGCTGCTGAGCTCACAGGCCCTGATGACGGATGAGGCCAACCCTGCGCGTCTTGCCTTTTGCACTGTTTGCAGGCGCAACGTGAGCTCCGACAACAGCATGATGGCTGGAACCAAGCCTGCTGTGGCTCATGCTGCTCTCGAGTCCACAGCGGACGGGAAAGTCTCCAAGTCGCGGTCAAAGCAGCAGCGCAAGAAGAGCCAAACAATGCAGAGACAAGACTCCAAGTAAGCGCCTCCCCAGCACGCACCATCCACAACGCGGCCATCGCGCAGTTGCGATCGCGGCACATTGAGCAGGCACCAGCCCCTTGCTCAGTGTCACCCCGTGCTGCCTGATCCCTGCTCACGTCATGGATGCTGTGACTGTATCATCCCTGTGGCCGTGTGCTCTGCTGGCTGTATGTCACCATCAGTCCAGGACCAAGTGCTGAAGCATTCGATGTGCAGCCCCCCGCTCTGTGGAAGGCAGGAAGTCACAGTGCACTTGTCTGTGCCGATGCCCTTGCAGGAGAGAAGCCAACCGAGTCGCGGCGCAGAAGTGCAGAGCGCGCAAGATGACGCAGAAAGAGCAGCTAGACCAGCAGCTTCAGCAGGCTCTAGCTGAGCATATGTATCTCCAGCAGCAGGCTGAGCTCCTTCAGCGGATGCACGCGAGAGAGGCAGCTCACACGGAGGCGCTTAAACAGTTTGTCATGGTGAGTTTGGGCACTGATGGTCTGCAGCAGCGGGGTGTACAGAGTGCCAGTAACAGGGTGCCTTGCGCCTGCGATGCAGCACTGACCAGCGCTCGCAGGATGTGCCTCAGCAGCTCTCTCATTGTGTCGTGCCCCTGTCTTTGCGTACTGCAGGCTCACAGGCACTACCCTGCTGGCACCCCGCTACCCCCACGATCCCAGCAACATCTCCTGCTCCTGCTTCAAGAACCCGTACACCCTGAGCTCAAGCTACTGCCAGACGACTGGCTCGCCACGCAGGTTGTGAACGGGTACATGCCTCAGGCTGACGACGAAGCAGGTGGGCAGTGCTTCTAGCGTGCGCGCTGTCATACGCTGCAGCGCAAACAGGTTATGCATAGCCCAAACCCCAAAGCAATACGCAGTCGTGGATCTCCTGGCAGCAAGACATACCAAGAAACGTGCTTGCTGAGGACTCGCTTGCATTTTCAATTGTGTGTGTGTGTGTTTGTGTGTGTGTGTGTTTGTGTGTGTGTGTGTTTGTGTGTGTGTGTGTGTGTGTGTGAAAACTGCAGATAGTGGCGACATGCAGCCTGAGATCCTGAACAATCTCAGCAGCGAGCAGTACTAACGAGTCACCTCTACCATCACAACGTCCTGTACCATACCCGTACCATACTGCTCCATGCAATGTATAAGGGAGACAGATTGGGCGAGACATTCTCGCTCTGGGATGGACTCTGGTGGACGTGATTCAGCCCCCTTGCTTGTTTTCAAACATCAGTCCATCTGTCGCTGTGTCTCTTATCACACAGTGTGTCTCCCATGACACAGCACACATTCTTTGCTCATGAGGGTTTGAGTGCTATGTACACTAGGCCTGTATGCAAACCTGCTATGCTCCTTGTTTCACCTGCTGCTAGGCCCAGCAGACTACGTTTGCCTTACCGACTGAACACAAGTGTGCAACGTTACACAATGACCCCGACTCACCCGGCTTTTCATTGTTTGTTGGTTTGTTAGTTTGTTTTATTCTATGCTGTTGGTTGGTTACCCTTCATTATGTCCCGCAGAGTAGCTTCTGTGATACCGTTGACACTCAACTGCTTCCTCGTTGATCCACTCACCGCGCGCGTTTACTACCCTGTCACTTGCCTATGTGCTTTGTCAACTGTCACTGCTCAAGTACGTCTGTGTGTATTAGTAGGTAGGAGGTGTGCTTTGTGCGTGAACCTCGTTGTATTCATGTTGCACGTGTCCTTAGTGTAACTCGTGCGTCTGCGTGTTTGTAAACACAAACCCAGCAAGACAAGCTCCAAATAGCTTACACAGGCGGCATGCAAGGACATGAGCAAGACCCACACCTGTGCAACCAGGCCTACTCTACAACTGCTAATTGTGACAAGTGCCAGGAGCGGCTCATGCAGAGACTCTTCTAAGGCATGTCGTAAACAACGCAGGCTAGTCTATGCTCCAGATCACTGTAGTGAACAGAGAACAACAAGTGGGAAGCACACAACAATGAAACGCAGGCTAGTCTATGCTCCACATCACTCAATTGTGATAGTGTTCTTATCTGCCATGACCTGTCTTGCCATGGTAATGATGTCCTGCAGCTGTCCCAGTGCCACAGCGCGCTGTGCGTGAACACGTCTCGCGTTGTTCAGCTGAGCCATGTGCTCCATGGCCCGCTGACCTTGCAGCATCTCAGGCTTGTTCTTCTGCACGCATGGAAGGCATGACACACACGGTCCTATGCACTACTAGTCTTGCCTGCAAGCGTGTGCATGCATGTCACCCAAGTGCTAGTAATCACAGCTAACGGCTCTGGGCATTCGGTGCTTCACACGCGTCTGCGTGCTGTGCTTGCTGGCCTGCCCAGCCACCACGCACAAAGACTGCTGTGCATCTCTGTCTCTCACCTGTAGGTAGGCTATTTCCTTCTGTGCTCTGTCGATCTGAGCGCCTAACTGCTGTTGGTTGCGTTTTGTCTCATCCAGCACCTGTGTTGTCTCAGTGATGAATACAAGAGGGTCGACTGCCTCGCTGGCGAGCTCAGCTGCGGCAACGGGACCAGCCTCAGCCTGTGTAGACACACGCGCACACACATACACAGATGCGCACACACACACACATACGCACACACACACACACACAGCGCTCCCGCTCCACCGCTTCATGTGCACGCGCGCGCACGAGTCTTGCGTGCGGCACAGTGCACAGATGGAGCGTACGTGTGTGGCCCAGAGCTGACAGTGTGTGTCACGTACCAGTGCGGCTGCAGCAGCGAAGATGTCCAGTCCCAGTCCTGCGCCCCCCTGAAACGCTTCCCTGATACGGGCCATGGCTTCTAGACGCTTGGACGCATACCCTTGTGTGTTGGCCATATCATCTCCTGCATGTCGCACAAACACACGCACGCACACACACACATATACACACTGAGCGTAACGGAGAGACATATGTACAGGAATGATGTTGATAGCACAATGCCTGTGGACATGGAACAGGGTCTATACTGACTGTGGCCCCAGCCTGTAGTGCGTGATCACACACCTAGTATGTCCAGTACATCATCCAATAGACGCTGTTCGGGGCTGGCCTGCTTTCTCATGTAGACAACCTTGAGCACGCCTTGAATCTCGCGCAGGTGCTCCGCAGCTGGGAGGCTGACCTGCGACACGTCAGACAGTACCGCGTGATTATGCACACTGTCGTTTGAATGCTCGCACCTCGCTGTAGCTGCTACTACCTGTGATGCTCTGCAGGCATGGTGCTTGCAAGTCGGGGCCCGTTCGTTGACAGCAAGGCAAGAAAAGTGCGCGTCTCTTATGCTGCAAGAGTGGGCAATCTGGGCCTGCCGTGTGATCACGCACCTTGGTCACCATGTCTATGCGTGTCTGCAGCAGCTGCAGCAGCTCCTCGTCTATGTCGTCAACGAACTGCGCTATCTTTGAGTCTAAGTCTGCGCCTGACGCGGCTGCGATGATCTCTAGCAGAATGGCAGCCTTGCGGCTGAGCCCGGTCACGCTCTCGGGCCCTGGAGCGCCCGCCACGCCACCTTGCGGGCTGGGAGCAGCTGCTGGCGGCTGTAGGCCCTCCTCTTCTATCACGTCTTTGACGTCTTGCTCTATCTCCTCGTCTGTCGGCACCTCATACTGCATCTGCACGATGTCGTCGAGGCCGAGCTCTGCCTCCTGCTCCTGCATCGCTATCTCATCCTGCAACGCTCTTTGCTGCAGTGTAGGTTGCGGAGGTGACCGCGGAGCTTGTGGTGCCGGTGCTGGGGGCTGCGGCTGTGAGGACTCGGGTGGCGGAGGCGCGGGTGGTGTGGCGGAGTTCTTGCGGGGCCGGCCCCTGGGGCGCTTGGCTGGTGGGGTGCTTGCGCTGGGCGCAGATGTGCTGGCTTCAGCTTGGCATGTGCACACGCGTCTGGTTGGAAGGAGATGTGCGCAGACGACAGCGGGGGCCTGGGTGACCAGGCGCCCGCCACCACACGCGGCTGCCTGACGGCTCATCACAGAAGCTGCCATTTGCGCGCGAGCTATACCAAACGCGGACTCAAATGCTGAGACAGTGAGGCGGTCGCGGAACACGGACAGCAGGTCACACGGCCGGAAACTGCTCCACGTTGTATTGACCTCCCGTGTCCACTCAGTGACTGCGAAACTGAGTCCTTGCCGCGCGTGAACTGCCTGCTGCTTTTGCGTATGCTGACCCGACCTCTGCCAAGCGCTGTCTCGTACATTCACAGGCACCCCTATGCACTACCACGCGTAAGATACGAGTACGATAGGTACCAGCGAAGGCAGTACACTCTTACACAGGCGTCTTTGTTTGTGCACTCAACCC
>VFQQ010004077.1_pt1 | contig 13274 bp, 22 predicted proteins | sample 3512341 | NCBI WGS metagenome assembly VFQQ01 (sample SAMN10412373, study PRJNA504923) | tailings metagenome | isolation source: Relicate 2 Philex TSF1 revegetated site | place: Philippines: Tuba, Benguet | collected 2017-08-29 | reverse complement strand
CGGCAGCGCGGGCGGGTGGGGCGGGCCGGCACAATATGGGCTGGGCCTGCACCGCCGCACCGCCCGGAAAACAGGCGGCAAGTGAGGGGGTATCATCCGTGCGTCTCACGCACTGCTATTAACGCATTTCCTGACTGGAGTTTGGGGGTGTATGTTCGTTTGGGGCGGCCACCAATCCAAGCGGCGCCCGCCGTGCCCACGAGAGCAAGGCCGGCAGTGTGTTTCCAGCAGCGCCAACAACCGCAGCCGCTTAGAACTGAGCAGCCTCGGTGGAGCCCTTGAGCGCGGTGGTGGAGGACTGCAGGTAAGGAAGGCATGCAGGGCAGAGGGCTTAACATGCTGTAAAGCAATGTGTAAGCATAACACAGGCAGGGATGGAGGCCGCAGCATGCCCCCATTAGGTGTCTCCTTGTCTCCGTGCAGCCCGTTGGGACGCACCTGGCCCTGGGACACAACCTCGCTGACGGCATCGAAGTACCTGCTCGGACAAACCAGGGGGAGGCAGAGGGAGGCGTGGTGAGCAATGTGATCATTGCATGGGCGCAGCAGGCCCACCACAGTGCGATAATGCCGTGCAACCACGAGAGGAAAATAATGACCACCTTGGAGCCATGCCAGGCATGAAACACAGCAAATCGCACAAAACAATAAGTCGTTGTCGAATTGGTACACACCTGGGAGAGCGCTGAGTGCACTCACTCTACGCCCCACTCCTGCAGCAGGGCCTTTGCAGCGTCCCGCTTGCGAGCCTTGACTGCCTCTCGGTAGTTCCGAATGACCCAGGAGTGCACCTTCAGGGGGCCTACGCCCTCCATCTGCATCCAGGGCCGCACCGCTGCCAGGAAGCCTGGCTGCTTGTTGTCGATCTTCTTGGCAAAGAACTCTGGGTCGGTCTTGTCAAACTTTGGGCAGGACACCTTGGTTGGCAGGAAGTCCTTGAGCTCGTCCAGGAAGCGCTCCTTGGCATCGGCGTTGGCCTGCACGACCCCAACGATTGGGGCAGGAGTGGAGACAGCAATGATAGGTTGGTCAACTGGAGATGTGGCCATGTGCCTTGTTCAGTGTCACTGCACAGCTAGGCATAATTGGTTAGTTAAGCATCAGTCACACCATGACCAGCTGCGATTGGGTCCAGGCGTGTGCCCCGCTGCCGCGCACCTGTGCAGCAGCCTCATCCCCGCCAAAGTTCATCACCGTCAGGCCGGGCGCACCGCCCAGCTCCTGGCTGGCATCGGCCAGAGCGATGCCCGCCTCGGTCGCAACAGCGCGTGCCCCCTTGAGCACCTGCGTGGGTGGGGCGAGGCGCAGGCAGGGATGTTGAGGCATATGAGGCAAGCTGAAGGTGTGCAGCGGCTTGGGACAAGGTACTGCAAATCTGCATGGAGCAGGCAGTGCTGTGCCTAATGCCCACCTTGAAAGCAGACTCCAGGTCGCCCAGCGCCACTCCGCTGCTGCCATCGACTACACCGCCCCAGAAGCCGGAGCGGCGCATTACCGCCAGCACGTGCGGTGCGCCGGGGCAGCGGGCCTGCTGCATCTCCCACCATCGGTGGTAGTTGGTGTCATGGCCGCCACCAACATGGGAGACCAGCCCGCTGCTGAAGCCGGGGTCCCAGGGGCTGAGGCCGGTGCTGTACAGTGCCAGGCCGGCAGCGTGGTTGGCCAGCAGGCGGAAGTCGCTGGCCAGGCTGTTGAGCTGCGCCTGCGGCTGCGCTTGCAGCAGGCGCAGGCTCAGATACTCAGTCAGCTCGTCCTCCTTGGAAGGGTCGGTCAGCAGCTGCAAACAGGGGGCAGAGATCCAGACAAGGACTGAAGGATTGTGTAGTGGTGAACGGTGGTGGCCCAAGTGTATTGTGTGCATGCCGAAGGCCTTGTTACCAGTCTCAGCAGGTTCACAACCAAGCGTCCTGCTTGCTCATACCATTATACAATAAGGTAAAACAGCACGTTGCCCGCCTCCCTGCTCACCTCGGTAATGCCGCAGCCGCTCAGCTCCGTCAGCGGCACATCCAGGTGGCCGCGGCCTGCCTTGCCCATCACGCCGCGGCACTGCAGGTCCACAGCATCAAACAGGAAGAAGCGGCCGCCAGGGCCGCTGACTGCGCACATCTGGTAGCGCAGCAGCATGCGGTCGTAGGAGGGGCGGAATGGCGCGCTGGCGATGCGGGTGGTCAGACTGATGGAGCCCTGGGCGGCGGAGGCCACGCGGATGAGCAGCCAGTCGTGGCCGCACAGGCGAGGCTCGGCTGCCTCCAGTGGCAGCTGACGCAGAGCGTTGGAGCGCGCCAGGCTGCCAACACCCTTGGGAAAAGGTGACTGCAGGGAAAGTTGGGCAGATGGCACCAGCAGGATCAGAACTGCGTGCATAAGCCAACAGCCGGGGGTGTGACCACTGCAGCAAGCATGCCAGCAGGCACAGCAAGCACAGCAGGCACAGCACCAGCAGGATCACGCACAACAATCACAGAAACCACAGCAGCATTGGGACTTGTCAGCTTAACACCAGCACATTGCCTGGCCTGTTTGCACACCTGGGATGTGCTAGGCTCATCTTGCTCCTGCTCTGGGTTGGGGGCGGCAGCGCCGCTGCCCGCGTCCTGCGACAGCAGATGTTTGGGTTTTTTGTCACTGAAAAGCTGGAGCCCGTGTGTGGCGCCTGCATAACTCTGCACATGCAATGGAATAGGCAGGAAAGTCTGAAAGGGCACCGCACAATGCGCGGGCAAGCCCACCTGGTGGCGCCAGGGGCGCTTGCCAGTGGTGCCAAGCGCCTCAACCTTCACGCCGCGTGCGTGCACCAGCATGCGCTCGCGCAGCTGCGGCAGGCAGGGGGCCACCAAGTCGCTGCAGTCCTCCAGAGTGAGGCCCGCTACCGGCGAGCGCGCCAGCTGAGAGCAGAGGCGGGCAACAGGGCTGTCCTCCGACCAGTCTGTGCAGCGCAGCAGCTCGTTCAGGGCTTGCAGGTCCACGCAGGCGTCCGCGCCAGCTGATGCGCCGTTGCCGCCAGCATCCGGCAGCAGGCAGCGCTGCAGCTGCTTCTGCAGGTAGGGCAGGTCCCACAGCCAGGCGGCTCCTGCTGGCTCTGCAGCCCCTGCTGCGGCATCAGCGGGCGGTGCGTCTGCGGCTGGCATCCCTGCGTCCGCCCCTGCTGCCGCCGCCTGCTGGCGCGGCAGGCGGTTGAACACGCCATAGTAGCTGGCCTCCCAGTTGGAGGTGAACAAGTCGGTGGCACCATCAAAGCCAGGCCGGCCGCGGCGGCTGAGGGCCGTGGCTTGTGCAGCCTGCACATGCGGCTGCTGCAGGCGCGCCTCCCAGGCCAGCGTGTTGCGGCTCGCCTTCAGCTGGTTGGGGCTGGTGACGGTGGGCGGCGGCGGCAAGCCCTGCTGCTCGCTGTCTTGTGGGTCCAGAAAGCGCACCTGCAAGCGGGTGGGTAGAACGGCAGGTAAATCAGGGCCGTTTTGGTTCTGGCAGATATTCAGGTGGGGAGCTGAGCTGCATGCAGCACGGCCCGGTTCCAACAGGGACGCAGGTTGCTACACATCTCACAGCAATGGCGCGAGGAGATTGCAGGCAGGAATTGCGCAGCCACCGCGGCAAAGGACAGTTGGACACGTTGTGTTCACGTGCAGTGCAGTGGCCAGCGCAGCTGTAGCAGCAGAGCGACGCACCTTGCCCTGGGCCAGGAACTCGGGAATTTTCTGCTCCAGGGAGGCGATGAACTCGGACAGGTTGGAGCAGTTGGTGAAGACGGCTGCCACGCCTGCGTCCTTCAGGCGGAAGGGCCGCCCTGCAGGGTGGCGGGGCGGGCGGAAGCAGGGTAGGCACTGAGGCAGCAAGAGCATTGGAAGAGGCAGCTGGCTGCAAGCATCCACTGCCACCTGAGGGCTTCGTGCTTGGCAGGCATGTGGCGTGCAGATTAGGATAGTAAAGGATATAGCTGCATCCCACCCTGCGCCCTGCCCACCGGGAGCTGCGCCCGTGGCCGCTGCAGTCACTGCTGCCGCTGCCGCCTCGCCCTCGTCTCCCTCCTCCTCCTCCGCCACTGCCACCTCAGCGGCCAGATCCTCGGCTGTGGTGAGCTCCTCAGCGGCCTGCTGGCTCCCAGCTGCCGCCTGTGCGGGGCTGCTGCCCGCTGGCAGCGTGGCGCCGGCTGCCAACAGCTGCTGGTTCAGGCCCTCCAGGCCTCCCAGCTCAGGCGCCTCAACCTCGGCCGCCTCCAGCTCCGGAGGCTCATCCTCGCTGTCGCTGGCCTCACCACTGCTACCAGCCTCACTGGCCGCCGCCGCTGCCGCTGCATTGGGAGCAACAGGAGGAAAGGGGATGTGGGAAGGAGGGAACGCATGCACATTACTGATGCAGCAGGCGGCGCAGCTGCAGCTTGGGGTCATGCTGCATTGCATAGCCTGTGCCGGCTCTGCCGCCACCAACCCCACGCACCTGAGGTACCGCGGGCCTGCAGCACTGCCTGCAGGTCTGTTCCGCTGGCAAAGTGCAGGTCGCGCCACAGCAGCACCTGCAGCTGGCCTCCCTGCACTGCTGCCGCCTGTGCCACAAAATCAGGGTTGCCGGCAACCAGGGCGGCGGCGGGGAACGCGCTGCCCTTGTTGCCACGAACAGAGGTGGTGCTGTAGCGTGCGGCGGCCTGCAGGCAGAAGCCCAGGTAGCCCAGGTGCGCGCCGGTGCCGGCATCCACAACCTCCGCATACCAGTCGTACGGCTGGTGCGGCAGCAGCCTGCATGGGCGGGAGGAGTGGTGAGCAGAGGTGAGTGCCGGGAGGAAGAATGATCACAGGAGCAATGGCAGGGGCACGGAGGGGATGACCCGTGTTTCCTGACAAAACACGCAGTGTAATATGCAGGAGGGCCCCGCCTGCTTAGTAAGCAGAATGCCAGCCGAGAACCAAGCTGCCCTTACTTGGGAATGAAGCGCTTGATGCGGACTGCGCGGGTGCGGCGGCGCTTCTCTGGAGGCTGCCCCTCCTCGGAGCTGGCGCCAGCGGGCACGCTTGCGCTGCTGCGGCCGCCGCCCTCCTCGCGGTTGCTCAGCAGGCCATTGCCGGCGCTGTCGATGCTGCTCTCGATGATGCACTGCTCAGCAGCAGTGGCTGCATAGCAGTGCATGCGCTGCACGCGCTGCGGGTCGCGCCCAGGGCGTGGATAAAGCACGGCGCCGTGCAGCATGCGGGCGTCTGTGGCGCTGCGCCCCAGGTCGTCCTGCTCAAAGGCATTGGCCCTGCGTGAGGGGGGCGGCATGAACAGGACTGTGGTTGGGTTGGGTTTGCCGAGCTGAACACGGCGGCAAGCCGGCTCGCCGCTGCGCTGGGCATGAGCGGCAGGCGGGCTACAGCTGCTGGCCGCCTGGCTCACCCGTACTGCCTGGCCGCGTTCTTCGCCGCCTTGCGGATGTGGTGGTGGCGCGGGTAGGACAGGCCGCCCGGTGTGGGCTGGCCGGGAGGCGCGCCGCCGCCGCTCATGTCGCCGCCGCTGGGTGCTTCCCTGGGCGTGATGGAGGTGCTGCGCAGCCGGTAGGGACCACACAGAGGCCAGGCGTGGCTCAGGGGAGTGCAGGCGCACGCAGGGGCGGACGTAGGGGCAAGAGGTCGGACGCAACAGGCCCGAGCCTTGGCTCAATCCAAGGCCCCAGGGTAAGGAATACTAGATTAAAGAGCCTTTTGGATCGAACTCCAGCGATCGCCTGCAACCACTCCCCCAGCTTCCATGCCGCGCCAGCATTGGGAGTCATGAGCAAACCGTGCTCCCACTTGCACACCTCCCCGACCGCCGGTTTGGCAGGCCATTGCATGCTGCATGGCTTCAGCAGGAGGTCCCTGGTAGCGCATGTGCTGGCAGAGCTGGGCAACAGCGGCGGGCTTGGAGCGGGCGATATTACATGCTGGCATGGAGCATCGGGCATATGCATGCAGCAGGCGAGTATTCATTGCCGGGGCATGGCAACCTCAAACGGGAAAACTGAGGGGCGTTCAACATGGGAGGGGTTCATCCTGGAGAGCGGCCGCTGGGCGGAATGGCGCGGCTCGCTCGGCACTCGGCGGCGTGCGGCGCATCTCAGAACTGGGCGGCCTCGGTGGAGCCCTTGAGCGCGGTGGTGGAGGACTGCAGGGGAAGGGCAATGAACATGCAATGTAAGAAACAGGCAATGTTCAGCAAGGCTACAGAAGCAGGCGTGGGAGGCAGGGTGTCCGCTCGTCTCCTTTGCATTTTTCCTTTGAACCGCACCTGGCCCTGCGAGACGACCTCGCTGACAGCGTCAAAATAGCCGGTCGCAGCCTCCCTCTGGTGACGAGTTCCTGCGCAGAAAGAGGCCAAAAGGGGGCAAAATAAGAAACAATATTGGGCGGCAAGGCCGGAGGGTGGGCGGCTGCGCCAGGCGGGGGCGCCGGGCGGCGACACTGCTTATGCAGCTGCGGAGCGACAGCGGTGCCTCCAATTCCACCATTCCAAGCACAAAGCAGCAGTGCAGCTGGTTTACCAGTGTAGCCGTCCTTCTCGCGAGTGAACTCCTTCTGCTGCAGCTCCGAGTAGGCAGCCATGCCTGCAAGTGGTGGGGAGAGGTGGGCCGCATGGCAGCCGGTGAGTGGTGCAGAGTGGGCGGCGGCACACAGCAGGGCAGGGCGCAGCACACGTGGCACAGCACAACGGAGGATGCACGCAGCATATCTGCACAGCATGGCTTGCAGGAGCAGCGCGGCAGACAGCAGGAGCACGGCAGACACAGCATGCGCAGCGCACCGCGGTCGCGGTAGCCGAGCGCCAGCTCGAACATGGAGAAGTTGAGGGCGTGGTAGCCTGCAGGGGGGGTGAGTACAAGCAGTGGGAACGAGTGCGAGCAGGGCCAAGCGGGTGGGAGGGGTGGCGCACATGTCAAGCCCGCCGCCTGGGACTTGCAAGCAGGCAGGCAACCCCGCCTGCCGCCCTGCTCCGGGCAGCATTGCAACCGAAGGGATGTAAAGCTCACCGGCCAGGGTCACAAACTGGAACTTGTAGCCCATCTTGCCCAGCTCCTGCTGGAAGGTGGCAATCTGCTCCCTGCAGGGTTGATAAAGAAGAGCAGAGCGAGGGAGGGAACGATCAGCGCCGGCTGTTGGTGCCCGCTAGGCAGGGGTCCCAGCTCGCGTGTTGGGTGCGTCCCCTGTTTCCCAAGCCGGCCAAGAACAGACAGGGCCAGCCTATGCTTGGGCATGCGCTGTACAGCCCTGCTGCAACTTCTTGTGCATGCACCGCAGCACAGCCCTTCCAGCCGGCTCACTTGCTCAGGTTCTTCTCCCAGTTGAAGCTGGGCGAGCAGTTGTAGGCAAGCATCTTGTTGGGGTACTTGGACAGGATGCCCTCTGCGGTTGGTTAGTAGGCAGGAACACAAGGGGAGTATCGGCGGGGTGCGCATGTGAATGCTGACCAACAGGGCGCTGCTGATGCTCCCACGCATCGCCAAGCCGCAACTAAATCTAATCCCTCCCACCCATCAAGCTGCTCACCAGCAAACTCGCGGGCCTCCTCCATGTCGGGGGTGGAGGTCTCGCACCAGATGAGGTCGGCGTAGGGCGCATAGGCCAGGCCGCGGGCAATGGCGAGCTGCGAGGACCAGGCATGATAGGCGGCAAGGCGGTTGTAGGCGGCCAACTGCTTGCACCAGCTGACGAGTCCTGTTCTGTTGCGCTGTCACACACATCAAATGCCCTCAGTTTGTGCAACGAAGCCCAGTGCAACCCAAGCGCACCTTGACGCCGCAGTTGACGTAGTAGAAGCCCTCAGGGGTGCGCTTGCCGGTGCAGAAGGGCTGCGGGGGGCAATCAATGAGGGAGGAAGCTGGTAAACGTAGGGGCAGCTAGCCGTCGTTCCACAGCCTGCGGGGATGCAACCGCATGCTTTTCATCCCCCCGCTTTTCTTGCAGCTGTGAAATCCAATACCACACACGTACCTTGTCGGCCTCATCAACGTCAGAGGTCAGCAGGTTGGCGGAGTGCGCGTCGGTGCGGGCAATGAGCACGGTGGGGGTGCCCGCCACGTCAGCCGCCAGGCGGGCTGCAGAGATCAAAGCAAGAATTGGACAGATTGTTGGGTTGAGGTGAGGAGCAGGGAGGGCGCCTGGTGGTTGAGTCGACGCAGCAGCGCAGTGCTGGCACAGCTTCCGGAACGAACGTGAGCCTCTCCGTCCACACAACAAAACAAGCTGTTCAAAACTAGGCCTCACCCGCGATGATGTTGCGCAGCGCCTGCTGGGTGGGCACCAGCACCTTGCCGCCCAGGTGGCCGCACTTCTTCTCAGAGGACAGCTGGTCCTCAAAGTGCACTGCAAGTAGCAGTGGTGGAGGAGGTACGTTTGGGTTTGAGCTGCAAGCAGCTAGCAACCGATTCAGACACCACAAGCACTCAGCGGGCAGTGGGTAGCTCTTCCTTCCAAGGCAAGCGCATTGCAAACCGACTGCCATGCGTTTGGTCCACCTTATGTAAGCGTACACTCACCGCCGGCAGCGCCCGCCTCGATCAGGTGCTTGGTCAGCTCGTAGGCGTTCAGGGGGCCGCCAAAGCCAGCCTCTGCAATGGAATGAAAGAGTGCGGGGGCACAGCAGTGAGGAGGAGCGGGCAAGAGTGCTGGTGCCGAGCCGAATGTGCACACCAGCATGCACGTGCAGCAGTTGCAGCGGCACAAGGCGCAGGCGCGCAGCAGCGCAGGCATGCAAGACAGTGATGCGCGGCGGGAGATCGAGCCCCCCTTTTACCTTTACCAACCTCTCAACCAACTCACCGGCGTCGGCCACGATGGGCAGGAAGTAGTCCCGGGTCACCTTGCCCTCGGCGTACTCAATCTGGTCGGCGCGCTGCAGCGCCTGCACTCAAAGAAGGCAGGGGAGCAGGGGCAGGGGTGGTGAGCGAATGTGCCAAACAAACTGCTCATGTTGCTGATGCGCGCAACCAGCAAGGGCCCTTGATCACGTGCTGAACCCATTCCCCACAAAACAATGCAACTCAGTCGAGCTCACGTTGTTGATGCGCTTGACCAGCACGGGCACAGAGTTGACGGGGTACAGCGACTGGTCGGGGTAGGTCGCGCCCGCGGTGTTGTTCTCGGCAGCCACCTGCACGTTGCAAGCGGGAGAGTGGGAGAGGATGCGGTGCGCTGGTGAGCAGCGGTTCCCGAGGGCAGGCAGCGGGCTTAGTACACGCGATCCGTGTGCCCAATCCAGCCTGATGCTCCCAAATTCGAGCCCGCCTTCCTCCTCTCACCTGCCAGCCAGACAGGTAGATGGCCTTCAGGCCCGCCTTGGCCATCTGCACGGCCTGCAGGCAGAAATAAAAGGGGGCAGGAGGCAAGAGGTCAGGGGTCAGGGGACGCATGGGGGAAGGAGCAAGAGGTCGGGAGTCGGGGTGCGGTGAGAAATGGGAAGGCCAGGGTCCAAAGCTGTGCAGAATGCATGGTTGGATCAAAGCGCTGCAGGAGAATCAGGCCAGGGTACGCAGCGGGGCGACCGAAAGCACGGCAGCCCGCACTAGGCAGCGGGGCGCGGGAGCAGGCACATGTGCCTGCAAGCCTGTGGCGCGCGCATTTTGGCGCATCTTTCAACCCTCCTCCCAAGTTCAGCCTGCCCAGCGCCCAGCACCCACCTGGTTGCCGGACACGGCGCCCAGGGCGTGCACGTAGGGCTCAGTCTTGAGCAGCTCCCACAGCTTCTCAGCGCCGCGCTGCGCCAGGGTGTACTCCACCTTCACGCTGCCGCGCAGGCGCTGCACATCCTGCTCCGTGTACGGGCGCGTCACGCCGTCAAAGCGGCCGGCCGCGGCCTTGATGTCCATGAACGACATGGTGGATGAACTGCGGGGGGCAGGGGGCGAGGGGCGCAGGCGGGGCAGGGGTTGACTGAGCGGTAGCGGAGCGGCGGCGCCGGCGGCGGTGCCCGGGCGGCGGCAGCGGCTGGGCCTGGCGCCCGGGAGCCGGATCTGCGCAAACCCGCCGCTGCCGAGGCGCCCTGAGCGCGAGCAGTGAGCCAGCACGGCCGCGCAGGGAGGCAAGGACCCGCATGGCGGCAGTCACGCCTCGCCAACCCGGGGCCCAGCAAGCACTGATCCGGCAAGAGCAGGCTGCCAGGGCCCTTGGCAGGGCCTCCCATCCCCGCCCGGCAAGGGTTGAGGGCGCACCTGACGGTCGTGGACACGGGGTGGCAGGAGCTCCGACACGATATCGGGGCGGCAAGGGGACTCTGTCAAGCACGTGGAGACTGAGGGTGGAGCAGGCAGGGAGCTTGCTAATGATTTCCCAGCGCCCCGTTAGTCAGCTGTGTCATGCAGTGCTCTCCGGAGGCCCGCAGCGGCCTCCATCACTCATCACAACCTTTGCGTGCTGTCTAGTATGCGTTGCAGTGGCCAAAGGCGCGCACAGGCGCTTCCCGACGGCGGCCAGGTTTCCCCCGGCGCCCTGTGGGCATTGGCAGCCCCGACGCGTTGCTGTGGGCGATGGGGGACCTCTTAATTGGGCAGAAAAACGGCCGGATGCGCACGGGAGGGCTCGCAGCGGTCGGGCCCCAACCTGCCGCCGCCCGCCCGTCTCCGCCCAGCAGGCGCCGCCGCCAGTCGCACAGCGGAACTTCAACGGAGGCCGCAAAAGAGGCATGTTTAGGTATTCCCAGGCATAGTCCTGCTGGATGGCGGCCTGTGAAGTTGATTGGTTCTGCTGCTAATTTGCCTGCACTGTCTGTGCTGCCCGCCCCTTGCTGCCTTGCTGGATGGTGCTGCCGGGGACGTTCAGCACTTGTGCACAGGGAGCCTACACCAGCACACTCGCATACATCCTGGGTGCCCTTATTTGGGTCTGTGATGGCCGGAGAGTCGCTGCTTGCGACCGCCTGCGCAGCCCTGCCACCTGAAGAGAGCATTCATTCCACATGTGGCGCGTGCGCCATGCGAGGCAAACAAGTGTGCGTGTTGGGTTCCTGTTTCTGTTGTTGGAAAAATGCGGCGATCGGGGCATTGTGGCAAAATGGGCAAAAACGTCGTGGAAGAGTATGTATGCTTTGCGCAAAGGGCAGCGTTGCCTGCGGCGGCGAGGGCGGGACTCAGCCCCACGCAGCGCCGCCGAAGGACAGGAAAGGGGCTGCTGCAGCACCCACACAGGGGCACAGCGGCAGCGGCATTTCAACAAGCAGGGAGGGCAGGGCAGGATGCAAAGCAGTGCAGCTTGGGATCATCTCGTGCGGCAGCCGGCCGGCGGCGCTCTGAGCAGCAGATTGCTGTGCGGAGGATCAGTCGCGCCGCCAGCCACGGCCGCAGTGCAGCACAGGCCGCTTACACGCCCTCGGCCGCCCGCCTCTGGCGCTCAAAGTAGCCTGCAATCAGCGGGTGAGGGCAGGACTTGAGCACTTGGGCAGAGCGAGCGGATGGCATGGTGCACTGGTGGCATGTCAAATCTGACCCAACAGAAGCCTGCACTGCACCAGCATGCAGGCCCCTCCACAGCGCTAAATGGCACTCACCCGTGATCTGGTCGGACATGGACCACATGAGATGCAATAATCGGCCTGCCAAACCATTGCGATTCAAAGCACAGATGTTGCTCACCGGTGATCTGGTCGGACACGGACCACACGATGGCCTGGCCGGGCGGGGTACGCGCGAGGCGGGGGATCAGGCCCTTCCACAGCGCGCCCATGCCTGCAGGGCGGGGTGCAGAAGATGGAGGTTGGTGAGTCGGTGACATCACCTAGGGCTGGGGTGAAGGTAAGCCTGGGCGGCAGGCCCCTCTTGGCGGGCGGTGTGCTCGCACAGCAGCAAATCCAGCCAGCGTGATGCGGCTCAGCGCAGCGCAGCATGGCCACAGCGCAGCGCAAGCGTTCTCACCCTCCGTCTTGGCGATGGTCGTCAGGCAGTCGAAGAAGCCCTTGTACTGCGGGCCGCCCTTGCTAGCTGCTTGCCTGCGAAAACGAACCAAGGAATGGCAGCAATAGCAAGTCAGGAAAGGAAAGCCATTGATTGAAATTAGCCCTTGTACTGGGGGCCGCCCTTGCTAGCTGCTTGCCTGCAGGGAGAGGAAGGAAAGGTGGCGCCGCAGGCAAGCCGTCAGGGGGAAGCTGAGTGGTAGAGACAAGCCAGCCCTCAGTTGCATGCGCAAGCTTATGCCCTCGAACTCCTGCTGGGCCGCGTTACATTGGCCAGACCAGCCTCCCAGCTGCAGCCTAAACCAGCATGCCCGACCGCCTGACTGTCCCCAGCCCTCACATGCGCGTCTTCACGACGTCAAAGGGGTTGTTCAGCGTGGGGCCGATGCATGCCGCCACAAAGCCGGACGCCGCCGACTGCGCGGGCGACAGGATCTTGCCGTCGCCCTCCTGCAAACCAAAGTGGAAGAAAGCAATGAGAGGGTGAAATGAGGTATGTTGGGCGGGCAATGGGGCGAGGTGGGCAAGGGAGTGAGCAACGCATCAACGGCACTGGCAGGCTGAGGCCTCACTGTGCAGCGGATTGCAAGCGTGCCAGCACTAATGCTGCCAAACATTGCTCGATCTAGTATCTCCAGCAAATCCTGTGTGCCAACCTAAAGCAGCACTCACATGCTTGTCGAAGAAGAGGCCGTCGCACAGCGCCTTGCCCCAGAACAGGCTCATCTGGTTGCTGCACAAAGGGAGGGGCGGTTGTGGGTGCACTCATTCAGCCACCGAGTGATCACTAGTTCGCTTGGGTGTGTTGTGTCAGCGCGTGCCGCCACTGCTCAGAATCACGGCATGGCCAACGTCGCGCTATGCAGCTGCGTGGTGAAGTCTCCATACAGCCACAAACACAAACGAACCTGCCCTGCCGGATGGTGGTGGCCGTGGCGCCTCCACATCCGCAAAGTTCACACAACCCTTGCCTGCTCGACACACAACAACACACCTGCCCTGCCGGATGGTGGTGGCGGTGGCGCCGCTCCACAGCTTCATGACGCCCTCCTCCCGCGCCACCGTCAGCGCGGTGTGGATGGGGCCCTGTGCAGTATAAACAAGAGAAGCTGCTGTGTCAGTGCTAACGTTGCAAGCTGCAGCAGTTGCACAAGCCACGGTGAAAGCGGTGTGGATGGGGCCCTGCATCATTAATGTGGCGAGGCATTGGACGTGTCGACATCAGCTTGCAATCCAGCAGTTGCACAGCGCCGAGGTCGGCGCGCCAAGCGAGCTGCTGGCGCTTGCACACAGTGTGAGGCAGGGCTGCGCTGCCGGGCACGCATCCACGCATGAGAGTTGAGCCGCCGCGCAGCAAACACAAAAATGCGAAAAAACAAAGCTGGCTC
>VFQQ010004075.1_pt1 | contig 13291 bp, 11 predicted proteins | sample 3512341 | NCBI WGS metagenome assembly VFQQ01 (sample SAMN10412373, study PRJNA504923) | tailings metagenome | isolation source: Relicate 2 Philex TSF1 revegetated site | place: Philippines: Tuba, Benguet | collected 2017-08-29 | reverse complement strand
GGACAAGCATGAGTTCCGGCCGCTGGCGACGGTGGGATTCAAGGAGGCTGCGGAATGATGATATTGGCGCTTCATACCCCCCTCTGCCCTGCCGGGCATCTCCCCCTCAAGGGGGGAGATTACGCTGCCATAAGTGCTCGTTGCCAATCCCCAACGTTGCGGAATGAACGGCAGGGTCCATGCAAGCTAATCTCCCCCCTTGAGGGGGAGATGCCCGGCAGGGCAGAGGGGGGTGTCCAGATAGCTCCCCTCATTGGTGGGGGAATTATGCAATGAACTGGATCGCCATCGGCATCATCGCCGACATCCCCCGGCGCGGCGCGCGCTGCGTGGCGACGCCGCAGGGCAAGATCGCAGTGTTCCGCACGGCCGACGATCAGGTCTTCGCCATCGAAGACCATTGCCCGCACAAGGGCGGCCCGCTCAGCCAGGGTATTGTCCACGGCGCGGCGGTCACCTGCCCGCTGCACAACTGGGTGATCTCACTCGAAACCGGCAAGGCGCTCGGTGCCGACGAAGGTGCGGTGAAAACCATTCCCGTGCGGGTTGACGGCGAACGGCTGTTCATCGCGCTCGCAGCGCTCGCCGACCGGGCGGCGTGAGGAGCTTTCCGGCCATGTTCATGCTCTACGTCGCCCCCCTCTGTCCTGCCGGACCCGGCCCTTCGCTCATGCTCCGGGCGTTCGTCGTTCGAAAAGCCAAATCGTTGGCTTTTCGTCCGCTGCGCGGACCACTTCTCACCCCCCACAGGTGGGGAGATCAGGCTGTTATCAAGACTTTCGCCAATCATCAGCGCTGGAGAAAGGGCGAACGCAGCAAAACTGCTGATCTCCCCACCTGTGGGGGAGATGTCCGGCAGGACAGAGGGGGGCAACGTAAAGCGCAAACATTTCAATGGCCGCAGGCACGATGACGGCCACCAGCGAAGCGCGCGAGGTGAGGACCACCTGCCCTTATTGCGGGGTGGGTTGCGGCGTGCTGGCGAGCGTCGCCGCGGACGGGAAGATATCCGTTCGCGGCGACCCCGACCATCCGGCCAATTTCGGCCGGCTCTGCTCCAAGGGCTCGGCGCTCGCCGAAACAATCGATCTCGACGATCGCCTGCTTCATCCGGAAATCCATGGCCGTGGGGCCGGCTGGGACGAAGCGCTTGACCTCGTCGCCTCGAAATTCTCACAGGCAATCGCCGAACACGGACCGGATTCGGTGGCGTTCTACGTCTCGGGACAATTGCTGACCGAGGATTATTACGTCGCCAACAAGCTGATGAAGGGCTTTGTCGGCTCGGCCAATATCGACACCAATTCGCGGCTCTGCATGGCCTCATCTGTTGCCGGCCATCGCCGCGCCTTCGGCTCGGACACCGTGCCCGGCACCTATGAGGATCTGGAGTTGGCCGACCTGATCGTGCTGGTCGGCTCCAACCTCGCCTGGTGCCATCCGGTGCTTTACCAGCGCATCGTGGCGGCCAAGGAAAAGCGGCCGGGCATGAAGATCGTGGTGATCGACCCCCGCCGCACCATGACCGCCGACATCGCCGACCTGCATCTCGCCATTTCACCCGATGGCGATACGGCGCTTTTCACTGGCCTGCTAGCATTTCTGGCAGAAAAAAACTGCCTGGATCGGGATTATATCAGCCGGCATACGAATGGTTTTGCAGAAGCGCTTTCAGCGGCCCAAACTCTCGATCTCGCTGCCGTCTCCGATCGCACCGGCATCGCGGAAGAAATGCTTGCGCGGTTCTATTCCCTGTTTGCGAAAACACAGCGTGTGGTCACCGTCTATAGCCAGGGCGTCAACCAGTCGGTCTCCGGCGCCGACAAGGTCAACGCCATCATCAACTGTCATCTGGCGACAGGCCGCATCGGCAGGCCGGGCATGGGGCCGTTCTCGGTCACCGGCCAGCCCAACGCCATGGGCGGGCGTGAGGTCGGCGGGCTCGCCAATATGCTGGCTGCCCATATGGAGATCGAGAACGCCGAGCACCGCGACCGGGTGCAGCGGTTCTGGAATGCGTCGACGATTGCTGAGAAGCCGGGGCTGAAGGCGGTCGACATGTTCCGCGCCATTGCCGATGGTCGCATCAAGGCGCTGTGGATCATGGCCACAAATCCGGCTGATTCCATGCCTGACGCCGACGCAGTGGAGGCAGCGCTGCGCGCCTGTCCCTTCGTCGTCGTCTCGGATATCGCCGCGAACACCGATACGATCCGCCACGCCCATGTGAAACTGCCCGCAACCGGCTGGGGCGAGAAGGACGGCACGGTCACCAATTCGGAGCGCCGCATCTCACGCCAGCGCGCCTTTCTGTCGCGACCCGGCGAGGCTCGTCCGGACTGGTGGATCATCGCCGAGGTGGCGAAGCGCATGGGCTTCGCGGATGTGTTTTCTTATGACGCGCCGGCTGAGATTTTCGCGGAGCATGCGGCTCTGTCGGACTTCGAGAATAATGGTGAGCGAGATTTCGACATTGGTAGTTATGCGGGGGTCGATAGCGAAAGTTATGAGGCGCTTGCGCCATTTCAGTGGCCAGCACCAGTTGGTGGGACCACCCCCCTCTGGCCTGTCGGCCATCTCCCCCTCAAGGGGGGAGATCAGTCACTCGCTCAGCTTTCGCTAATCTCCGACGTCGCAGAAATACGCAAGAGGTCCGAACTGCCGATCTCCCCCCTTGAGAGGGGTCCGAAGGACGGGCCGAGACCCGTGGCTCGGGCCAGGGCGGCCGGCAGGCCAGAGGGGGGTGGCTTTCGCTTCTTCGCCGATGGCAACTTCTTCACGCCCGACCGCAAGGCGCGGTTCATTGCGGTCGCGCCAGCACCGATAAAACTGACGAACAAGACTTACCCGCTCACCCTCAACACCGGCCGCGTGCGCGATCATTGGCACACAATGACACGCACCGGCAAAAGCCAGCGCCTGTCACAGCATCTGGCCGAGCCGTTCGCCGAAATCCATCCATCAGATGCCCGCCGCAACAGCATCGCCGACGCCGACATTGTCCGTGTCTCCACCAAGCATGGCGACGTGCTGCTGCGCGCATTGGTGACGTCCCGCCAGCGACCAGGCTCGGTCTTCGTGCCCATGCACTGGACCGATCAGTTCGCGTCGAAGGCTCGGATCGATGCTCTCGTTGCACCGGTCACCGACCTGGTATCCGGCCAGCCGGCGTCAAAAAACATCCCGGCGTGCATGGAACGCTTCGCCGCGCAAGCATTTGGCTTTGCCGTGCTGGCTGAGAGACCCGCGGCCCTCGATGCCGACTATTGGGCGCTGGCCCGCTGCAATGGCGGCTGGCGCGTCGAAATGGCGTTGAACGAGAGCCGGGACTGGACGGGTTTTGCCGCCACGCTTTTCGGCCATGAGGAACAGGGCGAGACGCTCGCCTATCACGACACTGCAAATGGCCAGCACCGCTTTGCCCGCTTCGTCGGTGAGCGGCTAATCGGCGCGCTTTATCTGGCCCGCGAGCCAGTGGCGGTCTCGCGCGGCTGGGCGGTGGAGCAGTTGACGGCCCATGCCGACCGGCGCGGGCGACTGGCGGTGGTGGCCGGACGGCCGGGCGGCAGCCAGGCCGATCGCGGCGCCATCGTCTGTTCTTGCTTCGGCGTCGGCACCAATCAGATCACTGCTGCCGTCCTGGGCGGTTACGCCAGCGTTGAGGCGATAGGCGCGGCCCTTCAGGCCGGTACGAATTGCGGCTCCTGCCGCGCCGAAATCAAGGGGATCATCGATGCACGGCGTCTTCAAGCGGCGGAGTGAGCGTTCTCCAGCGCGTATAGGCAGGCTTTGCGTCCTGCCGGTCTTCTTCAATCTCGATGGCAAGCGCGCTTTGGTCGCCGGTGGCTCGGAAGCAGCACTTTGGAAAGCCGAGCTTCTCGCGGCGGCGGGGGCGGAAGTGCATGTATTTGCCCCGAGAGAGGACTTTTGCCTGGGGCTCATCAAACTTCTCGAAGAAGACGGACCAGCCGGAAGCTTCGTGCATCACGATCAGCGCTGGAGCGAAGACGCTTTTGCGGGCATGACGATCGCGGTTGCGGACGCCGCATCTGAAGACGAAGCGCGCTCGTTTCATCAGGCCGCGATGGCTGCGGGCATCCCGGTCAATATCATCGACCGTCCGGAATTCTGCGGCTTCCAGTTCGGCTCGATCGTCAATCGTTCGCCTGTCGTCATCGGCATTTCGACGGCGGGTGCTGCCCCCATTCTCGCCCAGGCTATTCGCCGTAGGATCGAGACGCTGCTGCCGGCCTCGCTTTCGGCATGGGCGCATTGGGCGCAGACTATGCGCGCTTCCATCAATGCCCGGCTGGCCGCAGGTGCGCCGCGTCGCGATTTTTGGGAGCGCTTCGTTCGGCATGCCTTCGACAGGCCGTTCACGCAACATGCGGCGGACGGCCTCTTTCGCGCTGCCGACGGGATCGCTGCAAATCCTGATCGGGTGGCCGGCCGGGTGACGCTGGTCGGCGCTGGGCCGGGGGAGGCGGAACTACTGACGATCAGGGCCGTCCGCGTGCTTCAGGCGGCCGACGTCATCCTGTTCGATGATTTGGTGACGGGGGAAGCGGTGGAGCTTGCCCGCCGCGAGGCACAGCGTATCCGTGTCGACGGCAGTGAGCGTCAGGTTGTATGCGAACAAATGATAAGGCTCGCCAGATCCGGCAAGCATGTCGTCCGGCTCATGGCCGGTGATCCTGCACACGATAGGGATGCGGATGCTGCGGTCGACCGGATCGAAGGCGAGGGCATACCGGTCGATATCGTGCCCGGCGTCGCCGCAAGGCTTGCGTTCAATGCCGCCTCGGGTGAACGAATGCGCCACAAATCCACGCGTTCGGTGGCTTGAGCATGTCGCGCAAAAGTGTGCAGCGGTTTTGCGATAACGACATGCGCAAAACAAACGCGCCGCACCACTGGACCGGTCAGGCGGCGCGCTTTGCCCGGCGCGAGCCGTTTGTCCCAGCCTGTTTCACCCAGATCGGCGGGAATTGCCGAAGCTTGATGATCTCGGTCGCGGCAACGAGCACCATCTCCGCCAGATCGTCCTTTGTGACGGTGGCGGGGTCCCGCGCCATGCCGAGCATTTCGTCGACGATGTCCATTCTTTCGCCCATCTTTCCATCTTTCATGGTTCATGAGGCTCGGCGAGCTTCACGAGTGGATTCTAAAAGTGTCGCCGAGCCTCTTGCTGACCTGTTGCCTGTTATTGGCCAGAGCCCACCATGATTCACGGAGGGTGCTTATTGGCAGATGGGAAAAGGTGGTTATGCGTTCGCCCGTTGGCGGTAGCATACGCCTCCTACGAACTGACTGTTCGCACTCGCTTTTTGCACCGGACGAGCTAGACGGTTTGGCGTGGCCCGCCGCATTGTTCTGCGACGATACTGTTTTGCCGGCGAAAAAGGCCGTCAGAAGCGGTGGATGCGCAGGCCGAGCACCTTTTCCGAAACGATCACCACCACCAGTGTCAGCACGATCGACACGGTCGACACGGCGGCCGCCTCCGGCGTGAAGTTGGTGCGCAGATAGTCGAACAGCTGGATCGGCAGCGTCGACATGCCGATGCCCTTCAGCATGAAGGATATGGTGAAGATGTCGAAGGAGATGATGAAGGCAAATAGCGCGCCGCCGATGACGCCGGGCTTGATCAGCGGCAGCATGATGCGGCGGAAGCGCGTCAGGCGCCCGGCGCCGAGGCTGCGCGCCGCCATGTCCCAGGCCGGATCGAAGGTTTCCAGTGAGGCCGAGACATTGATGAAGACGAAGGGCAGCGTGATCAGCACATGGCCGACGATCATGGCGAACATCGTTTGCGTGCCGATGCCGACCGAATAGACGAAGAACAGCAGCGAGATCGCCGTCAGAACTTCGGGCAGAAGCAACGGCGAGAGCATGGCGATGCGGATCGCTTCCTTTCCTCGGCCCGCATGCTGCACATAGTAGAGCGCCGCAGCCGTGCCGATCAGCGTGGAAATGACGGTCGAGACCGCCGCCACCCACAGCGATGTCCGGATCGCCCGCATGAACACTTCATTGTTGAAGAAGGTCACATACCAGCGCAGCGACAGGCCCTGCGGCGGGAAGGTCAGGAACGACCCGGCATTGAAGGAAGCGCCGACGACCACGAGGATCGGCGCCAGCAGGAAGGCGTAGACGAGAAGGCAGTAGACCGTGAGAACTTTTCTCGACATGTCAGGACGCCTTCCATTTCATGCGCGTCAGGCGGGCGAAGACGACCACCGCGATCGCACCGGTCACCGACAGGCAGAGCGCCAGCGCCGAGCCGAACGGCCACTGGAACGTGTCGATCAGGGCATCGACCACCGTCACGGCCATGGTCTTTACCCGCAGGCCACCGATCAGCGACGGCGTCACATAGGCGCTGAGCGACAGCACGAAGACGAGGATGCAGCCGGCCTGAATGCCCGGCAGCGACAGCGGCAGGATGATGCGGCGGAAGGCGGTCGTCTTCGACGCGCCGAGCGAGCGCGCCGCCGCGTGCAGCGAAGGATCGACGCCCTGGATCGCCGCCATGATGGGCAGGATCATGAAGGGCAGGAAGACATGCACCAGCGCAATGACGATGCCGAGCGCATTGTACATCAGCGGCAGCGGCCGCTCGATCAGGCCGATATTCATCAGCGTGCGGTTGATCAGGCCGTTGTTGCCGAGCAAAATCGTCCAGCCATAGCTGCGGATGACGATGCCGACCAGCAGCGGCGACAGCACCAGCCCATAGGCCAGCCCGCGAAACTTCATGTCGGCTCTGGCGAGTTGCCAGGCAACTGGAAAGCCGACGATGAGGCAGATGGCGGTCGTCAGCAGGCCGATCCAGAGCGTGTTGACCACCTGCAGGATGTAAAAACTGTCGGTGAAGAATTTTACGTAGTTGCCGGCGGTAAAGCCCACGCCGTAGGGCGTGCCCTGGCCGGGTACACGAAAGCTCATCAGGACGATGTTGAGATAGGGCAGCACGAGAAAGATGCCGAGCAGCAGCACCGCCGGCAGGATCAGCAGATAAGGGCCGACGCCCTTTGTTCTACCCGGTGTCATGCGGCGGCTCCTAGCAGCCAGAAGCGATCGGCGGGTGCCGATACGCCGACCCGTTGCTTGTCGGCGAAGCGGTGGTGGGGAAATGCCTGCGTGTGGATGATATCGCCGCCCTCAAGCTCTATGCGGTAATCGATCAGGCTGCCCGAATAATAGCTGGAAAGCACGGTGCCGCTCGCCCCCTTGCCGGGTGCGCCAAGCTCGATGGCTTCCGGCCGCAAGGTCAGCGTGACCGCGGTTCCCGGCGCGTGCATCCGGGCGCTGTGCACTTCGATGACGCCGAAGGTCGTTTCCACGGCGCAGCGACCATCGCTGCCGCCTTCGCGAACGATGCCCTTGACCAGATTGACCTGCCCAACGAACTGCGCGACGTCGAGATTTTCCGGCCGCTCATAGATGTCGGCAGGCACGCCGACCTGCGCGATGCGACCGCCGAACATGACAACGACGCGGTCCGACATGGTCATCGCCTCGGCCTGATCATGCGTGACATAGACGGTGGTGATGCCGACGCGGCGCTGGAGGTCGCGGATGAAGACGCGCATTTCCTCGCGCAGCTTGGCATCGAGATTGGCGAGCGGCTCGTCGAGCAGCAGGATTTTCGGCTCGATCACCAGCGCCCGGCCCAGCGCCACGCGCTGCTGCTGGCCGCCGGAAAGCTGGCGCGGGTAGCGGTCGGCATAGCCGGTAAGCTGCACCATCTCCAGCACGCTGGAAATGCGGCTCTTCATCTCCGGCTTGGCGACCTTGCGCATCTCCAGCCCGAAGGCGAGATTCTGCTCGACCGTCATATGCGGGAACAGCGCATAGTTCTGGAACACCATGCCGATGTCGCGCTTTTCGGCCGGAACGTTGACCACGTCCTGCCCGTCGAAGCGGATCGCGCCGCCGCTGACGTCCTCGAAGCCGGCGATCATCTTCAGTGTCGTCGTCTTGCCGCAACCGGAAGGGCCGAGCAGCGAGATGAATTCGCCGTTTGCAATGCGGACGGAAATGCCGTCGACGGCGCGCGCGCTGCCGAAGGTCTTGGTCAGCTTCTCGATGCTAACCTCTGTCATTGATAATTCTCCACATCGCTATGCTGCCGGGGCGCGGCTCGGCTGCGCGCCCGGTCTAATAAGGCAACCGGCGCATCCCGTCGCCAGACGGAACGCGCCGGCTATGCTCCGGACGTCCTACTGGATGGTCTTTGCCCAGCGTTCGGCGAGATCGCCCTGCTTTTCGTTCACAAAATCCCAGTCCCAGGTCAGGATCTTGGACATGGCCTCGCCCGATACCGGGACATCGGCCTTCAGGTCGTCCGGAATGACAACCTTCGAATTGGTCGGTGACACAAAGAATTCCTTGGCCATCAGCGTCTGCACTTCCGGCGACAGAAGGAAGTTCGCATATTCATAAGCGAGCTCCTTTTCCGGACCGTTCTTCAGGATGCTGATGGTCTGGTCGAACATGATCATGCCTTCTTCCGGCACGACGCAGTCGACCGGCAGGCCCTGCTTGCGCAGGCGCGCGATTTCGCCGAAATCGAAGGGCGCCACCACGATCTCGCCAGCCGAAAGGGCGGTCGAGAGGTTGAAATCGACCTGCACCACCTGGCCGAGCTTGGCGAGAGCGTCGAAGCCGGCATCGACATCGTACTGGTCCTTGCCGAACAGCTTGGAGGCAAGCAGCAGCTCCATCTTGCCGGCGCTGTTGGCGAAATTGTAGAGGCCGATGCGACCCTTGAATTCCTCGTTGGTCCACAGGTCTTTCCAGGCCTTCGGCGGCGTCTTCACCATGTCGGTGCGGTAGCCGATGCCGATCGGCGAGATCGCACCGGTGGCGCCAAAGCCGTCGGCGACCTGCGCGAGTGGGTAGAGGTCGTTGTAGTTGGGCATCTTGGCGAGGTCGAGCTTCTCGAAGAAGCCTTCCTTGCGCAGCCCCGAGGCGAAGACCTCATTGGTCATGATGACGGAGTAGGGCGGCTTGTCGGCGCCGGCCGCGCGCAGGTTCGCGCCGAAGACGCGGCCGTTGCCGACATCGAGCGTCACCTTGGCGCCGGAGGCCTTCTCGAAGTCGGGCGCGATGGTGGAGCGCCAGAACTGTTCCCAAACACCGCCCAGCGTCGGCACGATCAGCGTGCGCGCCTGCGCGATTGCCGGCATTCCGATTATGCCGGCGGCGCCCAGTGCGCCCATTCCGGCCAATGTCTGTCGTCTCGTCAGTTTCGTCATGTCCAGTTCCCCTTGTTGTTCATGTGCGTCTTGCAGTCCGGTGGAGAGGTGGCGCTTGTGCCTCGCCTTGCTTCTCCAGGCTAGATTGGATCAGCGGCCGAAAGCCTGCTTCGTCTTCAGGTCGATATAGTCCCCGTAGCTGATCGGCTCGTACTTGGCCTGCTTGCCGTCAGCGCAGAAAGGCTCCAGGCACTTGATCAGCGTGTCCTTGCTCGGATTGACGAAAAACGGAATCGACTGCCGGCGCGACGAGACTTTCTTATCGCGCGGCGGATTGGCAACGCGGTGCGGCGTCGATACCCACTCATCATTGCTCCAGCGCATGAAGGCGTCGGCGATGTTGATGACATAGGCGCCGTCGATGGAGGGCGCGTCGAGCCAGCGGCCGTCGCGGCTCTGCACCTGCAGGCCGCCGGACGAGGCTTCCGAACGCAGGATCGTCATGAAGCCGTAATCGGTGTGGACGCCGGCGCGAAGCTGGCCGGGCAGGGGGTCTTCCTCCTGCTCTGGATAGTTGATGACACGCAATGCCGACAGATGGTTCTCGAAGGCCGGTTCGAAATAATCCGGCTCCAGCCCGATCGCCTGGCAGAAGATGCGGCGCAGATGCCGCGCCAGCGTCTCCATCTCGCCGAAATAATCGTGGAACGCGGCTTCGATGCCCTCCGGCTGGCCGGGCCAGACATCGCCGGGCAGGCGCAGGCCGAAATTCAGGCTTTCCTTGTAGTCGCCGGGCGTCTTGATGCCTTTGGTCGCGGCCAATGCCTCATCGGCGATCGGCGAGAAGGCAACGCCGCCAAGCACGCCGGTGCCGCGTCCGTGGCTGCGCTTGTAATCCTCCGACAGATCGAAATAGGCGCGCGCCAGATTGTAGAGGCGCATCGTTTTTTCCGGCGAAACGCCATGGCCGGTAACGAGGAAGAAGCCGGTGTCGCGGGCAGCCGTTTCGATTGCGCCAACCACTGCGCTCGCGCCCGCCTCGTTTCGGATGAAAGGCCCGATGTCGATGACGGGAATTTCCTGATCCAGTGTCTGGGTCTGCGGCGCGGACTGCATGATCGCTGTCACCTTCCTGCTGATGGTACGAATTGGGAGAGGTCGAGGAAGCGAAGGCGATGCACGGCCGCTTCAGTGTGCTGAAGCAGCGAAAACGGACAGGGCGGATGACCTTGCATATGCGTCACGATGCCTTCCTCTGTGCCTTGTTCTCCGCTTTCGAACAGGAAGCGGAAACGCCGGTTGACCAAACGTTATATGTACAAACACATGTTGACAAGATCATCTGTTGTTGTCCATATCGAAATTATTCGGCGGCGATTTCAACACTGCGGGTGGTGCGATGGACGACCTTGGAGCACAGGAGCAAGCGGTTCTCGAGCTCATCGCGGCGAACCCTTTCGCCGGTCAGCAGGACATTGCCACGGCCCTTGGCCTTGCCCGCTCGACGGTGGCCGCGCACATCGTGCAACTCGTCAACAAGGGCTACATCCTCGGACGCGGCTATGTGCTGCCGGCTTCCAAGCGCATGATCTGCATCGGTGGCGCGGTGCTCGACCGCAAATATCACGCCAAGAAGGAACTGATCTTCGAGACCTCGAACCCTGTCGACGGCTATCGCAGCTTCGGCGGCGTCGCCCGCAACGTTGCCGAAAACCTCGTCCGCCTCGGCGTCGACATCTCCTTCGTCTCCATTGTCGGCGATGACGAGACGGGGCGCTCGCTGGTCCGCCATCTGCGCGATCTCGGCGCCGATGTCAGCCAGGTCATCACCACCACGGAGCGGCCGACGGCGGAATATGCCGCGATCCTCGATCCCAAGAACGACCTTGCTCTCGGTATCGCCGACATGGAGATCTTCGATCTTTTCTCGCCGTCCTATCTCGACCGCTTCTGGCCGCATCTGGCCGCCGCGACCTGGGTGTTTATCGACTGCAACCTGCCGGCAGCAACGATCGAATCCCTGCTGGCGCGCAAGCAGGGCGCGCGCTTCAAGCTGGCGGTGGACACCGTTTCGTCACCGAAATCAGCCAAGCTGCCCAAGGATCTGAGCGGCATCGACCTGCTCTTCACCAATCACGACGAAGCCAACACCATCCTCGGCATCACCGAGCCGGAAAAGCGGCTGAAGCCGAAGGACGCAGCTGCCGCACTGCGCGCTGCAGGCGCGGGCGAGGTCATCGTCACCATGGGCGCGCATGGCTATGCTGTGGCGACCGAGGAAGGCGTCGTCACCATGCGCTCGGTGCCGGCGCGGCCGGTCGATATCACCGGCGCTGGCGACGCCATGATCGCCGGCACCATGTACCGCGTGCTTTCAGGCGAGCCGACGCAGAACGCGGCGCGCACCGGCGCATTGCTCGCCACGTTGACCACCGAAAGCGAATCCAGCGTTCACCCCGATCTGTCGGCGCGCTTTCTTTCCGCCGGCATGTATCGCATCCCCGCCTGACAGGGAAACCAGAATGACCAGAGAACCCATCCGCCTCAGCGCCGAAGTCGCCGCCGCCCTCAAGGAGGGCAAGCCGGTCGTGGCGCTGGAATCGACCATCATCACCCACGGCATGCCCTATCCCGCCAATCTGGAAACGGCGCTCGGCGTCGAGCAGGTCGTGCGCGACAATGGCGCGGTGCCGGCAACGATCGCGGTCATCGATGGAGAACTTCGCGTCGGCCTCACCGATGCCGAACTGGAGAGTCTCGCCCAGGCCAAAGGCGTGGTGAAGGCATCGGGCCGCGACCTCGCCGCCGTCATGGTGCGCAAGGGCTCGGCCGGCACGACGGTTTCGGCCACGATGCGGCTGGCTGACCTCGCCGGCATCTCTATCTTCGCCACCGGCGGCGTCGGCGGCGTGCATCGCGGCGCGGAAGCGACCTTCGACATTTCCGCCGACCTGACCGAACTCGGCCAGACCGGCACGACGGTCGTCTGCGCCGGCGTCAAGTCGATCCTCGATATTCCTAAGACGCTCGAGTTCCTCGAGACCCAGCGCGTGCCGGTTATCGCCTATGGCACCGACGATTTCCCCGCCTTCTTCACCCGCTCCAGCGGCGAGAAGGCCGACCACCGGCTCGATACGCCCGCCGAGATCGCCGAGGCGATGCTGCTGCATGAGGAGATGGCGTCCGGCACCGGCATCCTCATCGCCAACCCCATTCCGGAAGCCGACGCGCTCGACCCTGCCTTCATCGACGGCACGATTACTGCTGCCGTGAAGGAAGCCGACGAGAAGGGCATTTCGCGCAAGGAGCTGACGCCCTTCCTGCTCGCCCGCATCAACGAGCTTTCGCAAGGCCGCAGCCTCAAGGCGAATATAGCGCTGGTGCGCAACAACGCGGCGGTGGCGGCGAGGATTGCTGTCGAGCATGCCAGGTTGAGGCGCGGCTAGTTCGAATGACCGGGTCGGCGCACCACACCCCCCTCTGGCCTGCCGGCCATCTCCCCCTCAAGGGGGGAGATTACGCTTTCCCTTCCGAACGGCTTCAATCTTCAACCTCGCAGGTTGAGCGGCCGCGTTGCAATCAGCTTATCTCCCCCCTTGAGGGGGAGATGGCCGGCAGGCCAGAGGGGGGTGTGACCACGCAGCGTCATCTCCTTTGGCATCCATTTCCCTAAAGGAGACCACATGAGCGATCAGACCTATGAGACCATCCTTTACGAAAAGGACGGCACCGACAAATTCGCCACCATCACCATCAATCGCCCGGACAAGCTCAATGCGATGAACAAGACGGTGATCCGCGAGATTGACGCCGCAGTTGCCGCAGCGGTTGCCGACCCGGACGTCAACGCGCTGGTCATCACCGGAGCCGGTCGCGCCTTCTCCTCCGGCTACGATCTGCAGGGCGGCGATTTCGATGTCGATATCGATTTCTGGCGCGCCGACATGGGCGAGAATGCCGAGGCGCTGCTCAACATCTGGAAGGCGCCCATACCCGTCATCGCCTCCATCAACGGCTACGCGCTGGCCGGCGCGCTGGAGCTGATGATGTGCTGCGATCTTGCGATCGCCGCCGACAACGCCAAGTTC
>VFQQ010004074.1_pt1 | contig 13291 bp, 14 predicted proteins | sample 3512341 | NCBI WGS metagenome assembly VFQQ01 (sample SAMN10412373, study PRJNA504923) | tailings metagenome | isolation source: Relicate 2 Philex TSF1 revegetated site | place: Philippines: Tuba, Benguet | collected 2017-08-29 | reverse complement strand
CCCGCTGATCAAGATCATCAACATCGTGGCGCTGCTGATCGTGCCGCTGCTGCCGCTGACCTGACCCTCGGCAAGCCCATCAGGAAGCCCGCCCCGCGCGGGCTTTTCTGTTTTCAGGCCTGCGCGAGCCGGCGCACGATGTCGCTGGCCGCTGGTGTGAGCGAGGTGAGCTGCGCCTGCTCGCCGCGTTCTATCGCGTCGAGCACCAGCTCGGTGATCGCGCCCACGGCCGCCATGGCCATGGCCTCGCTCAGCGCGTGTTCGGCGTCGCGATCGCGGTTGACCGTGTCGCGCATGAAGTCGGCCAGAGATCGCATGACCTCTCGGCGCACGTTGGCGCCCGCCTCGCCCAGGTGGTGGATCTCCACAAAGAGCGTGCGCAGCAGTTGCGGCCCGGCCGCAAGGTGAGCGAAGTAGGCCTGCAGCGCCGTTTCCAGCTGCGCCTGCCAGGGCCGCTCGGGCTGCACCGACTCGCGCAGCGTGCGCAGCGCCGAGGCGCTGGCCTGGCGGTACAGCGTGAGAAAGCAGGCGTCCTTGTCGCTGAAGTGTTCGTAAAAGGTGCGCTTGGAGACGCCCGCCACGCGCACCACGTCGGACACGGTGGTGGCCGCCAGTCCCTTCTCGCCGGCGACGGCGGCGAGGGCTTGCAGCAGGCGGGTGTGGTGCGGATCTCGGTGCATGGGCGGGTGGTGTTTGAAACGCGCAAGAAATTATGACCAACACCAAACGCGGCATCTGCCGCTGGGCCTGCACTCATAGACTGCCGCGCCTTGTGACCACCCGCATCCGCACCGGTAGGCCGCGTTGCTTGTGGACATCCAACACCTACCCTTTGATGGCACTCAAGTACCTGTTCACCGACATTCGCGGGTTTCTCATGCAAGTCGCCCGCAATGGACGAGTCTCCGGCGTGCTCTCCCGCGTTCCCATCTCCGGCGCCCTCGTCCCGGGTTGGCAATCCGAAGCCGAATCGGATTTGCAACTGTTGCCCGACGAAGCCAGCTCGCTCACCGATCCTTTCGGCGGTGACCGACTCGTCTTTGCGCAACCGGTTCAGCCCGGCGAGCCGCGTGGGTCCTACCCCATGGACGCTCGGGGCGTGGCGCAGCGCGCCGAAGCCATGCTGCGCACCCTACGCATCGCGGAAAGGGCGCAGGTCGGCGTCGAACTCGAATTCAATCTGTTCAAGGGCGTTCGCTTCGCCACCACCGCCGAACGCAATTTGGTGGAAATCGCAGAAGAGGATGGCTGGGCCGGTAACGCGGGCGAACTCGGTAGCGGTTACCGCATCGGACACCGGACCTTGCACTTCCTGGCGGGGCCAGCCGATCAACACGCACCCATCCGATCCGAGATTTGCGAACGCCTCACCGCGGCTGGTATCCAACCGCTTCATCAGGCGCATGAGGCCGGGCCCAGCCAACATGAAATCGCCGTCGAACACGCGCCCTTGTGCCGGGCGGCCGATCAAGTGCAACTGCTCAAACATGTGGTTCGAACCGTGGCTGTTGGCCACGATCGAACGGCTACGTTCATGCCGCGACCGATTCCCTATGCCGAATCGAACGGCATGCACGTCAATGTGTCGCTGTGGCGGGATGGTCGCAACATCTTTCACTCGCCTGAAGCGCCCAGCGGCCAACTCAGTGCAGAGGGGCTGGCCTTTGTCGCCGGCATCCTGGTGCACCTTCAGTCCTTGAACGCCATCACCAACCCGACCGTCAACAGCTACAAGCGCTTGAATCACTTCTAGTCCCTGATGCGCGGCCCGGGTTGGGGCTATCGCAACAGGACCACCGCCATTCGAATCCCACACTTCACCGGCGAGCAGGATTGCCGCATCGAAATCCGCTTTCCGGATCCCTCCGCCAACCCCTATCTCGCGTTCGCCGCCTTGGTCTGCGCGGGCGTGGATGGCATTCAGCGCGGACTGCAACCGCCCCCGGAAGAGCGCGGCGCACCCAAGTGGTACGAGCAACCGTTTCACGCCGCCCACAGCGTGGAAGCTATGGCGCCTGAGCTTCTTACCGCCTTGAAGGCACTTCACCAAGATCGGCCCTTCCTGACAGCTAACAGCGTGTTCTCCGATGAACTGATTGAAGCCATCCTGCGCGACGGCAGCTTTTTCTGGCACTGGTCCGCGACGACGCCGGCACCGCTCGAATACCAGGTTTTCTACGGACATTGATTGCCGATCCCGCCTGGCAACCCACTTTGCGCATGGTGCGCGAAGACGTGCGACGCACGTTCATACCAAAAAGGAATCCCTATGGATCTCATTGAAGCTGAATTCGGCGACGTCTTGTACCAAGAGCTTTCTCAACGCGGAACGCATGGCGGTGGCGGCGGAGGTGATGACGGAGGTGTCGCAGGAGGTTGCGGCGGCTTCACACCTCTTCAGCTGTGGGATTTTTGAGAACGTGATGCTCGGCCGCCATTCACCGAATGCCGCCGAGCAGAGCCTGCACCGACTGGATCTGAACGCGCTGCTCACGGCGCAGCCCAGCCCGATGGAAGGAGTGGGCCAGTTGTCCGGCGGGGAACGCCAAGGCGTCTGCATCGCGCGCGCCATGGTGCCACCAGACGCGGCCTTGTTCCTCGACGAACCCACCACCGCCCTGGATGCCGGACGGCGCGCCAACATCGTCTCCTGGCTTCACGCGAAGGCTCGCGAACGCCAGGTCATGGTGTTCGCCACGCACGACAGCGACCTGGCGCAGATCGCCGACTACGTACTTCGCCTCTCTCAAGGTCGCCTGGTCAGCTTCACTCCGCAGGAGGACAGCCTCCATCGGGTCAAGCAGCAAGCCTAGGCTGGACCGCGGCCACCGGCCAATCTGGCGGGTGACAGGCCGCCCGGTCGTTCGGTGCGCTATCGACCCACCAACACCCGCTCCACCGCCGCATGAAAGCGCGCCGCGCTGCACTCCGTCGCGCCCAGGTGCCAGTGCGCGTTCGCCCCGCTGGCCAGGGTCGATTGGCAGCTCACCCCGAGCGCGAAGTCCTCGTCCAGCGCTCCCCAGAAGGACTCGACGTTCTTCTGCCAGTGGCGGGCCGCTTTCTCGCTCGTGGGCTTCTCGGGGATCAGCGTGACCGCGCGCACCGTGCTGTGGCCCACGCTGTCCGGCAGCACGGTGAACAGGTTGGCGTGGTCGCCCTCGTGCAGGATGAAGGTGGCCGGGAAGAAGAAGTAGATGATGTTTGAGTGCGGGCCAATCGCCCAGCGCTCATGCGGCTGCTCGCGCAGCCCCGCCATGCTGCGCTTGGGCAGCAGCAGCCGCTGGTGGTCGCCGTCGTGGTCGGCGATCAGCAGGTTGTCGTGGAACAGGTGGGCGATGCTCTGGCGGTGCGCGTACTGGAAGTGGTAGGTCTCCAGGTTGCCCTCGAAGGGGATCTTCCAGTTCGCGGCGTTGGGAAAGCTGCGCTCATGGAAGGGCACCCAGCCGTCGTAGCCCCAGTGGCGCAGGTCCTGGCCGAAGCGGCCCAGGTGGCGCTCCAGGTCGATGCGATCGGGCTCGCCCTCGCGCAGCGCGCGCGGCACCACCCACACCAGGCCCAGCGCCTCGCCCACGGGCACGCGGGCGAGCGAGCAGCGCTCGGGGGGTGCGTGCGGAAAATCCGCGGCGTGCGGGCGGCCGCGCAAGGCGCCGTCCAGACCGTAAGTCCAGCTGTGGTACGGGCAGATGAAGGCGCGCTGGTGGTGGTGCGCTCCCGCGCCCAGCAGGCGCGCGCCGCGGTGGCGGCAGGCGTTGATGAAGGCGTTCAGCTCGCCGCCCTCGCCGCGCGCCAGCAGCAGCGGCACACCCGCCACGTCGAGGGCCAGGCTGTCGCCGGCGGCCGCCAGGCTGCCCGAAGCGCAGACCGCGATCGGCAAGGCGCGGAACAGCCGTTCCCGCTCGGCTTCGAAGCGCGCCGGGTCCAGGTAGCGGCTCACGGGGCTGAACGTGGGTTCGCCGCGCTCGCTGGCGCCGGCCTCGATGAGCGCGAGCGCGCGCTGGATCAGCCGAACCTGCTCGTCGTGGTGCATGCGGTCTCCTCTGCCCCGTGTGCGGTGCACGGGTGCGGGGCATTGTGCATGCCGTCGCGCACGGCGGACGCCGCCTGGGCGACGCGCCGCCCCCGTTCGGATCAGCCCGCGCTGGCCTTGGCGCGCGCGCGGGCCATCACACGATCCAGCGCCTCGCGCGTGAGCGGCTTGACCAGGAAGTCCTCGATGACGGGCAGATCCTGCGCCGCGCGGCGGTCGTCGCGCCAGGTGGACGAGGTGAGCACGCTCACGAACACCGGGTGGCCCTCGCCCACCAGGTCCTCGATCTGGCGCGCGCAGTCGAAGCCATTCATGCCAGGCAGATTGATGTCCAGCAGCACCAGGGTCGCGGAGCGCTCAGCGTCCTGGCGCAGGAATTGCAAGAAGTCCTCGGCCGATTCGAAGGCCCGGATCTCACCCGCAAAGCCGGTCTTGCGGATGGTGATCTCGTGGAACAGGTTGTCGTTCTCGCTGTCGTCGACGAGCAGGATGCGTTCGGTATTCATGGCGGGCGGGCCAGGGATGGGCCCGGAAAAGCGTCACCACCGCGCCCTCGTGGGGCACCGGCGGGATGAACGGAACGGAAAACGAAAAACCCGAGGGGCACGCCGGGTGGGCGCGCTCGCGCGGTGTGGACGCCAAGGGGCGGCGATGTGGCGGTGCGGTGTTCGCCCGACCGGCGGACCGCGCCGCGAGGGCGCCAATCGCATCGGATGACCCGGGGGACAGGTCGGCGGGAAGTTCCCGCTGGAGGACGCGCAGAAGCGCGTCCCGTCAACGAACGCGCGGAATTTTGCACGCTCATGACCAAAATCACTAGGGTAAACCCTTAGTTCTCGGCGGGAATGCTTGGGCATTGCGGCCGGGTCTCCTGGATCCGCGCCTGTCTATGATCGCCACGCCCTCCCGCGCCCCCCATGAAAGTCGACGTCGCCAAGCTCAAGCTGTTCATCGAGGTGCTCGACGCCGGGTCCATCACGGCCGGTGCCGGGCGCTGCCACCTGTCCGTGGCGGCGGCCAGCAGCCGGCTGCAGGAGCTGGAATCGGCCCTGGGCGTGCGCCTGTTCGAGCGCCGCGCCTCCGGCGTGCGGCCCACCGACGCTGGCATCGAGCTCGCGCGCCACGCCCGGTCGGTGCTGGTGGAACTGGACCGGCTGAAGCGCGAGATGGCGCCATTCGCGCACGGCGTGCGCGGCCGCGTGAGCCTGCTGGCCAACACCGCCGCGCTCTCGGGCTACCTGCCCGAGCCGCTGTCGCGCTTCCTGAGCGAACACCCCGAGGTCGACGTCGACCTGCAGGAAATGTGGACCGGCGAAATCCTGGAGGCCCTGCACCGCCGCAAGGCCGACGTGGGCGTGCTGGCCGACACCATGGACACCAGCGGCCTGCATGCCATGCCGCTGGCCGACGACCATCTGGTGGTGGTGGGCACCGCGCACCGCCTGGCCGCGCTCGGCGATTTGCCGCGCTTCGACGAGTGCCTGGATCACCCCATGGTGGGCCTGCCCGCGCAGAGCGCGCTCTACACCTACCTGCAGGTGAAGGCGGCCGATCTCGGCAAGGTGATCCGCTACCGCGTGAGCCTTCGCACCTTCGAGGGCGTGCTCAAGATGGTGGCGCTCGACGTGGGCCTGTCCATCGTCTCCAGCCTCGCCACACGCGAACTGGTGCGCCAGTACCCCGGCCTGCAGTGGCGCCCGCTGCGCGACAGCTGGGCCAAGCGCCGCTTGCTCGTGTGCACGCACCACGCGCACGACACGGCACCAGCCTCGGTGAAGGCGCTGATCGGCTTCCTGCACGAGCAGTCCGCGCGCGACTGAATCGCGCCATGGCCCGCGCGGCCTCCGGTTTTTTCGAACGCCCCCTCCGCTTCTTTGCGATGGCTCGCCCGGCGCGGCCTCGACAGAATCGCGCCGCATGGAAATGCAGCAACTGGTGGCGGTGGCCGCCGTGTTCGTGGTCGCGGGCACCGTCAAAGGGGTGACCGGGCTGGGCCTGCCCACGGTGGCCATCGCCGGGCTGTCGATGGTGCTGCCGCTCGCGCAGGCCGCCGCGCTGCTGGTGCTGCCCTCCCTGCTCACCAACGTCTGGCAGTACCTGCGCTGCGGCGTGGCCTGGGCGGTGTGGCGCCGCACGCGCGGCCTGTGCCTTGGCACCGCGGCCGGGGCCTGGCTCTCGCCGCTGCCCGAGGTGGCCAGCGCCGGCCCCTGGGCGCAGGCCCTCACCGGCGGCCTGCTCGCGTTCTACGGCCTGGCCGGTCTGGTCGGCCTGCGCCTGCCCCCGCCCGGGCGCCACGACGCGTGGATCGGTCCCGCCATGGGCCTGGCCACGGGCGCGCTCACGGTGGCCAGCGGCGTGTTCGTCATGCCCAGCGTGCCTTACCTGCAGTCGCTGGGCCTGAACAAGGACACCCTGGTGGGCGCGCTGGGCCTCACCTTCACCGTCTGCACGCTGTGCCTGTGGATCAGCCTGGGTGCCGGTGGCGTGCGCACGGACGCGCTCGCGGCCTCGGCCAGCATGCTGCTGCCCGCGCTGCTGGGGCTGGGCCTGGGCGCCTTCGCGCGCCAGCGGCTCAGCGAGGCCGCGTTCAAACGTGGGTTCCAGATCGCCATCGGCGCGCTGGGCCTCGCCATGGTGCAACGCGCACTGGTATCGATGGGGGCCGCATGAACACGCTGCAAGACCTGTCCGCCCAACTGGAGGCGCTGCACGCATCCGCCTTGGCGCTGCGCTCGCTGATGGAAGACCTGGAGCCCAGCGCCGCGCTGTCCGAGCAGCGCTGGTTCGTGGGCCTGCACCTGGCGCGCCAGCTCACCGAGGCCAGTGACGAGGCGCGCGCGCAGCTGGTGCGCTGGTCGAACGCCGACGCCGCGCCGCCGCGCACGCCCCACTGAACACAGGCGACGCGGGGCATGACAGGCCTCGCATACACTGCCGCGCCATGGCTTCGCGCGCGACACCCCCTTCACGCACCGCCGGCGGCGGTGGCCGCGCCCGGCCCGCGAAACGCGCGCTGCTCTCCACCGAGAGTTCGCCCTACTACCGCATCTGGGTGCTCACCAACGTCACGGGCAAGCCCTTCGGCCTGCGCTTTGGGGAGCGCTTCGACCTCAACCTCACCGAGTGGCGCGTGCTGCTCACCGTGGCCGACAAGCCCGGCATCACGGCGCAGACGCTGTCGGATTTCACCGGCCTGGACAAGATGAGCGTCTCGCGCGTGGTGCGCAAGCTCGAATCGCAGGGCCGGCTGGCGCGCGAGAACAGCGAGGCGGACCGCCGCAGCTTCCACCTCAGCCTCACCGACGAGGGCTGGACCGTGTATGGCGAGATCGCGCAGGCCGCGATCAAGCGCGAGGCCCATGTCTATGCGAGCCTGAGCGAGAGCGAGCTCAAAACCTTGCACAAGCTGCTGGGCAAGCTGCTGCTGCAGGCGCGCAACGACCCCACGGGCGACGACCCGATCGAGTGATCTCGGCGCGCGCTCAGAAGCCGTAAGGCTCGAGCGCCGGATCGCCGCCCGCGTGCGCGGGCGCCTCGGCCCAGGCCAGCAAGGAGCAGCCGAAGGTGGACGACACGTCCACGCGCGACCCCGGTTCGATCACCACCACCGACGGCCCCGCCACGCGCGTGTCGCCGATGCGCAGGTCGCCCGCCATCACGAACCAGTCGGTCAGGCCCTGGTGCTGCAGATCGGGCAGGTGCGCGCCGGGCCACAGCTGCAACATGCACAGGCGCCGGTTGTGGCCCGTGCCCGCGTAGTCGAACACCGCGCGGCGCGACACCCGCGCAAACGGCGAAGCCACCGGCACCACCTCGTCGAGCACCACGGTGATGTCCGGGGGCGTGAACGGCGATTCGTTGACCACCGTGGTCTTCTTCGCGTGCGGGTGGATCGCCGCGCCATCGGGCTCGATGGTCACCGGCGCCTCCAGGCGCGAGAACAGCGTGCAGCCGCCGTAGGTCACCGCGTCGTGCGTGGCACCCGCCAGGTTGATGCCCACCGCGCCCGCGCGCGTGGTGCACTGGAAATCGACCAGCTCGCCCGACAGGAAGTAGCTGCTCGCGGTACCCCGGTGCTGGTGCACGCCCGATCGGCTCATGGGATCGAAGGCGATCATCCCGAGGAACAGGCCCGCGGCTTCGTCGCGGCGCACCGCCTTCTCGCGCGCGGTGCCGCGCGGCGTGGTGCGCCAGGGCAGGCTCTCCAGGTCGTAGGCGTACACGCCGGGCAGCGCCTGATGGCCAGGCATCCAGCCGGCGCTTTGGCCCTTCTGCGGTTCGTGGACAGCGTTCATCGAGGCTCCTTAGGGTAAACGAGAGGGTTCGGTATTTGGTAACGATCGTTACTATATGGCCGAACCAAGGATGCTGTCATGTCTTTTGTTTCGACCCCCGACGACGCACCGGTGAGCGTGGTCACCGGCGGCGCCAGCGGCATCGGTGCCGCCACTGCCGCCCTGCTCGCGCGGCGCGGCCACCAGGTGGTCACGCTCGACCGCGCCGCCGTGCCGGATGCCACGCTCGCGGGCGCGGTGGCCGACGGGCGCCTCACGCACATCGCCTGCGACCTGGCGCGCGAAGACGCGGTGTGCGCCGCCTTCCTTGCCATCGCGCAGCGCTTCGGCCGCATCGGTGGCCTGGTGAACAGCGCCGGCATCGAATCGCGCCACCTGCTCGACGACATGACCGTGGCCGACTGGGACCGCGTGCTCGACGTGAACCTGCGCGGCACCATGCTCTGCCTGCGCGAGGCCGCGCCGCTCATGCGCCACGGCGGCTCCGTGGTCAACGTGGCCTCCATCGCGGGCAAGCGCATGTCCTATTCGGGCGACGCGGCCTACACCGCGTCCAAGGGCGCGGTGCTCGCCTTCACGCGCCACATGGCCTTCGAACTCTCGGGTCAGCGCATCCGCGTGAACGCCGTGTGCCCCGGCCCCACACTCACGCCCATGATCCACCGCAGCCTCAGCGCCGAGCGCATTGCCGCCGTGGCCGAGACCGTGCCCCTGGGCCGCTGGGTCGAGGCCGCGGACGTGGCCGAGTCCATCGCCTTCCTGCTTTCCCCCGCCGCCGCCATGATCACCGGCAGCACCATCGACGTCGATGGCGGCATGCTGGTGTCCAACGGCACCCCTTACCGGGACTACGTGGCCGCCCGGCAAGCCCAGCGCCCCATGCCACCCCAACAGGAGACCACGCCATGAAACGCATCCGCCCCTTGCTGGCCGGGCTCGCGCTCGCCAGCCTCGCCTTCGCCGCGACCGCGCAACCCGCGCTGCGCATGGCCTACGTCGCACCGCCGCCGGTGTGGGGGCCCATCGCCGACCGCTACGCGAAAGAAGTGGCCGACCGCAGCAACGGCGAACTCAAGGTGCAGTCCTTCGGCGCCGGCCAGCTCGGCAGCCTGCCGCAGAACTACGCGGGCCTGCGCACCGGCCAGATCGACATGATGCTGGCCGACACCGGCACGCTGGCGCTGGCCAAGGGCGGCAAGGACTTCAACGCCCTGTTCGCGCCCTACGTGTTCCGCGACCACGCGCACTTCAAGGCCTTCATGCAGTCCGACACCTTCCGCCAGATGCTGGCGCCAGTGGAGAAGGAAGCCGGCTTCAAGTACGTGGGCTACGTGTCCGACCGCTCACCGCGCCAGCTCACCACCTCCAACCGCAAGGTGCTCAAGCCCGAGGACATGAAGGGCCTGAAGGTGCGCGTGCCCGAGACGCCCGCCATCCTGGAGGTCATGAAAGGCTGGGGCGCCGCGCCCACGCCCGTGCCCGCGGCCGAGCTCTACCTGGCCATGAAGCAGGGCCTGGTCGACGGCCAGGACAACGGCTTCGACGCCATCGCCGGCGCCAAGTACTTCGAGGTGCAGAAGTACGCCATGCGCATCGACTACATCCAGTCGGGCCTGATGGTGTTGATCGCGTCGGACAAATGGGCGCGCCTGCCGCCCGCGCACCAGAAGGCCATGACCGAGGCCGCCACCGCCACCGAGAAGTGGGCCAGCCAGATGACCTGGGACGTGGCCACCAAATCGATCGAGACGCTCAAGGCCAACGGCATGGAGATCGTCGAGCCCGATCTCGCGGCCTTCCGCAAGGTGGCCGATGAGGCCAGCGCGAAGTTCGACGGCCAGCTCTGGAACAAGGGCACGCTGGAGAAGATCCGGGCCGTGAAATGACGCGACTGCTGGCGTTGCTCGACCGCGCGGTGGTGGCGCTGCTCGGCCTGTCGCTGCTCACGCTGGTGCTGGTGGGCGGCGCACAAATAGGGCTGCGCGTGACGGTGGGCTACCCGCTGCCCTGGGCCACCGAGTTCAGCGTGGTGCTGATGATCTGGGCCACCATGCTCACGGGCTACGTGGGCGTGCGCCGCGACAGCCACCTCTCGGCCGATTTCCTCGGCCTGGCCATGTCGGACCGCACGCGCCGTGTGCTGCGTGTGCTCGCGCTCGCGCTGTCGCTGGGCTTCGTGCTCACCTATGGCTGGCAGAGCCGGCTCGTGATCGATGCGATGGAAGGCATTCCCTTCACCTCGATCCCGCTCACGCAGCCGGTGCTGTACTGGTCGCTGCCGGTGGGCGCGGCGCTGATGGCGCTGGCACTGGCCGAGAAGCTCTGGCGCGAGCGGCGCCCGCAGGAACGCTGATGGAACAGGTGCTGTTGTTCGGCCTGTTGATGGCCGCCTTCATGGCGTTCGCGGTCATCGGCGTGCCGGTGTTCTTTGCCATGGGCCTGGCGGCCATCGTGTTCATCGCCTTCAGCGGCGGCGCGGTGCCGATGAACATCGTGGCCTCGTCCATGGTGCAGGGCATGGACTCGTTCGCCTTCCTCGCGATCCCGTTCTTCTTTCTCGCGGGCGAGCTGATGAACACCGGCGGCATCACACGCCGCCTGCTCAACGTGGCCATGGCCGCGGTGGGCCACATCCGCGGCGGCCTGTCGCACGTGGCCATCCTCGCGAGCATGGTGTTCTCGGGCGTGTCGGGCTCGGCCGTGGCCGATGCCTCGGCCATTGGGTCTTCGATGATTCCCGCCATGAAGGACAAGGGCTACGACGGCGCCTACGCGGCCGCGGTGGTGGCCGCCGCGTCCACCATGGGGCCCATCATCCCGCCCTCCATTGCCTTCGTGGTCTATGCGCTGGTGAGCGACGTGTCGGTGGGCCAGCTGTTCATCGCGGGCGCCATTCCCGGCCTGCTGATGGGTGTGTACCTGCTGGCCGCCGCGAGCTGGGTGGCGCACCGCCGCGCCCTGCCTTATTCGGAGCGCACCTCGATGCGCGCCTTGTTGCGCGCCACGTGGGACGCGCTGCCCGCGCTGGCGATGCCGGTCATCATCATCGGCGGCATCGTGGGCGGCGTGGTCACGCCCACCGAAGCGGGCATCGCCGCGGTGCTCTACGCCATCGTCATCAGCGTGTTCTTCTACCGCGAGCTCACGCTGCGCCAGACCTGGACCATCCTGTGCGAGTGCATGGTGAGCTCGGGGATCATCCTGCTCACCATCGCGGCCTCGGGCATCTTCTCGTGGCTGGTGGCCAACCTGGCCATCGGCGAAACGCTCGCCACCACGCTCAAGACACTCACCGACAGCCCCTGGGTGATGCTCGCGCTCATCAACGTGGTGCTGTTGCTCTGGGGCCTGGCGCTGGAGCCTGCGGTGGCCTTGGTGACCTTGGTGCCCGTGCTGGTTCCGATTGCCAACGCCTATGGAATCGACCTGGTTCATCTGGGCGTGATCGTGGTGCTCAACCTCATGATCGGCCAGCTCACGCCGCCCTCGGGCGTGATCACCTTCCTCACCGCACAGATCGCCGGCTCACCGCTGCACGCGGTGTTCCGGGAGGCACTGCCCTTCACGGTGGCGCTGATCGCGGTGCTGTTGATCGTGACCTACGTGCCGGCCGTGTCGCTCTGGCTGCCGGCGGTGCTGGGCGGCTGAGGCCGCTGCCCCGGCGGCCGCGGCGGCAGGCGGCGCCCCTGTTGGCCGAAAGACCACAAGCGCGCGTGGCGCACCGGGCGCCTTGTGGTCTTCGGAAGCACACCGTCTTCCGCCTGTCGCGCCGCGTGAATACCCGACTTCACACCGTCGATATGCCTAACAGCACGCACCACGATGCGTTGCGCCAAGACATATCGAAGGATTGCGAGGGAAACACCATGGGCATCGATCGCCTCTCCATCAAGACCCGCCTGCTGGCCGGGTTCATGTTCCTGTCGGTCATCGTGCTGGCAGTGGCCACGCTGGCCGTGCGCTCGCTCGGGCACGAGCACGACACCTTCACGCAGTACGTGGGCGAAAGCTCGGAACGCGTGACGCTGGCCAACGCCATCCTCGACGCCGCCAACGCGCGCGCCATCGGCGTGCGCAACCTGGTGCTGGTGAGCAAGCCGGCCGACCAGGAACTGGAAAAGGCGGCCACCGTCGCGGCGCACGGCCAGGTGGTCGAGCAGTTCAAACGCCTGCGCGCCGCTCTCGACGCGGACATCCATGTGAACGCGCAGGAACGCCGCTTGTACGACGACCTGGTGGCCGTGGAAGCGAAGTACGGCCCGGTGGCGCTCGACATCCTGGACCGCGCCAGCAAGGGCGACCGCGAGGGCGCCGTGCAGCGCATGGACACCGATTGCCGGCCGCTGCTCACCGCCCTGGTGAAAGCCGGCCACGCGTACCTGGCGTTCGCCGCCGAACAGGCCGCCAGCGAGGCCAAGGCATCCGATGTGTCGTACGCGACGAACCGCAACCTCCTGATCGGTGCCAGCGTGGCCGCGGTGGTGGCGGCCCTGGCGCTCGCGCTGCTGCTCACGCGCACCATCGTCACCCCCATCCAGCAAGCGGTGCATGTCGCCAAGACAGTGGCTTCGGGCGACCTGAGCTCTTCCATCAACGTGACCCGCGGCGATGAACTCGGCCAGTTGCAGGCCGCGCTCAAGGCCATGAACGAAAGCCTGGTGCGCATCGTCGGCGACGTGCGCCAGGGCAGCGACAGCATCGCCACCGGCAGCGCGCAGATCGCCACCGGCAACGCCGACCTGTCCACCCGCACCGAACAGCAGGCCAGCAACCTGCAGCAGACCGCGGCCTCGATGGAAGAGATGAACGCCACCGTGCGCACCAGCGCCGACACCGCGCGCCAGGCCACACAGCTCGCCACCTCGGCCAGCAGCGCGGCCGTGAAGGGCGGTGAGGTGGTGGGTCAGGTGGTGGCCACCATGCAGGACATCCAGCACAGCAGCCAGAAGATCGGCGACATCATCGGCGT
>VFQQ010004073.1_pt1 | contig 13294 bp, 9 predicted proteins | sample 3512341 | NCBI WGS metagenome assembly VFQQ01 (sample SAMN10412373, study PRJNA504923) | tailings metagenome | isolation source: Relicate 2 Philex TSF1 revegetated site | place: Philippines: Tuba, Benguet | collected 2017-08-29 | reverse complement strand
CGCAAATTGAGCTTTACACCAATCCGGGCAAATACGAGAAACAAGTCTATATCTTGCCTAAGCACTTAGATGAGAAAGTGGCCAAATTGCACTTAGGGCACATCGGAGCCAAACTCGAAACCCTCGATGCGGAGCAAGCAGCTTACATCGGTGTGACGGTAGAAGGACCGTTCAAATCTGATTTGTATCGTTACTAGAAGTTAGCGATTCTTATATATATAAAGCCTCGCCGAAAGTCGAGGCTTTTTTTTGTGCTTTAAGCAGTGAGCTTTATGCTTTATGCAATAAAAAAACACCCACCAAACCAACCCCCTTTCTCCAGTAAGGAGAAAGGGCCGGGGCTAGAGGTTATTTCTCCCATTCTCCTGCAAGGAGAAAGAACAGTGGCTAGAGGTTATTGCACCCACCCAAGAAACCCCCTTTCTCCAGCAAGGAGAAAGGGCCGGGGCTAGAGGTTCTTTCTCCCATTCTCCCGCAAGGAGAAAGAACAGTGGCTAGATGGTATGGCACCCACCCAAACCAACCCCCTTTCTCCAGCAAGGAGAAAGGGCCGGGGATAGAGGTTATTGCACCCACCCAACAAACTCCCTTTCTCCAGTAAGGAGAAAGGGCTGGGGATAGAGGTTGTTCCACCCACCCAAGAAAACTCCCTTTCTCCAGTAAGGAGAAAGGGCCGGGGCTAGAGGTTATTTCTCCCATTCTCCCGCAAGGAGAAAGAACAGTGGCTAGAGGTTATTGCTCCCACCAAACCAACCCCCTTTCTCCAGTAAGGAGAAAGGGCCGGGGATAAGAGGTTATTTTACCGTTTGATAATTTTTTGTGCCAAACGTCGGGGTTTTGCAAATATTTTTTTTTATTTGTCAAAATATAAACCATTGTTAAGTTTTATCCCACTATAAAATATACCATTTAGGGGAAGTGGCAAGGAAGGGTGGACAACAAAAATCCCCTGAAAGATTGAATTTCCTAAATAAAGGCTATATTTGCATATTCTTGGAAAAATACAAATCGGCTCTATGTTTAAAATCTCCCGAAAAGTAAACCTCCTAGGAGTAGGAATATACCTCCTAGCAATCATTTTGTGTGCTTCTTGTGTAAGGGTAGATACGCGTAACATTACTTATTTCCAAAGCCGAGATACTTTAGCGTACCAAGTGATGCCTCCCATTACTCCTCAAGTGACCCGCATCCAACCCGACGATATTTTGGCGGTGGTAGTAAGTAGTTTGAGCGAAGAGTCGAATGTATTGTTTAATGCTACTAATGAGAATAGTTTGACTATGTCTCGTTTTGGGGGAGGTGGTGTTGCGGGACAACAACCGCTTGGTTATTTGGTTGATTCTATGGGTAAAATTGAAATGCCTTTGATTGGTAAATTGAAAATTAGTGGATATACGCTTGAACAAGCGGCGGATACCCTCAAACAAAGGCTATTAACCTATTTAAAAGAACCTACTGTAAATGTTCGCTTCCTCAATCATAAATTTTCAGTACTAGGAGAGGTCAGCCGGCCAGGAGTTTTTAACTTGATTGACAATCATACAACTTTACCTGAAGCAATGGCTATGGCGGGGGATTTGACCATTTACGGCCTACGAAAAAATGTAATGCTAATCCGTACTACTGCCGAAAAAAGAGAAGTGGTTCGTATTGACCTTACTCAACGTGATTTTTTTAACTCTCCCTACTATTATTTGCGCAACAATGATGTCATTTATATCGACATGAACAAAGGTAAAGTGACTACCACTGACCAGCGTTTGCAGTTGTTGCCTATTTACATAAGCATAGTTACTACCCTTCTTGTCGTTGTGAATCTTTTTAGAAGATAGCAGCCCAAACTTCCTTTATAAGGAAGACTTTGGAAAATATAGACTCAAGCAGTGAAAAACGAAGACAAATGGCTATAAAAGAACAGGTCTATTGGGAAGACCAAGAAGAAGAATTTGATTTTAAAGCGTTTTTTTGGAAATACCTACGTTATTGGTATTGGTTTGTTATTTCGGCCTTGATTGCGCTGGTGGGGGCTTATTTTTACGTACGTCAACAAGTGCCTATTTATAAAATTAGCGCCGTTTTGCTTATTAAAGACGAGAGTAAAGGGGGAATGGCGACCAGTGAGGCACTCAAAGATTTGGAACTGTATTCTAGCAATAAAATCATTGAAAATGAGATTGAATTGCTCAAATCCCGGGCCATGTTAGAGCGGGTAGTGAATGACTTGAAATTAACAACTTCTTATTACCAAAAAGGGAAAATACGTTCTGAAGAGGAAATTTTTGGCACTTGCCCTCTTTGGGTTCAAGCGGGTACTTTGACCCCCTTGGCTTATGCCGAGCCTATGTGGATTAAAGTGTTGAACAAGAACGAGTTTCAGTTACAAGATGAAGACGGAACTATCAAGGGCAAATTTGGATATAGTCAAAATGTCACAAGCGATTATGGCTCTTTTAGGGTATTTTTGATTGATTCATTATATCGACATGATAATGACCTGATTCAGGTTCGCTTTGCTTCTAAAGATGCCATGATTCAGCACTACCAAAATGCTTTACAAATTGAATTAGTAAATCAAAAAAGCACGGTCTTGCGTTTATCCATTGAAGATGCCTTACCTCAAAAGGGCAAAGTTGTGCTCAGTAAGTTATTGGAAGCCTATAGTTTCTCCGCCTTAGCCGATAAAAACCGTGAAGCGACCAATACCATGCAGTTTATTGACGACCGCTTGCGTTTGATTACGGGAGAACTGGGAGACGTCGAAAAAGATGTAGAAACGTACAAGAGTAGCCAAGGTATCACGGATTTGAGCGCCGAAGCCAATTTGTTTTTGGAAAAAGTCAAAGAAAACGATTCTAAACTCAATGAGGTAGATATCCAACTCAAAGTCTTAGAAGGGGTAGAATCCTACTTAAAAAGCAGCCAATTAGGAGTGGCACCCGCCACTTTGATGGTGTCTGACCCCGTGTTGACAGGCTTGCTCACTAAACTCAATGAGCTTGATAATCAACGCGAAAAACTTGCTCGTACCACGGCGGCGGCTAACCCTTTGCTAGAAACAGTTAATACCCAAATTACCAATACAAAAGCTGCTATTCGCGAAAATATTAACAATCAGCGAGAAAGCTTAATCATTACTAGGAATAGCCTCAAAAGCCTCAATGGTCGTTTTGAAACCGCTATTAGGACTATTCCGCGTAAAGAAAGGGAGTTTATCAATATCAAAAGACAACAAGGTATCAAGGAAAGCCTGTATTTGTTGTTGCTCGAAAAGCGGGAAGAAACGGCTATTTCGTACGCCTCTACCGTTACGGACAGCCGCGTGGTGGATGAGCCTTACAGTAGCCCTGGCCCCGTGCGTCCTAAACCAAGCATGATTTACCTTGCAGCTTTGCTGTTAGGTTTGGGTATCACTTTTGCGGTGCTGAGTGTCAAGGCCATGCTCAACGACAAAATAGAGTCTAGGGCCGAAATTGAAGACAAAACCCGTAATATCCCCATCATTGGGGAAATTGGGCAGCGACCCAAAGAAGTGGATGGACCGCTGTTGGATACCAACAAGCGTAATTTTATCGTAGAACAGTTTCGTATCTTACGGACCAACCTCAATTATTTGTTCAAGGCAGAGCAAGCGGTCAAAAAAGTGCTTATTACTTCTACCATTACGGGCGAAGGTAAAAGTTTTGTGTCGCTCAACTTGGCTTCTAGTTTGGCCAAAGCTAACCACAAAGTGGTGTTAGTCAATACCGACATCCGTAAACCCAAACTACATGAGTATCTGGGAATTCCCAACGAAGTAGGGGTGGTCAATTATCTGATTGGCCGCAAAAAACTGGACGAAATCCTCTTACCTACGCGGGTCGAAAACCTGACTTTTATTGCCAGTGGTCCTGTACCCCCCAACCCCGCCGAATTGTTGGGGAGTGAGGCCATGAAAAAACTGATAGAAGAACTCTCGCAACGATTTGAATACATTCTTATCGACTGTTCGCCCCACGGCCTTGTGACCGATGCGCTTTTGGTCGCTCCCTTAGTAGATGTCACGCTCTATTTGGTACGGCACGACCATACACCCAAAACGGCACTGTCGTCACTAGCGCAGCTAGCCCAAGAAAAAAAGATGCCTTCTCTCTCCTTGGTCTACAATGGCGTCAAAGCCGGTGGTGCCTATGGTTACGGCTACGGATATGGCTATGGTTACGGCTATGGATACTATGGTGAGGAAGACAAAGTCAGCTGGTGGAAGCGGTGGAAGAAAAAAATTGGAAATAAATAAATCACTATGGCTAGTGGCTCGAAAAGTGCCCCTTTGGGGGCTGTATATCGGTAGAAAATAGGGAAATCACATATAGATGCCCCTTTGAGGCTGTATATCGGTAGAAAATAGGAAAATTACATGTAAATGCCCCTCTAGGGGCTGTATATGGGTAAAAAATAGGGAAATCACATGTAAATGCCCCTTTGGGGGCTGTATATCGGTAGAAAATAGGAAAATCACATATAGATGCCCCTTTGGGGGCTGTATATCGGTAGAAAATAGGAAAATTACATGTAAATGCCCCTCTAGGGGCTGTATATCGGTAGAAAATAAGGAAATGACATGTAAATGCCCCTTTAGGGGCTATACATAGGTACCCCTATTCAACATATCATTTCAATGACCTTATTCAATGACATATTCCTATTAGTTACAAAAAGCATACAAGTAAATGCCTCAGAAAAATCCAATTTTATCCCCTAACCTTCTATTTTACACGTCGTTTGATAATTTTTTTGAACATTTTTTAGAAAACTTGCACTACGGTATCTTTTTTTTATATACCTTAGTGTTATAAAAGCGAGAGGGACCCCCTCTATCAAGCATTAAAAAGTTTAAGTCGTTACCGTTCTTACCCTACAAAATATATCGTTAAAAGCCTATTTTGCCAAATAAAACCTAAGAGGCAGATAAGGGAAATTTGTATGTTATCAGCGGTTAAAATGGTATTTAGCCGCGACGGTGGCCTTACCAAAAGGCTTAAAAAGAAGGAAGCCTAAGTGGAGAATCACCACTTTAAAATACAAAAGATGTAAAAACATCTAACAGGTAGCTATTATCCTTTTTTATTTCGAAAGACAGTTTTTAAGAAATAGCCACACAACCGTAGAGAGTGTTAATTAATATAACATCTAACGGATATATTGATAACGAATAGCAAATGACCAAAGTAGCATTAATAACGGGAATTACGGGTCAAGATGGTGCCTATTTGAGCGAATTGTTGCTCTCCAAAGGCTATACCGTGCATGGTATCAAACGCCGCAGTTCGTTGTTTAATACCGACCGCATCGACCACCTCTACGAAGACCCGCATGTAGAACACCCTCGTTTTATATTGCACTACGGCGACCTTACCGATTCCCTCAACCTGACGCGCATCATTCAGGAAGTTCAACCCGACGAAATTTATAATTTAGCCGCAATGAGCCACGTCAAAGTGAGCTTCGACGAACCCGAATACACCGCTAATGCCGACGGAATTGGTACTCTGCGTATATTGGAGGCCGTTAGATTGTTGGGCTTGGCTCAAAAAACCAAAATATACCAAGCTTCCACCTCCGAACTGTACGGTTTGGTGCAGGCGGTTCCTCAATCTGAGTCCACACCTTTCTATCCTCGTTCGCCTTATGCCGTGGCCAAACTGTATGCCTACTGGATTACGGTGAACTACCGCGAAGCCTACGGCATGTACGCTTGCAATGGCATCTTGTTCAATCACGAATCTCCCCTGCGGGGCGAAACCTTCGTGACGCGCAAAATCACCCGCGCCGCCGCCAAGATTGTGTTGGGTTTGCAAGATTGTCTCTACATGGGCAATATCGACGCGCAGCGCGATTGGGGCCACGCCAAAGATTACGTGGAAGCCATGTACTTGATTTTGCAGCAGGAGCAGCCCGAAGATTTTGTGGTAGCCACCGGCGTGACCACTCGCGTACGGGAGTTTATCCGACAAACCTTTGCTTTCTTAGGTGTGACTTTGGCTTTTGAAGGCGAAGCCGAAAACGAACTAGCCACGATTGCCCAAGTAGATGAAAATCGTTTGTTGGAGTTGGGGATAGAGAAAGGGCCGCATTTGGCCGAAGGAACGACGGTACTCCACATCGACCCGCGCTATTACCGCCCTACGGAAGTAGAACTATTGATAGGGGATCCCACCAAAGCCCAAGAAAAACTAGGCTGGAAACCTAAACATACCCTCACTACCTTGATTGAAGACATGGCACTATCCGACCTCCGATTGTTCCAAAAAGACCAATTGCTGTTGAAAGAAGGTTTTGGGGTGTTGAATTATTTTGAATAAAGAATCGTATGCCTTGGTTTGTGCTTTATACAAAATCGCGAAACGAAAAATTGGTGGCCGAACAGCTGCGCAAGCGGGGGATAGAAGTCTATTGCCCCTTGCTCAAAACCTCTCGTCGTTGGTCCGACCGCACGAAAGTCGTGGAAGAGCCGCTCTTTAAATCTTACTGTTTTGTGAAGCTCGAAGAACACGAACGCGCTCAGGTGTTTGGCGTGCAGGGAGTAGTGCGGTATTTGTTTTGGCTCAAAAAACCGGCGATAGTGAGGGAAGAGGAAATTGATGCCATCAAAAAAATGCTCAACGAAGTACCTCATCAATGTATCAAAGTGACTCAATTTCAAGTGGGAGACGTATTGAAGATTGATTCGGGAGGTTTTGCGGAGCAAAGCGGGGTAGTATTGCGGCAACAAGGAAATTTGGTGACGCTGAAGCTAGAAAGCTTACAAATGATGTTGACCGTGGATGTCTCTAAGACGATGACGGTAGTAGTGTAGCTTTTTTAGGTCACAGAGTTGCGCCGAGTTTGGCACGGAGTATCACAGAGGAGTAAAATAAATATAGTAAAATAGCTTGAGTAGGTACTGAAATGGGACTGAAAGGGCGGAGCCGTAAATAAATTACAGGAAAGCCAATAATAACGCAGGCTTTTGGGATTATTTGAGCATATGAAACAACTGGTATTGCAACTACAAGCGCATCCTACTTTTGCTAAAGTGTGGCATTGGGTAAAACTGATTGCGATTACAGGAGGAGCCCAAGCAATAGTTCAAGGTGCCAGTTTAATTAGTGGTATTATAGTAGTTCGCCTATTATCAATAGAAGAATATGCTTTATATACGCTGGCTAATACAGTATTAGGAACAATGACTGTATTAGCTGATGGAGGAATCTCTACTGGCGTTATGGCTCAGGGTGGTAAAGTATGGAATGATAAAGAGAAATTAGGATTAGTGCTTTCGACTGGTTTAGTTTTAAGACGTAAATTTGCATTAGTAAGTTTAATTATTTCAATCCCTATTCTAGCATATTTACTATTTGATCATGGAGCAAAATGGTGGATGGTTTTGCTGATTTTACTTGCATTAATTCCTTCTTTTCTATCTAATCTTTCTGATTCTTTGTATCAGATTACATTAAAATTGCACCAAGATGTATTACCTCTACAAAAAAATCAAATAAATGTAAGTATTGGCAGGCTATTTTTGACTGGATTATTACTTTTTTTTACTCCCTATACTTTTATTGCCATTTTAGCAAATGGTTTACCTCGTATTTATGGGAACCTACACCTTAAGAAAGCAAATAAAAAATTTATAGATAATATAAGCCACACCGATAAAGCTATAGAAAATGAAATACTAGAAATAGTAAAACGTATTTTGCCAGGGTTAATATACTATTGTATTTCAGGACAAATAACAATTTGGCTTATTACTTTCTTTGGAAAAACAAACTCAATAGCGCAAATAGGAGCGTTGGGTAGAATCATTATTCTCTATAATTTATATTCACTTGTTTTTTCTATGTTGATTGTTCCTAGATTTGCAAGATTAAATGAGCATTTTAACGTTTTATATAGAAAATATTTGCAATTACAACTATTTGTAATAGTTGTATCAGTTTTGAGTGTTTTACTGATAAACTTTTTTTCTTTAGAGATTTTGTCGATCCTTGGAAAGTCTTATTTAGGTTTAGATGAAGAATTGTTTCTGTGTCTTATAGGAGGTTGCTTGAATTTTATGAGTAGCACTTCTATTTCACTTTACACAAGTAGAGGTTTTGCAATCAAGCCAATTATTTCAATACCTATTAGTATTATTTCGACTTTTTTTGGTGTTTATTTTATTGATGTAACATCAATTTTAGGTGTTTTGAAGCTTAATATATTTATTCTACTTATCCAATATTTAATGCACAATACTTTTAGTACATATAAAATGCATTTGAGCAAAAAAAGATTTTTTAAGGATGCTACAAAATGAAACGTTTTATAAAAGGAATAATTAGTATCATTAATCAAATCTGGGAGCCAATAAAAATTAGGTTAATTTTGAAATTAGCGGGCCTAATACCATATACGCCTTGTAAAAGATTACTACCACTTAAAGTAGTGTTACTTAAATATATTGGAATAAATATTGAAGGAATTTGTTTTGTTGATAGTGGATTTAAATGTCTAAGACCAAATTTACTTACGCTTGGTGAAAATGTTTCTTTAGGGCATGATAACCATATTTGGAATTTTATGGAAGTAAAAATTGGAGCTTATACTCAGACTGCAAAAGATCTGTTGATTGTAGCAGGATCACATGGTATATCGAATTTTGAGCCATTAGGAAATCAAGAAGTTGAAATTGGGCCAGGTTGTTGGATTGGAGCTAGAGTTACAATACTTGGAGGTGTAAAGATAGGTAAGGGATGTGTAATTGGTGCGGGAGCTTTGGTTCGAGATTCTCTGCCAGATTGGAGTGTGGCAGTTGGTGTACCAGCTCAGATAATTAAATATCGTCAACCTTCAGACATTATCTGGCATCAGTTAGGTTTTTACAATAGGGAAAATTTAGATAGAATATAAAGATGATTTTTGATTTCTACTTATCCGAAATGTCAGTTTCTAATAAACACGGAGGAGGATTAACATTACAAAGAATTCTGGGAGAAGATTTAAGGCAAATTGATTATTTTTTTCATGCAAGCCGTTTCGCAGATGATATGCCAGTTATAAACGAATTGAAATCTAAATGCGTAAATGTAAGCCCTGTAACAGAATCAAACCTATTCCGTAATTTACTAGGCTGCACACTAGCATATAAAATTACTCATACTAAATTTATACTAAATGTTCATGCTTTCTGGAGTGCTAAGAGAATAAGGTCAGTGTTTAATAATAAATCAGTATTGAGAGGATTTATATGCCCACAATCTATAATATCAATTTTAATTCTTGAAAAAATAAAAAGAAAGCAAAAAGTTAATTACATTACTTGGGTAATGGATGACCATTTGGTAAAATGGGAAAATAATAATTGGGTGTATAAGAAATTTTTTAAAAAACTTTTATATAAGCATCTTAGCGAAGCGGATCGTGTGATAGTTATTAGTGATGTTATGAAAGGTTTCTATAAAAAACAATTTAATATAAACTCTGTAGTCCTATTCGGCTCTGCTGATACAATTAATACGCCTATAGTACAGAAAAACGAGACACGAGGTATTCTGAAAATAGGTTATTTTGGAGGTGTTAGTGGCTGGCAGCTAGATGCCATGCAAGCTTTAACAAAGATGCTTAATTTAGTGAACGCAGAGTTATTTATCTATTCTGCAAGTATTCAGAAATTACCCGAAAGTTTAAATGAAGAAAATGTTTATTTGGAAAGTCAAATTTCTCCAGATCAAGTACAGAATAGAATGCAGAATTACGATGTGATTTTGCTTCCTATTTCTTTTAAAGAAGAATACCGAAATTTATCTGAGTTTAATATAGCTACCAAAATGAGTGAATGCTTATCATCAGGAATACCTGTTTTAGCTATTGGTCCGGAATATTCAGCAATGATTAAATATTTAAGGGAAGGTGATTTGGCTTTTATTTTAACATCTTTATCAAAAGAAGATTTTATTAGTGTATTTAAAAAAATTCGTAATAAAAACATTACTGAAAATGTTTTACTTAATGCAAAAAGAAACGTCGAAGAATATTTAAATACTAATTCGATGAGAAGTGTCTGGAAAGAAATAATGAATTTATTCTAACTTTAACGCACATGAAAAAAATACTGGTAACGGGCTCGTCGGGTTTAATTGGGTCAGAGGTTTGTGTGCATTTTGCCACACAAGGATGGAAAGTCCATGGGTTAGATAATAATCAACGAGCAGTTTTCTTTGGACCACAAGGAGATACACGTTGGAATCAGAGTCGATTGGCTGAACAATTAGGCGGTAATTTCATTCATCATGAATTAGATTTGCGTAATCGCCAAGGAATGATTGATTTATTGAGGGAAATAAAGCCAGATGCTATAGTCCACACAGCAGCTCAACCTTCACATGATCGTGCTGCAGCCATACCATTTGACGATTTTGATACTAATGCGGTGGGAACGCTTAATTTATTAGAAGCAGTTCGTCAGTCTTGTGTTGATTCTCCTTTTGTACATATGTCAACTAATAAAGTATATGGTGATCGTCCTAATACAATCGCTCTGAAAGAATTAGAAACAAGGTGGGAGTACGATGATACAAACTTTATAGATGGAATAGATGAAAATTTCTCTATTGATCAATCTAAGCATTCTTTATTTGGAGCTTCCAAAGTAGCCGCAGATATAATGGTTCAGGAGTACGGTCGCTATTTTGGCATACCTACTTGTTGTCTTCGTGGAGGTTGCTTAACCGGGCCTAATCATTCAGGGGTTGAATTACATGGATTTCTTAGTTACCTAGTAAAGTGTAATGTGGAAGAAAAAGAATATAGAGTTTTTGGATATAAAGGAAAGCAAGTACGTGATAATATTCACTCACATGATGTAGCTTCTTTTATAGAAGCATTTATTGACAAACCACGAGTAGCAGAAGTATATAATATTGGAGGTGGAAGAGATAATTCATGTTCTATTTGGGAAGCTTTTAAGATTGCTGAGCAGTTTACAGGAAAACCTCAGTTATATACATATATTGATGAGAATCGTATTGGTGATCATATTTGCTATATCTCAAATTTACAAAAGATGAGAGAACATTATCCCAATTGGGATATCACTATTTCATTGGAAGAAACTATCCGGCAGATTGTAAAGGCAAATTTTGACAGGAAATCTTAATTATCTATGAAAATAGCTTATGCTTCTCCATACGATCCAACTGACATACATAATTGGTCGGGGTTAGGATATTATATAGCGAAATCACTTTCTTGCTTTGCAGAACTTCAATATATTAATAATCTTAATTATAAAACAAGTACTTATCAAAAACTCCAGCGGCAATACTGGAAAATGAGGAGAAAATCGTATGATTATGGTAGATTAAAAGCAGTTGGAGTTCAATATGCAAATCAAATTGAATCAAAAATTCAAAATAATGTGGATTTATTGTTTTCTCCTTCAACACAACAAATTGCTTATTATAGTGGGAGTATCCCTAAAGTTTTCTATGGTGATGCCACATTTGCTAGTCTATTAGACTTTTATCCTGAGTTTTGTAACTTATCTCCAGAAACAATTCGACAAGGACATGAAATGGAAAAATATGCACTGGATACATGTTCTTTGGCTATTTATTCTTCTAAATGGGCTGCAGATTCTGCTTTAAAGGATTATAATGCGGAATCTTCAAAAGTTCATATCGTTCCTTTTGGAGCAAATATTGAAAGTAAAAGGACATTAAATGATATTAAGTATTTTGCTGAGAGCAAACCAAATATATGTAATCTACTATTTATTGGTGTTGATTGGGTAAGAAAAGGAGGTTCACTGGCGGTAGAAATCGCAACTGAATTAAATATTTTAGGAGTACCTACGCTACTACATATAGTAGGTATCAAAAATGATGATATAAGTAATTTACCAGATTTTGTAATTAATCATGGTTTTATAAGTAAAAGTACAAAAGAAGGTAAAGAATACTTAGACGACTTATTTCAAAAATCCCACTTCTTATTAGTGCCGAGTATAGCTGAGGCTTATGGCCTTGTTTTTTGTGAAGCAAATTCCTTTGGAGTACCTTGCTTAAGTACAAATATTGGCGGCATACCTACAATTATTAAAGATAATCTAAACGGATTTACTTTTTCAAAAGAAGATAGATCAGAAAAATATATTGATAAAATTCTCCCTTTGTTAGAAAATAGAGAAAGCTATTTAGATTTAGCTCAATCTTCATATAATGAATATGTTACAAGATTGAATTGGGATGTTGTGAGTAAATCTATTAAAAATTTATTAGAGCAAATTTAGAATGAAGTTACTCTCTTTTCAGCCTTTTTCATTATATAGTAATGGGGGGGGAAGTAGAATATTAAGACGTTTATATGAAGGTAGAGAAGACTCTATTATTTCTTTAGCTATAGTTCAAAAAAAGGTAAGCATAGAAAAAGAAAAAATTAAAGAAATTCAGATAGAAGAATTAATAGTCTTGAGATCTTGGATGCGATGGAAATTAAGAGATTTTATATTTTACATTAGACGACTATTTAAACCTGTTTTAATTAAATCTATTTTAAATAATTATTTAGAACTCACATATGATATATTACATATTGTAGATCAAGGAAATTTATCAAGCATATTACTTGAGGATGCTATAACTAATAAAAAGGAAATATGGGTTTCATTTCACGATCACTTTTTGCCAAACGGTGGAGATTTTAAAACAACACAGCAACTATGGACCAAAGCTCATAGAAGATTAGTAATATCTCATGAACTTGGAAGAGAATATCAAAGAATATTTAATGATATGCCGTACGAAGTTGTAACTGATGGTGTTAAAAAAAGCGAATTATCAATTCCTAAAACTATTATAAATAGAAGCAATTATATAATATATTTTGCAGGATTACTACATATAGATTATCTGCCTCTTTTTCAAATATTAGCTAATGTCTTAGATGACTTGTCCTCTGAAAATCTTACTTTTACCTTGATATTACGAGGGACACAAAAAGTTGAATTTTTAGATAATAGAAATTTTAAACTTGAATATAGGCCAATGACTTTAGATACTGATAAATTGAAGACAGAACTTGAAGCAGCTGATATTTTATATCTTCCACTAAAATTTACTAATCCTGAATTTTATTTATTTAGTTTGTCTACTAAAATGATTGGTTATTTAGCAGCGAGTGGAACTATTTTGTTTCATGGACCCTCCGAGAGTGCAGCTTGTAAGCTTCTTCAAAATTCAAAATCAGCTATAGTGTGTAATACACTTAAAGAAGAAGACCTAATTAAGTTAAT
>VFQQ010004072.1_pt1 | contig 13295 bp, 6 predicted proteins | sample 3512341 | NCBI WGS metagenome assembly VFQQ01 (sample SAMN10412373, study PRJNA504923) | tailings metagenome | isolation source: Relicate 2 Philex TSF1 revegetated site | place: Philippines: Tuba, Benguet | collected 2017-08-29 | reverse complement strand
GTAGATGCCGCCCGCGATGCCGGCGGTTTCATCATCATCCGGGTAGCGTTTCAGCAGTGCGTCGGCGGCTTTGACGGCCTCTTCGAGACGACCTGTGCGCGAGAGCACGAGGGCGGACAATTGCTGGTGGCGCTGGTCGGTGCCGAAGGCCTCGGCGCCGGCGGTGAGAATGTCTTCGGCATCCGCCGCCCGGCCGCAGGCGATCAGGGCTTCTGCACACAATGTCGCGAGGAAGCGCGAGGAGAGGATGTCGTCGCGGCGGCCGATCAGCGCCTCGATGGCCTGGTTGTCGCCTTCCTCGACGCCCGCCAGCAGGGCGACGACGCTGACGACGCCCCAGGAGGGGTCGATGCCGCTGTCGAGCGCCGTGCGTGCGCTGGCGAATTGCGAGCCGGCCTCCAGCGCCTCGTACCAGTCGACAAGCTCCCTTGTGAGGACAATGGCCAGCTTGACGTCAGCCAGGCTGGAATCGGCGAGGGAATGGCGGACGCCATTGCCCATCCGGCGCAGGGTATGGGCGAGTTCCCGGGAAATGTTGTCGATCAGGCGTAGCGCCTCGACCGTGATGAGGTTGGAGAAGATGTTGGGGGATGGCTTTTGCCCCAGCCGGGCGACGAGCCCGGCGCACATGCCGTCCAGCATGCGGGCGCAATAGAAAATGACCCCCTCAGGGGCGGCCTCGGCCGGGATCGCGACCAGCCGCCGTACCTGGTCGAGGATGATATCGGGACCGCTCGTCTCCATGCCGGACGACCATGGCCCGGACCCCACCCCTGAGGCAATTGCGCACTGCACATCCCCGTTTTGACGTGCTAGGACCGCCCTCGGCCTGGGGGAGCGCCGGCCACAATGGGGAGTTACGTATGGGCCTCGTTATCAAATTTTTGGGCCAGCCCTATCCGGGCCGGGAAGTCACGATCGACGACACCAAGGACGAAGTGAAGTTCGGCCGTGGGGTGGATTGCGACGTCGGCTTTCCGGAGGACATGGCGATCGTCAGCCGCGATCATTTCGCGCTGCGCCGTGAGCTGGGCGGCTACAAGTTTGTCATCAACCGCGAAAAGCCGGTCTTCCTGAACGGCCGTCCGGTCTATGACGACCAAGACCTGCCGAAATCGGCGGAGATCCAGCTCTCCGGCCCGACCGGCCCGAAGCTGCGCCTCGAGCGCACGGATGGCGGCCCGTCGAACCAGATCAAGACCGAGATCCTGAAGCCCCAGAAGGATCTGACCGAAGTCGTGCGCGACACCTCGACCCGCGGCAACCGCACGCTCGGCCTCGTGGCCGGCATCGCGGCGCTGGTCGCCGTGCTGGGCGCCGGCGGCTACTTCATCACGAAGGGCCTGCAGGAAGACGTGGTGACGATCGGCACCGACATCACCGACATCAAGCAGCAGCTCGTCTCGATCACCAAGGACCTGCCCGAAATCAAGGCGCAGGCGGCGATGGCGGCGGGCGCGAGCCCGGCCAACCTCGCGGCGATCATCGAGAAGAATAAGGAGTCGGTCTATCTCGTCTCCATTCAGCTGCCCTCGGGCACGCGTCTCGGCGGCGGCACCGCCTCGGTCGTGCGTCTGCCGGACGGCACCAAGGCGCTGGCGACCAACAGCCACGTTGCCGATATCGTGAACGACCTCTCCGACCCGCGCCTCGCCGGGGCGAAGCTGGTGGCGGTTCAGCCCAAAGGCCCGGACTACACGACGCTGACGGTCACCCGCGTGCAGAAGCACCCGGGCTATGACGCGTTCAACGCCTGGCAGGAGAAGTATTTCTACAAGGCGCAGACGCTGTCGGCGGCCCGCATGGAGTTCGTGCCGGGCTTCGACGTCGCGCTGCTCTACGTGGATGAGCCCGAGAAGCTGGGCGAGCCGCTGACCTACGCTTCGCGCGAGGAGATGGAGAACCTGAAGGCCGGCGAGCAGCTGGTCCTCATCGGCTATCCGATGGAACAGCTGAAGGGTACAGACGCCGCGCGTCCCGAGCCGACCTCGCAGACGGGCATCATCACCTCGGTGACGACGTTCTTCCTCAGCAAGGAAAACCCGAAGCACGACCTTCTGGTTCAGCACTCGGTGCCCGCCACCGGCGGCGCCTCGGGCAGCCCGATGTTCAACACCAAGGGTGAGGTCGTCGCGTTCCTGAACGCCGGCAACATCATCATCTACCAGACGCCGGACGGCGGCACGATGCGTCAGCCCTCGGGCGCGCTCGTGAACTATGCCCAGCGCGCCGACATGCTGCTCGACCTCGCCGAGGGTAAGGCCGATGCGCTGATGCCGGACTATCTCGCCTCGTTCGACAAGGCCGAAGAGACCCTGACCAAGACGCCGGACGTCTTCATCGCCGATCTCAAGACGATGTTCGGTCAGGAGATGGGCGACCAGAAGAACGTGACGGAAGTCGCGGAGGTTGAAGGCGTGATGGACACGCCGATTCCGTGGCTGGAGAACCGTCTGGGCGCGGGCGTCGAGATCGAGATCAAGGATCCCGGCATCTACGTCATCGCCGGCGCGTCGCTGGACAAGCGCATCGTGCAGACCTCGCTCTACGAAGTCCTGCCCGACGGCACTATCCAGTATCTCGACTCGGGCGTGAACCTGACGCCGTACTCGTTCGTCGTGTCGGGGCGTGAGAAGCCGGGCAAGCTGTATGCGGTGGTGACCGACCTCACCTCGCCGGCCGCTCCGCCGCCGCCGGCGGAAACGCCGGCCGCAACGCCTGCCGACGGGACTGCCCCGGCAGAACCGACGCTGGAGCCGACGCCGACCGCGCCGCCGGCCGCGCCGGTGACGCCCGGCAAGGTGAAAGTCTGGGTGCTTCGCGGCGTTCCGGGCTAAGCCAAGTCACATGCAATGCGCGAGGCCCGGCAGAGATGCCGGGCCTCTTGCTTTTGGCCTCTCCGCATCAATTATCGCGCCATGATCGTGCGTGACGCCACCGATGACGACCTTCCCGCCATCGTGGGGATCTTCAACTATGCCGTCCGCGACACGACCGCAGTCTTCAGCGGCATCGAAACCGATGTCGCGGCACGGGCGGAGTGGGTGGCGGCGCGGCGCAGCAAGGGCTTTCCCGTTCTCGTCGCGGAGGCGGAGGGCAAGGTCATCGGCTTCGCCGCCTACGACCAGTTCCGCTCCTTCCCCGGCTACCGTCACACGGTTGAGCACTCGGTTTATGTCGATCCCTCCGTGCAGCGCCGGGGCGCCGGGCGCGTGCTGATGGAGGCGCTGATCACAGATGCAAAGGCGCGCGGCATGCATGTCATGGTCGGCGGCATCGATGCCGACAATGCCGGGTCCATCGCCTTGCATGCGGCGCTCGGGTTCAAGGAGACGGGGCGGCTGCCGGAAGTGGGCGCGAAGTTCGGCCGCTGGCTGACCCTCGTTTTCATGCAGCTTGTGCTGACTCCCGGTTCCGCACCGCCTGAGACGTGCTGACGCAGGCGGCCGCGCCGGTCTTGGCCCCTCGCGCGTGCGCCCATTAGGGTGCGCTCGACGTTTCGGGGACACCGGCCATGCCACTCAAAATCCGCTACACGAACGGGCCTTTTGCCGGCCGCGACATCGATATCGACGACACCAAGGAGGAGGTGCGCTTCGGGCGCGGCCTTGATGCCGACATTCCGTTTCCGGAGGATCTGACGCTGGTCAGCCGCCAGCACTTCGGTTTGCGGAAAGAGTATGGCGGCTACAAATTCATCATCAATCAGGAGAAGCCCGTCTTCATGAATGGGCGGCCTGTGCTGGATGGGCAGGACCTGCCGCGCACGGCGGAGATTCAGCTCTCGGGACCGGAAGGTCCGCGGCTGAAGATCGAGCGCCTCGACGGCTATGGCTCGAACCAGATGAAGACCGAGATTCTCGGGTCGGCCGACAATGTCGCGAGTGTGCTCCACAAAGGCGAGGCGCGCGACCGCAAGACGTCGCGCACCGTGGGTGTCGTGGCGGCGGCGCTGATCGCGGCGGCGGCGGCGGGATATTTCCTGCTGCGCGGCACCGAGGAGCAGGTCGCCGCCACCAACGCGGCTGTGCAGCAGACGAGCGAGCAGATTGCAGCGACGCAGCAGGAGATCGCCGCGCTGAAGCAGGAGCTGCCCGGCATCAAAGAGCAGATCGCGTCGATGGGCGCGCAGACCGACTTCACGCCGATCATCGAGAAGGTGAAAGGGTCGGTTTATCAGGTGGCGATCGAGCTGCCGTCCGGCACGCTGGAGGCGATGGGGACGGCCTGGGTCACCACCAAGCCGGACGGCACCAAGGTGCTGGCGACCAACGCGCATGTCGCCGATATCTATAACGACGCGCAGACGCCCGCCTGGGGCAATGGCCGCCTGATCGCCATCGAGCCGAAGGCGCCGGGATACAGGCACTTCGTCATCACCGGGATCGTCAAGCACCCCGCCTACGACGCCTGGGCGGAATGGGCGAACAGCGTCTACGCGAAGATGGACGCCGGCACGATGCGCAAGGTCGCGCTGCCGATCGCTTATGACGTCGCCTATATGACGGTGGAGAACCCAAACGATCTCGGCACGCCGCTGAAGCTCGCGCCGGAAGCCGATATGGAGGCGATGAAGGCCGGCCAGCCGCTGCTGCAGATCGGCTATCCGTCCGAGCGCGTGCTGGGCACCGACGTAGCGCGGCCGGAGCCGAACACCAATTCCGGCGTGATCGCGGCGATGACCTCGTTCTTCCTGTCGTCGGGCGAGGCGGTGGACCGCCAGTTCATCCAGCACACGGCGGCGGGCGCGGGCGGCAGCTCGGGCAGCGCGATGTTCGATGCGAAAGGCGACGTGGTCGGCCTGCACAATTCGGGCAACTACATCTTCATCCAGACCGGCCCCGGCGATAACGACTACGAACGCGTGCCGTCAGCCGGCAACATCAACTACGCCCAGCGCGCCGACATGCTGCGCGAGCTGATGGAAGGCAAAGCCGAGGAGCGGCTGGAGAAAGTCTACAAGCCGGCCTGGAAGGCGGCCGAGACGCTGTTCTCCAAGACGACCGAAGCGATCATCAAGGACCAGGTGACCTGGCTCGCCGCCGATGTCGGCGGCATGGACAAGGTCACCGTCTGGAAGGAGATGGAGCTGGAAATGACCTCGCCGGAGGCGCTGGTCGACGGCATGCGCGGCGCGATGGCGGAGTTCGATCCGCCGGTCGGCAAAATCTATCTCTTCCTCGCGCAGTCGCTGGATGAGCGGAATATCGGCCTCGCCATCTATGTGAAGGAGGACGACTCTTTCTTCGGCGTGGGTGCGCGCGGCTCGTTCTTCTCGGCCTATCGCATCTGGTATGACGGGGCGCTGCCGATCAAGGTCGTTGTGTTCGACGATTTCGGCGGGCCTGTCGCGGAAGACACGCGCCCGCCCGGCAAGGTGAAGCTGACGATCTATGAAGGGCCGATGCCGACGCAGTAGACGGCGTCAGCCTTTCGCGGCGGCCTCCGCTTCGGCGCGATCGCGGATCGCCTCAAAGCGGTGCGCCGCGCGTTCAACATCGGCGAGCCGCTGGTCTGCCGGGGCGAGCATTTCGCGCACGAGGGTGAGAAACGCCGTCTCGGCCTCGGTACGTTCGGCGGCATCGCCGCCGCCGCCGAACCAGCCCTTCTTCTTCGGCGCCGGGTCCGGGACCGACTCCTGCCCCTTCTCCGGGCGGCTGCCCGAAAACCATTCCCAGGCCATGACGCCGAGCGGGTAGATGTCGAGCGTTTTTTCCGGCGTCTGCACGCTCGCCTGTTCCGGTGGTGCGTAGCCGCGTGTGCCTGCGCCGCCCTGAAAGCCGGGCAGCACGACGCCCGCGACATGGGCGATGCCGAAATCGATGACGACCGGCGAGCCGGCATCGGTCATCACCACATTCTCCGGCTTGATGTCGCGGTGGACGACGCCGCCGCGATGCAACGCGCCGATCGCGTGGCAGATGAGCGCCATGTAGTGCGCGATGCGGTCGAGCGTTTTTACCGAACCTTCGGAGAAGACGTTGCGGAGCTGCCTGCCTTGCACAAATTGCTGGACGATATAGGGGTTGGCGACAGCGTCGCGGCCGATAGCGTAGACTTCGGCGACCCCCGGATGGCGGGCGCGGGCGGCGGCCTCGATTTCAAGGCGCAGCGAGTCGAGAAAGGTCTCGCGGGTCGCGCGGTCATAGACGGCGTCGATCTGGAGCAGTTTCAGCGCCACGTCGCGGCCGCGCTGGAGATCGTGCGCGCGATAGACCGTGCCGAACGAGCCGGCGCCCAGTTCCTCGCGGATGAAGTAGCCGGACAGCGCCTCGTCCGGGCGCCAACCAATGGCGCGGCCGGATTCTTCCGAGACACCTTCCTCGACGCCGTACCGCGCCATGGTTTCCGACAGGGTGCGGAGATAGCGCGTGAGGCCACGCGCCTTGCAGCGCTTGACAGCCAGCAACAGCGCGGAGGCGGCATCGCCGGTGCGGTTCTGCGCGCGATAGAGATCGGAGGCGAGCAGGCGCGCCTGAATCTCGACGTCGGGCAGGTCCATATAGGTGAGCTGCTGCAGCGCGCCTTCGGCGAGGGTGAGCGCACGCGCGCCGTCTTCGGTCTTCAGGGCTTCGGCTTCGATGAGATCGAGCAGCAGTTTCTCGAATTCCGCGCCGCGCTCGGGCAGAAGCGCGCGGGCTTCGGTGAGCGTCGCCATCGCGGCCTTAGTGTCGCCGTTGCCGGCGAGGGTGTCGGCCTTGTCCTTCAGGCAGAAAAAGGCGATGCCGGTGAGGCCGCGCGCGCGGGCGAGGGCGAGGCCTTCGTCCAGCTTGGCGAGCGCCTCGGCGGTTTTCCCTTCGGCGGCGAGGACGCGGCCGATATCGTTCATCAGCTTGGCTTCGCCGCGCACATCGCCGAGCTGGCGAGCGAGGGTGATGTCGTTGTTGAAGTAGTGGAGCGCGTCCGCGTAGCGGCCCGACTGGAAGGCGAGGCGGCCGAGATTGCCGAGCGTGATCGCGACGCCCTGGCGGTCGCCCAGCACGGTCTTGTCGGCGAGCGAGCGGGCATAGGCGGCGAGCGCCTGATCGACCTGGCCGAGCGCGGCATAGACGGTGCCAAGGCTGTCATTCACCTGGGCCGAGCCGGACGTCGAGTGCAGCGCGTTGTAGCCGTCGGCTGCGGCGAGGAGGTCTTTCACTGAATTCTGCATATCGACGCGGCGCATCTCGATGAGACCGCGCAGATGCAGGGCGCGCGGGCGCGCCAGTGGCTCGGCGCCGCCCTGTTCGATGATCGGCTCGATGAGTTTGAGGACATCCGCCTCGCCGCCGATCTTGCGGAGATCGCAGGCGGCGAGTTCCAGCGCGGCGGCGGCCGCGAGGCGCGGCTGGGTGGCGAGGGCTTCCAGTTCCGGGCGGGCTTCGTCGAAGCGGCCGAGCTGCACAAGCGCGGCGGCGCGGGCGAAGCGTTCGTCGTCATTGGCGGGCGTGACGGCGGCGAGTTCGGCGAAGGCGCTGTCGTGCAGCTTCTGCTCGACCGGGCCATCCAGCAGATCGACGGTTTTGATCCACATGGCGTCTCCTCAGGCGGTCTTACGCCGCGTTCGCTTCCTCGACGGGCGCGACATCGACGCCGACTTCAACCTCGTGTTCGCCGCCGCCCAGCATGATGCCGGAGATCGGCGAGATGTCGGAATAGTCGCGGCCATAGGCGAGCGTGATGTGCTCGTCATCGGGCAGGATGCCGTTGGTCGGATCGTAGTCGATCCAGCCGAGCGGCGGGCACCAGACGGAAACCCAGGCGTGGCTCTGGTCGGCGCCCTGCAGCTTGGGTCGGCCCGGTGGCGGGCGGGTCATCAGATAGCCGCTGACATAGCGCGCCGCGAGGCCGCGGGCGCGCAGCACGGCGAGCATGACATGGCTCTGGTCCTGACAGACGCCGGCCTGCAGTTCGAACACCTTGTCGACGGGCGTCGAGGCATCGGTGACGCCGGGCTTGTATTTGATGTCGCGGCGGACGCGGTTCATCAGATCGCGCGCGGCGAGCGCCACGGGGCGGCCTGGCGCGAAGTCGGCTTCGGCGTACTTTACCAGGTCGCGCTCGGCGCGGGTCAGCGGCGTATCGAACATGAACTGCGCCGCCTCGATCTCGGCATCACTGCGCGCGATGGAGAGCGTGTCGCCGACCGTATCCCAGGCCGCCGTCATCTCGATGTCGCGCGGACGGCGATGGGTGACGCGCACGATGCTCTGCGCGTCGATCACGAGCTTGTCGTGCGGCTCGTCCATGGTGACGAGCTCCATGCGGTTGCCGAAATAGTCGTCGCGCGCACTGCGGCGGCTGGGGCCGGGATCGATGAAGACCTCAGACGACGCGCAGACCTGATTGTCGGTCAGGCGCGGGCGCAGGCGCATGATGTGCTGCGAGGTCGTCACTCGCTTGGAGTATTCATAGGTCGTGACGTGGCGCACCCGGTACAGCATCACGCGGCGTCCGTGGCTGGCGCACGGTGGCGCGGCGCGGCGCCGGAGCGGCGGCGGCTGACGAGGCGGAACCAGTTTTCGGCGTACTCGTTCGACAGGTCCGCCAAGCGGTTCTGGATCGTCTCGACGAGATCGCGCAGAGCGGGGCGTGCGCCCTTGGCGTCGGTGCCGGTGAGGTCGCTGACATCGAAGGTCTTCAGCCGCGCATAGATTGAATCGATGATCTCGCGGTCGCGGCCGCGCGACTGGGCGGGTGTGGCGCGCGGCAGTGCGAGGGCGCGGGCTTTCAAAGTGGCGAGCTGGTGCGCAATGGAGCGCGGATTGCTTTCATCCAGCACCAGAAGGTCGATCACCGGCCCGGCCTCGAACACGCCCATATAGCGCGAGCGGTAGGTCATGAAGCTGTCGGCGATGTCGAGCGTCAGCGCGAGATTGTCGGCGTTCTCGGGCGCATCGGGGCCATCGCCGGTCGCCAGCATCGCCTCGATCAGCCAGGTCGTGTTGACGGCACGCTCCATGCGGCGGCCGATCTCCAGGAACAGCCAGTTCGGCCCGCGCGTCATGTTCTCGTTCGCGAGACCGGCGAAGGCCGCCATGGTGCGGATGAGTTCATCGAGGTCGCCGCGCGCCGACGACATGATCGCGTCGATCTCGCCGGGGCGATCGGGCAGGGCCAGCGCGTTCAGCGCGCGCCAGGCATCGAGCGAGAGGCGGTCGCGCACGCGCCAGGCGGCACGGGTGGCGCTCTGCAGCATGGGGCGGAGGCCATGTGCGTTTTTCGGCTCGTAGATGAGCGAGTGGAGTTCGGTGACGAGCTGTACGAACTCGCCACCTGCCGCCATCTCGGCGGCGGATTTGGATATCTGCTCCATCGGTACCAGCAGGCGACCCGCAGCCTCGGCTGCGCTGGTATTGCCGGCGAAACCGGAGACTTCGCCGATGCGGGTGAGGAGGGCGCGCAGTGTCCGCACCATGTCTTCGGCGCGCTCGGCATAGCGGCCGAGCCAGAAGAGATTGTCGGCGGCGCGGCTGGGGATGTCGTCCGCGATGCGGCGGATCTCGAGTTTCTTCTCGCGATTGCCGAGCAGGCTGAAGGCAGCGACATCGGCGTCGCTCAGCACCCACACATCCTTGGAGATCGCGCCGCTCTGCAGGCTGATCGCCTGCATCGAGGCGCCTGAGCCTGTGCGCTCGGCGACGCGGGCAAGGCCGCCCGGCATCGCCTTGTAGCCATCGGGCGTCAGCGCCACGAAGCAGCGGAGCGTCACGGCGCGCGCTTCGAGACGGCCTGCCTCTTCCACCGGCGCGGAGGAGAGACGGCCCGGTGCTTCGGCCCAATAGCGCGCGCCCTGCAGGCGGAGTTTTTCCAGAACGGTCGTGCGGTCAGCAGATTGCGCCTGACCGCGCCCGGCCTGGATGAGCGGCGCAAAGCGGCCGGTCTGCGAGATCGACAGGCGCGCGCGATCCTCGGCCATGCGGGCGCGCTGGCGCGGATCGCCGGCCCAATAGGTTTCGATGCTGCGCAGTTTCAGGTCTTCGCCCAGCAGACTGCGACAGAGGCCGGGCAGGAAAGGCATCAGCGGCCGCGTCTCGGCGACACCGGAGCCGAGCGCATTGGCGACGACGACGTTGCCTGCGCGCACCGCCTCGGTGATGCCGGGAACGCCCAGTGCCGACTCGCTGCGCAGCTCCAGCGGGTCGCAATAGTCGCTGTCCTGACGGCGCAGGATGAGATCGACTTTGCGCGGACCAGCCAGCGTTTTCAGATAGACGTGGCGGTCACGGACCGTGAGGTCTTCGCCCTCGACCAGCGTGAAGCCGAGATAGCGCGCGAGATAGGCGTGCTCGAAATAGGCTTCGTTCAGCGGCCCGGGCGTTAAGAGCACGGCGTGAGGGCGCGCGATGCCGGTCAGCTGAAACAGCTTGTCGCGGAATCCGCCGAAGAAGGTCGCGAGGCGCTCGACGCGGCAGTCGCGGAAGAGTTCGGGCAGCATCTGCGAGACGATAATGCGGTTTTCCAGCGCGTAGCCTGCGCCGGCAGGAGCTTCTGTACGGTCGGCCAGCACCGTCCAGCCGCCGTCGGGCAGGCGGCCGAGATCGACGGCGGCGAAATGCAGGAAGACGCCGCCGGGCGGTTTGGCGCCATGAAAGGGACGCAGGAAATGCGGGCTTCCGGCGATAAGGGCGGCCGGAAGGTCGCCCGAGCGAAAGAGGCTTTGCGGGCCATAGACGTCGGCGAGGATGCGGTCGAGCAGCCGGGCGCGCTGGACGAGCCCGGCTTCCAGTTCGCGCCATTCGGCGGAGGAAATGGCCAGCGGGGCGATGTCGAGATCCCAGGGACGCTGGGGCGCATCCGGGTCGCCATAGACATTGTAGGTAACGCCGTTGTCGCGAACCATGCGAAGCGCGGTGGCTTCGAGGCGCTTCAGTTCCGAGCCGCCGAGGCCCGACAGCCCGTCGATGAGCTGGCGCCAATACTCGCGCATTTCGCCGTCGGCGCCGACAAGCTCGTCCGCCGCCCCAGGAAGCGGGGCGTAGCCTTCAAGCAGGGCCGATGAGATACGCATTCAGGGCCGCACCTTCACCGGCGCAGGTCGAGGGTCAAGGGAAAGTCGGGGTCGGGGCGCATTTCACCGAGTTCGATGCGTCCGGGACTCACCCCGCGCGGCTCGAACCGCGCGAGACGGCGGCCCTCGGCCTCGTAGGCGTTGACCGGGAACGTCTCGAAATTGCGGCCGCCGGGATGGGCGACGTGATAGGTGCAGCCGCCGAGCGAACGCCCGGACCAGCGGTCGATGATTTCGACCAGAAGCGGGCCATGGGGCGGAATGTTGGGATGCAGCGAGCGCGGCGCGGCCCAGGCGCGAAACCGCACGCCCGCGACCAGTTCACCGCGTGTTGCGGTTTCGGCCAGCGGAACGGCGCGTCCGTTGACGGTAACGGCATGGCGGCCCGGCGTCGCGCCGAAGAGACGGATTTCGAGGCGCTCGAGCGATGAGTCGACAAAGCGCACCGTGCCGCCTGCCGCGCCTTCCTCGCCCATCACATGCCATGGCTCCAGCGCCGAGCGGAGTTCGAGCGTGACGCCGTCTTTCTGAACGCGGCCATAGACCGGGAAGCGGAATTCGTAATGCGGCGCGTACCATTCGCTCTTCAGCGGATAGCCATGCGCGTTCATGTCGGCGATCAGGTCGTCGAGATCGGCACGCACAAAATGGGGCAGCATGAAGCGGTCATGCAGCGAGGTGCCCCAGCGCACCAGCTTCGCCTTGTAGGGCGTCTTCCAGAAGCGGGCGATGAGGCTGCGCAGCAGCAGCGCCTGCGCGAGGCTCATATCGGGATGCGGCGGCATCTCGAAGCCGCGGAACTCGACGAGGCCGAGGCGGCCGGTCGGCCCGTCGGGCGAATAGAGCTTGTCGATGCAGATTTCGGCGCGGTGCGTGTTGCCGGAGGAATCGATCAGCAGGTTGCGGAAGAGGCGGTCGACCAGCCAGGGCTGGGGCGCCTCGCCTTCGCCCGGCGCGGGCACCTGCGCGAGCGCGATCTCCATCTCGTAGAGCGAGTCGTGCCGCGCTTCGTCGATGCGCGGCGCCTGGCTGGTCGGGCCGATGAAGAGCCCGGAGAAGAGGTACGACAGCGCCGGATGGTTCTGCCAATAGCGGATGAGGCTGGCGAGCAGATCGGGGCGGCGGAGGAACGGCGAATCCGCCGCGCGCCGTCCGCCGAGCACGATGTGGTTGCCGCCGCCTGTGCCGGTGTGGCGGCCATCGATCATGAACTTGTCGGTGCCGAGGCGGGTGAGGCGCGCTTCCTCGTAGATCGCGCGGGTGATCTCAACCTGTTCCTCCCAGCTCGTCGCGGGGTGGATGTTCACCTCGATCACGCCGGGGTCTGGCGTCACCTTGATGACGTTGAGGCGCGCATCACCGGGCGGCGTGTAGCCTTCCAGATGAATGGCGATTCCGGTTTCGGCGGCTGTGTCTTCAAGCGCCGATACAAGTTCGAGATAGTCGTCGGCCGTTTCGACCGGCGGCATGAAGACGCAGAGCTTGCCGTCGCGCGGCTCGAACGCGATGGCCGTGCGGACGCCGTCGGCCGTGATGTCCTGTTCGGTGATCTGCTGGCGGTTGGTGTCAGCCGCCTGCGGCGCCCCCTGCAGGAAGGGCTGCTGTGCGGGCGAAGGATCGGGCAGGGGGCCGCGCGCATCGAACGGGTCCTGTTCGACGACGTACGGGTACGAGGCCGGCGGAATCCACGGCAGGCTACCGAGCGGCAGGCGGAAGCCGACGGGCGAATCGCCGGGCGCGAGGATCAGGCGCTCTTTCCGCAGTTTCCATTTCTCGGAGCGCCAGACCTTGCCTTCACTGCGCGCATTCCAGCGCTGCACCGGCAGCACCATGCCGACGGGCGCGTTGACGCCGCGGGCATAGACATTCTTTAGCCGCGCCGCGTCCTCTTTGTTCTCGAGCTTGGAATCGGCCGGCGTCGCATTCACCGGAAGCTCCTGTTCCTTCTTCTCGTAGAAGGACGGGTCTTCGAAGGCGGGCATCGCATAGTCGGTATCGATGCCGATCCTGGCCGCGAAGCCTTGAGCGAAGCGTTCGGCGTCGGCGAATGTCGCGGGGCGGTCGGTCTTTTCGCGCGCGATGCGGTCGGCATCGGTCCAGAGCGGCTTGCCGTCGCCGCGCCAGTAAAGGGCGAACGCCCAGCGCGGCAGGCTTTCGCCCGGATACCATTTGCCCTGACCGTAATGGAGCATGCCGCCCGGCGCGAAGCGGTCGCGCAGGCGACGGATCAGCTGGTCGGCGAGCGCGCGCTTGGTGGGGCCGACCGCATCAGTCGTCCATTCCGCGCCGTCCATATCGTCGATGG
>VFQQ010004070.1_pt1 | contig 13299 bp, 11 predicted proteins | sample 3512341 | NCBI WGS metagenome assembly VFQQ01 (sample SAMN10412373, study PRJNA504923) | tailings metagenome | isolation source: Relicate 2 Philex TSF1 revegetated site | place: Philippines: Tuba, Benguet | collected 2017-08-29 | reverse complement strand
GTAAGCCGATGAACGAGTTAACGCGTGTAGCACAGGGATAAGAAAACACTTCGCCTGCCCAAATTGTGCCTGTGGGACCGCGACTTGCAGCAGACGGTCCGCGCGTCCGGCTGGTCCTAGTCCCTGACGACGGCGCTCGCCAACGCATCGACGACACGGTCCATCTCGGCTGCCTTGAGATCAGGACCCATCGGCAAGCTCATCACGTGCTGGGCGGCCCACTCCGAGATAGGAGTCGCTTCGACCGAACCCAGGTGCGCGTAGGCAGGCTGCTGATTGAGTGGAACCGGATAGTGGACGGCAGTGGGAATGCCAAGATCCTGCAATTTGGCCTGCACCTCATCGCGCCGGGGAACGAGGACCGTATACTGAGCGTAGACGCTTGTCCGGCTGGGTCTGAGAGCAAGCGTCCGGAGGCCCGAAAGAGGCTGACCGACATCGCGCGTTTCCACCGTCTTTGCCCCTGCGACGCGCTCGTGGATGAGTTTCGTGTAACGGGCGCCGATCGCTCCGCGCTCGTTCACCTCCCACGCGAAGCGGGGCATCTTGGCCAGCACGATGGCGCACTGGAGCGTATCCATACGCCCGCCGACGCCGATGCGGGTGTGGACATACCGCTTGCTCTGTCCATGGACACGGATCTCGCGTGCGGCGCGGGCAAGATTGTCGTCGTTGGTGAACATCGCTCCGCCATCTCCGTAGCAGCCGAGCGGCTTCGACGGAAAGAAGCTGGTGCAGCCGAAGGTCGAAAGTCCGCAGCTCTGTCGCCCATCCGCGGTCGCGCCGAAGCTTTGCGCGCCGTCCTCAATGACGGGAATGTTGCCATTCCGAGCGGCAATTGCGTTGATCTCGTCGAGGTTCGCCACTTGGCCGTAGAGGCTCACGGGAATGATCGCTTTCGTGCGCGATGTGATCTTGGCCTCGATCGTGGACGCATCGATGTTCAGCGTGTCGGATTCGATATCCACGAACACCGGCCTCGCGCCGAGAAGCGCGATGACCTCAACCGTCGCAACGAACGTAAATGGAGTCGTGATGACTTCGTCGCCTGCTCCGACCCCAAGTGCCATGAGCGCAATGAGCAGCGCCTCAGTTCCGCTTGCAACGGTGATGCAATGCTTGCTCCCCGTGAAAGCGGCAAGCGCGCTCTCCAGTTCGGCCACTTCCGGCCCCATGATGTATTGGCCATGCGCAAGCACTGCGGCGATCCGGCGGTCCAGCTCCGGCTTGATGGCGGCTTGCTGCGTCTTGAGGTCTATGAAGGGAAGCGCTGCGGTGTCTTGCGCCATGTTCTAACGGTCCATTGCATGAGTGCGCTTATAGTCTTCGAATGAGGCCAGCATTTTCGCCTCTATCTCCGCCGGCATCCGCTTCGTCGGAGCGTGTGTTTCGAGGCTGAAAATCGTGCCGCCTTTGACGAGCTCGTCGAAACGCCCGAGCATCCAGATCTCCAGCTCGTAATGGCGTTGCGCGAGCGATGCGGGTGTATCGGCGAGGAACACCGGCGTCCTGACTTGTGCGAGGACCTCCCCTGCATCGGCCTCTTGGTCGATCCGGTGCAGAGTGTTTCCGAGCGGCAGATTGTTGAGGATGGCCCACTTGAACGAGTCGAGACCGCGAACGGCCGGGATGAGTCCGGCGTGAACGTTCAAAATTTTCCCCGATGACGAAAAATCCGGCTCGATCAGATTGGACCCGCACACCAGAAACATGTCGTACGCGTCGAGGTGCTGACGCCATTCGGCGTAGGGGAACACGTTCCGACCGAAGGCCCGGCCAAGCGACGTGGGTGATGCCCCCACGAATTGCTCAGGCCGATGGGCAAATTCAACCGCGCGGGCAGGTCGCTGACTGAATGGCATCAGCAGGAAATCGATCTGCGTGAAACCGCGGTTGTAAAGTTGCAGAAAGACCTGGGCGGTCTTCAAATGCGGCGCATCGTAGGAGAGCAGGCAGATCTTCATGAACGCGTCTCGGCGGATATGAGGAAGTCGACGACCTGCTTGGCGCGGAGCTGAACATAGTCGCGCGCCGTCATGCCGGCGTTATCGCGTGCGAGGGCGTCCGCGCCTGCCTTCAGAAGAAGCTCCATGACCGAAACATCGCCGCTGCCTAAAGCGGCAGTCTTGGCATACATCAAAGGCGTTGTCCCGGAACTGTTCGTGAGCGTAGGGTTTGCGCCCGCTTCAAGCAGTGCCGCAACGATTTTGCGGTCTCCGGCACGGCATGCGATCATCAACGGTGTTCGTCCGCGCGAGTCCCGGCAGTCGACATCTCCGTTCGCATGGAGGTAGGCGTTGACGCTTTCGTCATCAGAAAGCGCGCAGGCCTCAAAAATCGGTCGCACAGGATTTGCCACCAAGCTTTTGCTCCCAGTCCATCGTGCAGCAATCGCTATCTAGTACTCGAGAGGCAACGCCACTTTGCGGCCGTCGCGTGCAGACAGGTAAAGTGCGATCAGGAGCTCGAGTGACTTCAGCCCCTCGCGGCCGTCGGTCTCTGCCTCGGCCTCGCCGCGCAGCGTCTTGATGACGTTGTCGTAGTAAAGGGGATGGCCAAAACCGTAGACGCTCGTGGTCTCGTAGTTGGCCTGCTTGACGCTCTCGTCCTCGGGCTGTTTGTCGGCGAACTCCCAGTGTTGGATCTCGTTGACGGCCAATCCGCCGATGCGGACGGTCCCTTTCTCGCCGAGAATGGTCACGCTGCCCTCGAGGTTCTTGGGATAGGTCAGCATGGTCACGTTGAGCGTGCCGACCGCGCCGCTCCGCCATCGCAACGCGGCCACGCCCGTATCCTCGACATCGATGTTGCGCGCTAGCGTGCCCGTGTACGCCATCACGCTTTCGACGGGGCCGACCAGCCAGTCTAGGAGATCGATGTAGTGGCTCGCCTGGTTCATGAAGGCACCGCCGTCGAACTCCCATGTACCGCGCCATTTCGCGCTGTCGTAGTAGTCCTGCGGGCGCGTCCAGAAGACGTTGATCGCCACCGAGTAGATGCGCCCGAACCGCTTCTGCTCGATTGCGCGCTTGACGAGCTGGAGGGTCGCGTTGCGGCGGTTCTGCTTGACGACGAACAGGCGCACGCCGGCTGCGTCGCAGGCTTCCACCATGGCGAGCCCATCTTTCCAGCGCGTCGCCATCGGCTTTTCGGTCATCACGTGCCGGCCGGATTTTGCCACTTGAATGGCTTGGCTGGGGTGAAGTCCGCTCGGAGTCGTGAGGATGACGCAGTCCGCTGTGGTGCTGTCGAGCAGACTCGAAAGTGAGGCATGCCCCTTTGCTTTCGTGCGCTCCGTCGCGGCCTTGACGGCCTCCGGAGAGACATCGCAGACATCGACCAGCTCGCACCGATCGGCATGCTTTTCAATAGCGCCGAAGTGATTGGCCGCGATGCGCCCGCACCCCACCAGCGCAAATCGCACCTTTCGGCCGCTTACAGTCTTGTCGCTCATCGCGCGCCGCCTCTATAGACGAAAAACTCTGAAGCCTGCCGCCGCGCACGCGTGGCGATCGTAGAGGCTCTTGACGTCGACCAGTAGGGGCTTGTCCCCCTGAACGAGGCCCCGAAGCTGCTCGGGCGTCATTCTGCGGTATTCTTCATGGCCAACCGCCACAACCAGCGCGTCGACCGGCGCTGTCTTGGAGATCTCGCTGAGCAGAATGCCATACTCATGCTTGACTTCACCGGCATCCGCCTTGGGGTCCGTGACGATGACGTCGGCTCCGTGATCCCGGAGTTCCTTGACGATATCGATGGCCTTGGAATTGCGAATGTCCGGGCAGTTCTCCTTGAAGGTGATACCCATGACGCCGATGCGGCTGCGGGCGACATCGATGCCCTGTTGCAGCATCCGCTTCACGGTGTTGCGCGCCACGTAGCGGCCCATGTTGTCGTTGATGCGCCGGCCCGCGAGAATGACCTGAGGAATGTAGCCGAGCTGCTCGGCCTTGTGCGTCAGGTAGTAGGGATCGACGCCGATGCAGTGCCCGCCGACGAGGCCCGGCCGAAAGTTGAGGAAGTTCCACTTCGTGCTCGCAGCCTGAATCACTTCGGCCGTATCGATGCCGACACGCGCGAACACCACGGACAGCTCGTTCATCAACGCAATGTTGAGATCGCGCTGCGTGTTCTCGATGACTTTGGAAGCTTCGGCAACCTTGATGCTGCTCGCCTTGTGCGTGCCGGCAGTGATGATCTGCCCATAAAGCTTGTCGACGGCATCGGCGATTTCAGGAGTGGAGCCGCTCGTAACCTTCATGATCGTCGGCAGCTTGTGCTGCTTGTCAGCGGGATTGATGCGCTCCGGGCTGTATCCGCAGAAGAAGCCCTCATTGTAGGTGAGGCCGGACGTGCGCGCCAAGGCCGGGACGCACACCTCTTCGGTGGCCCCCGGATAGACGGTGGATTCATAGATCACGACCGAGCCCTTCGGCATCACGCTGCCGATCATCTCGGAAGCCTTGATGAGGGGAGTGAGATCCGGCCTGTTGGCCTCGTCGATCGGGGTGGGCACCGTGACGATGAAAATCTTGCACCGGCTGAGGTCTTTGGGATCGCTCGAGAAGCTGAGCTTCGAGGCGCCCTTCAACTCGGTGTCATCGACCTCGAGCGTGCGGTCGTGTCCAGCCTTGAGCTCGTCCACGCGGGCGAGGTTGATGTCGAACCCCACGACCTCGCGCTTCTTCCCGAACTCCACGGCAAGAGGCAACCCGACATAGCCCAAGCCTATGACGGAAATCGCTTCTTTCTCAAAATTCATGACGGTATGTGGTCCTCAATCCTCTTTCACGGCCATCGCAGCGAAGGCGCCCTGCTCGCCCCGGCAAGTCAACTCCGGCTCCAGCATACGCAATATAACTGTGCCTGCCGTGGCAACCCCCGTTGCTGCGGCGATCCAAAAGGAAACGATCGAACTTATGGTCCAGAGAGGGGCCGATTGCAAACCCGTTCGCACCCGCGCCAACAGGTCGCGACCCTGGGGGTCTAGGGTTGGAAGGGCACACCGGCGCCAGGGAGGCGCCACCGCGCTTGTCACCAAGAATGCCTCTGACTAGCTTTGCAAAAATCCGCTTTCCGTGTTCTCTGGCAGGTCATCGAGGGGAGAATGCTGCGCCCTTCCTGCAAACGGAACGGTACACGGCGCGAAATTCCCGGAGCGGATAATCCGTTGGGTCCGCGTTGCGATCGACAAGCCCTGAAACGTCAAACGGACGAATATGAGTTCGCGAAGAATTCTTGTAACGGGCGCAACGGGCTTCGTCGGCCGAAATCTAGTTTCGGACTTGCTCGAGAAACGTCCACTGACAGTTGCTGTCCGGAATTTCGAGGAAGCAGCTAAGCTTTGGCAGGGACGGGGTGACATCCGGATTATCGCGACCGGACCTGTTGAAGCCTCGACGCGTCTCGAAGACGCATTCTCCGACGTCTCGACTGTCGTCCACCTCGCGGGCCTTGCCCACGTGGAGGCACGGGATGGCGACGGGTCCCCGTTCATGCGCGCCAATGCCCAGGCAACGGAAAAGCTTGTCGAAATGGCCGTTCATCGCCGCGTGGACACGTTCGTCCACGTGAGCAGCCTGGCTTCGGTGGTCAGCAACGCGTCGGCAGAGGTCGTGAATGATACCACCCGCAATGAGGCGCTCACGCCGTACGGCGTGTCGAAGCGGCTTGCGGAGGATCACGTGGCAAAGCTGCCGGAAATGGGCATATTTTCGGTATCTCTCCGGCCACCGCTCGTCGTGGGCGCCGATGCGAGGGGGAACTGGGAAGCGCTCCAACGGCTCGCTTTGAGTGGAATTCCGTTGCCCTTTGGGAGCGTGCGAAATAGGCGATCGTTAGTGAGTGTGGGCTCCGTCGTTCAGGCCATATCTCATTTGTGTTCACGCCCCTGGCCCATCGAAGCGTCGGGAAACTATTGCCTCGCGGATTGGGGGACGCTTTCTCTTCCCGAGATCGTGACGCTCATGAGGAAGGGGATGGAGATTCCGCCCCGCCTGGTGCCGTTTCCGCCTAAGGTCCTCTACAGCGCGGCGCGAGCCGTGAAGCAGGACCGGCGGGCTGCCGGATTGCTGGGCGATCTCGAGGTCGATGCGAGCCGCTTTAGAGAAACATTCGGCTTCTCTGCCTCGCAAGGGATTCGAGAGGCCATTGTCGCTTCGGGGCAAAGCTATCGCCAGAAACGCAAAACCGGCGCAAAAGCTGGCCCACGTTAGCGGAAACAAAAATACGGCAAAATATGAAACGTGTATTTGATCTTACGCTAGCGCTGATCGGATTGCCGATTGTCATTCCCGCCATTCTCGCGTGCGCGATTGCAATTCGGTGGACTTCGCGGGGGCCGGCAATTTTTCGCCAGACCCGCATTGGTCTGAATGAGCAGCCCTTCACCTGTCTCAAGCTTCGAACCATGTACGCGGATACGCGTGACGCCCCCAGCCACGAGACATCGGCATCGGCCGTCACGCCGATTGGGCACTGGCTACGCCGTCTCAAGCTCGATGAGCTTCCGCAGCTCTGGAACATTATTGTCGGCGAGATGAGCTTTGTTGGGCCGCGCCCGTGCCTCCCGTCCCAGACCGAACTCATCGCCGCACGCCGCGCGCGCAATCTTTACTGCATCCGGCCGGGAATAACGGGCGTCGCACAGGTGGCAGGCATCGACATGTCGGATCCGGAACGCCTCGCGGCGGCGGACGCTGCCTATCTGAGCAACATGTCGATTGCAGCCGACCTGCGCTTGATTTTGATGACGGCCTTGGGCGCGGGGAGAGGCGATCGCGTGCGTTAGTAAACGCCGATCATTTTGCCGTCTCGATCGCTTCGACATACCGGCGCGCGACGAGGTCATAGTCGTACTCTCGTTCCATGTACGCTCGGCCTTTTGCGCCGAGAGAGCGCCGCAGGTCAGAAGGCATGGTGATGAGCTCGCGCAGTGCGCTCCAAATGGCCTCGGGCGTTTGAGCCCGCCGTGCGATCCCTCCTCCGGAAGCCGAGACCGGGTCGCCGCAAGGCTCGATTGGCAAAAGCGCCGGGAGCGAGGCGCCATAGTAGTCGGCGAACTTGTTCAGCGAGACGCCATACTGATAGAGGCGGTCGAGTGCGCGCACCCCCGCGTATCCGATATCCGACTTCTCGAGCAATCCGGCCACTTCGTTTTTGGCAACACGGCCGGCAAAATGGACGTTCTTCAGCTTTTTCTCGCCCACCATCGCCTGCAGTTTGGGGAGCTGCTCTCCGGAGCCCAGCAGAAGGACGCCGCAGCGATCTGCTTCGCCGCGCGAGGCCCCAAAAGCCATTGCTTCGAGGAGAAGGTCGACAGCATTCGGCTTCCCGAGTGACCCAGCGTGAACGACCGTTGTGAAGCCTTCGGCCCGCCATCCATCGAGCACGGCGTCGGCCTTACGGGCAGTGTCGGTCGTCAAAGGCGTGACGTTGCGTTGAATGTTGGTCCCGTTCGGCACCCACACGAACGGCTTGTGGCCAAAGCCGCGATCGTTGAGGTAACGATCCGCACGCGGCAGAACCGACGCGATCAGGTCAGCCCGGGTGAGGGCAAAGCGCTCTGTCACCGCGCACAGCTGAACAAATGGATGCAGCCGCGAGGTCTTGAGAATCTCGGTGATGCTCAACGGCCAGATGTCCCGGATCTCGAAAACCAGCTTGGCGCCCGTCGAGCGCGCAATGCGATGCGCGGGATAGATGGTGAACGGATGGGGAGACGAGGCGATGACCGCATCGGGAGGCCGCCAAGCCCCTGTGTAGCGGTCGGCCGACACATAAAGGTTTTTGGTTAAGTCCCAAATGTTGAAAAGCCGCGAGAAGGTATTTCCGTCGTACTGTCGCGCGGGAACGCTGACGTACTGAACGCCGTCGACAAGGAAATCGTCCGCGAGCGGCGCCCGCTTTTCCAGCAGATGGTGAAACGAAGCAACCAGGACGGTGACGGTGTGCCCTTGTCTCTGCCAGGCGCGGGCCAGCTCATACGGACGGTCGTAGAGCCCGACACCCGGGCCGCCGCCATAGTGATGAACGTACCAAATATGCAACGCTGCCTCTCCCGTCACGCCTGCGCGGCGTTCGGCCCGCGGGATGCGCGAGCCCAAAAAATGTGCGCTAACTTGCTAGTTCGCTCGTGACTGAAGGCATCGGTCATGCATTGGACATTCGCGCGATCCCCGCGAAAGGCGTTCGATTGCACGCTTCTCGATGACCTGTCAAACCGGCGAATGTGCAGGCGCATGAGCGCCAATGGATTTCGCCTCCGGGAGCTGAAACTCTCGGAAAAAGCGCCCGTTTTTTGACCGGGCCCTTGCGCTCGGAAACACGTCGAGGAACACCGCATACATTGCTTGCTCAGCGCAGCTATCATGGCTAGGCTGCCGGAAATTTTCAGATCTGTTCAGGGGTAGTGAGCGGCTATTGCGCCGCTTCGGGGAGTCACTTGGAATCTAAGCGAGAAAAGGGTGGTCTGCAGGCGTGGATTCTGAACACGCCCCGCTATCACAAGCGCGCCGCGCTTGTGATCATCGACCTGTCGCTGTTGAGCTTCGCGCTTTGGGCCTCGTTTTCGTTCCGCCTTGGCACGCTCTACGTGCCGACCTCCGGCGCAACGGTCGCCCTTATGATTGCGGCCCCGCTGATCTGCGTCGCCACCCTCTGGTGGTTTGGCATCTACCGGCTCGTGACCCGCTATGTTGGCTACCGGGGGACAAGCCAAGTCGTCATGGCCGTCGCGCTCGGCACCCTCGTTTGGTCACTGATCGTGTTTATGACCGGCCAGAATCGCGTGCCGCGCACGGCAATCATTTTGTTCGGCATCGCTGCGGCCGTTTTGCTCGCACTCGTTCGCTACGCGATCAAGCTGCTTCTCGAAAGCGCCAATATTCGCGTGCCTCCGGCACGGGTCGATGTCCCCTTGAAGCCGACGCTCATCTACGGTGCGGGCCGCATGGGCATCGAGCTCCTGGCGAATGTGCGGCGTGCGCGCGATCGCGAGGTTGTCGGTTTCATCGACCGGTCCCCCACGCTTTGGCGGCAGTACGTGATGGGCGTGAAGGTGCATGCGCCGCAGCGCCTTCCGCGCCTCATCGAGCGCCAAGGCATCGCCGAGGTCCTTGTCGCGCTTCCCGGCAATCAGCGCCGCGAGCGCAGGGACGTCTTGAAAGAGCTTGAGCAGCTGCGGGTCGCGGTGAAGGTGCTACCCGCCTATGAAGACCTCGCGTCCGGTCAAGTCGACGTCAGCAATCTGCGCGACGTCGAAGTCGGTGACTTGCTGGGCCGCGATCCGGTCAAGCCCAACGTCGAGCTGATGACACGAAACACGCTGGGCAAATCTATCCTCGTCACAGGAGCAGGCGGCTCGATCGGTTCGGAGCTTGTGCGTCAGGTCGTCCAACAGTCGCCGCGCTTGGTCGTGCTCTTCGATATCTCCGAGCCGGCCCTCTACAAGATCGAAATCGAAGTCCTGGAAGCCCTGACCAAGTTGCCGGAACATGCGCCGAAGCCGGACGTCAAAGCCGTCCTGGGGTCCGTTCTCGATGCGAAGCTCGTGAACGACGTTATCGTCGACAACGCCATCGCACCCATCTTTCACGCCGCTGCCTATAAGCATGTGCCCCTCGTCGAGCACAATCCGATCGCCGGTCTCAGCAACAACATCTTCGGCACGAGCATCGTCGCTGAATGCGCCTTGAAGGCCGGCGTCGAACGCTTCGTACTCGTCTCGACGGACAAAGCCGTGCGCCCGACCAATACCATGGGGGCCAGCAAGCGCTTGGCGGAGCTGGTCCTGCAATCGATGGCAGCCGATCAGGGATCGACGGTCTTTACCGTCGTCCGTTTCGGCAACGTCCTGGATAGCTCCGGCTCCGTTGTGCCGCGTTTCCGCCAGCAGATCCGGGCCGGCGGCCCCATCACCGTGACGCATCCCGAGGTCACTCGCTATTTTATGTCGATCCCCGAGGCCGCCGAGCTTGTCGTCCAGGCGGGCGCGATGGCGAAGGGCGGCGAGGTGTTCGTGCTGCAGATGGGCGATCCCGTCCGGATTGATGATCTGGCACGCCTCATGGTGCGGTTGTCGAACCTCGAAGTGCGCGACGAGAACAATCCCGACGGCGACATCGCAATCGCCTACACCGGACTGAGACCGGGTGAAAAACTATACGAGGAGCTTCTCATCGGTGCCCACACCGAAGAGACGGAACATCCGCGCATCTTCAAGTCCGACGAGCCGTTTCTGCTCGCGCCTGATTTGAGAAACGAGCTGGATCAGCTCAAAGCCGCAATGGCGGCGCGCGACTTGGCAACAATCCAATCCATTCTCCTGCGCACGGTGGAAGGATATCGGCCATTCCAGTTGGCCACGGCCGTCGATCGCGCCGACACCATCACCGAGACGGTTTGGGGCGACTCTATCTCTCAAACCATTCATTGAGTCTCCCCTTCGGACGGCCTCTGCCTAAGGGGAACAGGCCGCGCTGGAGGCCGCATCCGGTCTCTCGAGTATCTGGATCGCTTCACCGTTTGGCTCGCGCACGTGGACCACGCTCGCCCGCGGGACATTGAGTCCGGGTCTATCCAGCACGATGTTCGGAAGCGGTCGCGTGCCCGAAGGGGACAGCAGAACCCAAGTTCGCGCCAGCTCCTCGCACGGCACGAAGGACAATGCTCGGACCGCCAAAGGCTCGCTACCCGGATAGCCGCCGATCATCCATGGAAGTCCCACGGCCTTTGCGCCGATGGCAAACAATGCGCCCGGACTGGCGCCGGTCATATCGAGAACGGGCGTGCCCTCGGCCCCGCCATTCTGGTGAAGTGCAGTCCTGAGCTCGGTGATGTACCGCGCCGCATCTTGATCGACCAAGATCCTGGTCGATGGGCTCGGTCCGATGGAAAGCTCAGTCGTTTGCTTCCGCAGCGGCGTAGTGGAGCGATAGGGGGCTTCCATCGAGGAGACGAGCATGAGGACGGAAATTGGTAATCCGGCAATAGCGATCGAAAGCGCTGCCGTCCTGGCGAGGCGAGGATGCAGAAGCGCCCGTGTGCCGACGACACCTGCGGCACCGACGAACACCAGCGCCCACATGGATCGTTTGGCAACCGCGGTGTTTGTGCCGACAGCAAAGAAATAGGTGCAAAGCACGAGGAATATCGTGAGAGCTGCGGCACGAAGGACATTCGGCGAAAGGAGTTTCCGCCATCCGGCCAAAACCATAGCGGCGGCTAACACGCCACACGGCGCCGCCGCGAATAGAACCGCTGTATCGATTCTCACGCGTGGCCAGGCGAGCGCCAACTCAGGCTGGATCATAAGGGCGCAGGCAATCCCGGCCGCGACGAGGGTGGCAACGAAGAGGGCAAGCGTCCCAACGTCTCGCTTGAAGTTCGTCAAGACGAGGAGAGCAGCCGAAGCTACGGCGATAGTGCAGAAGACCGCAATTTCGAGCTTGGTCGGCCAGAGACCATGCCACGTAAGCATCTTTTTGATGCCGTAGCGCGGGGATTGCTCGAATGCCGACACCATTCCGAGGTGAATGCGTTCAGCGAATTTCGCCGGCGAGCCATCCACGACAAAGACCGTTACGATGACAAGAGCTAGCGCCGTCCCGGCTGCAAGAAGAAGCATGTGCCAGGGGCGCCGCGCCGTGAGCAGAACCACGATAAGAGCCGCGGGTGCGAGCAGGCCGGCGGAGGACGGCTTGGCCAGCGCGACCATCCAGCCGCCGACTCCGAGCGCGATGGCAGAGGCTGGCGAAAAGAGATGTGCGCCTTCCGGCAAGGAAGTGCGCCGGTTCGTGGCGATGCCGATCGCGGCGACAAGCAATCCTTGCAAAGTCAGCGAATTGTATCCGGGCGTCGTGATCCATTGCAGCAGGATAAAGAGGCTTGGGAGCGCAAGGGCGCACGACAGGGCGAGGTCTGTTGTCCAGCCGGCTCCGCGCCAGGATTTCCCATCGCGGATGAGGGCAAAGATCAAAAAAAGCGCCAAGCCGAAAGTGACCACGACGTTCATTTGGCGCAACAGCACGACATCGCCCTGCACCAGCAGATAGAACGGGTGGTAGAAAAATCCGAACTGCGAGATCGAGAACGGGTAGATCCAAGGATCGGAAATCCAGTTCAGGAAAAAACTCTCGTCCGTGAAGTCAAATCCGTGAAAGCACCGCTCGATCACAAGAGCGAGGAAAACCAGCGTAACGGCGGCAAGTGTGTAGCTCGCGATACGAACTGAATTGAGTGCGGCAACTGACAACCACGGCGGCAACTCGGAAAATGCACGCCTGTAGCCTGTTCCGGGTCGCCTCGCGGCATGATCGGAGTGCGCCATTCTTGTCCTGCCCATGATCCGTATCGTTGCCTGCTCAGTCGCCGCTCAACGTGCGAGAACTTGTGCGATGGCCCGAGCGGATTTTCCGTCTCCGTAGGGTTGAGCTTGCGTGCCTTGACTTCCCAAGGCCTGAAGAATTGTACGCGCGAGATCTGGGCGCGAGGGAGATGCAAGGCGATTCCAGCCAAGCTCGACAAGCTCGACCCATTCAGTTTCGTCGCGAAGGGTAACGCACGGCACCTTGTAGAAGAACGCTTCTTTCTGCACGCCGCCGGAGTCCGTTGCGATCAGGGCGGCCTGCGATTCAAGGGCGGCCATATCGAGATATCCCACGGGAGGCATCGTCCGTACGCGCTCGAAACTCAAACCGGCCGCTTTCATCCTGCCGGTCGTCCGCGGGTGGATTGGCAAAAGAACAGGAATGTCTTTTGCAACGGCCTCGAGCGAAGTCACGATGTTCCGCAGTCTCTCGATGTCGTCCGTGTTTTCGGCCCGATGAACCGTTGCCAACACGTAGCGGCCAGGCTCGACGGAAAGGGAATCGAGAAGTCCCTTCCGGTTGGCGGCGGCATCGGCGAATTGCAGCGCGGCATCGTACATCACGTCGCCGACCTGGAAGATCTGCGACTTGGCGATGCCTTCGCGCTCCAGGTTCTTCGTCGCAACATCCGTAGAGGTGAAGAGCAGATCTGAAAGCTGATCTGCAACGATGCGGTTCAATTCCTCTGGCATGAGGCGATTGAAGGAGCGGAGCCCCGCTTCGACGTGCGCAACGGGAATGTGCAGCTTGGCGGCCACCAGGGCTCCTGCGAGCGTCGAGTTGGTGTCGCCGTAGACCAATACCCGGTCGGGGCGCAATTCCTCGAGCACCGGCTCCAGTTTCTGAAGCATGGCGCCCGTCATGGCGCCGTGTCCGCCCCCGTGAATCTCAAGATGATGATCGGGCTTGGGAAGGCCCAGTTCCTCGAAGA
>VFQQ010004069.1_pt1 | contig 13301 bp, 17 predicted proteins | sample 3512341 | NCBI WGS metagenome assembly VFQQ01 (sample SAMN10412373, study PRJNA504923) | tailings metagenome | isolation source: Relicate 2 Philex TSF1 revegetated site | place: Philippines: Tuba, Benguet | collected 2017-08-29 | reverse complement strand
GGCGCTACACCGTAATCAGCTGATGCAGAGGAGGTTTACCAGCATGGCCACGCAACTGATCCACAACGCTTTCGCCAAGGCGGGCGTCCCGCTTTGGGTCACCCCATACGATGCCCGTGTGGCTCTCCGGCTGCGGAACTACCATTCCTCGGTCGCTGATGAGCTGGCCGAGTGGGTGGCCAGGCGGCTGAGCATGAGCTTCGCTGCGGGCTACCTGGGGCGCAAGCCGTTACCGATTCGTGGCGAGGATGTCACTCGCCAGCTGGCGAAGATGGGCTATTGCCAGCAGAACGCGGCCGAGATCGCCGGGATGATGTGTGAAAGCCACCCGCTCCTTCATCAGAAGGGTTGTGATCGTCGGTCATGCGACTCCGCTTACGCGTTGCCGCTTTCCGAGAAGGCTGGCGGTTGATGCCGGAGTTGTCAGTCCAATATCCAGACCTGCCGTGGGAGCTCCGCTGGCGATTGATCAAGGCCGCGGTGAATTCCGTAGGCGAGAGCATGGCCAGCATTGGCGATCGCCATGGCGTGAGTGGGGTCGCTGCGGTGAAGGGCAAGCGTTACCCGGCCGCCCAGGAAGCGCTGGCCAGCACCCTCGCGGTGTCTGCTGCAGCGCTGTTCCCTGAGCGGTATGCGGTAACCTGGTCTGATCAGTATCAGCGCGAGGTCGAGAAGGTGCTTCCTGGCCTCGCACAGCACACCGGCGCCGAGCTGCCCGGCGTGACCAAGGTGAAGGAGTTGCACTCCCACTGGAAGAGCATTCCGGTGGTACTGGATCAGCTTCCTGAAACCGCAAAAAGCCGGCTGGCCTGGATCAGAACCCAGCTGAAGGCGAGAGGATTCAGCATCACCGAGGTGGCCCGTCACCTCGGTGTGAGCCGGACAGCGATCAACAACCTGGTGGTTGTCGCATATGCCGACGTGCAGGCGTTCATCGCTGAGTGCCTGGGGGTGAAACCTCAGCAGCTGTGGACTGACCGATATGATGCCGATGGATCGCCGTTGCCGACAGGTCGAGCGGTGAAGTCCGCGCCGTACTGTGATGCGCCGTCCTCTGTGCTGGATCTGCGAGAAGGCCTCTGGCTGCCGGTCGAATCGATCGTTGGGCTGCCCGGGCTCTCTGCCTCGGCTGACGGCATCACGGGGGCCGCGAAGCGGCACGGGTGGCAAATCCGCGATCGCTCGGGTGTGTTGGAGATCGCATTCGGTTCTCTGCCGGTGGAAGCGCGCCATCACCTGGTTGGCAACGCCGATGGGGGCGGCCGTGCGCCAGTTGGCCGGCGCGTGCGCAAGCGGTTCAAGCGAACTTCCTTCGAACTCGACCGGCTTACCGATGGCGCGCGGAAGGTCCTGGGCGTTGAGGCTGGTGACGGCATGTCGACTGTCACCATCACCAGTGTGGGCGTAGCCAGCGGCAAAATTGAGGCCTGGCAGCAGGCTGCACTCGGCCCGGGTGAGTTGCGCCAGATCGCGGCGGCTTTCCTTGAGGCTGCCCAAGCCTGTGAGATCGGAGGGGGACGGAGATGAAGCCTGCAGACACGCAGCTGCTTGGATTGGTCAACGCCGTCCGGGAGTTCACCGGGGAAGGCATGATGTCTGCCAAAAAGGCGCTCATCGCTACCGGTAATGACCCTCTTCTCGCCTGTGGCTATCTGAAGTACAGCGGCTGCCTGATCAATCTGAATGGTGGCGACCGTGAGGCGTGGACTCTGAGAAATGCTGAGGCGTATGCGAAGCTGCTGGCTCTCGCTGAGGATGGCCGGATCGTATGGCGCGCAGCGCCTGAGTCCGCGCCCGCCGACGCCTCAGTCAACCAAACTGATTTAGAAGGACCTGGCCAATGATGACCCAGCTCGAAACAGCCATCGTGAATGCTGCTCAAGGCCTTCTGGCCGATGAGGTGCGGTTCTACCTCATGCTCAAGGATAGGGCTGACACGGAAGAAGATCAGCGGGACTACGACCGGGCTCGCGGGGCCTAACAGCTCTGCTTGCCCTGGCCCATCAGGCCGACAGCGGACTGTCTGCAGCTGCTGTCGAGGCGTTGCACGATATCGAGGCGAAGGAGATTGCCGCAACGAATGAAGCGCGCGAGGCGCTGGGCACGAGCCCGCTGCGCGTCGGGGATTGAGGGTGTTGCACACTGTAGTGCAACAGGATGCAACATCAAGCTCATGAGATAGGTGCCCAGTATGGCCGAAACCAAGACGAAGCCCTTCACGAAAGAGGACATGCTCTGGGAGTTGGATTCCACCATCAAGGATCTGGCTCGGCAGAATTCGACCGAGTTCCGCGGGCGCTACTTCGGTGAGTGCCGAGGGATTCTCCGCACGCTCTACCTGCTTGGCATGGTCGATGAGGTGGAGCACGCAGAACTCAAGGTCAAGATCGATACAGCTCATCAGCAGGCGATCGCACAATGCGAAGCTGCTGGCGAATCGCTGGATCCTGTCGTGGCCCAGAAAGAGGCTTTTCGGAGCCAACTCAACGCCGACCAGCTGGCCAGCCAAAGGGCAGGGGGCTGACATGGCGTTGATTGAGATCGCCCTGGAGCGCGCGTTGTCGGCTTACCGCGGCAAGCGCGACAAGGCTGGCCAGGCGTATGTGCTCCATCCCCTGCGCCTCATGGCGAAGATGCACGACGAGATCTCCCAGGTCGTCTCGCTCCTTCATGATGTCATTGAGGACTCGGACGTGACGGCCGAGGATCTGCGGGAAGACGGCTTTCCAGAAGTCGTGATCGAGGCGGTCGTGGCGTTGACGCGGCAGGCCGGCGAGTCCTACATGGCATTCATCGAGCGGCTGAAGCCGAACGAGCTCGCGCGGAAGGTGAAGCTTGCCGACATCGAGGACAACCTCAACGTGCTCCGCCTGGTCGAGCTGAACGAACAGGATCTGCGACGCGTCCAGAAATACCACAAGGCCTGGCATTACCTGCAGGCTGCGTGAGCCCCGGTGGCCGCGCCTGGTTGCGCGGCTAGTTCCAGAAGGCCCTGGTGTCCCAGCCAGGGACCAACCCGAGAATAGCTGGGGTCATCCCAGCCTTCGCCAGCGTTGCCGTCGGCAACGTGGCCATCAGCCCCTTGAACTTATCCTTCCAGTCGGCCGTCGGGTCGACGACCCGCAGCAGGGCCTGCACGGCTACTGCCCGGGCGAACACGCGCCCCCGGTCGGCGTGAGCCGGAAACTCCTGCTTGATCGCCTTCGCGAAGAGCGGCGTGTCCGAGGTGATTGAGGTGTTCCACAGCCGGCCGTGGTGGGCGCTCAGGTTACGCAGCAGCGTCAGGCTCTTCAGCCAGGAGCAGACGACCGATTCATCGTAGCCAAAGCAGGCGGCGATGCTCTTGCGATGATCCAGGTGCAGGCCGGCCAGTAGCCGGGACAACTGGCCGATGCTCATGGCCTCCAGCACCGCCCAGATTGGCGGAAAGGGCGGGCTGTTGTAGGTGTCGTAGTAGTGCCGAATTGGCGCGTTTTTGATCCTCAGCCCGAGGACGTTCTTCAGAAAGTCACGGTGCTCATCGAGCCCCTGGAAGTGAATCGCGTCGAGGTAGAAGTGGGGGCCGCAACTGCGGTCATTGGCCAGGGTGTTGGCGATCGCCGCGCGGAAGGCGACCTCAATACGGTCGATCGCGTCGAGGCAGACGAGTCGCAGGCGGCGGTCGAAGTCGTAGAGCGCCAGGATGTCGTCGAATCGCACGCCCGGGTGAAACTGCTTGGCAGCGTCCTGGAGAGGGCGCATGTAGATCAGCAGGCGGAAATAGCCGATGAACTCCAGGGCCTTGATGGCCTTGTCGCGTTGGCCGCGGGTGTTGAGGCCTTTTGTTCGGAGGTGACGCAGCAGGGCGTGAGGGGTTTTCGCAGGCTTGGAGTAAAGCGTGGGGGCATGCGGCATGCCGAAGCTTCCTGCTGGCAGTAGAAAAAACTAACCCCCTGGTGCGCAGTACGGGACAGGTCCCGCCCGAGGCGTGGGGGTTATTCTTGAGACCGAGTATTGCTCAAATTTGAGCATGACGCAAGGTGAAGTGCGGTTATCTGGCGTGACGTGGCGTGAGCCGCGTCAGTGAGCCTGCTGAGGTGCATAGCGCCATATCAGACCCGCGATGGGCACGTAGAGGCCAATCAGCGCGAAGAATGCAGCCTCGTGCACTGTGGCTGACGGCACATAGGGCGTGATCACGGTAACGGCTGTGAAAGCCAGGCCGAGGCAGCTGAACAGCTTGAAGGCGGCGCGCTTGGACATGATAGACCTTTCGGATGTGGTGGATGCGTCGAATATAGCGGCCTGGGCGGCCGGTTCAATGGCGACGAAAGATCTCGTAGTCGGCGCCAGTTCCGGCGCCGCGCGGCGCCGGCTACTGCGGCGCGGCCCTTGCCGTTCGTCGGGAATCTCCTCTGAAGCTCTCGGCGCCGGCCGTCGGCGCCGTGGACTTCGCCAGCCACCCACAAAAAAGCCGGCTTGCGAAGCCGGCTTGCGCCGGCCTTCTACTGCACTGAAGGAGTTGGCTCAGAGTTTGCCGCTGAAAATCGGGGTGCTGGCTGGTGTCGGCTCGGCACCCTCCACTACATCCAGCGCCTGCAGGTCGACCAGCAGCGCTCGGCGCGGTGTGTTCGGGTTGTCGGGGTTGGTGTTGTCTTGGGTGGCGATGATCAGGCCGTAGAGCCATATGCCATGGTCGTTGGCCAGGAGCGCGTCCTGCAGGCGGCGGGCGGTAGCTTCGTCTTCGACCTTCAGGAAGTTGGCGGTCGGACCGTTCTCAAAGCCGAGGCTGTAGACCCGGTTGTCCGAGAAGGTGATGTAGGCCTTCTCCGGCGGCATTTTGCTGTACGCGTCCCAGCCGACGGTTGCCTTGCGCTTGGCGTTCTCCAGCTCCGGCCGGAACAGGCGGTTCTGGATCTCGAAGCCTTTGCGCTCGAAGTCGTAGGGCTGGAATTCCATCTCCTGAGCCGTGAAGAACATCTTCACGTAGCGGTCCTCGGGCGCGGCGAGGATCTGCTGCTGGATGAATGGCTGAATGGCTTCCACGGCATCGCTCTTGGTGAACGGATTGCCAGCGTTCTCGGCCTCTTCCAGCTGCTTGAGCAGCGGCTGGAGGTCGGGTTCGGCCTGCTCGATGTTGATCGACTTGGCGATGAACTCAATGCTGTCCATCTGCTCGGCCTGCTTGTTGTACATGAAGGCCAGCTGGTTGCCGGTGGTGATTTCCAGGTACTGGTCGAAGCTCGGCGCCGGCCCGGGCGCGCCCAGGCGGAATTTCGAATCGGCATTCACTTCGCGCGGATTCTCCGCTACGGCCGGCTCGGCAACCTTGGTTGCCGCCGGCGCTGCCGGTTGAGCCTTGGCCTGCGGTGCTGGCGACTTGTCGTCGCCGCATGCAGAGAGGAGCAGGGCGGTACAGAGCAGGGCGCCGATCGCGCGGCGCGGGTGGTGGTGGATCATCTGGGAGTCCTGTTGTTGGTCAAAAGGGGTGTTATTGGTCAGAGCCAACCGTATTGCGGTTCGATCTCGATGCCTTGGTGGTCGGTGAGCGAAATGCCTGTGAGGAGGCCCTCGCCGCCGGCGATGTGGTGGGAAGCCTGAGCGATCGCGGTGGCGTCGTCCGCGGCCGCTATTTCCACCTCGCGTTCAACGTGATCTTCCGTGAGGAAGCTCAGTAGATAGGGAAGATCAGCCTGGGCGGTGCTGGCCAGCGGAACAGGCTCCGGAGTGTTTTGCTCTTGGCGAGGTTGTCGAGTCATCGGTGAATGTCCCTTGGCGTTTCAGCGAAGCGAGGCTGCGGCATCTGCCGGCGGCATTGAATGAAACAGCTCAATCGTACCTACCGTGGCCGTTTTGCAATGCGTGCGGATCAACTCGGTGACTGCGTTGCGATATTCGTCCTGATAGCCGAAGCGGATGCCGATGAGCGGCAGCACCGAGACGACAGCGAAGACAACCAGGCCGGACATCTGCAAGTTGTGAATGATGGCGGCCGCAATCTCGCTGGGAGGCGCTGCGTTGAACGCCGCGAGCAGCGCTGCAGAGTCGTGGGAGATGGTCGAGACGATCAACCAGAAGGCTGTGATTGGGGTCGCCATCAGGAACACGGCGAGAAGGATGAGCGAGACCTTCAGTAGGCTCTTTCCTTGAGCGATCGCAACAGCCGGGTTTTGAAAGGCGCGGCGCTGGATGGATGCAAGCTCCTGATCTGGTATGTGACCGACGGGCACGCCGTTGAGGTGCACTTCCCAGGCCTGGGTAGCGTCTGCGTTGATACGCTTTTCGTAGCCGGCATCGATGCGGCTGCGCATATAGCCGATGGCCACGCCGAATACGGCTGTCATCAATAGAGCATGGATGATGCCGTAGCCGTTGTTCAGCGTGCCGAAGAGGAAGGTGAACAGCAGTGCCGCCGCGGCGGCACTGCCGATGTTGATCATGAGCTTCTGGATCGCTGCTTTGGTCATGCTTGTGCCTGCTCTTCAGTGCTTGGGGTTAACGGGGTGGCGAGGCTGTAGCCACCCTCTTGGAGGCGCCGGTGGAGCATCTCTTGGGAGCCGCCCCAGAACCCGGTGTCCTTGGCCCACTTCACGCGGTGCGAGTAAACGGTGCGGCGCACTGAGATGCCCGGTGCGCCGCCGTCGTACTGGGGATTGCCTGGGAGCATGACGCGCTCGATGCGCAGCGCGTCAATGGGGCCCATTTTGCGCCAGACCTGGCCGACGGCCAGCGGGTGCGGCTCGAACTCGGCGACGTGTTCCCAGCCGCCTGGCAGATCATCGGGTAGTCGGTCGCTCATGGCGTGCTCCTGGTGTCAGTCGTGCTTGATGGGGTCAACGGCCTCTAGCTGCAGGAGCAGGGCGTACTGTTGACCGTCGTGTTGCCAGGTGTAGGTGGCGTAGTCGCCGGCGCCGAGCGTCTTCTGGCCGCCGACCTTATAGGTGGCTACGCCACCTTTTTCAGCCTTGATGTAGTGGAAGAAGTTGATATCGGAGGAAATCTTCTTGGCCGTGGTGGCCACTGCGGGAGCGATGTTCATGACCTCGCCAATGGTTTCGGAGATCTGCCGGCCGCGCAGGCCTCCAGGGATCTCTTCAGGCACGGTGCGAGTATGGGTAACCAGGTCCTTATGCGTTGCCGGCTCGCCGTCAGTGGTGTGGAGACGCTTGTTCCTGAGGATGGTGTAACCATCGGCGCCGGCGATCGCGGCAGGCGCTTCATCCAGGGGCGTTCCGCTCTTGACGCGCAATTGCTCCTCGGTAACCGGCTTCTTGAGCTTGATCAGCAGGGCGCGGTATTGCAGCAGGTACTTCGAATTCAGGTGAGGGTTGACGCTGGGCGGGAGCTGGTCGGTAGCGCTGACCGGACCAGCAACCAGTGCCACGGAGGCGAACAGGGCGGCGCACAGGGAAGAAAGGGACTTTTTCAAGAGAAGCTCCATGTTTTCGGGTTGAGTCTCAATAATATAACGCGAAAGGCGTTCGCGCTTCTATTCAACTCGCTGCACTTTGTTCTTGCTCGCTGGCCTTGATCGCGTAGCGGTACTGGAGGCGCCATTCAATGGCGTCGTCAGGGCTGCCCAGCGAGCCGGTCACCTGCCGGCGCCTTACCATCGATGCAACCTGTTGCGCGGTGATTTCCAGGGCGCCGCGTTTCACTGCAAGCGCGCGCTTGGTCAGGGCGATGTCGAAGTGCGATTTGTAGGTGCCCTGGTACTGGTGATGCCTCAGTTGAACGCCAATGGCGGCCGCCATGGCGCGCAACTCGTCTTCGCCGTCGGCGATCATGTGGCACATGACATAGGTGCGATTGCCGACCTTCAATGAGGCCCGCATATCGTCGACATAGACAGCCATTGGTCCCACCTTTTGGCATGACCGGTCGGAGCCATAAAGCTGCCGGTCTGTGTTTATTTGTGAGTCTCAGTAATATAGCATTGCGTGCATATTAAGACGATTTGCTAAAGGTGCAGCCTTTAGGAAGGACAGCATGCAATTCCAAACCACTGAACAATTCAGCCAGGTGGCCACTGAGCTACTGCGGCATCACTACCTCGCCCAGCTGGCCGGCACCTACCTGGCCAACCCTGACGCCCAGCTGGCGTGCATTCATCAGGGCATTCAGCCATTCGAAGCGGTCAACGCCGTGGCCCGTGAGTACGGGCTGCCGCGCATGGAGATCGGGCTGTTTGGTCTGTCGCTGGCTTCTCCCGATCGCCCTCTGGTCGAGGAGGACCAGCTGAACGCCTGCGAGCGGCTCGGCCTGTTTGAGCTGCTGCAGGATGTCGCCCCTTATGCAGAGCGCGCTTCGGCGTAGGAGGTAAGGCATGCTGCTGGATGGAGCGGTGTCGGAGCTGGTTGGTCCAGGTAGTTCTCCGGCGACGTCCGCCGGCGGCGCCGGGAATGATGCAGTCGTCGCAGTGGCGAACACCTGGGCTGATCACTTCAACGTCAACCCTGATGAGCGCGACGAGTTCATCGCACGGTACGTGCGCCGAGTACAAGAGCACCGTTTCTGGGCGGTTGGTGATCAAGTGGCAGGAAAGACGCACGCAGCGTGCCGCCTGGGAGAGATGCTGTTCTTTTACGACGGATGCACCGTGCAGGTTCGGCGCCTCGGAGACAGGCCCAGACTGACTTGGAGCCGTCGAACTGACAGCATGAAGTGTGAGATTGAACGGTGGGGAGGTCAGCTATACACGAAAGTGCAGCTGCCATCTGTCACACCGGAGGGAGCGCATGTCGGCAAGTTGGTCAGGCGCCTGAAGCCGGTATTCGCCAAGAAAGTTGCCTGTTCTGCTGTCTTCGACAGCATGACTACCTTCAGCAAGGCTTATCGAGCAGTTGCTTACCAGCAAGTCACCGCCGATGTGGGGTCGAGCGGACTTGCTTTGGAGAAAAGCCCAGACTGCCGATATACCAGGCCGAGGTTGCGTTTCTACATGCGACTCGGCGCGGGTACATTCAAGCGCTTCTTTGCGTTCCTCAATCCGGACATCCTTCGAACTGTCCGCGGCGTTGGATGCCCGAGCTTCACTCTCTACAACTGGATCGCAGCCGGCGATGTTGATCGGAGGATTCAGGCTGTCAGGGCTTATCCACTTTTAGTTCCCTACATTCTTCTTCAATGGGAACAGCACAAGCACGCGTTCTTGAAAACCAATGCGGTTCAGCCATTCGGAATGCACGTAAAGTCCATGCGCCTCGGTGAGTTGGTCGACAAGGGCGAGAAGATTCTGCCGTTGCTGGCTGAGGCATATAGTTGGCCTGAGCGATGGGTGAAATCTGCTAGCGCCTTCCCGTTGCGACATACCGGGTCCGCGCTGCGGATGATCGGCCAGCATGGTTGGGATGACATGCTCTCCCCCGTGATCAGAGCTACAGGCCTGGGTAACCGTAAGCCAAAGGGTAAGTCAGAGTGGGCTGTTTGGTTCCGATTCCTGGAAGCATTGCCTTGGGCCCTCATGCATTCCGTTGATGAAGGCGACTGGGCTCGTTTTCTTGCGGGTTGTCCTGAGTGGTCCGCGCCGGAATGGGAAGAAATCCTCCCTCGCTGTCGCGACCTCGGGGATCTTAACTTTGATGACGCTGGCTTCGGGCACGACGATCTGGGCCTTCCTAAGCTTCCAGCGTGGCCGCTGCGTCGATATCTGAATCTCAGCGCCCAGTGGCACAAAGCGCGTGATGAACTCGTACGCGAGCTTGCGAAGGAAGATGAAGAGCACGCTGCTAAAGGCGACTATGCATGGGCGCGCATGCTGCCGCAGAACCTTGTGCATGAAAGCACTGATGTTGAAATCGTCGAGTTAACTGTTCCGGAAGAGTTGTATCTAGAAGGGCGTGCACTCCACCACTGTGTCGACGGCTATAGCAGCTACTGCTACTCCGGAGACAGCAGAATTGTCTCTTTCCGGAAGAACGGCAAGTCGCTGGCGACGGCCGAATTCTGCCTTCGCCCTTGGAAGGACAAGCCATCTCTTCGAAATTTGTATTGCGCCCAGTTTCGCGGAAGTAGAAATGCCGTTGTTCCGCAAGCTAGTGATGCTGGCCAAGCATTTGCCTGGCTGATGAAGCAGATTCGTGTGCGCAAGGTTCCCGCTGAGGTCATCTGGCCAAGTGTGCCTGAGCATCTGAGGCCTGCGCGGATGCAAGATCGAGATGATCAGGTAAAGAAAAGAATGATTGTATGGCTGGGTAATGCAATTAAAAAATAAACATGGGGATTGCATTTAATGATGTGTTCTGATGTGTCACTCTGTGCTGTTTGCTCTTCTGAGTTAAAAGTGGCGGCAAACCTAGACAGCGTGGAATCCATGTATTGCAGCAACTGTATCGGCGAAGTCGGGTTGGATGAGGTTTTTATAATTTTTGCGAAGCGTTACTCGATGGGGGAGTTTCGGAAGTCAAGAGTCTTCAGCAACTCTTTACGAATTTTGGAGTTAGCCCGCTCGGGCCTGGACATGTTCTTTCGGGAAGAAACCCAGCTTTTCGATTATGATCCAGGGTTTCTGGCGATTTATGATGTGTATGGGCGATGCCATCGGCTGATTTCATCGACTATGAACTCAATTCTCAGGGATGATTTTGCTTCCGCAGAAATATTGGCTCGTGCGTCCACTGAAACCTGCGTAAATGCTCTTTACTTATTGAAGGGAGACAGAACAGAGAATGTCGTCGCTTATTTTAATCACCATTTGGCTGCCAAAAAGAATAATATAAATAAATGGGAGGAAAGCCTCGCCAGTGATGACTCATCTCAATATCAAAAATTCATGCGGAGAAAGATTAAGAAAGCGCGGGAAGATGTGGCGTTGTACAAGCGCCTTTTGGTCGACGCATTCTCTATGGATGGGGTTGACTTCAAAACTTATAAAGCATGGCCAAACCACCATGATAGATTTAAAGCGGTCGGATTCGCCACTCACTATAGGACAGTTTACTCGGCGCTTTCAAATCAAGTTCACGGTGATGCCGAAGACACAATAAACAGATTTATAGAGGCCGTGCTTAATCCTGATATTGCAAAAAAAGTTAAGGTGGTTCGCAATGCTGAGTCTGTGACTTTCGCTTATCTAATGGCCCTTGGCACTGTTCAGCTATTCGTCACGCTTACGCTGGCCTATATGAACGCATATATTTCTGAGGAAGAGCGTGCATGCGGCAGTAAATGGTCAGTGTTCTTTGAAGATCTTCTCGTCCAGGCAGAGGGGAATTCAGCATTAATAAATATGGCGCATGATCAGGTCAAGGGTCTTGGCTCCTAGATAGGAATTCCAAAGGCCACTACGGGTAGTGTACATATGCGCAAGGCTTTTCAGTCAACGCCGCCTCTAGGTCGATTTCAATCCATGGGTGATCGGCTGATGGGCACCCCAGGGCTTAGCGATCATGCGGCCGCCGCAACTAAGATCTGGCAGGCCCGCGCCAAGGCCAGTGTCGCTCTCTGGAACCGCGAGAATCCCGACAACCTGACCACGATTGAGGCTTGGGCGGCGCGCTACCCGGTCGAGATTGTCCGCGAAAGCTCCACCGACTCCCAACCAGGCGCCCGGGCGCTGTCCCAGTTCGCCGGCGCGCGAGCTCGCACCGCTGATCTTGCCCGGCTCTCGCTCGCGCAGGAGGCGGAGGCCTCGGGCGTGCCGGCCGAGCAGATTCGTCTGCAGAGCGGCTGGCACCGGGGTGTCGATCGCGCCTGGCGATTCGAGCTCGATGACTCCGAGGCCTGCCTGGGGCCCCAGGTGCTGCAGCGTCAGCAGCAGGCGGCCGCCGAACTGAAAGCCGCACTGGCGGTGCTCAACACCCGTGCCGATGAGCTGCGATCGCAGGTGCGTGCGGGCGAGTTGTCGGCAGAAGCCGCCGAACAGGCCTATGAGACGGCGCGTGCACCGGTGCTCGCGCTCCAGAATCGACTGCAACCGTTGCTGGCGATCGCTCCAGGTGCAATGCGCGGCCTGGCCGCCGGCGCAACGCGGCGCCTGGATGAGGTGCTCTTCCATCCAGCGCTGTTTGCAGCCTATCCCGAACTGGCTGCGCTTGAGGTCCGTGGCTTCGAGGCGGATCCGTTCGATGAGACGCAGGGCTATTTCGACGGACGCACGCTGCACGTTCGCGTGAGCGGCGCCACGGCCGATCACCAGCTCGATGTGATCATCCACGAGCTGCAGCACGCCATCCAGCACATAGAGGGGTTCGCCAACGGTGGGATGGTCGAGTATTTCAAAGACATCTCCCTGGTTGAGCCTCTGACGGCGCCGATCACCAAGCGCCTGCATGAACTGCTGGATTCTGATCCCGAATTCGGGAGGCTCAAGCGCCTGCAGCATCGAACTTTTTCGTCGATCATAGGCGCCTACGGCACCGACCAGGCGCGGGGGCGCGCCCTGGACTGGGATCAGGTGCCGGATGCCGAGCGGGAGGCTTACTTCGCCCTGGGCGAGCAGCTGCAGGCCTTTGAGCAATACTGGGAATACATGGATCTCGAAGACCAGCGCAGCCGCATCGAGCGCGACAGGCCGGTGCTGAGCGCTGTCGAGCAGTACCGGCGACTGGCGGGAGAAGTGGAAGCGCGCAACACCGTTTCGCGCCGGCGGCTCGATGCGGCCACTCGGCAGGCCACCCCGCCAGAGCAGACCGAAGATATCGCGCGTGACCTGCAGGCCGTCGATATCCCCGGGCGCCGGCCGCGCCTGGCGGCCGACCAGGCCCCAGATGGCGTTCGTGTGCTGTCACAGTCTGCAGCCCTGCCCGCGGCGACCCTGCGCGAGATGAGCCTGCAGCGCTGGAGCACGGAGCGCCCCGCGCTGCGCGCGGCCGATGGAAGCCTGCAGGTGCTGTATCACGGCACGCAGGCGGGCGAAGCCCTGACGCACTTCATCCCGGGTGGCGTCGACGGCGTTCAGCTGACCGGTGATGCATACGGCGTGGCCAGCTACTTCACTTCCAGCCCGGGCGAGGCCAGCGCGTACGGCACCGACGGCGCGGTATTTCCGGTCTATATCCGCGGCGAGCTCCTGGACCTGGCGGCGCCGGAGGTGCCGGCCGAAGAGGTTGCCCGTCTAAGCGCATTTGCCAACGAGGTGCTGCTGCCGGCCGATCGCGCCCGCTTCCCGGTGGGCCGGCGTGAGCGCCGCTTCACCGAGGAGCAGCTGGAAGACGCGAAAGCCTTCTTCCAGTCCTGCCGAGATAGCTGGCAGCGCCTGGGCGATGGCATGGAGCGGGCCAGGCCCGAGGTGGACAAGGACGGTGATGAGTTCATCGTCCGGTTCACTGACTTCGATGCCCAGGTCGAGATCCGCACCGGTGAGCAAGCGCACACGCTGTTCA
>VFQQ010004068.1_pt1 | contig 13301 bp, 21 predicted proteins | sample 3512341 | NCBI WGS metagenome assembly VFQQ01 (sample SAMN10412373, study PRJNA504923) | tailings metagenome | isolation source: Relicate 2 Philex TSF1 revegetated site | place: Philippines: Tuba, Benguet | collected 2017-08-29 | reverse complement strand
ATACAAATTTTGCCCTTCACTTCACTTGTTGCAGGAGGAGGTGGTGAGCGTGGCGGGGCGCGTGGTGCGCAAGGCCGCCAGCGGCGCCAAGCTCATCTTCTTCGACCTGCGGGGCGAGGGCGCCAAGATCCAAGTGATGTGCGACGCGCGGTGAGTTGCAATGTCAATTAACCTTAGCGGGCTGTTGTTTGGCAGCAGCTGACCCTAATGTTGGTTATCGTGTGCAGAGGCGCTGCCACAGGCCATCTTTGTTGCCCTCCTGCACAGCTCCGCTTGCCCTGCAGCAGTTGCGCGCCAGCCTTATTCCTAGATCTAGCAGCTGGTTGCTATTGGCGTGGACACCTCTGTCTGACACACTTTCTTTGCCTCTGTGCTTGCAGCAACTTTGCTCCCCTGGAGCTGGCCGAGTTCCAGAAGCTGATGAACAGCGTCAAGCGCGGCGACATTGTGGGCGTGGCGGGTGAGCTAAAATGAAACCCTTTGCCTGTTAGAAAGGTATAATGTGGGTGCTGCGGGGACGGCTGTGCTGTGCATCACCTGTAGCCCAGCAGCAAAATCGCCTGCAACGCTGCGCCCGCTTTTCGTTTCCCTGCCAGGCCACCCCGGCAAGTCCAAGCGCGGCGAGCTGTCTGTCCATTCCTTGCATTTCAGAGCATGCAGGGCTGTACTACGTTCCCCCTCCTTATTCCTTGCTTCCCACCAGGCCACCCCGGCAAGTCCAAGCGCGGCGAGCTGTCCATCTTCCCGCAGCGGCTGCAGGTGCGGGGGAACAAAGCAGAATCAGGAGGGAAAGAGATGGGTGATGGGTGCACAGGCGCACCAACCAGTCCAGCCGTGCCAAAGCCACCATTGATCAATCAGTGCGCACTCCCCACCTTCGTCTCATCAGCCAGCCGCCCCCACCCACCCAACCACTTGCCCATTTCACTCACTTGTCCGCCCACCCACCCGCCCCGCCCCCAGGTGCTGGCGCCGTGCCTGCACATGCCGCCCAGCACGCATTTCGGGTTGAAGGACCAGGAGACGCGGTACCGGCAGCGGTACCTCGACCTCATCGTCAACCCGGAGGTGCAGGTGCGTTTGCAGTGGCAGTGGTACCGCGGCAGGAGGGACGAGAGGCTGGCAGCTGGCTCTGCTTTGGATCAGCAAGCAACTGTTCAGCATGCTGAGCCAACTCTTCCCCTCCCAACCACAGGACATCATCCGCACCCACACCAAGATCATCTGTGCCCCTGGCTGCGGACACACTGCAGCTGTCCGGCTGACACTCTGTTTTCCCAACTGGAATGCAGGACATTTTCCGCACCCGCACCAAGATCATTGCCGGCGTGCGCCGCTTCCTGGACGACCGCGGCTTCCTGGAGGTGAGGCTCGCTGAACACTTATTGATGTAGCGCTGGTGCATGGCTGCTTGGGCTATCATCCCAGGGTTGCTCCCCCTGCGTGCACTGTTCACACAGCTCTGCAGCAACATATCATTGACCACTGTTTTCTGGCACCTTGCTTGCCTCACAGGTGGAGACGCCCATGATGAACATGATCCCCGGCGGCGCCACCGCCCGCCCCTTCATCACCTACCACAACGACCTCGATAAGTGCTGAATGGATGAGGGGAGGGAGTTGGGCTTTTTTTGTCCTGTCCAAAGCGCAATTACAGCCTCAGTGCATGTATTTTGTGGCCTGAGGTGTGCACTTGCCTGCTGTGCTGTCCATTGCTCGGCCCCACGTGCCCTATCTGACCTGGTTACCCTCATTTTCTTGCTGCACACATGCAGCTGTACATGCGCATCGCGCCCGAGCTCTACCTCAAGATGCTGGTGGTGGGCGGCCTGGACCGCGTGTACGAGATCGGCAAGCAGGTGGGCTTCACCTTTTGGGAGGTCGGTTGCTTATGATTGCAAGCAGGCGGGTGGGTCGGCAAGCAGGTGGGTGTTTGGTGGCCCGGTTTGCCAGCGATCGGAGCTGGCCCGCCGGCGGCTGCATTTCGGCCTCAACGCCGCGTGCACACGTTTGCAGCAGTGCTACGAGCGATCAGGGGCTGCGTGAGTTGGCAGTTGGTTCGGCAACCATCCTTTCTCATTTCTCATTTATTCCCTCACCGCAGTTCCGCAATGAGGGCATTGACCTGACCCACAACCCCGAGTTCACGACCTGCGAGTTCTACCAGGTGCGGTTTTGCGGCTCTTAAGTTTGGGTGCCGAACTCCTGCCGTGCAAGTGCTCCTAGGTGCGTGGAGGGGCTATGCCGCCTCATTCGCATGGCCGAGGAGATGATCAGCCGCCTTGAACTCCACTCTTACTCACAGTATCCGTTCTGCCTTGCTATTTCTGCAGGCGTACGCGGACTATAATGACCTGATCCGCATGACCGAGGAGATGATCAGCGGGCTGGTGCTGGCCATCAAGGGGTCCTACAAGATCACCTACCACCCTGATGGACCCGAGGGCCGGGTGAGTGGATGCTAGTTTTGCGTGAGTGAGCTGTTGGCTGGTAGCTGCTGGATAGCTAGGTTGACATCGACTTCACGCCGGCCTTTCCGCGCATTTTGGGCTGTGTCTCTCTAGGCAGAGCACTACTGCTCACAAACCCGCTGTGAATTGTTCTGCTACGCAGGCGGTGGACATCCCTTTTTCGTTGCTGTTGACACCTAATCTTGCCTCCTTCCTCTCTTGCAGTCGGTGGACATCGACTTCACGCCGCCCTTCCGCCGCATTTTCAAGCTCACTAGGCCAATCTATGTTCTCACAACCATGTCCACTGTTATTTGTTTCGCAGGCGGTGGACATTGACTTCACGCCGCCCTTCCGCCGCATCTCGATGTGCGCGGGCCTGGAGGAGGCTCTCAACGTGAAGCTGCCCGCCGACCTGGACAGCGAGGAAGCGCGCCTCTTCCTGGTCGACCTGGTGAGCCCAATATGTATGGTTTTTCTCAGCAGCCCAGCCTAGAGCGCCGCCTTGCACAGCCTGCCTGCTCAGCAACGCCTGCTGCATACTGTTCTACGCCGCCGTGCAAGGGGCGCTACTTGCAGTTCCGCCCGCCGCTTGCTGACCTACTCCGCTCTCAAATTCCTCTGCCCATTCCTTACTCTGCAGTGCAAGAAGCACAACGTGGACTGCAGCCCGCCGCAGACGACCGCCCGCCTGCTGGACAAGCTGGTGGGAGAGTTCATTGAGAGCCAGGTAAACTCTTTTGGTGGTGCTTCTCTCACACCACGCTGCTTCCCTGCGGCTTGTTACATGCCGTCATCCTGACACCGCTGCTCAACACACGCGTGCCAATGCGCAAACCAACCTCTCACTACTCGATGCACCTCTGCGCCCATTATCCCTTCCTGCCCGCAGTGCGTCAACCCCACCTTCATTTGCGACCACCCCCAGATCATGTCGCCGCTGGCCAAGTGGTGCGCTGCTGTTTGGGGGGGCTCTTTCGCTCTTGCATGGTAGACCAGAGCAGTGAGAGGGTGCATGCATGGCAGACCAGAGCAGTGAGAGGCTGCATGCATGGCATATCAGAGCGGTTGAGCTGTTTGTCAATGCAACGCAATGCTTCCCCAACCCCTGCGCCGCAGGCACCGCAATCTGCCGGGCCTGACGGAGCGGTTCGAGCTGTTTGTCAACTGCAAGGAGGTGCGCCACAAATCGCGGAATGAATTGAACTGTTGGTGTCAACTAGCTTTTACCTGGATGATTTGTCTTGTTCAAGACTCGCCACCTGGCGCTGCTGCCCTGCACTGTCGCCTGGCTCTCCCGCCCCGCCCTGCTGCCCCCAGTAAAGCGCTCTTACTGAGGATGGTGTTTCCTTCCCCATACCGCAGGTGTGCAACGCGTACACAGAGCTGAACGACCCGCTGCGGCAGCGCCAGCTCTTCAGCCAGCAGGCGGCGGTGAGCTGGGGCAGGGCTTACCTTCTACTGTCTTCCTTTCTGGCCTGCCTGTCTGTCCTGTCAACCTGGGAGGAGGTTTGGGCAGCTTACCTGTTCAGCCAGCAAACGGCGGGGGGTTGGGGCGCGGCTGATCTTTGGGATGGAGGGCGATTTGTTTCTGGCTCACCACCCGCCTCGGTTTGCTTTTCAAACCTTGCAGGCCAAGGCGCAGGGCGACGACGAGGCCATGTTTGTGGACGAGAACTTCTGCACCGCGCTCGAGTACGGGCTGCCGCCCACCGGCGGCTGGGGCCTGGGCATCGACCGCTTCTGCATGATGCTGACCGACAAGAACAACATCAAGGAGGCGAGTGGGGGCAGCTGATCTGTTGGGTGGGGCCGGGGCGTTTGATTTGGTCCTGGGCAGCTGCTCCTCTTTTTGAACCATAATGCAAAGCACCCATTCTCCTCATTGCCCTGTTGCAGGTGCTGCTGTTCGCCGCCGCAAAGCCCGACACGAGAAGCTGCTCAACCCAAAAGCATTGCTGATCATGTGGTTACTGATCCCATTCCGTTTCTTTGCGCAGGTGCTGCTGTTCCCCGCCATGAAGCCCGACACGACCGCGGCCACCGATGGCGTGGCAGCCCTCAGCATTGTGAGTCCCAGCTCCTGCCCTGCTATGCTGCCGGCTACTGCTTGCTGCCAAGCACACCTTTGTGCTGTGCTGTGGAAAGGGGTGGAGTGAGGGCTGTTGTGGCTTGCCAGTGCTGCCACGGCCCACCACCCCACCGCCCACCACCCAACCGCCCACCACTGAAACCGCCACGCCCCACCCCGCCCCTCCCCCTCTCTCGTACGCTCTTGTGCGATTTCTTTTCGCAGAACGAGCCCTCTGCCTGATTGTATTTCAGGCCCAGGGCACTGGTGCCGTTGCTGGCGACGCTGGCGGCCCCAGCAGCAGCGCAGCAGGTGCAGCAGGCGCAGCAGGCACAGCAGGCGCAGCAGGCACTGCAGGCGCCAGCTCTCCCGTGCGCGTGCCTGTCCCTGCCTCTTCACTTGGCCCCCTCACCCCTGCCCCAGCTGCTCAACCTACCACCGCCAAATCTGCTGCCGCTGATGCGCCACCGATCCACCCCACAGCGGCAGCCTTCGCTGCCTTTCAAGCGGCGGCAGCAGCGGCCGCGGCGGCAGAGGCCAGCGAAGCAGCGGTGGCTGAGCGGCACAGGCAGGCAGAGGCGGAGGCGGCTTCGCTGGTGCGGGGCCAAAATTTCGAGGCGGTGCTGCACAGGTTGTCCCCAGAAGCGGTGGGCAGCCCTCCCACAGCCACCGACCGGCTGCTGAGTGCTTGGAGGGAGACTGCTGGGCGCACACACGCCCGCGACGGCGGCTGCACCTGAGGCAGCTGCTGCTTGCTTGTTCTGCGTGCTCTGCTGTGCCTGCCGCGCTGCTGAGCTTGCTGAGCCTGCTGACCGCCAGTGCAGCTGCCGCATTTGCCTGCTTGCCATACCAAGCTTTTCACCTCTGCTTCCCTTTTATAATGCTTTGTTCCCCGCATCTCGCTCCCGTGCTCCTCTTGCTCTGTGCGCTTTCCTCTGCAATGCGAGTTTGTCGTTACCTGTGAGCCAAACAAAATTGACGGAAGGGCAGCTGACAGCAATCCAGGGAAGGTCTAGGGATGGTGCAGAGCTAGGGCAAGCACGAGACACTGGCTTGAAAACGGTACAAATTCGCTGCTGCAGTGCAGCGCTGCTGTGCATGCTGTGGTCACAGCGCCACGCTATGATCGCAGTTCGCTAGCCATCTCACGCTGACGGCTCTGCCGCCGCCGCCGCCGCTGCTGCGTGGGTGCCGCGCCGCGGCGGGTTGCCGCCTGCCGCCACATTGTAAACAAGGAAGAGAGCCATGGCAGCAGAGAGGCCTAGCAGGGTGCCCATAACCAGGGAGGACACGCCCTGCTGCACCGCTCGGTAGCTGTAGTAAGCCAGCCAGCCAGCCAGGCCTGCGGGGCGGGGCAGATTTGCAGAGGACAGGGCCGTTTTGCAGGGCAGGGCGGGTTTGCAGGCCAGGCCAGGAAAGCAGCGCAGGCGGTGTTGCGCAGGACAGGCCGCTTGCAGGGCAGGTGGGGTTGCAGGGCAGGCACAGCGGTTCAGCAGGGGCAGTGTGATCAGGTGGGGTGGCAGCAGATGGCAGCAGGTAATGGCTGGGGGCTGCAGCACCAACCGCCCACCTGCTTCAAGCAGCGTGTAGGGTGCCGCTGACTGGTTGGCACGCCAGGCTTTGAGGGACAGGTTGGAGAGGCCCACCTGCAGTGTGCAGCAGCAGGGCAGCCTTGCTTCACAAACACAGTGCAGCCTGAGAGTAGAGCATGTGGAATAGGACATCCTGGGCTGCCACCGCTGTTGTCACCGCACTGTACATGCGCCTTGTCTGCACGCATGCCAAATGCCAGACAAAGAGATCCAACAGCCCTGCCCGCCACACCTGCAGCGCGCCGATGACGGCCATGACCACCGCGGGCTGTCCCCAGCCGAACAGCTTGGCCACCAGTCCGCCCGCCAGCAGCAGCGCTCCGTAGGGGATGCACATGCAAAAGTCATGAAGGAAGGCGTGGCGACCGTCGCCGTGGCCGCTGGCTGCCGCCGTCGCGGCGGGCGCGTCGCCTGCCGCTGCACGTGGCGCCGCTGGTTGCCGCGCCTGCATGTGGATTGAGGGGGGAGTGGGTGAGCAGCAGGGCCCATCATGTGCAGCGCAGTAAGCAGGCAGGCAGTGAGCAGGCGGCACGCTGGGCAGCGGTGGCGGCGGCAGCAGCGGCAACTGAGGTGCGGGCACGTGCCTGGCGCCGCTGCAGGGCTGGGCGCCGGCATGGCGCTGCTAGTCGTGGCGCTCCGAGGCTGCTGAGGGCGGGACGAGTCGCGCCCGCCCGCGGTGTGGCGAGGCGCGCTGCTGCGCAGGCAGGAAGGCAGGTGATCGATGCCATGGCGACGCACTGGTTTGGGTTCTGGCCGCAGAGCGCCGGTTGTTTGAGCGACCAGCAGCGAGGTGTCATTTCCGACAGCATGGGGACGGTCGCCTCCTGCAAGCACGCGATCTGGGTTGCTGCAAGCGATCTGTGCGCAATTGTTTTGAGCAACCCCCTGACCGAGCACTGCGCACGACAGTGGCTCTTGGTCTGGGCTCCTTTCCGCGTCGTTGGGCGCTGCGGCATTGCAGTTGAGCTCTCAACAGACATGGATGATGGAAGGCAGGTCCTGCAGGTGCGCGCCTTTCGTACCTGAGCCACCGCCGCCGCCGCCGCCGCTGCTGCCTGCCTGCCCCATCTTGCCACCTCTGCTCACAAAAACACAAACGCTTGCTTGCGCAGGATCAAGTGGAGGAGATAGAGGCGCTGCAGGCCTGCTACCCAGACCTGGTCTCCTTGGCGGTGGCAGAAGCCGACACGCTGCGCTTTGCAGCGGCAGTGGCAGCGGGCCGCTCGTCGCTGGGTGCTGGCGACGTGCCGGCGCTCAGCGGCACGCTGCAGCTGCCGGATGTTCAGCTGGGCGGCGTGCCAGTGCAGCTCAAGTTTGTGCTGCCCAGGGGCAGCGGCACGGCCAGCCTGCAAGTCCTCACCAACGCCTCCAGGTGTGAGGTTGGGTTTGTATGGCAGCACTTGCGTGTGTGAATCAGGTGCAAACGCCAGGCTGTACCGCTAGGCATGGCTGCCTGTGGGGTGAGGGGCGTTCGTCCGGACCAGTCATGGTAAGTGTTGACGCGTAATGCCATCCACCCCACCCACCGTGCAGGTCAGCCGCCGACAGCCTGCAGCAGCTGGCCAGCAGCACGGCCGAGGAGTGCGCAAACGATGGAGCGCCCTGCCTGCTGCTAGTGGCGGACCGTTTGGCACAAGCAGCACAGGAGCTGGCCGCAGCAGAGGAGGCGGAAGAAGCAGCGCAACGGCAGCATGCAGGGGAGCAGCCGCCAGGTGGCGGTGGCACAGCAGGGGCAGCAGGGGCGGGCGGGCAGAGCGGCGGCGGCGGCAACAGCAGGCAGCAGGGGCGGCAGCTGGTGCTGAGCCGTCGCTGCGTTTGGTTCCATCATATAAAGAGTTTGGAAAAGCGCAAGAGCATAGTGCAGTGGGGGCGCGAGCTGGGGCTGGGTTGCTGGAGCAAGCCCGGCTTCCCAGGCATTGTGCTTGTTGAGGTGCGGCGCAGTTGTGTTGGTGGCTAAGCAGGTGTTGGATGTGTGCTGCGGATGTCCCAGCCGGCTGCCCTGACCTGCAGGCACTGGCTGCGCTCCTCCTCGGCTCCTCCCTATCTGCCGTGCATGTGCTGTCCCTTATCCCGCCCTGGCCCACCAACTTGCCCCTCCCGTGGTTCTTCCCCACTGCTGTCTGTTCTTCCTCCCTCCTTCCTGCCCCAGGGCGTGGGCTGTGACGTGGACGAATATTTGTCCCGCCTGCGCCGCCTGCGCTGGCAGGCCATGGCAGTGCGAGGCGAGGAAGACCAGCCCTACGACAGCCAGGCGGTGAGAGGATGCTGCGCACTGGGACCCTTGGTTGCCACTGTGATTTGCGCCGGCAGGCATTGGTGGAAGGAAGGGCACTGGGCCAGCCCATGGCCAGCCCGCAGGTGAGAGGCTGTGTTGCACCATGTGCAGGCTTGCTGACCGGTGTTTGCTACGCTGCTGCACGCCTGTCGCAAGCCTTGCAGTGACTACTGCGCTGCTTCCACCCCCTCAGGCTCTAGAGGCGGCTCGGCGGGTGCCCCTTGGTGTGCAGGAGCTTGGAGAGGAAGATATGGGGCGGCTGGCAGCAGCTGCCAAGGCAGCTGGCATGGAGGAGCTATTTCTCACTGCGTTGAAATTGGCTCCGGCGCGATGATACGATGAGACATCTAGCATGGACCTGGACAGCCGGCGGGCAGCGGCTGCCAGAGCGGCGGGGATGGAGCAGCTGCTTCTCACCGCCCTCAAGCCGGCGCCCGCACGGTGGAGAGGGGATGCAGCTGGCTGGACGTTTCAGAGCACTCATTTCAGAGCATTTATCAGAGCGTTTTTCGAGCAACTTTCCCCAGTATATGTGATGAGTTTGGAGCCACCTCGCCCAACCCTTTGCGGCGCGCCTCGACTGTTCGCATGAATCCTTGGCTGCTGCTGCGGATCAGTGACAACAAACTACAGAAGCATGTACAGGTCAAGGGAAAGCTCGGCGTTCTGTACAAAGCTGCCAATGGGCGGCGCCAAGCATGGTACATAACAACAAGCTGCAAAGGCAAACGTGCACTTGCTGTGTTAGTACGTTTTGGGGTTGGGTGCTATTTTCTGGTTGGTTGGTCGGGTGCAAAGAAAAAACAAAGACTGCCATTGGGCGTGGTGGGTCAAATGTGCCACTCAGCCGCCAAATGGGCTGCCAAAAGAATGGGTCAGCTGCCCGCTTGTAATGGACCGAGCAGGGCAGGGGCTCGCAGCCGTTGCAAACCAGACAGGCAATGCATTCAAACAGCAGAAGTGAACTGACGGGGCATAGCGCTTGGCGCCTCGGCTCAAATAAGGGGCAACCCCAAGGAGCAAAGGTAAGCGGCACTTGGGAGTGGCTGATTGGCTGACTGGCCCGCCCATCAGGCCATCGCCGCGCCCTCCGGCAGCCACCAGCAGGCCTTGTACAACTCGATCTGCACCCGCTTGCCGCGCGGCGTGCGGCGCAGCTGCGCCACCGCACCCTCGCTCACGCCACTGCCGCACAGGTGCAGCTGGCGCAGCAGCGGCAGGCCGGCGGACAGGTGCAGCAGGCCGCGGCTGCTCACGTCGCAGCAGTGCTCCAGGCTGGGGAGATGGGAGGGGGCAGGAGGGGAGGCGACAGTCGGGAAGGCACACTCAAGCAGGAGCAGTGCGGGGCGAGCGCTTTGGGATGCAGTCCGGCCCGTCCCATTGTTGTGCTGTAAGCATGTGCACCACTCCCAGCACAACAGAGTCGATTGTTGCATACTGTGTACATCCTGCCCAAGGCCCCTGCCCCCTGGTCCTCACCTCAGCCAGCGCAGGCGCGGCGCATGTGCAGCCAGCAGGGCGCAGGCGTGGTCGGACACGGCGCAGTCCGACAGGTTCAGGTGCTCCAGGTTGCCGAACGCGGGCAGCAGCTCCTCAATCTCCTCGTCTGGCAGAAGTAAAGCAGGGGAAATACATATGTTGCACAGCTTTAGAAGTTGGAGAGCACCAAAGGCCGGCAGCTCCTCGATCTCCTCATCTGGCAAAAGTAAGTAAAGGAAATGCAGTAAGCATTGCACAGATTCAGTGCTCCAGAGCACCGAAAGCAGGCAGCGGCTCCTCGATCTCCTCATCTGTTGCGAGCATGACAAGGAACACAGGTGAGCGGACAGGTAAGCTCATGTCATGGCTGCATGTTGCGACTGACACACAACCCCAAGGCGGCGCATGCGCCTGGGCCACACTTTCACTCAGCAGCAGACGATACTCGGCAGCAGACATGGAGGACAGGTGCATTCAGCAGCAGCGCTGCTGCCACTGACCGATGATGGTGTCGCAGCCGGACAGGTCGAGGTGGGTCAGCCGCCGCAGGCTGCTCAGCACCTGCTCGGGCAGGGCAGCACAGACGGCGTGGCAGCAGTTTGCACATGCCACGGCATGGCGCCTTCGGACCACTTGCTTGCCAACCAAGCCCCATGCATCAGCAGGCGGTGCAACAAGCGTAGGCAGCATCCTCCCACCTGCAAGCCTGTGCCAGTGATGTTGCCGTGGCAGCCAGCCAGCTCCAGGTGCGTCAGCCTGCAGGTGGGGCGGACATGCAACGGCTAGCTTGGCTTGCAAGGCAGCACGAGGCACAACTGGTTTCGCCCAGCTGTCCGAACTTAACAGCAGCCCGTGCTTGCTGGTATCCCCCGCCCCAACAGCAGCCAGCCCGCACTGCTGGTAATTTTTCACTTCACAAATTTTGCAGTCCACGGCGCCAGAAAGGGGCTCATGAGACCGCTGACAAATGTCGACCCACCTGCCCGCGGCACGCAGCACTGCCGTCAGCGCAATGTTGGTCACTCCGCCGCAGCCGCTGAGGCCCAGCCGAAACAGGCCAGGTGCCAGAGGGGCCAGGCGGCACAGTGCACTGTCACCCAGCGCTGGGCAGTCTGTGATGTGCAGGGCTGTCAGGCCACGCAGGCGCCGCGCAAAGGCTGCGCAGGCTTGTTCACCAACGCCGCACACGGCGCCGCCAAGGTGTAGGCTCTCCAGTCGAGTGAGAGAAGCCAGAGTTGCGAGGCCCGCGTCACTCACTTGTATCTGCGACTGCCTGTGGCAAGGGAGCAAGGGGACAATGAGTGTTTCAGGAGGGCGGCAGGCAGCACAGTGCAACGCGTCAAACTGCTGCTGGGGGCTTGTGGCTTGCAGTGGACACGCGCCAGCCATTGCTGTGCTTTGTTATCCAGTGCCACGCAGCCCGCAGCATCCAACCCCTCGCTCCTGCTGCTAAAACGGGCCCTAGCCTCACCAATGCACCGCCTGCGGCCCGCCCAGGCGCAGCTCCAACTGCTGCAGCTGGCCCATGCCCGCAATTGCCTCCACGCCAACATTGGAGATGCGGGCCAGCCCCGACAGCGCCTGTTGTGGAAGCGAGCGGGGCGGGCAAGGGTTGGACAGGGATAACATGGGTGGGACTGACCGGACATGGCTGCAAGCATGGCAGGCAAGGAGCAAGCAGCGTGCTGGGCAGCTGCAGCAGTGTCTGAGTACCTGGGTACCTGCAAGCTGCACAGCAGGCACACAAATGCATGACCTACGCCCTCGCCCACTCACCAGGCTGGTGAGCTGGCCGCCTAGGCGGGCAGCCAGCAGCTCCACTCCTGAGTCACCGATGGTCGGCGCCGCATACCCAAAGCTAGCGCAGCGGTGGATGGCCAGGCGGCGCAGGCGCGGCAGCGGCCCCGCCGCCACCTCCCAGCACACCGCATCGCTGGATGCGTCTGAGCTGCTCAGCTCAAGTGTCACCAGGCTGGTGAGCCGGCCCAGCCCTTCTAGCTGCCCCGCGCTCCCAAACGGGTTGCTGCCGCTGCTGGGACCGCCACCGCCGCCCCTGCCGCTGCCGCTGAACCGCGCGAAGCAAGAAAAGTGCAGGTGGGCCAGGCGGCGCAGCGGCGCCAGCAGGGCGGGCAGGCCGCCCTGGCCGCCTGGCAGGGAATGGCCCTGCAAGTGCAGCCGGGTGAGCTGCGCGCCCAGCTGCTGCAGAGCCGCCGCATTGTGCAGCTCCAGGCAAGCTGCCTCCAGCTCATCCAGTGCTGGCATGCCTGCCAGGTGCGCCAGCTCAGCGCAATCCAGAGCGCTGCCTGCCAGCAGTGCGCCCTGCAGCTTGAGCCGGCGCAGGCGGCGCAGGCGCGGCAGGCCGCCCAGCGGCGGAAGCCCTCCCGCCTCGCCCGCTGCGCCTGCCGCGCCTGCTGGCCGGCCAAACAGCGCGCCGCTGCTGTCGCTGCCGCGGGGGCTGCCGCTGGGCTTGGCTGTCAGCTGCAAGAGGGACACATGAGGAAAGGTGGCTGCCACTTGCTCGGGCTGCACTCCCGCCGCCGGCTGCAGCTGCTGCAGCAGCAGGCCTGTGGCGCGGCGCCAGTTGCGGGAAACAAGCCGGCAGGCCGCCACATCAGCAGGCTCCAGGTGTGCCAGCACGTTTTCGAAGCAGTCGCCAAAGCCCTCTATATCAGCCCAGGGGGAGGGGGCGGCAGCGCCGCAGCAGGGCGGCTTCATGCCGGCCGAACCTGCTGGCGCATGTACGGGAGCGGTGGGCAGGGTGGCCAAATCAGGCCGCTGCTACAGGCTGGCTTTTCAGGAGTCCATGCACACCTCGTGTGCATTGCGTCTGCACACGGCCAACGCACCGCATGGCAGCAGGTGCTGCAGCACACACCGGGCGCCGAGCGGCCAGGAAGGCGGCGGCGGCGGTGGCGGCGGTGGAGGGGCTGCCGCACTACAACCAGGGCATGGGTACGCGCTGCACCGCACTCGCCTTTCCGACAGGCGCTTGAGGGCGGGCTCCGCGCGCCGAGGGAGGGCGGAGGGCCGGAAGGGTGGCGCGCTCGAGGCAGGGTTGTGAGGCCTGCGGGCAGCCAAGGATGCCGCGAGCACCGCTCAATTGAAGATGGATGGGATCATGGGAGGCAGGGAAAGACGGCTACAAGCCGCCCGCCACAGGGACTCGCGAGCACCCACCTAGGCGGGCTGCCGGGGCGGCTGGAGACGCCCGCTGCTGCGCAGCTTTCTCTCTAACGCGAGCTGGGCGCTCAGGGTAGCCGCCGCCACTGCCGCAAACGCTGGCAGCCTCTGCTCTGCCGCCTTGCTCAGGAGCGCTCTCAGGCTTGGCATGCCTGATCAACGACCATGTTGTGCTGCCCGATGGGTGCCTAAGATGGCTGCCTGCTGGGGGAAAGCCCCACCATTCAGGCTGACCAGTGCCCGGCGGGCGCAGC
>VFQQ010004067.1_pt1 | contig 13306 bp, 16 predicted proteins | sample 3512341 | NCBI WGS metagenome assembly VFQQ01 (sample SAMN10412373, study PRJNA504923) | tailings metagenome | isolation source: Relicate 2 Philex TSF1 revegetated site | place: Philippines: Tuba, Benguet | collected 2017-08-29 | reverse complement strand
GCCATGCCCTTGATGCCGCCCGGGAACTCGACGAGCTCACCGGCCTGCACGTTGTCGAGGCCATAGACGCGGGCGATACCGTCACCGACGGAGAGCACCTGGCCGACTTCGGAGACTTCGGCTTCCTGGCCGAAATTCTTGATCTGGTCCTTGAGGATCGCAGAGATTTCCGCGGCTTTGATGTCCATTATCCGACCTCTTTCATGGCGATCTTCATCGCAGTCAATTTGGTTTTGAGTGAGCTGTCGATCATCTGCGACCCGACCTTCACCTGAAGGCCGCCGATCAGCGAGGGATCAACATGTTCGTTGAGCGTGACGGTCTTGCCGATCTTGGCCTTGAGCGTCGAAGCGAGACTGTCGAGCTGGGCCTTCGAGAGCGGCGCGGCCGAGGTCACGTCGGCGGAGATTTCGCCTCGTTCCTTGGCGGCCAGATCGCGGAAGGCCTTGATGATCGCCGGCAGCGCGAACAGGCGGCCGTTGGCGGCCACCACGCGCACGAAGTTGGCGACGGTCGGATTGACCTTGGCCTTGCCCAGAATGGCGGAGATCGTTGACGCCTTGGCCTCGGTGCTGATCACCGGAGAGCGCAGGAAGCGGGTGAAGTCACCGCTTTCGTCCGCCAGGTTGGCGATGGAAACCAGACCCTGCTCTACGGCATCAAGGCTGTTGTCGCCCTGGGCGATATCGAATAGCGCCTGCGCGTAAGGCCGCGCGATCTGCACAAGCACTGAATCCTGCGCTGCCAATGCCCCGTCACCTCGTGATACGCAACCTCAGTACCCCGCTGAAGTCTAGGCGCCGGGTGGTTGCTTTGTCTTGGGATCGATCAAGGAAAACCCGTCGGCCCCCTTGAAATCGCGCCCCCTCTAACATGATGACAAAGGGCCCGCAAGGCCGCGGCAGCGACTCTTTCGGCCAGTTTGTCGCATGTGCACAAAGCCGCGCGGAGACTCAGAAAAAGCTCTGCGGGTCGATGTCGACCTGGATGCGCAGATTGCCGGTGGCCTTGGGGCCGTTGCCGAGCCAGAAACGCACATAACCGGAGAGGTCGAAATCCTTGCCGCTCTGGGCCAGAAGGCGGACGCGATGGCGCCCCCGCACCATGGCGATCGGCGCATCGGCCGGGCCAAAGAGCCGCAGCCCGTCAGCCATCGGCGCCGCCGCGAGAACCTGGCGCGCGAAGTCGAAGGTCGGATCGTGCTCGTTGCCGGAAATGACCAGCGCAGCGAGCCGTCCGAACGGTGGCAAGCCACCTGCCTCCCGCGACGCCAGTTCGTAGGAATAGAACGCCTCGCGATCGCCCTTGATCATCGCCTGCATCACCGGATGGGTCGGGTGATAGGTCTGGAGCAGGGCCCGGCCCGTCTTCGACGCCCGGCCGGCACGGCCGGTGACCTGGGTGAGGATCTGGAACGTCCGTTCCGCAGCGCGCGGGTCGCCATGGTTGAGCCCGAGATCGGCATCGAGCACGCCCACCAGCGTCAGCTTTTCGAAGTGATGCCCCTTGGCGACGAGCTGCGTGCCGATGATCAGGTCGTACTCGCCCCGCTCGATCTCGGTGAAGCGATCGCGGATCTGCGCGTTCGACCCCATATCCGATGAAAGGATCACGGTCCGCGCATCGGGGAAGCGCGCGGCGGCCTCCTCGGCAACGCGCTCGATGCCCGGCCCGATAGGCACCAGCGATTCCACCGCGCCGCATGAGCCGCAGGCCTGCGGTACGCGTTGCTCGTGGCCGCAATGGTGGCACATCAACACGCCGCGGAAACGATGCTCGACCAGCCAGGCCGAGCAATCCGGACACTGATACTGATGCCCGCAGGCCTTGCAGAGCGTGAGCGGCGCATAACCACGACGGTTGAGGAACAGCAGCGCCTGCTCGCCACGATCGAGCGTCGCGAAGACTTCCCGCGCCAGGCGCGGCGCGATCCACTGCCCCTTCTCGGGCGGCTCCTCACGCATGTCGAGCGCGGTGATGTCCGGCAGCGCAGCAGCGGCGAAGCGCGATTGCAGCAGCACGTGTGCGTAGCGCCCGACATTGGCGTTGTTGCGCGACTCGACCGATGGCGTGGCCGAGGACAGCACGACGCGCGCATTCGCGAGCTTGGCCCGAACCACCGCCATGTCGCGGGCGTGGTAGTTGACCCCGTCGGACTGCTTGAAGGCGCCGTCATGCTCTTCGTCGAGCACGATCAGCCCGAGTTCGCGGAACGGCAGGAACAGCGACGACCGCGCGCCGAGCACGACGCGGACCTGACCGTTGAGCACCGCCCGCCAGGTGCGCGCCCGCTGGGCCGGCGTCATGTCGGAATGCCACTCGGCCGGACGCGTGCCGAAGCGACGGGTGAAGCGCTCGACGAATGTGTTGGTGAGCGCGATTTCGGGGAGCAGCACCAGCGCCTGCCGCCCGGCCCGCAGCGTGTCGGCCACCGCCTCGAAGAAGACTTCGGTCTTGCCGCCACCGGTGACGCCGTCGAGCAGCGCCACGCCGAACCCGTCGACGGGAATGCCGCGAATCTGCTCGAGCGCCGCGGCCTGCTCGGTCGAGAGCGTCGGGATAGCCTCATTCGGATTGGGCGGCAGCGCCACGGGCGGCGGCGGCGCCTCGATCCGTTCGAGCGCACCGGCCCGTTCGAGCCCCTCGATGACCGACGCAGAGACACCCGACGCACCGATGATCGCCGCCTTGGCCCAGGCCATGCCATCGGCCACGGTATCCATGACGCGCAATCGCGCCGGGGTCATCCGGTCGGGTTCGTAACCAGTGGCGCGGAAGGCAGTGATCAGCCGCTCGGGATCCAGCGCTTCGGTCGACCGCAGCACCGAGCGCAACACGAGGCCGGGGGCGGCGAGCGTATATTTCGACACCCAGTCGACCGTCTTAAGCAGCTCTTCGGAGAGCGGCGGCGTGTCGTAGACCTGCAGAATATCCTTGAGGCGGTTGTGGGCATAGTTGTCCTTGGGCTCGCCCCAGACCACGCCCAGCGTCGGGCGGCCGACCAGCGGCACCGCGACGATCGAGCCGCGCTCGACTCGCATCCCGGCGGGGACCCTGTAGGAATAGGGTCCCTCGACCGAAACGCTGACCATCACCGCGACGATGTCGGGAAGTTCGCTCATCCGTGCCCGCTTTGTTCACGAGGAACATAGGCAGGGCAAGGTGATTCTTCGATGGTGGTGGTGCGCGCCACGCCCTCGTGGTTCGACAAGCTCACCATGAGGGCTACTGGACTATCGAAGGCCCTCATCCTGAGCCTGTCGAAGGACGAGGGCCACGCATACGGCCCCCGTTACATCACCAGGATCGGCGAGCCCGAGGGGACGCGCTGATAGAGGTCGATGATGTCCTGGTTGAGCAGGCGCACGCAGCCCGACGAGATGGCCTGGCCTATCGAGCGCTCGTCCGGATTGCCGTGCAGGCGATAGATCGTGTCGCGGCCATCCTTGAAGATATAGAGCGCGCGGGCGCCGAGCGGGTTTTCGAGGCTGGGCGGCATGCCGTTGCGATAGGGCTCGAGCTCCGGCTGCCGGGCGATCATCTCGGACGGCGGCGTCCAGGTCGGCCACTCGCGCTTGAACTGGATCACGCCACGGCCCGACCAGGTGAAACCGTCGCGGCCGATGCCGACGCCATAGCGCAGCGCCTTTCCGTTCTCCTGCACCAGATAGAGGAAGCGGTTGGAGGTATCGACCACCACGGTGCCGGGACGCTCGCCGGTGGGATCGTCGACATACTGGCGGCGATACTGCGGGGGCACGAGTTCGATCCTGGCGCGCGGAATCGGGAAGCGCTCGTTCGGCATCGCCGCATACATGGCGAGCACGTCGGCCGGCACCGCGGCAGTCGGATCATCGACGAGGCGGGTGGTGCCGGAGGTGGCGCAGCCGGCGAGCAGCAGCGAGGTGAGGCTGGCGGCGCCGGCCAGGAACTGGCGGCGGCCGAGAATGATGGCGGTCATGGTCGAGGCTTTCGAGCGGCAGCGCTCCGGCTGCACGAAACTGGGAAAGATGGCGGTGACGGAAAGCGTCAGGCCAGCCGCGGCGGGGGGAGGCTCGGCTCCCGGCTCAAGGGGCGCGGCATCAGGTCGGCCAGAACCGGCTGTTCCACCGCCGGACGCACCGGCCGCACCGCGACGGCGACCGGGATCACGCCGAGATCGGGGCGGCAATGGCTGACGCGCTTGTTGCCCTGCAGGAAACAGGGTGCCTGCACATAGGTGCCGTTATCGGCCTGCAGCAGGATGGCGTGCGGATTGGAAACGAAGCCGCGCGAACTCACGGCAGCGCTCGGCACCGAGACGGCGACGAGCGCAACAAGCACTGTGAGTAGAGTAATGACGCGGTTCATGACGGCCCCTTGTGGGCGGTCAAATGCGGCGACCCCGTGGCAGGTTGCCGCGCTCGCGAGGCCGTGATCGAGCCTCGGATGCGGCTGTTGCGCAAATGCCTCAGATCATCTCGAGATGCGACTTGCGCTTGGGCGGCGGGAAGGCCGCATCGAGCGCCGCGAGGTCCTCCGCCGTCAGCACGATCTCGGCCGCCTCGGCGTTCTCCTTGACGTGCAGCACGGTGCCGGCCTTCGGGATGGTGATCGTGTCGGGCCGGACGAGCGTGAAAGCGAGCGCGATCTGCGCCGGCGTCTTGCCGTGGGCCTGCGCGATGCGGGCGAGGTCACGATTGCTGGCGAGGCGGCCCTGCTCGATCGGCGAGTAGGCCATGGTGGGGATGTTGCGCTGCGCCTGCCAGGGCAGCAGGTCATATTCGATGCCGCGGCGGGTGAGATTGTACAGCACCTGGTTGGTGGCCACCGCCTTGCCGCCCAGATCGATCAGTTCCTTCATGTCGTCGACATCGAAGTTGGAGACGCCCCAGTGCCGAATCTTGCCGGCCTTCTGCAGCGTCTCGAAGCCCGAGATGGTGTCGTCGAGCCCATAACCGCCGCGCCAGTGCAGCAGATAGAGGTCGATGCGGTCCGTGCCCAGCCGCTTGAGGCTGCGCTCGGCGGCCCGCACGGTCTGCTCGTGGCTGGCATGGCTGGGCAGCACCTTGCTGACGATGAACAGCCCGTCGCGCTTGCCGCGAATGGCCTCGCCGGTGATCTCCTCGGCAACGCCGTCGGCATACATCTCGGCCGTGTCGATCAGCGTCATGCCGAGGTCGATGCCGGCCTGCAGCGCGCGGATCTCATCGGCGCGCTTGCGATCGGCCTCACCCATTTTCCACGTCCCCTGCCCCAGAGCGGGCACGGTTTCGCCGGATGGGAGGGAGACTTTCGCGATGGGCATGATGGATCCTCGAAGATGGTGGCCCAATCAACCACGCGCTAACGCGGCGAGTCTAGGATCACCGCATGACCGACACCGCCTTCATCCTCGATGACTTCATGAAAACCCAGCTCGCCGGCTGGCAGCGCGACCTCGGCGCGGTGCGACGCCTCGCGCCAAACACGCTGGAGGCCTACCACCGCGACCTCAGCGGCTTTCTGGCCTTTCTGGGCAACCATACCGGCGGTCCGGTGGGCCTCACCACGCTCAGGGAGATGCGCGGCGCCGACATCCGCGCCTGGATGGCGAGCCGCCGCGACGATGACATTCAGTCGCGTTCGCTGGCGCGCGGCCTCTCAGCCATCAAGAGCTTCTTCCGCTTCCTCGAACGCGAAGGCGTGATGGCGACCGAAGCGCTCAACGTCATCCGCACGCCGAAGGCGAAGAAATCACTGCCCAAGGCGCTGACCGTGATCGAAGCGCGCAACACCATCGCCACCGTCGAAGAGATGGAAGACACCCCGTGGGTCGCGGCGCGCGACATGGCGGTGCTGTCGCTCTGCTATGGCGCGGGCCTCCGTATCTCCGAAGCGCTGGCGGTCTCGCGTGCCGACCTCGAAAGCAGCGTAATCCGCGTCACCGGCAAGGGCGGCAAGACCCGCATGGTGCCGCTGATCGAAGCAGTGCGCGCCAGCATCGACACCTATCTCGAACTCTGCCCCTTCTCGCTGACACCGACCCAGCCGCTGTTCCGCGGCGTCAAAGGCGGGACGCTGTCACCGCGCCTGATCCAGCTGCGGGTGGTGCAGTTGCGGAGTGCTCTCGGCTTGCCACCCTCGGCGACACCGCACGCATTGCGCCATTCCTTCGCCACGCACCTGCTCGGCCGTGGCGGCGATCTCCGCGCCATCCAGGAACTGCTCGGCCACGCTTCGCTGTCGACCACGCAGATCTACACCGCCGTCGACACCGACCGGCTGCTGGAAAGCTATCGTGCGGCACATCCGCGCGGCTGAGCTTTACACCCACCCCGCCGAGGCGTACGAAACCGGCATGTCGCTGCGCGCCCTTATTATTCGCTCGATTTGGCTTGGCCCCTTCCGGGACCGGGACGAGCGCGGCTGACACCTCGCGTAACTTCACCGGTCCCGCCGTCAGGCGGATGATCCGGTGACCTGATGGCGGGACCCAACCTGGACCGCCTCATGTCGTCTGACACTACCGCCCCCGCCTCACCTGTCCGCAATCTCTACGTGCTCGGCATCCTCGCAGCGCTGGCCGGCGCCGCCTTCTTTGCCACCAAGGGCATCATCATCAAGCTCGCCATGGCGCAGGGCGTCGACGCGGTGACGACGCTCACCTGGCGCATGATCGTAGCCGTGCCGATCTTCCTCGCCGTCGGCATCATCGGCTACCGCCGCAAGCTCGCGGCGAGGCCGGCCGGCGCGCCGCCGCTGCTGACCGGCAGACTGATCGTCCAGACGCTCGCCGTCGGCGCCATGGGCTATTACCTGTCGAGCTTTCTCGATTTCGAGGCGCTCGAATACATCTCGGCCCAGCTCGACCGCCTGATCCTGCTGACCTATCCGTTCTTCGTAGTGATGTTCGGCTGGATCTTCTATCGCCGTGCCGTGACGCCGATGACGGTCGGCGCCATGCTGCTGAGCTATCTGGGCATCGCGGTGATCTTCTGGCGCGATTTCAGCTTCGAGGGCCAGGACGTCGTTCTCGGCTCGCTGCTCGTGCTGGCCGCTTCGGTGGTCTATGCCGGCTACCAGATCCTCGCCAAGCCGCTGATCGACCGCATGGGCGCGCAGCTCTTCACCTCGATCGCCATGTGCGGCGCGGGACCGATGTCGCTGCTGCATTTCCTGCTGACGCACCCGGCGAGCGACCTCGCGGTCAACGGCTATGCCTTCCTGCTGATGCTGGCCATCGGCACCATCGCCACGGTGGTGCCGGCCTATTGCATCTCGACCGCCATCGGTCTGGTCGGGCCGGAACGAACGGCCGTGGTCGGCAACATCTCGCCGATCGTGACGGTGGGGTTGGCGGTGAGCATCCTCGGCGAGGCCTTCACGCTATGGCATGCGGCCGGCACGATACTGGTGCTGCTCGGCGTCTGGCTGTTCTCGCGCAAGGCGAAGCCGAAAAAGGCCGAGGTCCAGGCTGCGGAAGTGGAGCCCTGACGGGCTCCACTATCAGCGTCAGATATGGATGGCGCCGTCACCGCACATCAGGGCGGCTTCACGCACGGCTTCCGACAACGTAGGGTGGGCGTGCGTGGTGCGGGCGAGGTCTTCGGCGGCGCCGGAGAATTCCATCAGTACGGTGATCTCGTGGATCATTTCGCCGGCGCCCTTGGAAATGATGACGCCGCCGAGCACGCGATCAGTCTTCACGTCGGCGAGGATCTTCACGAAGCCCTGCGTCGCCAGCATCGCCTTGGCGCGGCCATTGGCGGTGAACGGGAACTTGCCGATCTTGTACTCGATGCCTTCGGCCTTGAGCTCGTCTTCCGACTTGCCGACCCACGCCACTTCCGGGCTGGTGTAGAGCACCGACGGGATCGTGCCGTAATTCACGTGACCGGCCTGGCCGGCGATGATCTCGGCGACGGCGATGCCCTCGTCCTCGGCCTTGTGCGCCAGCATCGGCCCGACGATGACGTCGCCGATGGCGTAGATGCCCGGGACGTTGGTTGCATAGTGCCCGTCGGTGCGAACGCGGCCACGCTCGTCGAGCGCCACGCCGGCGGCTTCGAGGCCGAGGCCTTCGGTGAAGGGTTTGCGGCCCACGGCCACCAGCGCCACGTCGAACTCGGCGAGTTCCACATCGCCACCGGCCGCCGGTTCAAGGCGCGCGGTGATGCTGTCGGCGTTCTTGTCGATGCCGGCGACCTTGGTGCCGAGCTTGAATTCGAGGCCCTGCTTTTGCAGCATGCGCTGCAGCTGGCGGGCGGCCTCGCTGTCGAGACCCGGCACGATGCGGTCGAGGAACTCGACCACCGTCACCTTGGCGCCGAGGCGGGCCCAGACCGAACCCAGTTCGAGCCCGATAATGCCGGCGCCGATGACCAGCAGGCGCTTGGGCACTTCCTTGAGCTTGATGGCGCCGGTCGAGGTGACGACGCGCTCTTCATCGACCTCGATGCCCGGCAGGTTGGCCGATACCGAACCGGTGGCGATGATGATGTTCTTGCTTTCGAGTGTCGTGGTCGTGCCGGTGCTCGACGTCACCAGCACCTTGCCGGCGGCCTGGATCGAACCGGTGCCGCGGAACGGCGTGATCTTGTTCTTCTTGAACAGGAAATCGACACCCGAGACGTTGGCGGTGACGGTATCGTCCTTGTGCGCCATCATCTGCTGCAGGTTGAGCTTGGGCGCCGGAATATCGATGCCGAAGTTCTTGAACTGATGCCCGGCCTCTTCGAAGAGTTCGGAGGCATGCAGCAGCGCCTTGGAGGGGATGCAGCCGATATTGAGGCAGGTGCCGCCATGAGTGGCCCATTTCTCGACCACCGCGACCTTCATGCCGAGCTGCGCGGCGCGAATGGCGGCGACATAGCCGCCCGGCCCCGAACCGATTACCGTGAGGTCGAACGTATCTGCCATGATGTCTCCGAGCCGCTGACGCTGCGCCAAGGGTGCGCAGGCCTTAGATAGTCATGGCCTAGGGGTTAAACCACCCGACTAACGGATGAAAGCCCCGTTGATGCTGCGTTCAGCGTTTTGAGACGATGGCCGCTAAAACGCCACGCCGATGAACATCGAAATCAGCCCGATGAACGAGATGAACCAGACCAGCGAGCGGATATCCTGCACGCCGGTGACGTAGAGCGGCAGATAGACCAGTCGAGCCACGAACCAGATGATCGCGCCCCACTGCGTGAACATGTCCGACCGCCCCGAGAGTTCGGTGGCGACCGCCAGTGCGATGAACACCCCATAGGTTTCGAGGAAGTTGCGCAGCGCCTTGTCGGACCGCGCCGTCATCTTGTTCTGCGGCGCCTCGCCGTCACGAGCGCTGTTGGCGTAACGGACACCATACTGCACGCGGTAGAGCGTCGACTGGACACCCATGTAGAGCGCGAACACCAGCTTGCTCCAGACGAGGAGCGTCAATTCGAGGGACATTGTTCCGGCCAGCCTTTGAATTCGTCATGGGACTTTGAGGCAACGCCGCAGAGCCCCGGCAGTTCGATATCGCGGCCACCGGGCCGTGTCACTTGCACCCTTGCAGCGGAAAGTAGTCGACCGGCAGCGCGTCTAGCGCCAGACCCGAATAGTTGAGGGAGCGGGCGAGGTCGGAGAGCAGTACGCCGGGCGGCGCCGGAGACGCCTCGTCGGGCAGGTCGAAGGCCTTGTCGCCACCGATCCCGTAGACGATGCCCTGCCAATAGGCGCACCAGTCGGGCTCGTTTTCGGCCGGCTCGGTCGGGCAATCCTGCCAGAGGAAGCCACCGGGCACGCCGACGCCATTGCCCCAGATCACTTCGCCGGCCAGTTCGGTCGGCTTGCCGTCGACCGGCGCGGTGAGGACGAAGAGATTGCTGGTCGTGCTCGCCGTCTCGGACGTCCGCGGCTTGAACTGCAGCATGTAGCCGGTGTCGGCCTGCGCATAGGTGGCGTTGGCGAGGAGGCACTCGGCGGCACTGGCAGGCGTAACCGCGATCAGCGGCAGGAGTGCGAGCAGTCGTTTCATTTCCCACATCCCTCGAGGAAGAACTGATCCCACGGCTCCTCGCCGGGGCTGGAGAGCACCGAATAGCGCAGCACCCGGCCGATATCGGCGAGCAGGAGGCTGGGCGGCGCGACGTCACCCTCGTTGGGCACGAACGCCGCCTTGCCGTCGACGATGGCGTAGACATTGTTGTTCCACACCCGGCAGGCGTCGATCTCTTCCTGCGTCATGCCGCCATCGTCCGGTCCCGGCCGGTCGCAGCCATAGAACAGCGAACCTTCGTCGCGGCTGGTGCCCATATTGGCGTGGATATAGCCCCAGAGCTCCCGGCCATCGGGGAGCCTGAGCTCCATCACCGACGTCATCATGCCGTAGAGTTCCCAGGGCTCACCTTCGCGGAAGCGAAGCTCGAAGCCCAGTTCGCCGTCCGTGTAGACGGCATCGGTCATGGTGCAAGCCGCATCCTGGCCGACGGCCTGTCCGGTGAAAGCGGCAACCAGTGCGAGTGCGGTGACGGCGCGCATGAAATCCCCCCTGCGTGTAGCTCGGGAGATAGGACGCCGCTGCGGATGAAATCCTTGGGTCGGCTCCGCCGTCACGGCTGGATGCCCCGGCCGCCCGTGACCGCGATGGTGGTGCCGGTAGTGTAGGAGGCCTCGTCGGAGAGGAGCCAGAGGATGGCCTTCGCGACTTCCTCGGACGTGCCGGCGCGGCCGACCGGAATGCTGGGCGCGAGCTTCTGCGCCCGGTCGGGATCGCCGCCGGTAGCGTGGAACTCGGTGTCGATGATGCCCGGACGCACGGCGTTGACCCGGATGCCCTCGCCGGCAACTTCCTGCGCCAGCCCGATGGTGAAGGTGTCGATGGCGCCCTTGCTGGCGCCGTAATCCGCATAGGCGCCCGAACCACCGAGCTTGGCGGCGGCCGATGTGACATTGACGATCGCCCCACCCTTGCCGCCATGCCGGGTGGAGAGCCGCCGGATGGCGGCCCCGGCGCAGAGGAACGAGCCGGTAACGTTGACCGCCAGCATGCGGTTGATGCGCGCCGCGTCCATCTGATCGACCCGCAGCGGATCGGAGATCATGCCGGCATTGTTGACGAGGCCGGCCAGTGTTCCCAGCCGGTCGGCGGCGCGGAAGATGTGCTCGACATCATCGGCATTGGCGACATCGCCGCGCACCGCGACGGCGACACCGCCGACGGCATGGATATCGTGGCAGACCTGCTCGGCCGCCTCGACATTGCCGGCATAGTTGACCACCACGGCATAGCCGCGCCCGGCCGCCAGCCGGCAGGTCGCCGCGCCGATACCCCGGCTGCCGCCGGTCACCACCAGAACCTTGTCGGACATGCACCTTCTCCCTTGCCCGCCACTCTAGCGGCCAAGGACCGGAGCGCAAGGCTACATGCCGTCGCGTTCGCGCAGGATGCCGAGTTCGTTGACGAGGAAGGTCTCGGCTTCGTAGTTGCCGCCCTCGGTCTGGGTCTTCCAGTTGGCGCAGGCTTCTTCCGGGTTGGCGGCCTGCTGCAGCAGCCCGGTGATGCCGTCGCGGCCGGCTGCCATCCAGTCCATGGCGAGATAGTCGGGCTCGCCCATGGCCTGCCGCTCGGCCTCGAGTTCGTCCATGACCGGCACATTGCGGGCCACCCAGTCGACATGGGTCAGCGGGATGGAGAAGTCGCCCTTGAGGGCCCCGGCGCAGAACACCGCCGCACCCTCCATCATGCCCCACAGGCCGTAGGACGACACCAGCATGTCGCGCCGCTCCTGCGCCAGCGCCGGCTGCGCCAGCAGGGCGACAAGCCCAACAGCCAGAACGAGTTTCCGTCTCATCGTGATCCCCTTCACGCCCCGCCGGCACTGTCAGCGAGCGCGGGGCGCTTGTCCAGCTACTGCAACAGGTCCTCGACCGGCTGGCGGATGCGGGGGAAGATGTAGAGCGACCAGTCGTCGTACCAGGTCATGTCGGCATCGCAGTCGGCGGTCAGCGTCGCGATGGCGTCGCCCACGGCCGGGCGCCAGATATTGTCGGCCATCACCCGGGGCAGCAGCAGAAGCTGGTCGTAGGTGAAGCCGCGTTCGGCGAGGAGTGTTGCTGTGGCCGCTACCTCCGTATCCCAGCGATACACTTCGCCCGGCAGCAGCAGGGGCTCGCGCAGCGACAGGCAGAGCAGCAACCGGCCCTCGCGCTTGGACTGCGTGATGATCTCGGTTTGCAGCGCCTCCCAGATGGCCGGATCGGGCAGTTCGGTCTTGATGGTGAAGCCCAGCTTCTCGAGATTGTAGGTCGTCCGCCCCACCCAGTCCTCGGCCAGATGTTCGGCGGTGACGAGCAGGCGCTGGTCGGCGCAATCGGTATTGGCCGGCAGCGTGTCGAGGCTGGCCTTCACATCGGCGACGGTCGCCGGCGTGGTGCCGTTGAAGGTCAGCGTGGCGACGATCATACTCTTGGTCCTGGCCCAGGCCGCATCGGCATCCGGCGCGACCCTGGCGTCACAAGCCTCCACATAGGCCTGCGCCCGCGCCAGTTCGACGGCCTGGAGTTTCAGCGCGGATTCAAGCGCTGGGCCGGGCGCCGCAAGCGTTGGTGTCGCCAGAAGCAGGCCAGCGAAAAAAGCCTTGTGCCAAGTGGTCATGTGATCTGCCCTCCGTTGTCCGGCCGCCAGTGTGCGGACGGCAAGATGAACGGGAGCACAACAACAACCCTTTCCATCTGAGGTAATGATACGATGTCTCGCTCGTTGGGGAGGAACACCCGTGCGACTGCTGCTGTCGGGACTGACGTTGTTTGCTTCGACGACTCTGCTCGCTATCGCGATTGGCGCAGCCTTCGTTAGCACCATACTTCCTGGAAGTTCACCGCGCGAGGTCGGTGACTATATGTCACCAACGCTGTTCCTCGGCGCCACGGCCCTGATCACATCGATCGTCCTTGTGCTGCTCGCCGGGCGTGGCAGGCGACAACCCCTCGGGGACGGGGTCATTACGATCAACGCGATCGTCCTGGGATATTGCTTCTGGCTGTCCGTGGCTGCCCTGGCCGGCGGCCCTTCGCCATACCCCGACAGCCAGCCCTTGTTTGCCTGGATGACGGCCAGCTTGTTCCTCTCGGTCATCGTCCCCGCCCACATCATCGCTTACCTCGCCCTGCGCCGCACGCCGCTGCTGCGCGGGCTCACTCCACCGCGCAAAACAAAAGGGCCCGCCGAAGCGAGCCCTTGATGGTTTGGCGTGTGGGCCGGATCAGAGATCCAGCACCAGGCGTTCCGGTGCTTCCAGCGATTCCTTGACGCGCACGAGGAAGGTCACGGCTTCCTTGCCGTCGACGATGCGGTGATCGTAGGAGAGCGCCA
>VFQQ010004066.1_pt1 | contig 13307 bp, 18 predicted proteins | sample 3512341 | NCBI WGS metagenome assembly VFQQ01 (sample SAMN10412373, study PRJNA504923) | tailings metagenome | isolation source: Relicate 2 Philex TSF1 revegetated site | place: Philippines: Tuba, Benguet | collected 2017-08-29 | reverse complement strand
CAGGCAGCAGCAGGGCCGAGGAGAGCAGGGGAGGCAGCCGGGGCACACTGGCACCAGCCTGCCGCCACCCGCCCGCCGCGCCAGATGTCGCTGCAGCCGCCTCCTGCCCCGGCGGCTGTGCCCTTTACACCGTTCTGTTTCTTTTCAACCCAGTAAACCATCGTTCGATCTGCATTTCGCTGCACAGGGGGCTGGAAACAAGCAATCGGGCCCGCCAGAGTGAGAGTGCCTCCTGCACTTCTGCTGTGCATCGGCCGCCGCCGCCTCGATCAGCCTGCCACCGCCGCACACTGCTCACTGCGCCTTCTTGCCCTGCCCACTCTTCCACGCCGCAATGTTGGCCAGTACGCTGGTCTGCAGCGGCACATGCGGTCACTACATGGATGCAGGCATGAAGCAGCTGAACCCTCCTGGCAACGCATGAGCCCCGGCCGGCGTTCAGCCGACTGCTGCCCAGCCCGCTGTCCATGCGTGCTGCGGCCGTGCTGCGCTCACCTGCACCTCAGCATGCAGGCCGCGGTACAGTCCCAGCAGGAAGAGCAGCTCAAACCACACAAACAGCGGCGCCAGCACCAGGCTCTGTGTGTGGTGGGAAACGGGGCAAGCAGGAGGGAGCGGCAAGTTGCCGATGCGCCGCAGCGCGATCCGCAAGGCAGCCTTTGTAAAGCAGTTGGCCAGCAGCCCAATCTTGCGCGACTGACATTGAAGCATCCCAGGCCGCCATCCTTCACTACCTGCCGCTCATTTGGGCAACGCAGGGGACGGCCAGCCAGGCCAGACCAAGCCCACCTGGAAGAACGAGTCGAGCAGGGCGGGCTTGCGCTTCTCGGCCATCTGGTGGCCCACCTGCAAGGAGGGAAAGCAAACTGGAAACACGTGGGGAGGCGTGCAGGCCCTTGTTGTGCTCGTATGTGCGCACCAGGATGTGGGGCAGCAGGGCACAGTCGTGCGCATGCTAGCCTGTTGTGGTGCCCAAGCCCGGCACACCCAGCCCAGCAATGCGGACATCCTACCACCCCACCATCTCACGCCCGCTTACCGCAATCTGCACAAACCAGGAGAGCAGGTGCAGGCCCAGCGCCCAGGCCCAGGCATCCGGCACGGCGGCGCGAAACCAGTTGGCGGCAGCCCACAGCGGCAGGCCGACAAACGCTGCGGCACAGGACGAAGACAGCAAGCTTGAGGCAGTGGCAATGAAGCGTGCAAATACGCAGTCAGTGCAGTGCGATGCCCTGCCACTTGCCGCCTGCGTCCCTGCTTAGCACTTCCTGCCGCTTCTGCGGAGGCCCGCCCGTGCTGCCCTTAACCCCCACCCGTCCATGAGCCGCCCGCCAGCGGCTCTAGAAGCAGGTAGTACAGCGAGTAGCCGGCAGCCAGGAAGAAGCTGCCATTGAAGCGGAGGTAGGGCGCGGCGGCGGCGGCCCAGGTGGGCAGGCGTGATGCCAGGCCGGAGACGGCAAAGGCTTCGGGCGTGTAGGCCAGCCAGACTGCATGCACAGAATGGTGGGTGGGGGGCGGGGTGAGCTGGCGAGGTGGTGGGCACTGCGCAACCTCAGCATGGGGCAGGGCGGCAGCTTGCAGGCAGGCATCACTTCGCACACAGCAAAGCTTCCAGGACACTCGCTCCCAAGCAGCACTTGGCCAGCAGCAGCCTGTGCCCTGAGGCGCACCTGCCACGGTCCACCAGATGGCAGGCACGAATATGAAGTGCACCAGCTGGTTCCACTTGTTGCTGCGCAGCAGGCAGAATTGTGGTGGCATCAGTACAAGCGACAGCAAGCAGCGAGGCACCCATACGGAAGCGCACTGTGCATCATGCCGCCAAATTTGCGCTGTGCACACCCCGGCAACCCCCCGGCTCACTTGTGGTAGCTGCCATAGAACACCAGCTGGTCTTTTAAATCAAAGTTGAAGCCCAGGAAACCGCCCATGGCTGCAGGCTGTCCGCTCCTGCCCACTCGCAGAGCACGAGGTTGTTCTAGTGCCAGCAGGAGCGCTGCTGCTGCTCCGGCGTTTGCGCAGCCCGCTACCCCTGCCGGCTGGGGGCTGGAGGGCGATGCGCAATGCCAGGGAGCACAAAGGCAGGGTGCAGTCCTGCGCGATCTGCGGCAGTGAAACAAGCAGCCTGAATGCTGCTGGCCAAGGCCTTGGGCGTTGCTGGCGGCGGCGGCGGCGAGCGGCGGGAGCAGGTGGGTTAAAGGGTCGTTGTAGGGTCTCGACAGCATGCTGAAGCGCAATAGCTTGGTGCCAGCGCTCTGCAACGTGCCTAGAGGCCGAGGTGCGGAGAGCCACCCCCAAAGTAGCGCGAAGGGAGCGTGGCTGGGCGCACCAGGCTTGCAGGGGCGCTCGGCTGTGTGCAGATCGCGAGACTAGAGCGGCGGCCGAGTCCTCGGCGTCAGAAGGCCGCGGTCGGAACCCTTGCGAGGGATAGAGCGCTTTCTGGTCGTTCCCCACACTCACATTAACACACGGAAAGTCAAGCAAGCCAGATAGAACTCCACCCGGCTTTCTCTGTCGAGCGCGCCGCCGCCACCGCCCCAGCGTGCTGCCACCCCCGAGTTGCCTGTTTGTTTACACTTCTGCATCTCCTGCCTCACTGCTGTCCAGCTGCCATGCATACACCATCCAGGTGCCTGGCAGGCTTGTGTGCGCCTCGGTGTGAACCGCAAAGCCGTGCTGCTCCAGCAGCCGCTGCACCGCGGCCAGCCGCCCGCCGACATCGTGCACCTGGGCGGCAAGGGGAAGAAGAAGAAGAAGAAGAAGAAGGGTACGCGCAACGCGTGATTTGGCTCATGCAGGCCAGGGAGGAAGCCGGGGCAGCCGGTCCTCCCTGTGTGAAAAAAGCAAAGCGGGCACAATCAAATCAGTCAGCCCGGGTCAACCGGGAATGCCGCTGCCGCCGCCGGGAGAAGGCAGTGGCAAGATTTGGCGGCTGCATGGGGACCAGCTGCACACGTAGGGCGAAATGTAACCAGGCCTGCCACGTGCCCGACCAGCCAGCCTGGCTGGCATAAGCGCACCTCTGCCGCCACCTGCCGCACGACGGCCCAGGAGGGCGCATCCAAGCCGCGCAGCACCTCGAGCTCGGCGCCCTCCACATCCACCTGTGTGGGCAATCAGGAGGTAGTTTGCAAGGCAAAGTTTGGCTGGCATCAGAGGGAGACGCTGTCGATATCGGCTGGCCGTCTGGGGGAGACAGCGAGTGCGCTGATGTGCCTGGGTTGGACAGGGCTTCTAAGCTAAAGTTTGGTAGGACACAGCGAAAAGCTGCAGGCGGTACAGGATAAGCGCCCAGCCACCTTGAGCAAGTCGATGCGGCCCAGCTGCTGCTCCCGAACAAACTGGGCCAACGTGGTGACCGGGCAGTCGACCCTGCAGTCAGGGAGGGTTGGGATGGGCTGAAAGCTTCAGATCCGCCATCTACGCAAGAAGGGCTTGACGTCTCCACACACAAGAGGCTCTGCTAGCAACACCACATACAACCAACACCCATCCCGTCAGAGCGCGCACCTGGCTGCTCCCTGGAAGCGCCGATCGGCCGCCTCCTCGCCCACTGCTGCCGCCATTACTGGCCGCTGCACCTCCCACTTTTCCTGTGGGCAGGCGGTGCTGTTGCCGGGCATGGCTGGGTAGAAAGTGAAGGGCAGGCGGCCCGGCTGCGAGTGCAAGCCACAGCGGTACACATGCACCTGTGTGGCAGGGCAGGTGGGGCGCAGGAGGGGCCAATCAGAGTGCTGTCCCAGTCGCTTGGCTCAATCTTTGGGGCTGCTTGGAGAGCACATGTCAACCACCGCGCAAGCTGGTGCAGTTGGCCAGATGTCCAGCAACAAAGCCTGCCTGCTGCACCATAGCACTAACCTCACCCGCACCTTTTCTGCCACCCCGTGCGCCTCCAAGTTGGCTTGCAGCACAGCGGCTGTGCCGGGCAGCGGCTCAAATGCGTGCACCGCCGCCAGCCTGGGCACCAGGCGTGGGTCCAGCAGGAGGCGCAGGCAGAAGAGGCCGATGTTGGCGCCTGCAGGGAAACCGGAGGCAGGGAGCCCAATACAGGGGATGAGGGGCTGGAGGAGCTGGAGTGATGCTTGGGATGCACTGAATCATCATGAAAGCATGATGTGGCCATGTCATCCATGCAAGCTGCAGAACACAGGCAAGCTCGCAATGTAGTTCCCCTCAACTAATCGCTCCCGCCCCGCACCTGCGTCCACCACCACGGCGCCCGACGGCAGCGACATGCCCTGGGGCAAGTAGCAGTCCTCTGTGAACAGCTCCCGGTGAATGAACAGCACCTCCCCCTCGCTGCCTGGCAGGCACCGCACCCGCAGCCCACCAGGCATGTCCAGCTTGGCTAATGAGGCGGCGGCCGGAGGCTGATGCTCCGACTGCTGCTGGTTGGAATGAGCCTGCGGCGGCGGCGGCGGCGGTGGCTGCCGCTGCGCCTGCTGCTGCACCTGAGCCTGCTGCAGTGCCGTCTGTGGCCTGCCTTCCTCCCGCAAGCTGTCCAGGTGATGCCGTATCAACCCCACCGCTGCCGCCAGACCGTCCTCCGAAGCAAGCTGTTGCCGCATGCGGGCGCACTGCTGCCGCACCTCTGCGTCCTCTAGCAAGCCGGCTATGGCTGCCGCCAGCTCCTTCCCTGCATGATCTACTCGCTGCTGCTGCTGCGCGTCTAAGGCTGGGATATCAGTGCCGGTGCTGCCCTGCTGCTCAGCCTGCAGCAGCGCGGCTGGCTCCAGCCGAGCGCCGCAGCCCAGCCACACCACCCGCTCCGCCCACTGCTGCTGGTCGAAATGCAGGGGGCAGACCAGCTGCGGTGTGCCGCAGCGCAGTGCAGCAGCCACCGTGCCGGCGCCCCCGTGGTGCAGCAATGCGGCGCAGCGGGGCAGCAGCCAATCATGGGAGACTGGCACCTCCAGTGGTACCAGCCAGGGTGGGTCGGGCTGCTGCTGCTGCTGTGCTTTTGGCTGCTGCTGCTGTTGTTGCGGCTGTTGGGACAGTTGTGGCTGCAGCTGGCGGCATGCTTGCACAAGCGGCTGCCAGCCAGCTGTCAGCACCAGGACCGGCCGCCGCAGGCGCCGCGCTACCCCCAGCAGGACCGCCGCCAGCAGGTGTGGGTGGGGCAGCAGGCCCATGAGAGGCATGCTGCCAAAGTCGACACACACAGGGGCTGCCGCTGGGCTGCTGGGGGCACCCAGTGCACCTGCTGCTGCCGCTGGGCCCTCTGCTGCTGCATCTGCTGCGCTGTGCTCTGTGCCTGATGCCAGCTCTCGGCCCGAGCCAATCAGCTGCAGCACAGCTGGCGGCAGCTGCAAATCCTCAGCCACTGTGCAGCGGTCGCTCCACCAGTAGCCGCACATGTGCACCGAGGCAGGCCAGTAGCCTGGGCGCGGCACCACAGCCTCGCTCACGCCTGCAGGCACCGGGCATGAACAGGGGATCGATGGTGGGTGGTGCGTGCACGGTACATCAAAGATCAAGCGGGCGACAGCAGCAGCCTGCTTGCATCATGTCTTCCCAAGGATGCTTGCCTCAGGAGGGATCTTCCCCAGTGCTTCCCAGTGCAAGCCAGCACACCCTGGACCCACCGTATAACAAGGGCGGCGGGGGCGGCAGGGGCGCAGGTGGGCACCCCGAGTAGGGAACCGCCGGCAGGCCGAGGCGGTGGTAGCGCCAGCCGCCCCAGCGCTCTGTGAACAGGGGCCACAGCCAGTGCTCCACGTCGCGCCAGCTCACACTGCCACCTGGCAAGGCGGGCAGGCCGGGAGGGAGCAAAATGTGAGCAGCAGAGTGAGGCCAGACATAAGGTTTCTCAAAATCACAGCCTCGACACCTCTGGACAGCCAACTGACCACCAGCAGGAGCCACCTCCCGTCCTGCCAGCCACCCACCCCACCCACCCTCCGCTTCCTGCAGGCGGCTGAACAGCTGGGGGTGCGCGCTCTCAAACCGCCGCTTGAAGCCACCAGGCGGCACGTACGGCGGCAGGCAGGGCGAGGCCGCTAGGCAAGGCACGCCCAGCGCCTCGGCAATGTGGAAGCCCTCCAGAGCAAAGAGGTTGAAGATGATCAGGCGGCGACGCTGGAGAGGGCCGCCGCTGCAGCGGATTTCGCTGCCGCTGCCTGGGCTGCTGGCGCTCTCCCTTGCGGCGCCTGCTGCGGCTGCGCCAGCGGAGTCTGCCTGGGGCTGTGGGGCCTGCAGGGTGCAGCCCAGGGCTGCTTCGCAGGCTGCAATCAGCTCCTCCCGCTGCTGCTCCTGAGTGGGAGGCACACGGCCGCTGCTATCGTCATCTGGCAGCTTGCGCTTCAGAGCCTGTGATTGTAGTAAGAAAAGCAATCGCAGTCAGATGCAGTGCAATGCCAGCTCCTAAGCAACCGCAGTCTTGCACATCAGCAACAAACAGGCTCGCTCACTTGCGCCGCACTGCACGCCGCCTCTGCGCCGTCCCACTGCCGGGCCGGCAGGCTGAACAGGAAGCGCAGCTGCAGCCCTGCAGCGCGTGCTGGACCTGACAACCATGCCTGCATTGCACGGGATGACCGACAAAAGGCATCAGTGCAAACTCAAGCTGCGGCGTTTGACACTGCCGCTCGTGGCGCCAACGGCAGGGTTTGCAGCTGCGGGGGTGCAGCCGGCTCGCCTGGTGAGCTGAGTGCGTGATTAACGTCGCATCACAGCAGCCGCCAAGTCCCTCCTTGAGAGCGATGGACAGTGCTAGCAGCGGCTGGACATCGCCCCGCGTGCCACAGGCCAGCACGGCGACCGCTGGGCCTTGCTGATCGCTTTGCATGTGACGATGGAGTGCTTCCATACGTGCGCGACCATGCAGAGGCCGAAGCGGTGCCACCGCCGCCGCCGCCACGTCACCCGCATGAGCAAAGCGGCGGCACCTTTGCATGTTGGCTGTCGATCCTATCAATCCTATTTTACATCCATCTTCTGCTCATGCAGTGGCCAGAGGGATGGCACGCCTCGTCACTCATCGGCCGCCGCCGCAGCCTGCTGCTGCCGCCGCTGCCGCGCCTCAAACGGCAGCGCCGGTTCGCTGTTCCGCTCCAGCCACTCCCGAATACTCTGCTGGTTGGCTGACGTGTCGCTGGCCGGCACGCTGCCCGCCTGTGGCAGATTGGGGAATGAGTGGCGGCAGTCTCAAGCCGGGCACCACAAACGACAGGCCTTGCTGAGCGCTCGCAACGAGCGCCCTTGCTTCTGTGCCCTCGGCTTCTGTGCCCTCGGGCGACCAGACAGCGCTCACCTGGAAATTCAGATAATCCCCGTAGTTTCGGCGGTAGTAGTCGTCCAGCCGCTCCTTGCGCCGCTCCTCCTTCTTCTCCTCCGTGCGGCGCAGCAGCTCTGGCGGCAGTCGGGTGCGGCAGTGGGGGGTGCAGGGGCCGCTTGGCGGCATTTGTCCAAGGCTTCTCCAGACAAACGGCATGGCAACAGGATGAACATTCGCCGACAAGCATGTCGGCTCAGTCTGGGAGCAACTCGCCTTGAATCAGTGGGCTGGTCGCTGCATCAACTCCGCCGGCGTTCTCTGCTGCCGCGGCTGGCGCCGCTGTCACCGCCTGCACTGGGGAAGCGAGATGCCCTGTTACTGCCTGACTCCTTCCTTCAAGTGGTTCAAAGCAGAAATCAATCCCATGCCGCCCAACATCCTCTCACCGCTGCCAGTGTGAGGGCCGGCAGGGCCAGGAGCGAGCGGCGGTCGAGGCGAGCCTGAGGTGCTAGGGGCGCAAGCGGCGGCGGTGGCGGCGCCGCTGCCGCAGCCTGCAGCAGTGGGCGATCAGGGGTTCAGTGTGTGATCGTTCATCTGGTGGCCTCCGTGAATGCTTGCAATGCGCTGCGCACCTGCTGCTGAGGCCGAGCGCAGTGGCCTACAACGCTCTGCACGCTCTGGGCAGCCATCGGTGCCATACAAAACGCGCTCTGCGGGCCGCAGACCAAGATAGATGAGCCGGATAGTTGCAGGCCGACCAGGGAGAAAGTCTGCTGGGCGCCGCTGTGCACTGCCGCCATCGCCGTGCCCGTCGCTTGCTGTTGCTTGGATGCACTCTTGTGGTGGCAACAGCTGAATGGATCAATAAAACAGGCTATCAACGCAGACATAAGACAGGTAGGGCAGGACAGGTAGAAATGATGCGACCACGGCACAGCATCAGCTCGAGGCGCGTGGCGGCATGCCGTGCGCCGCGTTGTGCCGCCGCGCCGCTCGGTCGCCGATCCATCCAAACAGCGAGGTGGCGAGCGGCAGGATAGGCCCCAGCAGCACTTGCAGCGGCAGCCAGAAGCGCTTGGGGCTGCAGGGCAGGGCAGAGGCAGGCAGGAAAGCACGCTCCGGCTGTGAAGCGGGTCGCATGTGCCACGTCCCACCCTTCTGCTGCCTGCTTGCACCACCCCCAGCACCAAGCCTTGTTCTCCCAGCTGCAGAGCTGTTCTGTACCTGAGGCCCGTCATAGCGGACACCAGCAGATTCTGCCCCAGGTCAGGGGAGGGCAGGTGGTAGTCACCCCGCTCAATGCCGCCCAGCAGCGCCTTGGCCACCTGGGGGACAGGGCGGGGCGGCACGGAAGAGCGACAGCCTCATGCGGCAGGGCAGTGCGCAGAGGGGCAGACCCTCTTGAGGTGTGCAAGAGAAGCGAGAGCAGTAAGTGGTGCAGCACTTGAAGCAGTCAAGCAATGCAGCACGCCGGTGGTTGCTGCCGCCTCCCTCCTGCTGCCTGCTGTGCTTGCCTTGTCGGCGCTGAACAGCTCGCTGCCCAGTGCAAGAGACGCGAGAAACAGCAGTCACGATAGGTGCAGTGCACCCAAAGCAATGAGCATGCCACTGGTCGCCCCCTAAACTCCCAGCTGCACTGGGCTTGCCTTCTCTGCGCTGAACAGCTCGCTGCCCAGTGCCGCGTTCACCGCCTTGCACAGCGCAGGCTTGGTCTCCATCTCCGTGGCATATCCAGGCGTGTCTGCAGGCAGAGGGAGCATGTGCAACATGTGCAATTTTCAATTTTCATGAAGCACCGTTGGAGCTGTGCTGCGGCAGATGAGTACGGCTATGGGCACAGATGACTGGCTTGCACCTACACAACTGCCAACCAAGCGCAGGCAGGGGTAGTTGCTCAGCAAGCAGCAAGCAGGCGGCGCGCAGTGCAACATCCGCCAGCCCTCTGCATGCTTGCCCATCCACACCCACGCTCACCCGTGTCAGGCGGGTACGCCACGCTGATGTGCACCCCCGTGCCTTGCAGCTCGTTGTGCAGGCAGTCCGCCAGCCCACGAACAGCCCACTTGCTCGGAGCATACGACGCATAGCCTGTGGGCGCAAGGAGGCAGCAGGCACCACTGAAGCAATTGCAATTGGTGGCTAGCATTGCAAGCATGCTCACCAGTGCACCTTGACCTGCTGCATCCCTTTGTGCAGCATCCCTTTGTGCACACAGCACCTGTGCAACAAGCCACAGCGGCTGCCCACCCGCAAGGCCCAGGATGGACAAGGTGGATGCCACCAGCACGATGCGGCCCTGCCGCCGCTCCAGCATGCCAGGCAGCGCAGCCTGCACGCATTGTGAGGGCAGGGACGGCAGCTGGCCGCGGTTGGGATGCAGGGCGACAGCAGGTCTGCACCAGCTCCCAGCCATGAGCGATGCAACACGCTAGTTGAGTGGCATCAGCATTATCACACAGCCACTCTGCAGCAGCCTCCGCCGCCAGGCCAGCACCCGCCTGCACGGTGTGCACGGTGCCCAGGTAGTTGACCCGCATCTGGCGCTCATGCACCTCGGGCCCCTGCTCCACAAACAGGCCTGCCGGCAATGGGAAGGCATGGCGTGCACGTCACGGCGAGGCCAAGAAGCAAGGCTAATGAATGGAGCTGGCTTGGTTGTGCATGCAAGTTAACTCTGAAGCCTCACACCCAATCACACCCGCCGCTCTCTCATCCCTCTGCAACACTGCAACAAGCCTAGCCCAACAGCCGGCGGGGTGGCTGCGCCTGACCTGGCACCGAGAAGCCGGCGTTGCAGATGAGCACGTCAATGGGACCCGCTGCGCGCTCCGCCTCGGCAAAAACTGCTTTAAGCTGCGGCAGTGGGCAGGGGTCAAGCGGGAGATCAAGCGGGCAATCACGCTGCAATCATTTAATCATTCAAAAGTGGGGTGGGGGTTGCACATTGTCACATTGTGCAGGCCAAAAGTGGCAAGCCAAGCCGTACCCACAGGCCAGCAGCGCAGCGACTGCACATCGACATACCAAGCCGTTCTGCAGGGTATCTTGACCTATTGCCACTCGTGTCCAATAGACCACACAAGCCCACCTTGTCTGGGTCGGCTGTATCGGCAGACAGCGCCTGCAGCCGCTGCCCGGCGTGCTCTGCGCCGCCCGCCTGCGCTGCCTCGCGCAGCTGCTGCAGGGCCGCGTCCAGGTCGGGCTGGCTGCGGGCCACCACGGTGACGCTGCAGCCGCGCTGCACGCACAGGCGGGCCAGCGCAAGGCCCAGCCCCTTGGAGCCGCCGGTGATGAGGACGTGGGTGCCGCCGCCCAGGCGGCGGGCGCCGCGGCGCCGCCAGAGCGCCATCAGCGCGGCTGGCGCGAGCAGGGCCAGTAGCGTGATGTAGGCGGCGGGCCCCAAGGCCGGCAGCGGCAGCATACAGCGAGAGAGCGAGCTAGGGAAGGGGCGGGGCTAGGAGGGGCTTGAACGCGTGCTACGGGCGGCTGATGCAATTTACAGGCTTGCGGAAGGCCGATCAGAATGCTGCAAAGCGCCTGGGAGCAAGGACGGGACGGCTAGCATCTCGGCGTTAGGAGCCGAGGCCGAAATCGCTCGTCCCGCATTGCTTTCCGACTCCTGATCGCGCTCTGTCATCCCACAACTGCCTCCTGGCGAGGCCAAACAAGCGGGAGGAGAGCGGCGGCTGGAAACCTTGCAGCGCGCGAGCACGATGGCCGCGGACCCCGCTCCCCGTCTTTGGCAAGTGTCCACTGGAACTGGGCTGTCGGGCTCGCAGGCTGAAGGCGTCGCGGGTTGGTTGGGCGCGAGGTGGTTGTGCGCCCAGTGCAGTCCTATAGGCCTGGAAGCCGCCACGGGACCCGGACCGACACTGATCAGTCGCCGCCCGCACCGCCGCCCTGCAGGCGCCGCCTTTCGTCGGCCGGCGCCGGCGCAGCCGCCGCCCGCACTCGACCAGCGCCGGAGGACAAGGGAGCTGCACCCATCGTGTTCACAGGCGCGTGCCTGTCGCATTGTTTCCGTGACGCTTCGAGAATAGATAGCACCCGGCCCTGAGTCTGCCTGGCATGCCTCGACACCTGCCCGGATCGGGCTTCCCGACTGCGCCACTCCGCCCCTTGCACTGGCAGGCCGCCCATCTCCTTCCATTGCTCCCCCCACCCTGCAGAGCTTGGCACGGCGAGCAGCACCAAGCTGGCGGCAGCTGCTGCCGTGGCAGGTCAGCCTGCGGCAGAGGAGGCGGCAGACAGCCAGCCGCTCATCAAGGCAGTGTACCCAGGCGAGGGCATGCCCACCCAGCCAGCGATGCAGCTTGACAGCAGCGCTGCCTCAGTCATCAACAGCCCACGCGGCGTGCCAGCGGAGCTGCCGCAGCTGCAGCCGCGCCGCCCGCCGCCACCGCCGCCCAGCACCCATAGCGCCGCAGCAGGGCGGCCGCGGCAGCCGCAGGCGGCCGCGGCAGTTCTGCCCTTCCGGTTTGAGCGCCTGGGCTGACCAGGCTCGCGATAGACAGACGTAGTAAGTACCACACTGACTTGAATTTTCCTTGCCACTCCCCGGTCCCTTCTTGATGCAGCCACTATGCAGCCACTCCCCTCTGCGCCTTGTACTCTCCCTGCTTAAACAGCCAGTATCTCCCCGCAACATATCCTCCCGCGCTCAGCCCCCTTTTGATTCCTCCCGATGCCCTGTCCCTTACTATGTCTGCCATTTTTGTCATCAAGTTACTACCACTAAATCAAAGTAATCACGACTGCAGGCGAGCCACCAAGTTGCACAGCATGCATGCTGCTGCTGCTGCTGCTGCTGCTGCTGCTGCTGCCGCCACCGCTCACGGGTCGTGCAGCGGGCCAAGCAGGCCGCTCCATGTCTTGTCGCCCTCCACTGCAATGCGCACCGGCACCTCCTGCAGCAGCATGCGCATCTCCGTGCCAAACTCGGGGTGGGTCACCTTCCTGCGCGGCACGGGAAGGCAAAGTGCAGGGAGGCAGCAGGTTGCGTTCAAAGGTGCCACATGCCAGGTGCCAGCTGCCAGCTTCACACATGCCAGATGAGCAGTGCGTGTCAGCCTGGACACTCGTCAAACAGCCAGAGAGCAAGCCTTATTGGCCACCCAGGCGAGCGCACTTGTATCGCTGCGAGATGATGAAGTCGGTGGCAAACCACTCGTCCACAAGGCCCCACACCTGCAGCCATGGGCAGGGGCAACCGGGGCGTTGGTGATAAGACGGCGCCCTTGCAGTGCAGCCAGCCAGCAAAGGCCTTCTCCTGGCCGCCGGTAGCCACCCGCTGCCTGCTGCAGTCCAATCCCCCTGCCCCCGCCATTCGCAGGCACCAGCCACGCACCGTGTGTGCAGTGCCCCACTCCGGGTGGTCGCCATAGGCAACAAAGAAGTCGTGGGTGCCCGGGATGAAGCACACGTGGCCCATCTTCACCTCGATGGCGCCCTCCAGCGGCGCCTTCTGCGGCAGGTGCAAGCCAGGCAGGGCAAGTGGCATGTCAGGGTTGGCACTCTGGTGGGTGCGCAGGAGGACTGCGGTGGTGAGCCGTGGCGGAGTTGAAAGGCTAGACAGGCTGCAGGCATTCTGCCGTGTGCAACAGGGCAGGGGCTTAGGGCGGGAGAGGCGGAGCGTTGGCTGTGTGGTGGCAGCAGAAGCAGCAGCCAGCTCAGCAACTTGCCTCTGCCAGCTCCGGCAGGCGGCCCTGCAACAGCGCATAGGGCGGCCCCTCCCCCACCCGCGGCTTGGCCTCGTTGCTGTACAGGCAGGGTGGCGGGGAGGCAGCTGGTCAGCCAGCGATCCCAGAGATGCAATGCAGCAGAAGCAGGGCTGGTGTACGGCGTCGCTGAGCAAGCAGGAGAGAAGCCTTGCTAGCTCGTGGCGGCAACCAGAGCAGCTGAAAAGTTGATGCCAATGCAAGCAGCAGATCACGGCATGGAACCAAAGTGCGCACCGGTAGAAGGCGCAGTCCTTGCAGCCGCGCGCCTGCGCCAGCTGCCACACCAGCGAGGTCGTCTTTGGCGCCAGCTGCTCCAGCAGCTTCACCTTGATGGGGCCAAACTGGGTGTGGAGCACCACGGTGCGACCCAC